>Ga0154596_1251_pt1 | contig 15530 bp, 23 predicted proteins | sample RifGroF2_FD_116025 | JGI IMG/M metagenome (GOLD analysis project Ga0154596, IMG submission 116025) | Desulfobacula sp. GWF2_41_7
GGTCACGGCTATTTCCTGATGATCCTGGTGGTGGATGACCTGAAGGATCAGCAGGAAATAGCCGTGACCATTCTTGAAAATCTCGGGTACCAGGCAAAATCCGTTGACGACGGGTTTGCCGCCATCGAGTTTTTAAAAAAGAACCCTGTGGATCTGATCATCCTTGACATGATCATGACCCCTTCCATCAGCGGCCTTGAGACCTACCGGATGATCAAAAAAATCCGGCCGGGCCAGAAAGCCGTTATTGCCAGCGGATATTCCGAGTCCGACGATGTGCTGACAGCCCAGGATCTCGGGGCCGGAAGCTTTGTTAAAAAACCTTATACCATACTGGATATGGGGATCGCAGTAAAAGAGGAGCTTGAAAAATAGTGGACATCCTGAAAACAAAAGCAGAAATGCAAACCTGGTCGAAAAACAAAAAAAAACAATCCCGGACCCTGTGTTTTGTTCCCACCATGGGCTATCTTCACCAGGGTCATGTATCTCTCATGGAAAAAGGCAAACCGCTTTGTGACGAGCTGATTTTAAGCATTTTTGTCAACCCGGCCCAGTTCGGGCCCAATGAAGATTTAAGCTCCTATCCGTCAAACATTGAAAATGATCTTTTGCTTGCTGAAAAAGCCGGTGTGACAGCAGTGTTTCTGCCGAGAAAAGAAAATATCTATCCTCAAAATTTCCAGACGGAAATCAAACTTCAATCCCTGCCCAATCATTTATGCGGAAAATTCAGACCTGTCCATTTTGCCGGGGTTGCCACAGTTGTCACCAAATTATTCAATATTGTCATGCCTGACAAGGCCGTATTCGGCATGAAGGATTATCAGCAGCTCCAGATAATCCGCCAATTGGTTACGGATCTTGATTTCGATATCGAGATTGTGGCCGGAGACATCATCAGGGAAAGCGACGGGCTTGCCATGAGTTCCAGGAACGTTTATCTTTCAACATCCCAGAGAACTTCCGCCCTGAGCCTGTCCAGATCGCTGAATCTAGCCCGGGAACTCCTGGCACAAGGAGAAAAAGAGGCTGCCGCCATCAGAAATAAAATAGAATCCTTTATCCATTCTTTTCCTGAAACAATGGCGGAATATATTTCGTTTTGTGAGCCGACAACCCTTGAGGATATTGAAATAATCGAAAAAAAAGTTTTGCTTGCACTGGCGGTAAAGGTGGGAAAGACAAGACTCATCGACAATGCGCTTATTGATCCCTTACAATAATCACCCTGCATTCATTTAAAAAAGCATGACGTTCCGTTACTTTTTCCAGGGTAAGGTAATCCGAAATGCTGATAACCAGGGTTGCATTCCTGCTGCCTTCTTTGCGAAGACCTTTTAAGACCAGGGGATTGTCCCCGATTCTCTTGTCCTTAAGCGCCTGGTCCAGGGTGCAGACATATTTACAGACTCCGCCCTGAACAGCAAACTCCCTGCTGATAAAAGCAGAGGCATATGCCTTGTGCCCCTGTTCGCTGATAATGACCGGGTCAAGCACGGGTTCAATGCCAAGTCCCCTTGCATCGATAATCAAACCGGAATAATGACTTTTTTCAATTACCGGAACCAGGTCAGGGTTTATCTCAGGATTTATTTTTGGTATCTGCCGGATTTCTTCAGGCAATACCAGTTGTAAAAAACCGCCGGACATACTGGTCTCTATAATAATTTCAACGGCAAGGGAAGAAGAATATACCTGCTTTACGACAACGGCTTCCTTTGCCGTTTTTTCCAGACCGGCCAGGATAACCCGGTTTTCGGCTGCATAATCATTCACGCTTAATTCATTATTAATTTTTAACTGTTTTAAGATATCCAACATATTTTTGACTGCATCCGAGCGGGCGGAAAAATACACTGATTCTTTTGATGCCTGGCTCTGGTCTGCGGGAAGGGCTTTGCCATGGGCACTAATCGCCCCTGTGGTCCAGTTGACGGTTCCTGTTTCAAGTCTTGTAATGCAGTCAACTGCTTGAAATTTATATTGATCCGCCACGCAGGCAGGGGGGATTGACACAAAACCCAAGAGCATGATAACGACTATGTATCGAAGATCTTCTCCTGAAATATTTTTTATTTTCACCCGATTTTAGTTCTCAGATAATTCTTTTCGATAAAATCGGCAAGCAGGCCGATGTCCTCAAGCCCGAATACCGGCACATCCGGTCTGTAAGCGGAATCCGTAACAAAGGCGATAAGGGTGTCATCCCCCATGCACAGGGGTTCTTTGTGTCCGCTGTTTATCCTGAAAACTTCTATTTTGGGAAGCCTCTGGCGTTTAAACCCCTCTGCCAGGATAATATCGACATCCAACAGATAGGTCTGCATTTTTTCAATATAGTCTGCACGGTCATTCCTGACCATTGCTATCTTGTCTTCGCTAATGACCAGCGTCGCATGGGCACCGGCTTTCCTGTGGCGCCAACTGTCCTTTCCTTTTTTATCCATCTCAAACCCGTCATGGGCATGTTTTACGGTTCCTATCCGATATCCCCGCCGGGTGAGCTCAGCAATCAATTTTTCAAGCAGGGTCGTTTTTCCGGAATCGGATTTTCCTACAATAGTAATAATATTTGTCTTCATAGATTATTCAATTGGTTGAAATAACAGGAGGCATTCAATGGGAAAGGGAATTCAATTATTGTCACCATTGATTTCATCCCTCAGCCGGCCAGCACATTTAAATGTGACGACCCGTCTTTTTCCCAACATCATATCTTTTCCGGTCGCTGGATTTCTTCCTTTGCGCGGAGCTTTTTCATTGACTTGAAATTTGCCGAACCCAGAAATCATGATATCTTCTCCGGACGTCAGGGTTTCTTTGATGATTTCAAGCATTGTTTCGATGATGTCTTTGGCCTGGGAAGGTGTATAATTATTATTCCCGGCTATTTTTTCGATAATCGTTGTTTTTGTAAAAGCCACTGTTCTTTGTTTCCTATATTAAGTGTTTAAAATTAAACAAGATATCTACTTATATTATCAAACAATGTCAAGGGCTAATAAACGGGCACCTGTTATTTTATCAGCCTTTTTGTACCACCACCCTCCATCCGGCCTGGCAGGTTTTTCTTGCATATCAGAGAAAAGCAATATATGAGTTTTATTGAATAATAATAAATAATACAATAGATATATTGCAAAATTTTATTTGAATTATGATAAAAATTAATAAAAACATCGCCTTAATAGGAATGCCTGCGGTTGGAAAGAGCAGTGTTGGAAGCTTACTGGCAGAAAAACTTGGTCTTGAATTCATTGACGCAGATGACCTGATTCAAGCAGGAGAGCAGCAGACCCTTGCGAAGATTATTTTTGATAAAGGCCTTTCCCGGTTTTTAGAAATTGAAGAAAAGCATATCTCAGGCTTCAAGCCAGACCATCATGTCATTGCCACAGGCGGAAGCGCTGTTTATAGCCCAAAAGCCATGGAGCATCTTTCAAAGACCTGCATTATCCTTTATCTTTTTATCGATTTTCCAGGGCTTTTGAAAAGGTTGTCGGACCTCACCTCCCGGGGCGTTTCCATCAGACCGGGACAAACCATTCAAGATCTTTATTATGAAAGAACCCCTTTATATGAGAGATATTGTGACATCAAAATTGATTGCAGTTCACTGACCCTTGAACAGGTTGTTGAAAAGGCCGTCACAGCATTAATCTGAATAAAGTCGCATTACTCTGGACGTTAAAGCCGAAACAATCTCATAATTGATGGTTTTTACCCGCTCGGCCAGGTCATCGGCACTGATATGGTCATTTCCCTGAGAGCCCATGAGGACGACCTCATCTCCTGCACCCACACCCGGAATATGCCCCACATCAATGAGGGTCTGGTCCATGCAGACCCGGCCGACAACAGGAGCCTGCCGCCCTTTGACAAGCATCCGGCCGTTGGATGAAAACTGCCTTGAAAACCCGTCGGCATAACCAATGGGCACTGAGGCAAGGACTGTCTCTTTTTGAGTTTCATGGGTCATTCCATAACTGACGAAAAACCCTTTAGGAACTTTTCTGACCGAAGTAACAACGGATTTCAAGGTCATGGCCGGGAAAAGCGTTACCCTTGATCGGTCCGCATCTCTGGAAGGATAAAGCCCGTAAAGGGAAATGCCGGCCCTGACCATATCATAATTTGCCTGTGGAAATTCAATGATCCCGGCGCTGTTGGATGCATGACGGATTTCAATATCGATCCCGGCAGATTTTAAATCACTGAGCAGGGCATCAAATAATTCAATCTGAAGAAGGGTATAAGTTTTATCCTTGCTGTCTGCGGCTGCAAAATGGGTATAGATACCCTGCAGATCAAGACCGGGAAGCCCTGCAATCTTCCTGATGTCCTGAACCGTCTTTTTTCTTGCTTCTTTGTCACCTGGATTTTTTTCAATGATCATTCCAACCCGCCCCATTCCTGTATCCGTCTTTAAATGGACCTTAAGCGGTTTCCTTAAGGATACGGCCCGGCAGGACACCTGGGTTGCCTGTTCAAAGCCGTACACGGTAATGGTGATATCAAGGTCTGATGCCTGGGCTGCCTGTAAGGGATGAATATATCCAAACACCAGGATCGGCGCCCTTATACCGGCTTCCCTCAGCTCTATGGCTTCATTAAGCCTTGCCACACCAAGCAGGCCTGCCCCGCTCAGGAGAGCTTTTTCAGCAATCCTGACAGCACCATGACCATAGCCGTCGGCTTTTACAACCGCCATAAAACGGCAGGACTGATCAATCATTGATCTCAGGTTCCGGATATTTTTCCCGACCGCATCCAGATCAATACACGCAGTAACAAGGGGATATTCCATGAAGCCTTCCTTTCAGACTTATTTTTCCATCAAATCATTTTTTACCGCACCATTGATGTGACCACATATTTTCCAATGATGTTTTTAAATTCAAGCATTTCTTTATCTGAAAAAAAATTCAGGTCTTTTTTGATAAACCCGGGATCAAGCACTGTCACATTGCGTGAACATTTCTGAAGAATATAGCTTTTTGCCCCTTTGACCATGCAGCCGATATCGTTTAAAATTTCTACACTGATAAAAGGCCGGACGCAGGTTGTCCTGAATTCATAGGCCAGGGCTTTTTCCATGATAAGCCGGATGCTGTCCCGGATGTTTGAAACATCGAATTTTTCAGGAACCACCAGGGGATAGTCTATAAGCCGGGTTTTAATGTCCATGGAGATAAAATCAATGAGAGGCTCTTGAAAAATCCGTTCAAGAACCTCAGGCCTGCTTCCGTTGCTGTCAAGCTTTAATTTATAGCCCATGCCCTTGATTTTCCTCAAAAAAGGGATCAGATCCGCTTGCAGCGTGGGCTCCCCGCCCGTAATCACCACCCCTTCCAGAAATTGTTTTCTTTTTTCAAGAAACTCAAAAATCCCTGCTTCATCCTTTAGGTTGCAGGTTCCATAGGTGGAACCTGCAACCAGATCAGGGTTATGACAATAGGGGCAAAAAAAATTGCACCCTTGCGTGAAAACAATGCAGGCAATGGTTTTCGGGAAATCAATCAGGGAATTTTTCTGAAATCCGCCGATTTTCATTTTTCTTTAATCTTTCTTATCCTGCCGTCTTATAAGTTTTGCGCATTTGGAATTCCGTCTGTTTTCCGCTATTCCATTGGCCCACCGGCCTTAAATACCCGACCACCCTTGAATAGACTTCCGTCTCTGCATGACAGGTATCGCAGGTCGCATGCTCTCCGGCAAGATAGCCATGGGAAGGACAGACACTAAAGGTGGGTGTCAATGTGAAATATGGCAGTTTAAATGAATTTGAAACTTTGCTGACCAGGTTTTTCACCACCTCGATATCGGTAACCTCTTCTCCCAGGAACAAATGCTGGACCGTACCGCCCGTATATTTGGTCTGGAGACGGTCCTGGAGTTCCAGGGCTTCAAAGAGATCATCAGTATAATTGACGGGCAGATGGGTGGAATTGGTATAAAAGGGGGATTTACCCTCTTTGTATTCCGCTTCATTGGCGCAGAGGATATTCTCATATTTTGCCTTGTCCATGCTGGCAAACCGGAAGGTGGTGCCTTCGGCCGGGGTGGCTTCAAGGTTGAAGATCTCGCCCGTTTCTTCCTGGGTTTTTTCTATCTGTGTCCGGATATGATCCATGACCTTGACGGAAAATTCCTGGCCCTTTGGCGTGGCAATGCCTTCTTTTATAAAATTGAGGCAGGCTTCGTTCATCCCGAGGATACCAATGGTCGAAAAATGGTTTCTCCAGTAGACGCCGGTGTTCTCCTTGATTTTACGCAGATAGAATTTTGAATAGGGATAAAGATCTCCTTCAGTAAATTTTTCAAGGATTTTACGTTTGATGGTCAAAGATTCTGCGGAGAGCCTGATCAGGGTATCCAGTCTTTCAAAAAAATCATCCTCATCCCTGGCAAGATAACCGATTCTCGGCATGTTCAGGGTGACCACCCCGATGGACCCGGTCAGGGGATTGGCACCGAACAGGCCGCCGCCCCGCTTTCTGAGTTCCCGGTTATCAAGACGCAACCGGCAGCACATGGATCTTGCATCTTCCGGGTCCATATCGGAATTCACAAAATTTGAAAAATAGGGAATGCCATATTTTCCGGTCATCTTCCAGATATTTTCAAGATTCGGGTTAGACCAGTCAAAATCCCGGGTGATATTATATGTCGGGATCGGGAAGGTAAAGACCCTGCCCTTTGCATCCCCCTCCATCATGACATCGGCAAAGGCGGCGTTCAGGATGTCCATTTCCACCTGGAAATCCGCATAGGTCTGCTCTCTGTATTCCCCGCCGATGATGACAGGAGAATTTTTCAAGGTGGAGGGCACTACCAGATCCATGGTAATATTGGTAAATGGGGTCTGGAATCCCACCCGGGTGGGGATATTGATATTAAATACAAATTCCTGGAGGGCCTGTTTGACCTCTTTATAGGTTAATCCGTCTTTCCAGATAAATGGGGCCAGAAGGGTATCGAAATTGGACATGGCCTGGGCGCCGGCAGCCTCCCCCTGGAGGGTATAGAAAAAATTCACAATCTGTCCGAGAGCGCTCCGAAAATGTTTGGGCGGGGAAGATTCCACCTTACCAGCCACGCCTTTGAATCCTTCCAGGAGAAGATCCTGGAGATCCCAGCCGACACAATACACAGACAAAAGGCTTAAATCATGAAGGTGGATATCCCCTGAATAATGGGCATCCCGGACCGGCGGCGGATAAATCTTGTTCAGCCAGTATTCGGCCGTGATATCGGAAGAAATATAATTATTCAATCCCTGAAGGGAATAGCTCATATTGCTGTTTTCCTTGACCTTCCAGTCCATCCTCCGGATATAGGATTCCATGAGCCCGACATTTTCCTTGATGGCAATTTTTCGGATCTGGTTGTGCTGCTCCCGGTAAATAATGTAAGCCTTGGCAGTTTTGTAAAACGGGGAATCCAGGAGCACTCTTTCCACAATATCCTGAATTTCCTCAACTTCCGGAATGGGGGGAAGGCGCAGATCTCTTGCCATGGAAATAACCTTCATGGTCATTTTTTTAGCTTCTCTTTCATTGAATTCACCGGTTGCCTCACCTGCTTTTTGAATAGCGTGGGTGATTTTTGATGAATCAAAATCTGCTATTCGTCCGTCCCGTTTTCTGATTTGGTCAAACATGTATTCACCCCTTGAAATCTAGTTGAAATTAACGTATCGTCTCTAAGTTTTTTAAAAATCAACCATAAAATGGATTCAGGCCGATGAATCATATTTAGTCAACATATTGTTGTTTGTCAAGTATAAATATCCATATATTGTGGTAAAAATAAGAGATATAAAATGCAGTTAGATCAGAACCCTTTTTTTAGAAAACCCATAACCACCTGGTACGATTCGAATTTTGCCTGCTGGGCAACCATGATCATGATGATTTTTATTTTTATTTTTGCAATGGCAGGGATTATTGTCGGGTCCGGCACCGAGGGATTCCGTGAATATGTATGGTTTCCGACCCTTCTTTCTTTCCTGTGCCTGTGCCTGGTGCTGAAAATTGCCTTAAGGATCAAAAACCGTTCAAAAAATATCTAGGCACCCTTTAGTATAATTTCGATAAGATGGTATAAAATTTTGGCCGTAACCCCCCAGATCATCACATCTTCATAGGGATAGGTCAGTTGCATGATATTGGGAGGTATTTCATGAAAGCCTTTTTCCTTATGGATATCCATCAGGTATTTCAGGGGAATCTGAAATACCCTGGCAATTTCAGACGGATCATGGCAGATCACATCCTTTTGATTCCAGACACCGGTAAAGGCTTCAATATCTTTGCTGTTAATGGTCTGAAAATGGCCCAGGGAGCCGATTACCTCAACGTTTGTCCGCTTGATTCCCATTTCCTCGGAAAGCTCTCTTAAAGCCGTATCCCGCGTAGAACAGTCCTTTTCATCCTTGTGCCCGCCCGGAAAGGCCATCTGGTTGGCCCAGGGATATCCTTTTTGATCTGCCTTCTGGATAAACATCAGCCTGATGACCTCATCCAGGGTGAACAAGGCCATAACACCGGTAGAGTCAAACAGGTCGTCATCCGGGGGGCCCGGATGGGGGCTGTTCTGAACCGCGGCCCGGATCATATCCATACAATTTTCGTTATCCATGAAATCCTTTTTTTAATAAACAGGTGAAACAATGCCCTGAAAAGATACAGGCAAAACCCTCCATTGTCAAACCCTGCCTAAGAATCAACAGACTGTCAGGTTTATGTCTACAGGTCTCATAATTCAATTTTCTTAGAATTTGTAGATTCTATGATTTGGTATATTTAAAGAAGTTGAATATAATCGAGCATGCTCTGAAATTGCAAAATCATCAGTCATACTTGAAATATAATCACATATAACCCTTAGAAGTTGTTGCCTGACTTCTATATTCTTTGATGAATAAATTACACTTAAGCTGGAATTGATAGTGGTTCTATTTCAGAAAGATCGATGCTTTGCTTAGCTTGCCAAAGATCATAACTGTCCTGCATAAGAAGCCAGCTTTCAGGACTGCGACCCAAACATTTTGATAGGCGTAGAGCCATTTCTGGACTGATTGCGCTTTGTCCTTTAATAAGCCTTGAGAAGGTCGAAGGCGAAACCTTAAGCTGTAATGCGACGCTGCGGGGCGTTACACTTAAGGGCTCCAGGTAAACTTCTTTGATGAATTCCCCAGGATGGGGAGGGTTAAACATAGCCATTAGTGATAATCCTCATAATCTACAATATAGGCATTACCATCTTTAAATTCAAAAACGATACGCCAGTTTTTGTTTACATCAATCGCCCACAATCCTTGACGATCACCTTGCAAACTGTGAAGCCGCCAACCCGGAGTATTCATATCTTCAATGTTGGTTGCAGTATCAAGTGCGATTAACCGAATTCTGAGTTTTTGTTTGTGCCCGGGTTGAATTCCTGACAGTTTTCCGGTTTCAAAGAACTTTTTGAGTCCTTTGTGTCTAAATGTTTTTATCATGAATTAATTATACAGCATGTTGCGCAATACGCAATATTATTTTTGATATTTCCAAGTCTTTTAATGATTGTACTAATGTTGAGCTCACTTGCCCAGTCAAGTGAAGCGAGCTGTTATATGTTTTTCTTTTGAATCAAATGACTTTGGGCAAAGTCACATATCTCAACCATCGCATTTTTTGCTTCCGGAAACAACGGCGATAAAATTGGAAACGCATGAACCATTTTAGGCCATTCACTTAATGTCACTTCTACTCCATGTTCTTTTGCTTTCTGTACAAAACTTACACAGTCATCATAATGTATCTCATGAGTTCCTACACATATATGGAGTGGTGGAAGACCTGCAAAATCTCCCATTTGTGGTGACAAGAGGGGAAGCGTTGGATCATTATTAGCGATGTAAAGTTTCGTCCATGCATTCCAAGAGCCCATCGGGGCTATATCATTCTTGGCATTATAATTAAAAGAACCAGCCAGACATCTGAGGTCCGTTACCGGTGAAATTGAAAAGGCAGCTTTTGGCATACCGACTCTTTGTACCTTTAATGCCAAAAGTAACGAGAGAGTCAATGTCCCTCCAGCTGATTCGCCACCAATAATAATGTCATCAGATTTGTAGCCATCTTCCAGAAGCCATTTATATACTGTGACGCAATCATCAAGTGCAGCCGGAAAAGGGTATTCCGGGGCGAGCCTGTAATCAAATACCAATGACTTCAATTGGCATCCTAATGCAAATTTTGCGACATGCATACGGTGTGTTTTACATGAACCTGATATAAAACCACCACCATGTATGTATAAGAGCACCTTGCCCTCAAAAGGCTTCTCTGGAATAATCCATTCTGCTTCGATGGTGTTTATGGTTTGTTTCTTCGTGGTGACGCCTTTGGGCATTTTCATTCTTGCTGTAGCTTTGTCAACATCTTCTCTAAATTTGGCGACAGAAAAGCTGGCATCTACTACTTCAGGTTTTAGCTTCATCTTAAACAGGTGTCTGTTTTTTATCAGCCAGATGAATATCTTGCTTCGAATGCTTTGCATGTTTTTACCTTTTCATATAACGCTTCACCGGTTGCAATGGAGCGCCAGCGGAATAGCAATCCGGTGTGAGGCGTGGTGTACGCCCGGCATGGGCGTGAACTTATGGGGTGAAAGTCCCCTGTACGTGAGTCCTGTTAACATAGGTTTTGTTAACACAAGTATTAGCCGACGGCAAGGGCATTTTTGCGAGAAAGTGTCTGAAGGAAGCCCGAGTGCAAAACTATGAGCCGACGAACAGAAACAGCATATAAGGCCTGGTCTCCGGGTAAGTCAGCACAACATGACAAAGCCCTGGATTCGGGAGACAGGGTAAATGCTGCGGTTTGCATAGTGAAAGTCCACGCTCTTATCCGGGGAGATCTACCCTGCATGCATTGAGCAGCTTTTGCAACAAATTCCGGCTCGGACCATACCGGGTGATCAAGGTCCAGGCATCACCGGCTGCTGTTGACGGTGATGAGATACGAACAATGGGCAGCATCAGCAAAAGAAGTTTCATTGCGCCTGACATGGAAACATGGCGGGTGATGGGGTAGAAGTCAGCAGACGTCATAGTAGCCAAATGCCGGGGGTAATGTCCCGGACAAGGTGAAGGACTGAACATCAAACGAAAAGGAGGTATCCATGAGCCTTGTGCGTACAGTGAATCCGAATGGAGGAGTAGTGTACAGGCGCGCTGTGGAAGAACCGTTTTCAAAGGATCATCTACTGGAGCGTATTTTGTCGACAGAGAACGTCCGTCGTGCCTGGAAACAGGTGCGGGCCAACAAGGGTGCCCCTGGAATCGATGGTGTAACCGTTGAACAATTTCCAGATACCTTTCGTGAATTATGGCCCAAAATCCGTTCAAACCTTTTTGAAGGGACATATGCCCCTTCTCCTGTTCTAAGGGTTGAAATACCGAAACCGGACGGAAGCAAACGTCCGCTTGGTATTCCAACAGTGCTGGATAGAATTATCCAGCAAGCCATTGCCCAGGTCTTGGGATTAATATTTGATCCTCTGTTTTCAGAGTCAAGTTGCGGTTTCAGGCCTGGAAGATCGGCTCATGATGGGGTCCGGCAGGTCAAACAATTAATTGGACAAGGCTACACTGTCGGTATTGATACGGATTTGTCGAAATTTTTCGATACAGTTAACCACGATGTCCTGATGGTAAGAGTTTCCCGCCGGATACAAGATAAGCGAGTTCTAAGGCTTATCGGAAAATACCTCAGAGCCGGTGTTATGGTCAACGGTCGCCTTCAGGCAACTCCTACGGGCGTTCCCCAGGGTGGACCACTTTCACCGCTATTAGCCAATGTCCTCCTCGATGACCTTGATAAGGAACTGGAAAGACGAGGCCACCGTTTTGTCAGGTATGCGGATGATTTCATCATCATGGTGAAAAGCCTGAGTGCTGGTACACGGGTGATGGCAAGCATACGCAGGTTTCTTGAGCATGAACTGCGGCTTACGGTCAATGAGAAGAAAAGCAAGGTGGCCCCGGTGGCTGAATGTGGCTTCCTTGGTTTTGTATTTGTACGTGGCAAAATAAGATGGAGTGAAAAATCCTTTCAGGAATTCAGGCGGCGAATACGTCTCTTTACCGGAAGGAGCTGGTTTGTTTCCATGGAATACCGGTACGGAAAGTTAGCGGAATACGTGCGGGGCTGGATGAATTATTACGGGATATCGGAGTATTATCGCCCCATCCCGTTGATAGATGAATGGCTCCGCCGCCGGTTAAGGATGTGCTACTGGAAACAGTGGCGCTATGCCCGGACCAAAGTCCGCAACCTCCTAAAACTGGGTACTTTTAAAAGACAGGCCATTATGACAGCGATCAGCCGCAGAGGGCCTTGGCATCTTGCCAGGACCCTGGCTACACAAAGCGGTATGACCAATAAATGGCTATCGGAACAAGGGTTAATATCTGTCAAAGAACAGTGGGTGAGAATTCATTACCCGGCTACCCGATTAACCGCCAATTATTTCATTCAACCCCTCAATGATGAGCGTCAACTCTTCATCGGATACTTTTGATATCCTTTTGCCGATTCGCTTTGTAGACAGGATTCGAATCTGGCTGATCTTTACCCACGATTTTTTGGGAAGCTTGGTGTCCAGAAGTTCCATAGTTAGTGGATAGCCTGCCTTTTGCCGCTGGCTGGTGATCGCGACGGCAATTACAGTGCCCGATCTCTCGTTAAATACATTGTGACTTAAAATGAGAACAGGGCGTACGCCACCCTGTTCGCTTCCAATGACTGGATTTAAATCTGCCCAGTGAATGTTACCCCTTAATATTGCGGCCACTCTTCCAACTCCGATGAGAAGCCTTCCTCAGCTAAAGACTGTTCGAATTTAGGATCAAGATTGGAGCACTCCTGCGCAAGACGGCTTTTTTCAATGCGCATAAGCTTTTCAGCAACGGCCTGTTGAATGGCGTTGCTACGGTTTGAAAAAAATTTTGATTTGACAAGAATATCAAGCTGTTTAAGTGTCTTATCGTCAATTGTAATTGCAATTTTTGATGCTGGCATTTTTATCACCTCCGAGTATGATAATAAATCATACCCTATGTTTTTTCAAGCTAAATTTTTCTGACGGTTAACAACGAGCATCACCGGGAAGCAAGCGCTTTTCATTGCCGATCCGGTGGATGCCAGGGTTCAAGTCAGCCGCTACTGCGGCAGGGTAGCCAATTCAGGCAGTATTGTTTAATCAAACAGGTCATGGTATCTTCTTACCGGCTTGCAGGTCGGTATCTTCACCCGACAAGGTTAAAGAAGAAAGGAAGATACCATGAGCAATTTAATCAAACGTTTTAAGGAAGATCTCCAATTAGCAGGATATGCTAAAAGGAGCATTCAATCCTATACCAGCGCAGTTTTAAAACTGCAGCGCTTTTACAATAAACCATTAGAAGATATCACCGAAGAACATCTCCGTCAATACTGGCTTTGCTGCCAGAATGAATTTGGCTGGAGCGCCGCCACACTGCGTATCAGTTACTCCGGTATTCAGCATTTTTTTACCAGGACACTGGTCCAGTCCTGGAACATTTTCAACGACATCAACTGGAGGCGTGAACAGACCCTGCCGACTATTCTAAGTCTGGAGGAAGTCAGGAAGATTATTTATGCCCTTCCCACTTGTGCAAAGTCATGCATTTTATTTGATATTATATTCCATGGGGCTGCTGGAAGCAAATATCCCCATATGGCATGTTCAAAAAATATTAGGCCATAAAACCTTGCAAAGCACTATGGTTTATCTGCACGTTACCACACAGGCTCAAGTTGATTCTAATGAAAAAGTCTCCAAGGTGATGCAGGGGGTGTTATCATGAGTGCCGTTCAAAAAATCTTCCGGATGTATGGGGCACAATACATGGCACTTTATGGTGATCGGATGCCGCTGTTGCTGTGGCAACCGCCATTGTCCCCCAAGGATACACGGTTTATCGGATCTGACCGGATTGGATATCTGGCAGCCCTTCATACCTGGGGCGGCATGCTCCAGTATCATCCTCATTTACACCTGGTCATTCCCGGAGGAGCCCTGTCTGAGAATAATGATCAATGGTTTTCTTCCAGGCAGGATCTGTTTGTTCACACAAAACCCCTGGAGATCATTTTTAAAGCTAAATTCAAGGATGCAATGAAAAAAGCCGGGCTGCTGGATAAAATAGATCCTGCAGTCTGGCAACAGCAATGGGTGATTGACAGTCAGGCTGTGGGACAGGGACAAAATACTTTGCGATATCTTTCAAGATATGTCTTTCGGGTTGCCATCTCCAATAATCGTATCAAAAGCATTGAAAATGATATCATTAAATTTCTGTACAAAGACCGTGAAAAGAAAAAATGGAAAACCATGGCACTTTCTGCCATGGAGTTTATCAGAAGATTCTTGCAGCATGTTCTTCCCAAAGGATTTATGAAAATAAGGTATTATGGATTTCTTAATCCCAACAGTGCTTTGTCAATAGAAAAAATCCGTGACCTCATCTCATTTATCCATGATGCTATCGCGCTTTTTACCAAAATCCTGGAACCTGCAATCCCCGGTATTAAATGCAGCCATTGCGGACATGATTTGAAATTTGTCTTTTTTGCAAAGCCTGAAGCACGGAGCAGGCATGGATAACTGCACAAAACTGATTATCGGTATTGATCAAGTTTTAAAGCAGCATTGCTGGCAACTGTCACCAGGAATGTTCCAGTACCCCTGCGCCCAATTGCCGGTATTTTAATTTGCGATCCAGGTTCCAATGGCTGAAAACAGCCTGATTTTTTGTATTTACATCAGGAAAATGGTCCTTTTTAGCAAATTTCATCATATCCGGCCTTAACACACCCAGCAAATCGCTAACCTTTCCCCCTATTGATCCGCGGCTTCTTGAACCATGGATTAATACCGAGCTTCGTGCCTCAGCACGGTTACTAATCCTTTATCTGTTGGGCTTTTCCCTTTAATGAGCTGAAGCACTTTGAGGGATTGCAGGACTAATTAAATTCAATTCATTGGCTTCAGCTTGTTGTGCAAAATACAAATCCCACCTGAGTTGAAGGTTTAGCCAGAAATCGGGGGAGACACCAAAGTACTTGGACAACCTTAATGCTGTACTGGGGGTAACTCCTCGACGGCCATTAATAATTTCATTAATTCTTTGATATGGAACATGTATAGAATCAGCTAATTGGCGCTGAGTAAGGCCCATTGGTTTCAAAAATTCTTCAGAAAGCATCTCTCCAGGATGCGTTGGTGTTCTATGTGTTGGTATTCTAATCATTATAACCTCCCAAGTGTTACTTATTAATGATAATCGGTAACTTCAACATCGCTTGGCCCCAATTCTGTCCATTTGAAACAGATCCTATACTGGTTATTGATACGAATGCTGTGTTGACCTTTGCGATCTCTTTTAAGTGCCTCCAGATGATTGCCGGGAGGTACCCGAAGTTCATTCAGTGATGTAACAGAGTCAA
>Ga0154596_1275_pt1 | contig 13319 bp, 26 predicted proteins | sample RifGroF2_FD_116025 | JGI IMG/M metagenome (GOLD analysis project Ga0154596, IMG submission 116025) | Desulfobacula sp. GWF2_41_7
TGGTCCGCAAAAACGCGGTGTTTGTACCAGGGTGTACACATCAACCCCAAAGAAGCCGAACTCTGCTTTGAGAAAAGTAGCAAGGGTTCGATTGACTACGGGTATGGAAGTCGCTGCATATATACCCGGTATGGGGCATAATCTTCAGGAACACTCTGTTGTTCTTGTCAGGGGCGGCAGGGTAAAGGACCTTCCGGGTGTCCGCTATCATATTGTCAGGGGTGCCCTGGATACCTTAGGTGTTGATGACAGAAGACAGGGCCGTTCAAAATACGGTGCAAAAAGGCCTAAATAAATCAAATTATTTTAGTTATGGTGGACATGAATGATGGCGGTAAAAGAAATTAACCTTGATAATAGTACAAAAAATGCAACACAGGAAGAAAAGCTTGCGGCAAAATTTGTAAACTGCGTCATGAAAAACGGGAAAAAAAATGCAGCCCGTAAAGTAGTAAAAGAAGCTTTATTGATTGCAGAAGAAAAAATCGGCGAACCTGCCTTGGTTGTACTGAAAAAGGCATTTGATAATATCAAGCCCACGGTTGAGGTTAAATCAAGGCGAATTGGTGGTTCGACATACCAGGTGCCTACCGATATTAAAACAGGCAGACAAATGGCTCTCGCATTCCGTTGGTTAATTGATTTCAGTCGCAAGCGTTCTGAAAAAGGATTTGCTAAAAAACTGGCTTCAGAAGTGCTTGATGCTTATAACCAGCGTGGCGGAGCAATGAAAAAGAAAGAAGATACACACAAAATGGCAGAGGCTAACAAGGCATTTGCTCATTTCAGGTGGTAATTGATATTTTGAATATCCTGATAACATTCCACAGGAGGAATTAAGAAGATGGCTAAGGAGAAATTTGCGCGGACAAAGCCGCATGTGAACATAGGCACGATTGGTCATATCGATCATGGGAAGACTACGCTTACGGCAGCAATTACAAAGCATTCAGCGATGAAGGGGTTTGGGTCATTTGTTCCGTTTGATCAGATAGACAAGGCGCCTGAAGAAAGAGAGCGTGGTATTACCATTGCTACAGCCCATGTAGAGTACGAGACCCCGAACCGTCACTACGCGCACGTGGACTGTCCGGGCCATGCTGATTATATAAAGAATATGATCACGGGAGCTGCCCAGATGGATGGGGCCATACTTGTGGTCAGTGCTGATGACGGTCCTATGCCGCAGACAAGAGAACACATTCTTCTTGCACGCCAGGTAGGAGTTCCCACTATCGTAGTATTCCTGAACAAATGTGATATGGTGGATGACGAGGAATTGATTGAGCTGGTGGAAATGGAGCTTCAGGAGCTTTTGGACACCTATGAATTTCCGGGAGATACCACACCGATCATCCGGGGCAGCGCATTGAAAGCCCTTGAAAGCGATGATGTGAACAGTGAAGACGCCAAATGTATTTTCCAGCTTCTGGAAACGCTGGATTCTTATGTTCCGGAACCAGTGAGAGACACGGCAAAACCCTTCCTTATGCCGATAGAAGACGTATTCAGCATTTCCGGCCGTGGAACCGTTGTGACCGGAAGAATTGAACGCGGAATTATTAAGACTGGCGAAGAAATCGAGATCGTCGGTATCAGAGAAACGGCAAAGACAGTGTGCACCGGTGTTGAGATGTTCAGAAAACTTCTTGATGAAGGCCAGGCCGGAGACAATGTAGGTCTTCTACTCCGCGGAACCAAACGTGAACAGGTTGAAAGAGGCCAGGTTGTTGCCAAACCAGGGACCATCACCCCACATACAAAATTCAAAGCAGAGATGTATGCATTGAGTAAAGAAGAAGGTGGGCGTCATACTCCTTTCTTTACCGGTTACAGGCCCCAGTTCTTTTTCAGAACAACGGATATAACCGGGGTATTGACATTGGAAGAAGGCGTTGAGATGATCATGCCCGGCGATAATGCAACCATCAATGTAGAACTGATTAACCCCATAGCCATGGAAAAAGAACTACGGTTTGCCATCAGAGAAGGCGGACGTACTGTCGGTGCCGGCGTTATCGGTGAAATTGTTCAATAAAGATAGGAAGAACCATAGGTCATGTTGAAAACAAAAATCAGAATAAGGCTTAAGGCATATGATCATAAGCTTCTGGATCAGTCTTCAGTAGATATAGTTGATACGGCAAGGAAGACCGGAGCCAAGATCGTCGGACCGGTGCCGCTTCCCACACGGATAAATAAATTTACCGTTTTGCGTTCTCCCCATGTGAATAAAAAATCACGGGAACAGTTTGAAATCAGAACGCATAAAAGAATGTTGGACATTTTGGAACCTACCCAGCAGACAGTTGATGCTTTGATGAAGCTTGATCTTTCTCCTGGTGTGGATGTTGAAATAAAATTATAGGTCAATAACAGGAACCCATTATGAGTGCATTACTTGGAAAAAAAATAGGGATGACCACAGTGTTTTCTGCAGATGGAAAACTTGTTCCTGTGACCGTTGTGCAGTTGGGGCCGTGTGTCGTTACCCAGGTGAAGACAAATAAAACCGACGGATATAACGCGATTCAGCTTGGTTTTTCTGAAAAACCGGTTGAAAAGCTAACAAAACCCATTGCTGGTCATTTGAAAAAAGCAGGCGATAAAGGATTCAAAGTTTTAAGAGAATTCAGAACCGATGATGCTGAAAATATTGAAGCAGGTTCCGTAATGGGAATCGATTTATTTGCAGTAGGGGATAAGGTAAATGTTTCCGGTATTTCAAAAGGTCTGGGTTTTCAAGGCACCATCAGACGGCACGGTTTCTCGAAAGGTCCTGAATCGCATGGTTGCAGAAATCACAGGGAACCAGGATCAATCGGTAACAGTGCTACTCCTGGAAGAGTTTTTAAAGGAAAAAAGATGCCCGGACACATGGGTGTAAAGAGGCAGACAATTAAAAATTTGACGGTTATCGATATAAAACTCAAAGACAATCTCCTGTTGGTTAAAGGCGCTTTACCGGGCTTTAAAACAGGAATATTGGAAGTACAAAAGGCTGGTAAAAAATAGAAATTTTCCGGTCTGTATAAGACTAAATGCGGCTATGGGTATTGCAATTATTTTCGCAGTGATGCATAGCTGATCAAAATTGATGAGGAAGAATATGGCTGCTGTAGATGTATTAAACAGTGCAGGTAAAAAAGTGTCTGAAATACAGCTTTCTGATGAAATTTTCAACACACCCGTAAAAACAAGCGTTCTTCACCAGGTTGTCCGGTCTCAGCTCGTTGCAAAACGGGAAGGGACTGCTTCGTGTAAAACCAGGGGAACGGTAAAAGGCAGTACACGGAAGCTTTTCAGGCAGAAAGGAACCGGCAATGCACGCGCCGGAAGTATTAAATCACCCTTACGGAAAGGCGGTGGAATAATTTTTGGACCGTCTCCCCGATCTTATGAGATCAAAGTCCCAAAAAAAGTCAAAAAACTAGCACTTCGAATGGCTTTAAGTTCCAAGCTGGAAGATAAAAACCTATTTGTTATAGATGATTTTAATCTTGAAACGATTAAGACTAAAACATTTTTTGCAGTTCTTAATGCTTTGTCTTTGTCCAATCTTTTAATTGTTTCGGATACTGAGGATACAAATCTTTCTCTCTCTTCCAGAAATGTTCCTGGTGTTAAAGTGATAAAAACTGAGGGGCTTAATGTATATGATATTTTAAGGTTTAAAAATCTTCTTTTAGTGGAATCTACCGTCAAAAATATCGAAGGGAGGTTAAGCTGAAATGAAACATTATGATATTGTTCGGGGCCCTGTTGTTACCGAAAAGACAACCCTTCAAAAAGAAGTAAACAATCAGGTGACACTCAGAGTAGACAAGAGTGCAAACCGTGTTGAGATCAAGGCAGCAGTAGAAAAATCTTTTAATGCCAAAGTGAAGCAAGTCAGAACGATTCAGGTTAAAGGCAAGGTAAAACAACGCGGTAAAATTATCGGCAGACGAAAAGACTGGAAAAAAGCGATTATTACACTGATGCCAGGTCAAAAAATTGATTTTTTTGAAGGTGTTTAAAGAGGTATAAATATGTCAACAATAATTAAGACAAAACCGACATCTCCCGGAAGACGTGCTCAGGAATACCTTTCTTTTGAAGAAATTACAAAGACCCAACCTGAAAGAAGCCTGACAAAAAATATTAATAAGCGCTCAGGTCGTAACGCTTACGGAAGAATTACTGCAAGACATAGAGGTGGCGGTGCAAAAAAGAAATATCGGATTATCGATTTTAAACGGGATAAAGATGGAATCCCGGCAAAAGTATCTGCCATAGAATATGACCCCAATAGAAGCGCAAGAATAGCCCTGCTGGTTTATGCAGACGGTGAAAAGAGATATATTATCGCCCCTCTTGAAATAAAAGTAGGGGATATTCTTGAAACAGGACCTGGTGCTGATATAAAACCCGGGAACTGCATGCCGCTTGAAAATATCCCTACAGGTACAAGAATTCACAATATTGAATTAAAGCAGAATAAAGGCGGCCAAATCGTTAGGAGTGCCGGTGGTTTTGCGCGCCTGATGGCTAAAGAAGGCAGTTATGCCCAGGTTTTACTTCCTTCAGGCGAAGTCAGAATGGTTCACCTGAAATGCAAGGCAACAGTGGGTAGAGTCGGTAATGAAAAACATGGTGATGTAAAAATAGGTAAAGCCGGTCGTAATCGATGGCTTGGGAAAAGACCTTCAGTTCGTGGTGTTGCAATGAATCCGGTTGACCATCCAATGGGTGGTGGTGAAGGCAGATCTTCAGGCGGCCGCCAACCCTGTACACCCTGGGGTATTCCGACAAAAGGAAAGAGGACCCGGAAAAACGCGAGAACTGAACCGTTTATCGTTAAAAGACGAGCTAAGAGAAAATAAATAGGTGATAAATTATGCCAAGATCATTGAAAAAAGGACCATACATCGAACAGCAGCTTTTAAAGAAAGTGATGGACTCAGGTCAAGCCAAAAGAAATAAAGTAATTAAGACTTGGTCCCGCAGATCTACAATATTTCCTGAAATGGTCGGTATCACATTTGCGGTGCACAACGGGAAAAAATTTATCCCGGTATTTGTTTCAGAAAATATGGTGGGTCATAAGCTTGGTGAATTTTCACCGACTAGAACATTCTGGGGGCATGCAGGAGATAAAAAAGCCAAGAGGTAACTCTTGTCCGACTAAAGGAATAAGGATATGGAAGTTAAAGCAATCACAAGATTTACACGGATATCACCACTAAAGCTCAGGCTGCCGATTAATGAAGTCAAAGGTAAAAACGCCGGTCAGGCGCTGACGCTTTTAAAGTTTATGCCACTCAAAGCTGCTGAAATTATGCATAAAACCTTACAGTCAGCAGTTGCCAACGCAGAAAATAATAATAAGCTGGATGTGGATAAGCTGGTTGTCAAAAATATTTTTGTTGATCAAGGCCCTTCCATGAAACGGTTCAGACCAAGAGCCAGAGGAAGAGCATCCAAAATTTTGAAAAGAACCAGTTATTTGACTGTAATTGTTGAATCAACTGCCAAATAGGAGGAATAAAGCTTGGGCCAGAAAGTACATCCTACCAGTTTAAGATTGGGCATTATCAGAACCTGGGATTCCAGGTGGTATGCAGACAAAAACTATGCTGCGTTTGTTGAAGAAGATTTCAAAGTAAGAAAATTTTTAAAAAAGAAATTATATCATGCAGGTGTCTCAAAAATTGAAATCGAACGGTTTTCAAAACAGATACGGCTTAGAGTGTATGCAGCACGGCCTGGTATTATTATCGGGAAAAAAGGAAGTGAAATCGGGGTTTTGAAGGCAGAACTTGAAAAAATGGTCACCTCTGACGTACTGATCGACATAAAAGAGATTAGACGCCCTGAAATTGATGCCCAACTGGTAGCAGAAAATATAGCGCTTCAACTTGAAAGAAGAATCGCCTTCAGAAGGGCGATGAAAAGGAGCGTATCTTCTGCCATGCGATTCGGAGCCAAAGGGATCAAGATAATCTGCTCCGGACGTTTGGGTGGTGCTGAAATGGCTCGAACGGAATGGTACAAAGAGGGTCGTATCCCTCTTCATACTTTAAGGGCAGATGTTGATTACGGCTTTATTGAAGCGAAAACCACTTATGGGCTCATCGGTATAAAGACTTTTGTTTTTAAAGGTGAAGTCTTAAGCCCGGGTGAACAAGTGATGGCCAAATAGAGTCCATTAGGAGAAATAAGAAATGCTTAGTCCAAAGAATGTAAAATTCCGCAAACAGTTCCGCGGCAGAACAACCGGTGCTCCTGATAAAGGCAATAGATTGAATTTCGGTGATTTTGGCCTGCAGGCGGTCGAATGCGGATATATCAATGCTAGACAAATTGAAGCAGCAAGGGTTGCCTTGACCAGGCATGCGAAAAGAGCAGGTAAGAGCTGGATCAGATCATTCCCTGATATCCCCATAACGAAAAAGCCTGCTGAAGTCAGGATGGGAAAGGGAAAAGGAGCCACTGATTCATGGGTGGCCAGAATTAAACCGGGAAAGATTCTTTATGAAATGGAAGGGATTCCTCGTGAGGTAGCTCAAGAAGCCTTGAGGCTGGCAGCGAGAAAGCTTTCCATCAAAACCAGGTTTATTGAGAGGAGCAAATAAATATGAAAGTCAGTGAAATTAAAGAAATGGGAAAAGATCAGATGAAAGAAAAGCTGATCGAATTAAAAAAACAGCTTTTTACGCTGCGCTTTCAAAACAGGGTCGGTCAGCTTGAGAATACAGCCGTGCTTTCAACTGTCAAAAAGGATATTGCAAGGATTTACACATTATCCAGAGAAATGAATGTAAACATTAGCTGATTTACAAAGATATTATTATGGAAACAATTAAAAAAAATAAAAAAGAGCTGATCGGTCTTATCATATCTGACAAAATGGATAAATCGGTTGTGGTCCAGGTCGAAAGATTCATACCTCATGCGGTTTATAAAAAATTTATGAAACAGTTTAAAAAATATCATGCTCATGATGAGAAAAATGAATGTAAGGTCGGTGATACTGTTAAAATCATTGAAACAAGACCTTTGAGCAAGCTTAAACGTTTCAGAGTCAGTGAAATCGTGAAAAAAGCTATTTGATAAAGGGAGTTGAGTTATGATTCAGAATGAGACAAGACTAACAGTGGCTGATAACTCCGGTGCAAAGGAACTGTACTGCATTAAGGTCATCGGTGGATCAAAAAGAAGATATGCCAGTGTCGGAGATGTTATTATCTGTTCTGTCAAGGAAGCCATCCCGAATGCAAAGGTGAGTAAGGGAGATGTAGTACAGGCTGTCATTGTCAGAACTAAAAAAGAGATATCCAGGCCTGATGGATCAATGATCAGATTTGATGATAATTCTGCTGTGATTTTGGCTAAATCAAATGAACCGGTTGGCACCCGTATATTCGGGCCTGTGGCAAGAGAGCTCAGGGCAAAACGGTTTATGAAGATAGTCTCTCTCGCACCTGATGTTCTTTAATTACCAGGTTTATGGAGAAAAATCCCATGGATGCAATAAAAATCAGAATAAAAAAAGATGACAAGGTCAAGGTTTTAACCGGAAAAGATAAAGGCAAGATTGGTAAAGTGCTAAAAGTTGTTAAAAAAACCAATCGTGTCGTTGTTGAAAACATAAATATTGTGAAAAGTCATCAAAAACCGACACAAAAAGTTCCACAAGGTGGAATTATTGAAAAACCCATGCCGGTGAATATTTCGAATCTCATGATTATGTGTAACTCGTGTATCAAACCGACTAGAATCGGGATAAAAGAGCTGGAAGATGGAAAACGGGTGAGAATCTGTAAAAAATGCAATCAGCAGATAGATTCTTAAGACCAAAGATGGAGATCAAACATGTCAACCATTAAGGAAAGATACAATACAGATATTGTTCCCAAGCTGAAGGAAGCTTTTCAATATACAAATATATTTGAAATTCCAAAACTTGAGAAAATAGTATTGAACATGGGGCTGGGAGAAGCTGTCAGAAATCCCAAGATTATTGAGTCGGCAGTGGCAGAGCTTGCATTGATTGCCGGTCAGAAACCGGTTATTACACGGGCTAAAAAACCAATTGCAAATTTTAAGTTAAGAACAGGTCTTCCCATTGGATGCAAAGTAACCCTGCGTCGTGAAAAGATGTTTGATTTTTTTGAGAAACTTGTCAACATTGCTTTACCACGTGTAAGGGACTTTAAGGGAATATCAGGAAAAGCGTTTGATGGAAGGGGAAATTATAGCCTCGGTATTACAGAGCATATTATATTTCCTGAAATTGATTATGATAAGACCGAAAGCATCAAAGGTCTCAATGTGACGGTGGTTACGACTGCCAAAACAGATGAAGAAGGCAAAGCATTACTGAAATTTTTAGGAATGCCCTTTAAAAATTAAGGATTCTAAGGAGGAAAGCTTGGCAAAAAGAGCTTTGATAGTAAAGGCAGGCAGAAAACCAAGATTTTCTGTGAGAGCATACAATAGATGCCCCTTATGCGGAAGACCAAGAGGATTTATCAGAAAAGCTGGTATTTGCAGGATTTGTTTCCGGACACTTGCATCAGAAGGCAAGCTTCCAGGTGTTACCAAATCAAGCTGGTAATGATTAGAAATTAAAGAAAGAGTTATATCAGCGTATTTTAAGGAGATTTCAAATGGCAACGAGTGATCCAATTGCAGACATGCTAACAAGCATCAGAAATGGTGGTAAAGCAGGGTTTGCCAAGGTGGATATCCCCGGATCAAAGATCAAACTTGAATTGGTTCGGGTGTTGAAAGAGCAGGGATACATCAAGGATTATAAATACCTTGAGAATGAGATCCAGGGATCAATCCGGATTTATTTAAAATATGTTTCGGACGGAAAACCCTCAATATTCGGTATTGTGAGAATCAGCAAGCCATCCCGCAGAGTTTACAGTAAATCTAAACAGATTAAGCCGGTTTTAAACGGGCTTGGGATATCAGTGATCTCTACCTCAAGAGGCGTGATGACTGACAAGCAAGCCAGAGAAGCGAACGTCGGCGGTGAGATTCTTTTTAACGTTTGGTAGTACAGGAGTAATATATGTCTAGAATAGGAAAAAAGCCGGTTCAGCTTCCTGGAAAAGTTCAGTTTACCCTTAACGGGGATACCATATACGTTAAGGGCCCCAAAGGTAATCTCGAACGACAACTGCATCCGGCTGTTAAACTTGAAATTAACGAAAGCGTTGTAAATGTAAAGACAGATACAAGCGATAAGAAAAAAGTCGCCTTACAGGGATTGTACCGGGCACTGATTGCCAATATGGTTACCGGAGTTACAACCGGATATGAAAGGAAATTAATTCTTTCAGGGATAGGATACCGAGCGGAAGCAAAGGGGAATAATCTTACTTTGAATGTCGGATATTCAAACCCGGTCAATTTTACAATCCCGGAAGGTATATCCGTAAGTGTGGAAAATAACACACAAGTCATCCTATCAGGGATTGACAAGGAAATTCTGGGTCAGGTTGCAGCAAACATAAGAGATATCAGACCGCCTGAACCTTACAAAGGCAAAGGGATTATGTATGCAGATGAGAGAATTATCAGAAAAGCCGGTAAAACTGCAGGTAAAGACAAATAGGCAGGAAAAAGATTATGGGAAATACATCACAAAGACTTGTATCAAGGCTTAAAAGAAAACAAAGGATAAGGAAAAATATCTGCGGCAATCAGGATCGCCCAAGATTAAGCGTATTCAGAAGTTCAAAAAATATTTATGCACAGGTTATTGATGATACACTTGGAACTACACTCGTATCTGCATCAACCCTTGATAAGGAATTCAAAGAAAAAAATATTGAAGGTAAAAAGATCGAGATTGCAAAGGTCGTTGGGAATCTCGTCGGCAAAAGGGCTCTTGATAAAGGAATTACGAAAGTGGTTCTTGACAGGAATGGATTTTTATATCATGGACGCATCAAAGCACTTTCAGACGGAGCCCGTGAAGCCGGATTGAATTTTTAAAATTTGGAGGACAAACCCTTGGCAAGACAGCAGATAGAAGAAAGTGGTTTAATTGACAAAGTAGTCAGGATCAATCGCGTTGCAAAAGTTGTAAAAGGCGGTAGAAATTTCAGCTTTAGCGCATTGGTTGTTGTTGGGGACGGTGAAGGCAGTGTTGGCTATGGTCTCGGAAAAGCGACAGAAGTCCCTGAGGCTATTAAAAAAGGGCTGGAAAAGGCAAAAAGAAGCATGGTTAAAGTGTCTATATTGAACGGTACCGTTCCTTTTGAAGTAGTCGGTAAGGCAGGTGCAGGCCAAGTATTGTTGAAACCGGCTTCTCCTGGTACCGGTTTGATTTCCGGTGGCGGAATCCGTGCCGTACTTGAAGCCGCAGGTGTTACCGATATCCTTACCAAATGTATTGGAACGAATAACACACAGAATATTGTACGGGCTACAATGGCCGGCCTTCAATCCCTATGTACAAAGGAAGAAGTGGCAAAACGCCGTGGTCTTAGATCTGAAGATTTATAAGAGGTTGTTAAAATGACGGATAGAATAAAAATCACCCAAATCAGAAGTACCATCGGAAGACCTGCCAAACATGGCCGGATTATCCGCTCTCTGGGGATAAGAAAAATGCACCAAACAGTTGAACATAATGCTGATCCGGTTATCCTGGGACAGATCAAGAAAGTATCTCATCTTGTGAAAGTAGAGGAGGTGTAATATGCAGATTCATGATTTGGCACCTGCACCCGGTTCCAGAAAAAAACGCAAGAGAATCGGCAGAGGTCCGGGTTCAGGAATGGGCAAGACATCCACAAAAGGGCATAAAGGACTTAAAGCAAGGGCAGGCGGTAGTGTCAGACCCGGTTTTGAAGGCGGTCAGATGCCTTTGTACAGGAGACTTCCCAAAAGAGGTTTTTTCAATATATTTAAATCTCAATATGCAGTATTAAATATAAGAGATTTAGACTTATTTGACGATGGTTCAATTATCGATATAGAATCCCTGCAAAAAGCCGGAATTGTCAAAGGCCGTTTTGACGGAGTCAAAGTTCTGGGACAGGGTGAGATAAAAAAGAGATTTGTTTTAAAGAATGTCCTTGTATCTAAAACTGCCAAAGAAAAAATTGAATCCGTCGGCGGAAGCATAGAATAATAATAGAAGTGATGTAAGGAACCATAAATGATCCAGAACAGCTACCAGAATTTGCTTAAACTTCCTGAGCTTAAAAGAAAGCTTTTTATTACGCTTGCTTTGCTGTTTGTTTACCGGGTGGGTATTCATGTGCCCACACCAGGTATAAATGGCGCAGCCCTTTCTTCTTTTTTTGCAAGCGCTGAAGGCACTCTGTTTTCTATGTTTAATATGTTTTCCGGTGGTGCTCTGGAAAGATTATCCATCTTTGCTTTGGGGATTATGCCTTATATCAGTGCCTCCATCATCCTTGAGCTGATGACGGTGGTTGTTCCATACCTTGATCAATTGAAAAAAGAAGGTGATGCAGGCCGGAAAAAGAAAACCCAGCTGGCCCGGTATGGAACGGTGATATTGAGTATTATTCAGGGGTTCGGGATCAGTGTCGGTCTTGAGTCCATGACGTCTCCCGCAGGGGTTGCAATTGTTCCATATCCGGGATGGAGCTTCAGGCTCGTTACCATTATTACTCTTACAGCCGGCACAGCGTTTATCATGTGGCTGGGAGAACAGATTACGGAAAGAGGTATCGGTAATGGTATTTCTTTGATAATTTTTGCAGGTATTGTCGCAAGAATGCCCAATGCCATGGGCAATACGGTGCGTTTGATGACAACCGGTGAAATGGGTCTGTTTACGCTTATTGTGATTATTGTTCTGATGGTTGCCGTTATTGCGGCGGTAATTTTTATGGAGCAGGCACAGCGGCGAATACCAGTGCATTATGCCAAGCGTGTCGTAGGTAGGAAAATGTACGGCGGTCAGACATCTCATCTTCCGCTTAAAATAAATTCCGCAGGGGTAATCCCGCCGATTTTTGCATCTTCGATTATCATGTTTCCAACGACTTTGGCTCAATTTACCAATTTCCCGATCATGAAAACCGTGGCAGCCATGTTCAGTCCCGGGACCATATGGTATTATATGCTTTATATTGGCTTTATCACCTTTTTTTGTTTTTTCTACACAGCAGTCCAGTTCAATCCGGATAATGTAGCTGAAAATATGAAAAAGAATGGGGGGTATATTCCCGGAATCCGGCCTGGCAGGAAAACATCTGAGTACATTGATAAAGTACTGACAAGGATTACAGTAGGGGGTGCGCTTTATATATCTGCAGTTTGTGTTCTGCCGACGGTACTCATGGGGAAATTTAATATTCCCTTCTATTTTGGCGGCACCGCTCTTTTGATTGTTGTCGGTGTTGCCATCGATACGATTGCCCAGATTGAATCCCATCTTATTACAGGGAATTACCAGGGATTTCTGGGCAGGTCAGGTGGCAAAAGGATACAAGGCAGAAGCTGATTTAATGTTTCTTTATACTATAGGAGTCGGATGAATTTATGGCAAAAGAAGAACCCATCAAAGTTGACGGGAAAGTACTTGAAACGCTGCCTAATGCCATGTTCAGAGTAGAACTTGAAAATAAGCACGTATTGTTAGCCCATATTTCGGGAAAAATGAGGATGCATTTTATAAAGATATTACCGGGGGACAAAGTTACGGTCGAGATATCCCCATATGATTTGAGCCGGGGCAGAATTACATATAGATATAAATAAATATTGAATTATTTCGATATGAGAATCAAAAGATAGGAGTTAATAGATGAAAGTTAGAGCATCTGTAAAAAAGATCTGTAGAGACTGCAAAGTCATCAAAAGACGTGGCGTCCTGAGAGTTATTTGTATAAATAAGAACCATAAACAGCGGCAGGGATAGGGGGAAGGAAATTTGGCACGTATCGCAGGAGTAGATTTACCAAAAGATAAGCATGCATGGATCGCTTTAACCTATATCTATGGTATAGGCAGAAGCAGGTCAAAGCTGATTCTTCAGAAAACAGGTATTGACCCTACTACAAAAGCAAATGATCTGACGGAAGAACAGGTCAACGAGATCAGGAAAGTTATTGACGCTGAGTATAAGGTTGAAGGCGAACTTAGAAGTGAAGTTTCCATGAGTATTAAAAGGCTTATGGATCTCGGTTGTTATAGAGGACTTCGCCATCGTAAAGGCCTTCCCTGCCGGGGTCAGAAAACTAAAACAAATGCTAGAACTCGAAAAGGTCCCAAGAGGACTGCAGTTAAAAAGAAAAAGTAGGATAATCTAAAAGGTACTATTAATTATGGCAAAA
>Ga0154596_1239_pt1 | contig 13022 bp, 10 predicted proteins | sample RifGroF2_FD_116025 | JGI IMG/M metagenome (GOLD analysis project Ga0154596, IMG submission 116025) | Desulfobacula sp. GWF2_41_7
CCTCGCCAATGTCTTTGGTTGTAAAAAAAGGGACGAACGCCTTATTTATATTCTGTTCTGTTATTCCGGTACCACTGTCTTCAATGGAAAAAACAGCCTTTTTTTCAAGTTTTTGCGTATGAATGGTCAACCGGCCGCCGTTTTTCATTGCCTGGACGGCATTGAGGGTGAGATTGGTCACAACCTGCTTTATCTGGGTGGGATCGGCCGTAATACGGACGGGTTCGTCATATTGACGAACAATACTGATCCCCTCTTTGCAACAGCGGGATTCTAAAAAGGAAATACTGCTATCTATCAATTGATTCAGTTCAAATGTCTCTTTTGACAGTGAAGACTGCCGAGAAAACTCCATCAGTTTCTTTATTATCTCTCTGGAGTAAATGACACAGTCTTCAATTCTCTTAAGGTCGATTTTGGCCTGATCAGGCAAATCAGACAATTTTAATGATAATTGAGCCAGACCAAGGATGTTGCCTAATGGCTCATTCAGCTCATGCGCCACTCCGGCGGCAAGCTGCCCGATAGTCGCCAGCCGGTCTGAATGTAAAAGCTGCTGCTGAATAATACTCCGGGTTTCATCGTCTCTGTGTTTTTTTAAATAGAAGCTGATAATATTTGCAATCCCTTTTATCAGGTTTCTTTCTTCAATAAGAAACGGTTTGGTTGCTTCCGTTTCCAGGCTGCGATCATAGAACACCTCTATTTTCCCAATGCATTGCCTGTCAAGAAATATTTCTTCAGCTTGAAATAAACCGGATTCAAAAAAACAGGCGGACAGGTAACACTTGTCATTGACGGTGATACGCGAACAGGCTTTTCCCGCGTACTGCCATCCATTGGGGATGATACGCGCAATTTTTTTAAGGGCCCTGTCCATATTCGTTTCAACAACCACAGACTGGGCGACTTGATACAGGCAATTGAGCTCTTTTATTCGTTCTTCTTCATTCCGGCAGACCCGTTTATACTCTGCATAGATTTTTTCCAGTTTTTCGTTTCGCTTTTCAAGTCTGTCAATGATCTGTTCCTTTGTCTCGGACCTGCTGCTGTTTGCTTCCATTTATTTTCTTTTATTCTTTTTGAAATTCATTCATCAGGCCGGATATCGATCACTCCGGTTTGATGTGAGAAAATACTCTGTATCGGCAAAAAGTCAATAGAATCAGGCCATACCCTGATCAAGTACGGCATCGGCCACTCGTCGAAACCCGGCAACGTTGGCGCCAAACACGTAATTGCCTTTTTTGTTGAATTCAACTGCCGTATCATAGCATTGGTCATGGATGTATTTCATGACCTGGTGGAGTTTTGTATCGACCTCTTCCTCGGTCCAGTTCATAAAATTAGCATTTTGAGCCATTTCAAAACATGAGCATGCAACACCGCCGGCATTGCATGCCTTGGCCGGTGCATATAAAACAGGTGCTTTTTCCAGAAATTCCATACCCGTCATCGTTACGGGCAGGTTTGCCCCTTCAACTATATATTTGGCATCGTTTTTTACCAGGATTTTTGCATCAGAAAGATCAAGCTCATTCTGGGTCGCACAGGGGATCGCTATGTCACAGGGGACCACCCATGGCCGCTGGTTTGGATAAAATGCTGCATTATATTTATCAGCATAGTCTTTAACTCGGTCATTGCCACTGAGTCTCATTGCCAGCATATAGTCGACTTTATCTCCTACGATACCATCCGGGTCATGGATAAAACCATCAGGCCCGGAAAGTGTAATCACTTTTCCTCCCAGCTCATTTATCTTTTTTACAACGCCCCATGCAACATTTCCGAAACCGGAAATCGAAACGAGCTTGCCTTTTATGCTGTCATTGATATTTTTCAGCATTTCTTCAGCAAAATAGACCACCCCATACCCTGTGGCCTCAGGTCTTAAACAGCTCCCACCCCAGGCAAGGCCTTTCCCTGTCAGCACACCTTCAAATGACTTGGTGATCCTCCTGTACATACCAAAAAGGTACCCTATTTCACGTGTTCCCACACCGATATCTCCTGCAGGAACATCAGTTGAAGCGCCAATGTGTTTTGATAATTCCAGCATGAAACTCTGGCAAAAATTCATGATTTCATTGTCGGATTTACCCCTGGGATTAAAGTCTGACCCACCTTTTCCGCCACCAATGAGCAAACCTGTTAATGCATTTTTGAAAATTTGCTCAAACCCAAGGCATTTAATGATGCTCAGCGTTACCGATGCGTGGAAACGAAGTCCTCCTTTATAAGGGCCTAATACATTATTGAACTCAACACGATGCCCTGTATTGATTTGAATCATTCCCTGATCATCCTTCCACGGTACTCTGAAACTGATTGATCTATCTGGTTCCACAAGCTGTTCAAGTATTCTGTTTTTCTGATATTCCATATTGGAATCGAGAACCGGTGTAATAGATTTAAAAACTTCTGTAACCGATTGGATATACTCTTTTTCCCAGGGATATTTTTTCCTGAGCATGCCTATCACATTTTCTGCATATTTATTCATTTGCTGCTCCTGATCCGTTATCTGTATTCTTCGCAATTGATTACATCAACCCCTGCTTTACGCATACCACAGGTATCATTATTTTCGCAGTTACTGCAGATATCTGGTGCCGAATGCTCCTGACAATCTGTTTTGGTACAAAGATGTGCGACACTGCATTGCCGATCAAGAGGCCCGTCACAAGAGAACTCTTCACAAAAAATAATGGTTTTTGTTTGATTTATCCGATAGCTGCATCCTTCAGCATTCGAACAATTGGTGCAAAGGTCTGCTGATTTTATAAAATTGGTCATGTCTTGCTCCTAAGTTAATATAAATTGATTCCTGGTTCTATTTAGAGCAAATGACATGCCAATCGGTATATTTCTAAAAACGCTTAAATTACAATATATTATATGAATATAAGAATATTTACCGGTTCTTTAATGATGGACAAATTCCATATATATAGAGATTATCCATGGAATTTTATTAAATCAGAAGGGATCTCATTTTCTTATCGTTGACCCGCATTTCTTGACAATTCCAAACAGATTCCATATTGTAAAAAAACAGGCTTTCTGTAATAAAATGACAGTACATCTGTATGTTCATATCTTCATGCAGACGTAAAATCAATAAAGAGTCTATTTCATGAAAAATTGCAGGTCATGCGGCCAGATCCTTTCTGAAAAAATAAATATATGCCCGGCCTGCGGCCATCGCATCGCAGAGAGGTTAAAAACCATTGATGATTACAAAGTTCTTGAAATCATTCATGAAGGTTATTCCTCCCTTGTGGTCAAGGCGGTTAAAGGGGAGAACTCAGCCCCTGTTACCATAAGGCTGTTCACAGACGAATCCGGTGTGGACGACACGGTTGCCAAAAGACTTATGGCAGAACTTGAAGAGCTGAAAAAACTGCCGGCTGAATGTTTTGTAGCCCATTATGCCATTAAAAAAAGCAGTGACGGACATTGGTACAGGGTCAGCGAATGGGTGGAAGCAGAGGACTGGGGTTCTGTTTTCATGTCCGGCCGGTTCCATGACCAGAGAAGGCTGGTCAAGCTGTTTTACAACATCGCATCAGCCCTTGATCTTCTGCATAGGCATGATCATTTCATGCCATACCTGATCCTTGAAGATGTCCTGATCCCGGCAAACCCGGATGATGACCTCAATGTCAAGATCAACTATAAGCTTTCAAGATTCCTCAATGCCAGGGCCACACACCACGGCCCCATGCTCGAAAGGCTCCTGGAATGCCATCCTGATATCGTGAATAAGAGAGCCATTGATTTTCGAAGCGGCATCTGGTCCCTTGGGAAAATATTCCTGGAAATTTTAACTGCTGATCCCGACCTCAAAGAGTTTACCTTGAAAACGGCCGAAGCAAGAGGAATTGATCCGGAACTTGCGGTTCTTATCAAGGTCATGCTGTCCGATGACCCGGACTTAAGACCCCAGACCATGGAAAAGGTTGTTGCTGCACTGTCCCGGCTTCTGGATCATCTGCACTATTCAGATGCCGATATTCCGGTTCCAAAGAAAAAGCACAAGGTCATCAATGAGCTGAAATGGATGAAAAAAGTAATTTTCATGCTCATTTTCATGATTCTTATAATGATTGCCGCCGCAGGCATTTCATGGGTTTCCCTGAAATCCGATACACGCCGGGAGGAAACCGTTCTGTCTGATTTTGTCGAATCCCACGCAGGCTCCGTTGCCTTTGTGATGGTAGAATACAAGCTGTCGGAACAAGGACGGACCCTGTTTCGAAACAAGGTGGAAGGAACTGCGTTTCTTGTGGATTCGGAAGGTTATCTCATCACCAACCGTCATGTTGCCTGCCCGTGGCTGGATGATATCTCACTCTTCAGGGCATATAACCATTACAGCCAGCTCACAAAAAATATAATCTTTGATTACCGGATGTTTTTATGGTTTGAAGGGGCCAGGGCCTTTAACCGCCTGGCCGCATTTCAGAACAGCTCGGAATTGTCGGATCTGTATGATCTTTCATCCGCTTACAGCACCGGCGGGGCCGGAAATTTAAAAATTGCCGGTATCCCCAGATCTTCGGCAAAACCCTATGAACTGATCAAATCCCCTTTTATCAATGATTTTGCCGTGCTGAAAATAGATAAACCACCGGAAGGCCTAAAACCCCTGCCCCTTGAAACCAGGATTAAAGCCGAAGATATCAAACGCCTTTCTCCTGTTGTGATCCTGGGGTTTCCCCTAGGAAACCAGACCCAGTACGACAGGATCAACACCAGTATAACAAGAGGGCATGTCAGAAGGACTTCAAGAGACATCATCCAGGTGGATTCCTCCATCTATAAAGGCAACTCAGGCGGACCTGCCGTCAGCTCGGACGGCAGGGTCATCGGTATTGCATCCGGTGTGGTAACGGATCTAAACAGCGGGAGTTTTACCGGCAGTACGCCTTTATCGGATTTCGGCCTTATCCTGCCCATTTCAAAGCCGGCCAGGTTTATTGAGCTGATAAAATCAGGACAGCCCCATTGGGACGGGGTTCTTGATTTTTCACTGCCCTCAAAACTTGAAAAAATCACGGATATTGCCCTTGAAAACAAATTTGAAAAAGCTGCCGATCTGTCTGAAACCATGCTGAAGACTAGCAATGACCCAACCTTGCTTTTTGCTTCAGCCATGATGAATTTTTGTACGAATAAATTTGACCAAAGCAGTTATTTTTTCAAAAAAATTTGTTCCATAGAACCGGAAAACAACACGTCAAGACTGATGCTCTATATCATGGCCTGGCTCTCGGGCAAGGATCAGCCCGATTCACTGACACGCAACCTGTTTGAACTTGACTGGTATGATACGGATGAATATTTGGGATATCTTGCCCATGTACTCAAAGACAAAAAAAGAATGGAAAAAAATGTCACAGATTATGAAAACCAATCTGAGAAAAGCTGGCGATTATTAATTGAAGGGCTTGTATCGGAAAAATCCAATGACCTTGACCATGCCAGGGATATGTTTGAACAATCCATCCTGACGTCAGATATCAATGACTGGGTCTATTTTCTATCCTTTTCAAGGCTGAACCGGATAGAGGACACCATGGGAAAACGCCTGAAAGACAAAAAGAATCACCAAAAGGATGTGGAAACCTTTATCCTAAGCGCAACAGACCATAGAAAAAAAGCAGCTGAATTCAAGGGAACCATCAGCGGGCTGGTTGAAGAATTTGAATCAGGAAAACTCAGTCATGAGGAAAATATTGAAATTTTAAAAAAATTGATGGACCTTGCACCGGAAAACCTGACCATGCTGGGAAAAGCTGTCTTTTACCATGCTGAGAAAGGAGGCTGGCAACAAGCCATGGAATTGATCGATCTTTATTTCAGCCGTTCCCCCCGTGAAACAGGCCTTGGATTAAGCCTGGGGCTTCTCAAAGGAGAAATCCTGGCTGTTACAGGGGAAAAAAAAGCTTCAACCGAACATCTCAAAACCTATTTCAAAAACATCCATGATCCTTTTTATAAAGCCATTATCCGCCATATCCTGGAAAAAACCGGTGAAGACCTGTTAATCCGGCTTGCTGAAAAAAAGCCTGAAAAACTCATCACCCTCCACACTGCTCTAGGGTTGTGGGCTGAAAGCGAACAACATCCTGAAAATGCCGCCCACCACTACAGGGAAGCCTTAAGCACCTATCTTGACACCTGGAATGAATATTCCCTTTCCCTTAGCAGGCTCACAGAATTAAGAAAACCCCGGGAATGATCCGGTTTTTATTTTAAAGGCGCAATCTTGGCGGCATGATAAATACTTTGCGAAACCCTTCTTTAAGCGAGATGGCATTCTCAGGGCAAAACCGGGAGCAGACGCCGCATCCGAAACACGCACACTCATCCACCTTTGCCACACCCTCATCATTTATCTTAACAGCTTCTGTCGGGCATCGTTCCTCGCAGATTCCGCAACCGGTGCAGGCATTTGTATCAATAACAGACAAATGAAAAGTTGAATTTACCAATGGTGTAGTTCCGTTTCTCCAGAGGTTCATGGTGTCACAGCAATCCTTGCAGCAGTTGCAGATGCTGGTTTCCGGGCTGTTTTCCCTTGAGCCCGGGTGAAACGCCTTATGCACAAGACCTGAATCTTCAGCCTCTTTCATTATTGCACGCGCTTGTTCCTTTGTCACTGCTTTGGCAAACCCCTGTTCAACCGTGAACCTTGCAGACTTACCAAAAGTAAAACAGTTCAGTGCCGGCGCCTTTATTTTGCATGGATCACCGAGAAGGCTTCTTCGCTGGCGGCAGAAACAATATCCTACGGCAATATCATCAAATTTATAAATGATCTCCTCAACAGACTGACTTGGGAGAATATATTCATCCGGAACCGCCAGTGTCTTTTCCACCGGTATTATTTTAATGGATTGACCGTCCCGGGTTTTCCTTGCCGGAATAGTCCGGTCTATGGCCGGCATTTTTTCAAACAGGGGGATCAGGGCATCATAATTCTTCTGGGTCTGATCCCGAAGATCCCGGGTCATTTTTTCAAACAATTCTGCCAGTTCTTTTTCTTTATCCGTTCCTTTCAGTTCGCCCATGAACATATATTCCATGAGCCCGACCACCATAAAGGGGAGCAGCCTGAAAACCATCAGACCCGATGAATTGGGCTGATTGAAAATCAACCCCTTTTTTGCAAGACCAATGGCCAGTGTTTTCGCCTTTTCTTCGGAGAATCCGCTTGAAGCCGCCAGTTGTTCCAATGTCTGGGATGATGTTTCCCTGAAGGCATAAATGAGATCCAGTTCCTCTTCATGATCTCCCACAACACCATCAATAATGGCAATTGCCGTATCACTTAACGGGAAAGGAATCATTCCCTGTCTGCACACAATTTTTGTGGCTCTCTTTAATTTTTCATTTTTTTCAATTTTCATGGTTTTACCTTCCTTTTCTCCTGGCCGTAATTTTTCACTCAAAAACCAGGGCAATAAATTCACAAATGCATGCCGGCTTTAATATGGATTCAATTTCCAGTTCACAATTCCAGAATACCTTGATACCGGACTCACTGAAATCTTCAATCTTCCTGAACCTGCAAACAAGTCTTAAACGGCTGTCAACCGGCACCGGATGTGGAAACCTGAGGTTATTCAGGCCATAGTTGACTCCCATGGTCATGCTTTTGATCAGAACCAGATCACCAATCATTGAAGAGATCAATGCCGCCGACAAAAATCCGTGGGCAATGGTTGACCTGAACGGCGATTCTTTTTTTGCTCTTTCAACATCAATATGGATCCACTGCCTGTCCAGCGTGGCAATGGCAAAGGCATTGATCATATCCTGGGTAACAGTGACCCATTCTCCTTTCGGAAGAGATTTTCCCAGTATTTCCCGGAATGCCACAAAATTTTCAAATTCCAGTGTTGCCATATTTTTTTTATATCCTCACGTGGTTAAAGATTTTTTTTAATAGGAATAAAATCCTTTGCCGGATTTTCTCCCTAAATGTCCGTTTTCCACTTTTTCCTCAATGATGCCGGCGTTGGAATACAGATGAATTTCCCCTGACGCTTCCATTGATTTTTTGATTCTCAGGACTGTGTCCAATCCGGCATTATCTGCAATCCTAAAGGGTCCGATATGCCACCCATACCCGAGACGCATGCCTGCATCGATATCTTCCGGGGTCGCGACCCCTTTTCCCACCAGCTCCTGGCATTCCCTGAATGCAGCCGCAAAAATCCGGTTCATCACAAACCCGGGGATATCTTTTGTTACGCCCACCGGATATTTGCCCAGTTTTTTGACAAAGCCCATCCCCTGCTGGAAGGCTTTTTCAGATGTCATCTCTCCTTTAACCACCTCCACCAGCTCCATCAGCGGGACAGGTCCGAAAAAATGCAGGCCAACAAACCGTTCAGGATGCTTTAAAGCCGATGCCAGCCGTGACACAGGAATGGAAGAAGTATTGGTTGCCATCAGGGTTTCATCTTCTATTTGCTGCTCCACATCGGCCAGGATTGTTTTTTTAAGGTCCTCATCTTCATATACAGCCTCTATGACCCAGGATATTTTTCTTTTGCTTTTAAACCCGGCTTCTATGCTTTGGGCAATTTCAAGGCGGTCCAAAACCGGTTCAGCCGATTCCTTTATCCCGCCCTTCTGGTGCAGTTTTTCAAGTGACACGGCCATATCGGCTTTTGCCTTTTCAAGCATTTCTTTTTTTGTATCCGTTAATATGACCCGGTAACCGCTCTGAATGCAGACCTGGGCAATCCCTGCGCCCATGAACCCTGCCCCGATAATCATCCCTGTTTCCATAAAAGGTCTCCTTTTATGATACGATTGGCAGTGTTGACCAGGACATTCACGGTAAACCCGAAATTTTTAAATCTCCTGTCAAGGGTCTGACCGTGAAAATAACGGTAATAGATCTGCTGGACAATGGTGGCCAGCCTGAATACCCCGAAACAATAATAAAAATCAAATTTATCGATTTTCCGCCCTGACAGCATGGCATATTGCCGGACCATTTCCCCGCGGGTCAGTGCGCCCGGTGCATTTGTAGGCCCTGTCCGCAGGGCCTGCATTTCTTCCGGGTCCCCGGCCTCAACCCAGTATCCCAGAGTGGCGCCCAGATCCATGAGCGGATCACCAATGGTGGCCATCTCCCAGTCCAGCACACCGACGACGGTGAACGGGTTTTCAGGGTCCAGGATCACATTATCAAATTTAAAATCATTATGGAGGAGGGAAGGATGTTCCGTATCCCCGGGCATGTTTTCCAAAAGCCAGTCCATCACAAGCTCTCCATCCGGAACATCCGGTGTCCTGGCTGCCCTGTACCGCCTGCTCCAGCCTTCAACCTGCCGGTTTACATACCCGTCCGGTTTCCCAAAATTTTCCAGCCCGATTTTTTTATAATCAATGGCATGCAATTGATATTGCACTTTAAGAATATTCTCGAACAACCGGGTGGTGTCAGAGGCGGTCAGTCTGAGATGATCCGGCAAATCCCTGCGGATGATGATTCCCCTTTTTCGCTCCATCAAATAAAACGGGCTGCCCAGGATGGATTCATCTTCGGAATATAGAATGGGTTTGGGGCAATAGGGAAAGTCTTTTTGCAGGGCGCTTAATATCTTATATTCACGTCCCATATCATGGGCGGTTTTCGCTTTTGTCCCATGGGGAGGGCACCTGAGCACCATTTCCATATTGCCGGCCAAGATCAGATAGGTAAGATTGGAATGTCCGCCCAAAAACTGCTGAACAGTAACAGGACGATCAATTCCCTCGATATTTTCACGGATATAGGCTTCTATTTTTTTTATGGGTAGTTCTTCGCCTTTTCGGATACCTGCGGCTTCATCGCCCAGTTTCATGGTTTTTCCTTTATTTTTTTGTTGCTACGCCCAGATAGGTCAAGACAAATTCAATGACAAAATCGGAATATTGATCCACAGACACATTCCTGAATTTGGGCCGTTTCAGGTACCAGTCCTGCAGCAGGGCTTTTATGGCCTCAGCCGTCAGGCCGGGATCACGGTCGTTAAACACGTTTTCCTCCCGGCCTTTAATCAGTAATTTTTCCAGGACTTTTTCCGTCCAGAGATCGCTGTCAATGGCCTTTTTTCTTTCATCCGGATTAAGGTTTTTTGCCTCCATGAATGAAAAATAAAACCAGGGCTGCATGATTTCGCTTAAAAAAAGATGGGCCCGGATCATGGCACAGATCTTAAACGCCGTATCTTCCTGTTTTTCAATCTCATTTTCCAGAACCCGCCGGATAAATGCCCTTCGCTGGTTCTGCAGCATCCCCAGAAGATCGTCCTTGTTTTTAAAATAAGCATACATGGCGCCCAGGCTGATCCCTGATTCCTGGCTCAGATCCCTCATGGTCATAGCCTGGAATCCCTTTTGATTGCTTATTTTGAGCGTGGCCTTAAAGATCTTTTCCAGATTTTTGACAATGGTTTTTTCTTTTTTAATCTGGATACTCTCCCGGTTTTCTGACAAGGTCTCAATATAGCGCTCTTCCCTGGAAATGGTGATCATTTCCCGGAATTGTTCAAAATTCATGGGATCAGTCATTTAATACACACCTCGTTTTTTGATAAAATCATTTATTCAACCCTGAAAAAAGATTCATCATATTCCTTTTTATCCTTATACCGGGCCATGAAAAATCCCGGGAGCTGGTCAATATGTTTGAACATCATAGGATCAATGGGGATACCGGCTTTGTGAAACGCATCGACAATATCCATGGGGTCGGGCGGGCACCCTTTTACCGGGATCATCTCTTTGATATCCGGATTTTTCCTGTGAGCCATGAACATGCATTTCCCCAGAAGAATGGTTTTATTCATGCCCGGGGTCGGCGCCATCATCTTCCCGGTAAGCACTTCAACCTTGTCAAAATCATCTCCATTCCAGGCTGACCGGATGGCTGACAGAACCACCCCATTAACGCCCGAGCAATAGGTGCACATGGTGGAATCGTATTTCCGGTAATACAGGCCCTTTATCCCCTGTTTGGCCAAAAGCACCGGCAATTCACCGTCCGCATCACCCTGGAAAGGAAAATCATATTCATGTTTGCACGAGATTTCATCCAGCGGCAGACCTGCCACCTCCACATCGGAAAGATCAATGGGTCTATGATGGTTTTTTGCTGCATGGACCAGGTATGGTATTTCCGACGGATCATACCCGAGTATTTTTGCCCCGGCCTTATCAGCAGCAAAGACATCTGAAGAAGCAATCAAAAGATCCCGGCGATGCATTTTTCCATCAAATCCCGGACCCCGTTCCAGGGAATAGATACCGTCGATCAGTGTGAATACCGGCGGCAGCCTGTCAGACAGGCGGGCCACATATTGATGAAGGTTCCGATCCGGATCGGAACTGTGGCATTTCTTGCGTGACTTGAGATCAATGAGCCCCTTTAAATTTTTAATGCCAAGGCTCACCCTTGTCTGGTTATGAGCCTTTAACACGGGCAGGTCCACCACAAGATCACTTTCCAGCGCGTCCTCATTGAAATTGAGGACAAAGCCGTCACCCAGATCGGTTTCCCGGAACGGGCGGTCCATGACATTCACATATTTTATCCCATACCGTTTTTTAAGCGTGTCATATCCCAGGGTCGAAAAGGCATGGGCCGGTGTTTCCTTATCCCCGGGATTCCGTGTGACAACCCCTTCTCCAATGGTGATATCGGTTATGCCTTTATCCTTTAACAGGATGATCATATCCTCCATCACCCTGGATGTGGTAATCACCCCCCATTTGGGGAACATGACTTCCCTTGTCCAGAACACGATGTTGGGTTTGATAAATATTTTTGTGTCTGGCTTAACATTATCCAGCCCGCTGCACAGTTCTACGGCACGGGCAACGGATTCAACCGGTTTTTCATATTTTACAACAGACACACACGACTTTTTCATTGCCGACTCCTGATTTCTATATATCCTTGCATACTTTCACTGTATATATGCCTGAAAAATGCCATCCTATCATTTGCCTGTAAATTTTGCCTTTCTTTTTTCCATGAATGCGGCCATACCCTCTTTTTGATCCGCGGTTCCGAACAGCATGCAGAACAGATCCTGTTCAATACAGATACCGTCTTTCAAAGAGGTATTCAGCCCTTTTCTCATGGCTGTTTTTGCAGCCCTGACCGCCATGGCCGGTTTTGCCGCAAGTTTGCCGGCAAATTTTTTCACTTCAGCTTCAAGATCTGCTGCCGGCACCACCCGGTTCAGCAGGCCCATTTCCCTGGCCCTGTCAGCCTTGATCATATCACCGGTCAGGATCAATTCAGCAGCCCGGCTGTAATTGATAAGCCTTGGCAGGCGCTGGGTTCCGCCGCCGCCCGGGATGATCCCGAGATTAATCTCCGGCAGGCCGAGAACAGCGGTTTCATCTGCTATCCGAAAATCACAGCACAGGGCTGCTTCCAGCCCCCCGCCCAGGGCATACCCGGAAATGACGGCAATGGTGGGTTTGGGATAATCGGCCAGCCGTTCATAAATCCGCATTGAACCGTCCGTCAATGTATAGGCATCCTTGATACTGCCCTTCGCCATACGGTCTATGTCTGCGCCTGCGGCAAAAACAGTCTCATTCCCCGTGATCACAAGAACCCGGACATCATCGTCATCAATACAGGTTTCGAGTATTGTATCAAGGTCGGCAAATACTTCGGCATTCAAAGCATTCAATTTTTCAGGCCGGTTGATCCGCGCCCATCCGATGCCGTTTTCCCTGGTGAGTAACATGGTTTTCAAATCCATCATCAATCTCCTTTTCTTATGGCCCTTTTCCTGTGATGATTATTTTGTGTAATCATACCAGCCTTTTTTTGTCTTCTCTCCGTATTCACCTTTGACATAATGGCTTGTAAGGCTCGGCTTGGGAAGTTTTGCCGGGTCCCCGGTCTCCCTGAAGGCTTCCATATACATGGTATAGGCCAGATCAATACCGGTAAGATCCATCAATCTGAAAGGCCCCATGGGGTGGCC
>Ga0154596_1273_pt1 | contig 12880 bp, 18 predicted proteins | sample RifGroF2_FD_116025 | JGI IMG/M metagenome (GOLD analysis project Ga0154596, IMG submission 116025) | Desulfobacula sp. GWF2_41_7
AATCAAGATTCATGACTTTGTCGATTCCCGGATTTAATCGTATCTCATCCCTGTTGACACGATATGCCAGCCCCGGTATTGCAGCGCAGCGGGTTCGACCCTCGATTGCCCTCATCAGTTCGGTGGTGGCTATCTCCCCCTCTCCGGCAATGACAAAGTCGATCCAGGGAAACGCTTTTAGGTAGTCAGGGGCCAGGAACGAAACATCGTGACCACCGAGCAGCGTTATGACTGACGGTTTAACCCGTTTGAGTTGGTGAGCTATGTTGATCGAACCCGGCCCGGTTGTGCATTGCGTGCTGAATCCGACGACGTCAGGATCAGAGGCGAGGATCCGGTCCGCGCACTTGCGGTAGATATCGGCATCTGCCTGGATCCGGCCGGCCTTAAGGTCAAATACAAAATCATGAACCGTCACAATGTAGCCTGCCCTCTCCAGACAGGCCGCGATATAGAGAAGACCCAGAGGAGGGGAGAGAAAGGTCGAAACGATTTCACGTTTATCATTGCTGGGAGGGAAAACCAGCGAAATCCTCAGCCCCGACCGGCCCTCAAACCTTCCCCGGGAATTCGTTTCCTTGTCCGGTTTCTCCTGGTGTATTTCCATAAAAAGCGCTCCTTATCATTCTGAACTGGTTCGTATCGGTAATATCACTCATTTTCATGGAACGGATCAAAGATTTTCCTCATTGCCTCCTTCACTTTCTCAGCCTCCATGGAATGGTCAATTACCTGGATGGTTTGATTGAAGAGATCGTATACCAGGTACTTTGGCACGTCGACGGATTTCCTCTTGTTCAAAAGCCTGACGACCGCCTCTGTGGCGGCGAGGGAAACGGCAAGCGAGCAGGCAGGCCCTATTGAAGACTGTTTAAACGGAATCCCCCTTACGATCTTGGGAAAAGCGAGTGTAAAGAACTGCGCGAGTGTTATCCCCTCCGGGGGTAAAACCATCAAGCTTGCGCAGAAACCATGGATGCCGCTGGTGATAAGGGTTTTTCCGTGTCTCCTGGTTTCTTCATCCAACAGAACCATCTCGGAAAAACATTCCCTGTCGAGGGCCATCAGGCTGATATCCGCGCCATCCACAAACCGGGCCACATTCGTTTTATTGATCCCTTCTTCATACACCTCCAACTTCATGTGGGGGTTGATATCCTGAAGGATGTCTGCCATGATCCGTGCCTTTTTCCCGCCAATGGTCCCGGTTGAGGATCCGAACTGCCTGTTTAAATTGCTGCACTCGAAGATTTCCGGGTCGGCTATTTTCAGGTGCCCCACACCCAGTCGTGCCATCCTTTCAGCGAGCAGTCCACCGACGCCGCCTAAGCCGGCAATCGCCACTGCTGAGGCTTTTAGAATCTCCTGCTCACCCTTGCTCAATATGCCTATGTTGCGCGTAAAGGAAGAATCATATCGGTTCTCTTTCTGCTCTGTCATCTCGCAAGGCCTCTCAGTAGAGATGTTAAATGTCTAAAGCCCGTTTCATTGATCATATACGTTGGTATTCAGCTTCTGAAACAGCCGGTCTAAATGAAATTCCTTTGGCGGAATAAAAAATTCGAACAAGGAAGGGTCGCGTTCGGTTATAACCGCATAGATATACAAGGAAATCTTTGCAATAAGCTTGTTGAAGCCGCATTTGTGCTTGTTGGGTTCAACAAGACTCCCCGAGTAACTGACAGCGTCCCGAAGGCAGCCTCCAAGACAGATATATCTGGCCCAGCAGCTCTGGCAGTCGGTCTTACGATCAGGTTCAGCTTCCGCGTTGAAAGAAAGGAGCTTATGCCTATCAAATCCTGAAGACAGGCTCCCCAGTTTATATTCAGGAAGACCTGAGAAAAAAACACAAGGATAAATATCCCCTCCGGCGGTAATTCCCAGTTCTCCAAGGCCGGCTGCGCACCGGCCGGACCGGCTCCCCAAAGGTATCAGCCCCCTTGTCTTTTTCCATATCAGTGCGATGTAGGTTTCAACAATGTTTTCATTGATGAAATATTTCTCCGGCGTTGTGCTTCGGCTCAAAATTCGGTCTAACAGGGCCATGGACATCTCGACCATTGCATCCCCGCATTTTTCCAGATTTTTCCCGATTCCGGCCTCTTCCCGGTATAGCTCGATAACCGGCTTTAATACGACATTATCTATTCCTAGTGAACGAATATGGTTCACTGCTCCAACAATATCTACGCTCTCTTGCGTCAGCACTGTTATCGCAGCCAGTTTGGATAATTTATTATCACGAGCCTGCCGGATAGTTCTATAGACAGCCTTATGCGTACCACTTCCGTCCATGGCTTGCCTGAAACAATTGTGTATCTCCGGTAAGCCGTCGATTCCCACCAGAAGGATGACACCTTTCTCAGCCAGAGAGTCGATCAAACTCCGGGTGAGATTGAACCCGTTCGTAACAAAGCAAAAAGTAAGCTTCTTTCCCGCCGCGTGGAATCTGTCCTTTCCATAGTCTATACATAACTCGACAACGTCGAAATTGAGCGACGGTTCTCCGCCGTTAAAGTAAATAAAGGAGTTTTCCCGGGACCCTGATTCTTCCAGGAAAAAATCGATGGCCTTTCTCGCCGTGTTTTTGCTCATATGCACAGGGGGCAGGCCGAAAGGACCGTCCCCGTTCCGGCAGTAACGGCATCTCATATTGCAGTGGTCAGTGACACTGAGGCAGAGCGTATTTGAACAGGGAGTCTCGGAAGCACCGGTCTCCTTTACGGAGAGGGCTTTTTTCCCATCATAGGCAATGACACCCATTTTTTCAAGGCGGTCAAAAGCGGACCGAACATTGTCGTTTCCGTACCTTTTTTGAACGGCCGCCAGACAGGCCAGATCTTCTATACGGTTCCCCAGATCCAATATATCCGCTTCTATAGGATCAATCAGGAAAACGGTGAACCGATCGTTGTTCAGTAGAACGGTCCGATCCTTCATTTTAAACTTGAATATATCCGCAATCTTCAGGTGGTTATTGCTCATGCCCTCCCTCACTTGCCCGCAAAAGCAGATCGACAAGGGTTCCCGTGATGGGGTGCCCAGTTTCAGCTTCAAGCCAGTGCCAGTCGCTGCCCTGATTAACCTCGAGAAAAACATACTCTCCACCGGGAGTAAGAATCAAATCAATTGAACAGACTGAAAGATTTAACTCCCCAGCCATTCTAAGGCAGAGGTCTGCCAGCTTTTGGGGTAAACGATACGGATGCTTTTCAATATCTGTAAGGGGAAAGCGGTGGTAGTCATCATAATACAGGTCAGGGATCTTCAACAGGGTAGAAAAGACCTTCTCCCCGAGGACAGTAATGCGGATTTCGCTTTGCTTGGGAACAAACTCCTGAAGCATGACCGGTACGTGCCGGATGCTGTGAAGCAATTTAAGATCCTCTTTTTTCAACCGCCGGCCACAAATATCATACTGCCGGCCATCGATTAGAAACGCGTGCTGGGTGACAACCTTTGCGATGACCTCACCGCCGCATGCAGTATAGAACTCAAGTGCCTCCTGTGATTCGTTTGTAACGACGGTACGCGGAACACTGAATCCAAATCCGGCAGCGAGCGTCAATTGCTGCAGTTTGTCGGCAGCAGAACGCATTGCAATAGGATGATTGATCCAGGGGCAACTAAAAGAGCGGCCCAAGATACCCAGCAGCCGCCCCCACTCCCGGCGTGCCAGATCCAGTTCAAGCTGGCCGGAGCACTCGAACCGGTATAATGCCGGGCTAAACCGACGGAGAAGGACAACTGATGTATTTGATGGTGTAACCCGTTCATCACCGATGCACAGGCGAATTCCGGCATCGGTGCAGGTGATGCCAATATCGGCAGAGATATCCTCGCTGTTTATCCGAAGATAATCAATGCCGCGTTTCATCAGTTCGATACCCACCCAGTCCGCTTCCCGATCGTTTATGCTGGAAAGAATCAGCGGCCGGGGCTGAGCCGATTCGCCCGGCGGCCGGTACGCAGGGATTCTAATCCGTTCGTTGATGAAACGACGAAGGTCAAGCGAGGTATCCGGCGGTCCGATATCGTAACCTTCCGGACACTCCATGAACCGGATCAGAAACGGCTGTGATTTATTGTTCGGCATGTTGCAGTTCCTTTGGGTTCGATCTCAGATATACTTACTACTCCAACTTTGGTTTTAAAAGGCATAAATTTTTGCTCTATCTTTACAATTTCAAATTTTTCGACCATCAATATATTATTAAAAATCGGCTTTGGGGGTTAATCATCCAAAATCCTTAGTTTTCTCATGGATACCAAGCGGTCAGCCAGGGATCCGCGCGTTGATCCTTGACCCAGCGACAGGTCGCTGACCGCTACCCGGTTGACCCGGACAATCTGATCCATGGAATTCACGGGTCTCCGGAAGGCATAGGTCGAATGAATCGCATAATGCCGGTCATCCACCTCGCCCAGATAGAGCATGATATGGCCTTTCATATATAAGAGAGTGATTCCGCCTTCTGCGCTGCGGCTGAGGATATCATATCGAGACCGGGTATCGTCGGATTCAACAAAGCTTGCCGTCAGGTGGCCGACCCGGGCCTGATCCGCAGAATTTCTGGGCATCCGGATACCGACGGTGGCCAGCACTTCCTGGATAAACCGGGAACAGTCCTGTTCTCCATACATACCGCCCCATCCGTAGGGAGCATGATGCAATTCAAAGGCCTGTTCAATAATAATTCTTGGCGTTGCAGGCAAAAAACCCTGATGAACTGCCGGAACCCGCAAATAACCGATTCCCGGAATCAGATCTCCGGAGGCATTTCTCAGGGGAATCTTTACAGTCACAGCAGAACCGCTGCCGTTTATCAGCGGCAGGCAGACACCCATCCGAACGGTTTCATGATAATCGGTCAATCCCGGGTCTCGAAATACATCGGCCTTGGCCCGGACGGTAACCACAAACGGTTGGGGCCGGTACCAGACCAGGGCTTCATTCCTGTCGCATCCGGCAATGAATTCGGACCGGATCCAGCCGCCGCTTAGTTCTGATTGGACATAACACCACCTGCGATCCCGGCTTTCATGTAGAATCCGTACAGTCGTCCCCAGATCAAGAGCGCTGTTCTGAAGTTCATCAAAATCCGTATCCCCGGGCCGGCCATATACCGGATCATCCGTGGGGAGGGTCCGCTGATCAGCGAAACGGACGATCACGCCATACCGGACAGGAATCTTTTCCCCGATCATCGGGATATTCATCAGGGTCTTGATCTTGTTGAGAAATTCCAGATCTACCGCCTGCCCGGAAGGAGTGAAAAACGGTTGGCTCCCAAGTTTTGAAAGTTCTTTTTCCAGTTCTGATATAAGGGCAAAACCGGATTGAAGAAGGCTTTCATCCATGAGATCCACCGAAGCCGCCAGTGTTGTCTGAATATGCCGGTTTAAGGTTTCAATTTCCTGATGGTTCATCAGGGTCAGGTCCGGGGAGGAGGATCGGTTGACCCAGAATCCGGGCATCTGCATTTGCCGGGTGGTATGGGGTAAAAGGGTGGGGCCCGGAACTGAAATCCCGGCTGGCGGGTGTGCACAACCGGCCAGCCATAAGAAAGACATCACCAGACCGATCAAGACAGTTTGCTTCAATCGCTTTCGCTCCGGAATCATGGACATGGCTTTATTTTTTCCTTAATTCATGCAACTTTAATGAATAAATTCTGAGCATCCACTTACAATCTGTTTGTCCAATAATTCGGGCGCCTTTTCTGGTGCATGATTGCAACAATTATGATTTCTTCGGGGTCAATTTTATATAGGATGCTGTATGGAAAACGGGGGAGAATACGTCTGTGAATTTCCTTTCCAATCATCGGCCATTTTCCAGGATCATCTGATAGATCAAGAACAGCAATTTCGATGGTTGAGAGGAAATCGGTTCCTAATTCTGGAACACGTGTTTCATAATAAGCAGCAGCGTCAAGCATCTCAATCTCAGCGGGAGACAGGAATCGGATTTTTCTCACCGGATTTCCTTTAACATCTCTTTTGCATCATTGAACACGGCCTCGGCCGGTCTGCTTGTTATCTTTCCAGCTTTATAAGCTTGATAGCGTCTATCCGCTTCTTGAGCCCAGAGTTCTTCGCATTCAGTTTCATCCAGTTCGTCAAGGCTGGAAATTAGACTTTCGATTAACGCTGCACGATCTTTTAGGGGCAGACTCTTGGCCTTATTTTCAAATTCTTCTAATATTGTAGGCATATCCAGGTTCCCTTATTTAATTTAACTTCGCTATATTCAAATTTACACGTTATTGAAAAACAAGACAAGCCCATTCACCATTATCCGTTTTTTCAATGCCTTTAATTAGAAGGCCCATTTTGATATCAAAATACGGCATCGAACCTATAGATTTCATGGGGCATAGCGTTTAGAAAGTTTTTCCCGGCTTTTGCGTATGAGCTTTTCAATCGCCGATTTCAAAACAGGGCCGAGGAGCGTGAAGGGCAGCCTTGGATCAAAGTCGATAAAATAACAGAGCCTGGTTATTCCCCCCTCTTCTGAGAATTCCATTCGGCCGGTATGATTTTTGATAGGACTGCCCTTGCTGACCACATATTCCATCAGCAAATTGGGTTCGAAGGTGACGACGGTTTCTTCAAAGGCAGGAAGCGGAAAAGAAAAGACCCGCCTCGTTCTTGTTTCCTTCCGGACAATCGGCCCCCGCCGGACTTTTGTCTCTATCACGTTTCAATAAACATATAATTATAGCCGGCCCCGCAGCCATAATATTGCTCGCTTTCAAAAAAGTCATAGGCAAAAACACCCGGATAGCCTTTTGTCTTTGTGCATTTTTTCTGAATCTCAAAAATGGTTTTGACATTTTCCGGCGTCAGTTTCTCTTCAGGCCTTGTTTCCGCCTTCCTTTGTCAGTTTGTAGCCTGTCGTAAACATGACCGGCATGGACCTTTCATCAACCGATGCAATGATTTCTTCAAGGTCGCTGCGCAAAAGCGGCTCACCTCCGGTAAACCCGATGACGCTGACACCCAGGTCCTGGACCTCTGATATGGCTTTTTTGATCCGGTCCAGTGTGAGAATGTCTTTTTTTGATCTGTCTGAAAAAGAACAGTGCCAGCAGTTGCACGGACATTGCGGGGTAACGGCAAAATTTGTTACAACCGGGTAAGGTCTTCCCGACGTAGTAACAACAACGCCTTTCAGAAAAGGATCATAGGCAGCGGATGGGAAGTACGAAAAAAACATCCAAAGTTTCCAAAATCAACAGTCTCCACGCTTAACTATATGCAGTTCGAGACCAAAAAATCTGCGGCTCGCCCGGTTCATTCAGCCTGTTGAATATTTTTCGTCAAAAAATACAGCTAACGAATTTGAACATTATCAAAATTTGATTCATGATCAAAGCACCTGAGGCGCTTTAGAAAAAATACAATCTGCTGTTGATGAACAGTGATATTGCGCCGGATCGATATGGCCGTGGAATTATATTATTCAGGAATAGAGAAATCGGTAAGCCGGCCGGAACTCCCGGTTTCATATCATGATGAGGTTCATGAAGAACTGAAAATATTTGAGTCGGCGGCAATTGAAGATCCCCGGCACGGCTCCGCCCTGTCGGTTCCATTTTAGAGGGTATAGGCAGTTAATAGGAATCAGTTTTACCGATAACTTACCCTACTACTTATATAAGGATGAGGGAAAAAGCAATCAGGGAAAACCCTGATTGCTTTATTTTTTTTGAAGGCAAATTTCCGCAATCATGCCGGAACCCGGCTGGGCTTGAACAGGGCTAAAAAATTGCCGGCCACCACCGGCACGACCATGATGGCATAGGAGGCCTTGTCCGCACCAATGGTTCCGATGAGGGTCAGATAGCTGTAAAAGGCGATGATGGAGCCCCAGACCAGGATGGTGATGAGATAGAGAACGATATTTTTCATTCTGAAACAGACCCGGTTTATATCCCTGAGTTAACATATGTTGAAGATTCGGATTATGATAATTCAGGCTCTCAGATTCCGGTATTTGATGAATGGTATTAATTTTTTTAAATTTGCCTTGACTTGAGCGGTAATACTTTAAATTTTGTGGATTTTCGATACTTTCTTTAGCAGAAAGCAAGTTCTTATCCCAATATCCCAATCCCACAGAAGCCTGAACCGGCAGGTCTGCGGAGAAACAAAACAAGCCTTTTTCAATGCCAAAAGTTCATGGGAGAGGATACCGGTTGCAAAAGCTGCCGTGGGCCAGGCCGGGGAATCCCTGCGCATCGTCAAAAACCGGTATGACAGGGGGCTCTTCACCATTACCGATCTTCTGGATGCGGAAGTGGCTGTACAGCAAAGCATGATGAACCATTTAAAATCTCTGCACGATTATAAAGCTGCTGCCACAAGGCTTTCTCTGGCGGCGGGGAGTATGGATAAGATATAATCGCCGGCATCACTAAACAATCAGATCGCAGCACAAGACCCTTTCATTGTCCGGGGTTGAAAATTTCATGGAAAGGGTAATGCACATATGGGCACCGGTGATGGACAGATATGGCCGGGTGACCTGGAGCTGTTCCGGGTGAAGGATTGCCCGTTTCAGGTAGTGCCGCCTGAACCAGTCTGCGCTTTCTGCGTCGTCCAGGGGTCTGAATCGTTTGCTTTTGTGGGCTTTCAGGGTTTTTGAGACCATGGTTTTTCCAATCTGGATGCCATCGGTTCCAATTTGATAACATCGCACAACCGATGGTTCTGAAAGCAGTGTTTCTGTTGAATCTTTAAATGACTGCCCTATGACCAGGTTGGTGACGGTGTCGTTAAACACGGCCCGGTACTGGCTGATTTTTTTTTGAAATTTTTCCGTTTCAGTGTTTGAAACGATTTTATATTGATCCAGAAGCGGTTTGAACCCGTTAAAACCGGAGAAAGAAGAGCAAAGGTCTGTAAATGGCTTTCCAAAGTAGAATCCCTGCACAAAATCCACATCACTTTCAATGGCAATAATCGCCTGTTCATGGGTTTCAATGCCTTCCAGCAGAACCAGCGATCCTGCCTGGTGGAGCAGGGAGATGATGCCCGGCAGCAGATCCCGGATACTTTTTTGGGAAACTGCCCTGAGCAAAAAAGAACGATCCAGCTTTACAATATCAGGTTTCAGGGTCCAGATGCGGTCAAAATTTGAATGGCCCGCACCAAAATCATCAATGGCGATCAAACAGCCCAGATCCTTATAAAAATTAACGGTGTCGATCAAAAGATCATTGTCTTCAATGGGCTGTTCCACCACTTCGATGACAATCCGATGGGCCGGAAAGCCAAAGGATTCAATAAGATCTTTGAAAAATGCACCATAGGATTGTGCATTGACAATGGTCGTTGGCGAAACGTTTAAAAAAAGCCAGTTGATATCATCGTTCATATTCAAAAAATTGTTTAGATGAATATACCGGCACAGACGGTCCAGGTGAATGGTTTCCGAGGGGCTTTTTCCATTTTCAAACAGCGGTGCAGGGCTGATCCATTGGGACTCCCGGTTTTTAACCCTCAGGAGTGCCTCATACCCGACCACCCGTTTGTGGGCCAGGCTGAAAATCGGCTGCAATGCAGTATACAGGTTTAACCCATCAAAGGATCCGGTCAGATAATTGCCTTTTTTCGTTGCCCATTGTGTGATGAATGGCAAGTCCAATATTATATCGCGTTTCATGAGTTTTTGCCTCTGTTCAGGGTTTATAAAATTATCATCATTTGAATTGGGGAAGCAATTTTTAAGCCAAAGCCTCCTGCCTCTGAATTCGTGGCTGAAAATCGTTCTGCCAATTAAAAAAGCCTACAAATGTGTATTTTATTACATGATTTTTTAACAAATTTGAAACATTTAGATTTCTTCTTAAAAATTTTGATAATCATGAAAATAAAAACAGCGTAAAATTAGAGGCTTATAAACAAAGCGCGCCTTAAAGCATAAAATGGCATCATTGTTGCTAATCTTTTAGCAGGAACAAGGTTGAACCGTTTTGGTGTGCAGCCAAAACAAATAGAGTTTAAAGGATAAAAAAATGTTATTGGATTTTATAAAAATTAAAAAAAATATACCCCGGGAAAATGCGATGCAGTCCATTAAAACCATGCTTGGCCAGACCTGGGATCTTTCCAGACAATTTTTCTGCCCGCCGGACTCTCCGGATTCCGGGGCCATCACAATATTCAACCTGTTTTTTGAAAAACTGAACCTGGTGATGACGAAGATACTTAAAAATGTTGTGGCGCTGGCCTCATTAGCGCCCTCCCTGTTTGAATTTTCCAGAGAGTTCAAGGATAAATCCGGTGAACAGGAGCGCCGGATTGTGGGTATATCAAAAGCCGGGAAGAGCATGGCTGAGCAGATCGGAAAAATTGCAGAGAATACCGGGATTGTGTCCGGGGATTCGGAAAAGATTAAAACAGAGGTTAAATCTGCCATGGAGCTGGGAGAATCTTCCGTGGACCGGTTTACTCAAATCAGGCAGCATGTGAATGGTCTTGTCCGGACCATTAATGTATTGGATGAAAATTCAAAATCCATTGGTGATATCATTGATGTGCTCAATCATATCTCTGACGAAACCAATATTTTATCATTAAATGCCCGGATAGAGGCAGCAAGAGGGAATGTGGACAACCGGGGCTTTAAAGTGATTGCAGAGGAAATTGCAGCACTGGCCAGCCAGTCGAAAACAGCGACCGGAGATATCCGGGACCGGCTGACCATATTGAGCCGGAAGGTGAATGAGACGGTAGAGGCAGTAAAAATGGTTGAAGAAAATGTAATGCAAGGTCAGACCATGATTGTCAATGCCAACCAGTCTTTGAAAAATGTTCATACCCATTTCAATCATCTGGCTGAAAACCTGGCCAAGGTGGAAGAGTCTACTGTTCTTCAAAGCAGGGATGTAAAAAAGGTATCGGAAGATATCGGGGATATAGAAGAATCTGTAAAACAACAGGTTAAAGGGGTTGAGACCATTTTCCAGGTGGCCGAGAAGGTCAACGGGATCTGTGAGGCCATGATCCTTGATGCAGGGATTTTTCATTTGTCCGGCCACAAGACAGCTCAGAAAAGTGCAGAGCAGATGGCCCTTGAGCCAGATATTCTCTCGTTTGACCGGGGGCGACAGGAACAGGCCCTGTCAGCCGGCCTGGGTCAATATCCCTTTATCGAACTGGCATATATCACCGACAATACAGGGCGACAGATCACTGACAATATATATGCCTGCCATGTTCAGGGCAGGGATGCCTTAAACAGGGGATACCATGCAGACTGGTCTTTAAAGGAATGGTTTGTTCAGCCCGCAAAAACCAGGCATACTTTTGTTTCCAGAGTCTATCGCTCATCTGCCACCTATAGCTTTTGTTTTACGGTCTCTGTTCCGCTGTTCAGGGATCAGTCGTTTTGCGGTGTGCTGGGGATTGATATCAATTTTAAGAATATGCTGGATATTTGATTCACAAGAGCAATAATTAAGGATTCGATATTAGGCCAAGGGATATCTGACCGCTCAGATTTCTCAAGTATTTTATTGAGGGTTTGTCTCTGTTTATTGTTCATGGCATATATGCTACTTACATAATAAAATCAGCTTTCCTTTCCTTGATATACATCAAAGAAAATTGTCTCTGCATCTGATATTGTTGCCAACAATAGTACAATCGGGATGACAGTGGTTGGTGACATATAAAAAATCAGGAGAAACCTATATGCAAATTAAAGAAGGAATGGAAAAAACAACAAAACTCATTCATCCCCATACATTGGCCTATATCATCTGTATTTTTCTTTCCGCCTTAATCTTTGCAGTCGATCTCTTACCCCGTTGGGTGTTGCAGCAGGAGTTCTCTATGTGGCAGTGGTTCTTGTTTCTCTTTGGGTGCCAAAACGAAATTTTACGCTATGGGTTTCTTTGGCTTCATCTGTTCTGACAATAATCGGCCTGTTTTATTCACCGCAGGGTGGAGAAATGTGGAAAGTTCTATTTAATAGGGCTCTTGCACTGTTTGCCATATGGACGACGACTGTTCTTACCCTCAAGCGAAGGGCCATAGAAGAAGAGCGCCTCAGCTCAGTCCAGGAGGCGAAACAGCTGTTGGAAGAAACAAAAATTCTTCGCGGCCTTATACCAATCTGTGCTTCCTGTAAAAAAATCCGGGATGATAGAGGATATTGGAATCAACTTGAGAGCTATATCGAAAAACACTCCGATGCAAGATTCAGTCACGGAATATGCCGGGAGTGTCAGAATAAACTTTATGGAGACCAAGACTGGTATACAAAAGGGAAAAGATAAGTGAAAATATAATTTTATAATTGAGTCACTCTAATTTAAGCCGTTGAGGCATTGCCTTTGCTGCAGTGGCGGTTGACCGCCACTAGTTTTTTTTGAGGAGTGTAGCTCTCAAACCATCGTCTGTTTCCTCAGTTCCAGGTCAGTGATCCGGGATGGTATCCACCAGTGTTCTGAGATGGGATTCGGACTTTAAAAACGCTTTCTGTTTTTTCTTAAGAGCCAATATGACTTCAAACCAGGATGGCCAGGTCACCTTTCGATATACTGGAACGAAAAAAAATGTTGTTGCTGGTGCTCTATCCTTAGTCGTTGGATTTGCACCAAGGATATATTTCTGACCCTGTCCATCGATGCGTATTATCTCAAATTTCGTTGCTGAAGTATTTCCGGGATATCCCGCCTGCCGTCAATGATACAATGGATAAAAACATCTGCTTCGATGATCTGGTAGATAATGCGGTAGACTTTCACATGAATTTCGCGATATTCATGTACGTCAATTCGTTGAAGCTCCGGAGGATAGTGACCTTTTTCCGGGTTAAATGACAGGTTTCGGCAAGCTGTTTCAATTTCTGAAAAATTTTTTT
>Ga0154596_1245_pt1 | contig 12654 bp, 10 predicted proteins | sample RifGroF2_FD_116025 | JGI IMG/M metagenome (GOLD analysis project Ga0154596, IMG submission 116025) | Desulfobacula sp. GWF2_41_7
TATATTATAAATTCATTCTTTAAATATAATCTGTATAAAAAACGCATTTATAACATGTAATTCATTAAAATCAAGCTTTTTATCACTTTAATCCAATCAAACAAACCGCTATCGGTTCATATTTAAGATTAAAGAGATCATGAATCTTATTCCCGGAAAAAAGACTAAGTTTTATCTGCCCTGAAACAGAACATTCATCGTTTACTTCAAGCAGATCATTCTGCCGACCGGCATTACCTTTTGCAGCACCCTCAAGTTGTTCAAAGACTTGCTGCTGCCACCCGGTTTTATTTTCACACTCATTTTCATGCACTTTTATCAGATTGATGTCAAGGGCATTTATCACATCCGAACAAATAGTCTCAAGATAATCAATTACAGCACCACTGGTCGTTACAAACAAAGGATTTTGCCCTATTGTCCGATATATATTGGAATGAATCATGCACCGTGACCAGGCCTTTATCCTTTCCCGGGTCATCATTGCTCCCGGATCGGCGGTGCGGCCTCTTTTTCCACAGGGTAACACGTCATCCACCGGATCTTCTTCCCCCATAAGGGTTGAAAACATCCGGTCCCTTGTTTTATCAATGTTTCCGAGCTGAAGATCAATACTCTCATTTTCCTGATCACATTGTTTTGCCATTTGTAAAAATAATAGATCCTGGTGTAATACATTCTGTTCCTGCTGATCCGGTTCTGATTTCTTTGTTATGCCCCTGATTTGTGATTTAATGGCAAAAAGATCGGAATCGCTCGTGAAATACGGGTTGTCCTTCAACAGGGACCTGAGATTGTGCTCGTTTCCCTTATGCACCTTTGCCCAGGCCATGTATTGTTCAAATGTATAATTGACCGAAGAGAGATCATCTCCTGATGAAAGAACAGGAATGGCAACGCCTTGACCGGCCGGTTTCAATAATCGCTCATGATGCTTTAAATCCGCGGCAGCAGGGAAAAAAATAAATGATGAAAAAAATGCCTGAAGGGCATCAAGCTGGTCCTGTGAAATATGGGAAAAAGGGAAAAAAATACAAGGATCCGTCATACACCCACCTTTTTATCATGAACGCTGACACCCAAAGCCGATAATTTTTCTCTGATCTTGTCTGCCAGTTTAAAATCATTCTTTTCTCTTGCCAGCTCACGGTCTTTTAACAGGTTTTGAATGTTCTCCGGGTAGCCGGCCAATTTTTCAAAATTGAAAATCCTTAAAACCGAGTCCATATCCCGGAAACACCCCAAAAGCTTTTTTGCACTTTCAGGATCAAGCTTGTTCTGACTGATTAAACCGTTAATGGTTTTCACGTTTGCCAGCAATGAAGATACAACACCGGATATTTTCAGATCGTCTTCCATGAATTTGAAAAACACGGACCGGATATCATACAGAAGTTGATCGATCTCTTCAAAAACCCGGCCTTCCTGAATCGCATTCAGGGTATCAAGACACCGGTTGATTTTATCCAATGTATACCCGGCCTCTTTCAATGACTGTTCAGACAGGAGAAGAGTTTTCCTGTAATGATTGGAAATGAGCCAGAACCGGAGGGTTTTCAAATTCCAGCCCCGGCTGGTGAGATATTCAAGGGTTAAAAACTCCATATCCGGTACGCCCAGCGATCCGTCATATTTTACCGGAGCGCAATGAAGCCAGTATCGGGCAAGGGATGAGCCTTTGGCTGCCCTCGCAATGGCCACTTCATTTTCATGGTGGGGGAAAATAAGCTCCCGGCTGCCGGTTTGAATATCAAACTCATCCCCCAGATATTTCATGGCAATGGCAGCACACTGGAGATGGAGGGAAGGGCGTACATTTCCCCATCGGGTCTTGATCCCGACCCCCCTTTTCAATTCTGAAAGCCGAACCCGTTTAAACAAAGTGAAATCTTTGGGGTTTAGCTTCTCATACTCATCAAGATCAACGGTGGCGCCGGGCTTGATCTTATCGAGATCAATCCCGGAAAACTCCCCATACCCGGGCAGGCTTGAAATATCAAAATAAAGGGAATGAAGCTTTTCATAGGAATGTTGTTTAGATTGAAGCTGGGTTGCTGTTTCGATCATTTCATCAAAATGTTCCGATACTTTCGGATATGCTTCAGCCGGCCGGATGTTAAGGCTTTCAAGATCTTTCCGGAAAAGATCAAGATACTGCTGTGTAAATTCGGCAAGCGTCATTCCTTCCTCTTGTGATCCCTGGATGGTTTTATCATCATAGTCGGTAATGTTTAAAATATGATTGACGCTGATATTGTGATACTCGAAATAGCGGATAAGGAGATCGGTAAAGGCATACCGTCTGAGTTGCCCGATATTGAGCCTTTGATGCACTGTGGGGCCGCAGGTATAAACCGAAACCTTTCCTTTCTCAATAGGTTCAAAGGGTAATTTCGATCTTGAAAATGAATTGAAAAGAGACAGTGCAATATGATTTTCCACTGAAAAAAGGCTTGTGGAAAGATACCTTTCCCCGCTGTCAGGGAAGATCACCACAACCACACCGGTTTTAATTTTTTCAGCTTCTTCAATGGCTGCTGCCATGGCTGCCCCGCTGCTCATGCCGACAAAAATACCTTCCTTGACGGCCAGCATGCGAGCTGTCTGAAAAGCGGTTTCGTCATCAATATTCACTTTTTCATCGATCCGGCTTTTATCCATGATTTCAGGGGTATAGGACTCCTTCATGTTTTTAAGCCCTTGTATCTTATGGCCAAGATAGGGTTCTGCGCAGACAACCCGGATATCCTTGTTAAATTCTTTCAGTCTTCTGGAAAGACCCATGAGGGTTCCGCTGGTGCCGATGGTTGCCACAACACTGGAAACCGATCCTTTGGTCTGGTCAATAATCTCAGGGCCTGTTGTATGATAATGCGCCTTCCAGTTGGCTTCATTATTATATTGGTCTGTCAGAAAATATTTATCCGGGTTTTCTCGTGCAAGCCTGTAAGCTTCTTCAATGGCCCCATCAGATCCCAGATGCCTGGGGGTTAATATAATCCTGGCCCCCCTTGCACGTAAAATGCTTTTACGTTCTTCGCTTGCATTCTCAGCCATGGTAAGGGCGATCTTATATCCTTTAACGGCACAGATCATGGCAAGGCCGATGCCGGTATTTCCGCTGGTGGCCTCGATAACGGTTTTATCATGGGTCAGCTCCCCTGATTTTTCCGCTTCAGTGATCATATAAAGAGCAGCCCTGTCTTTTACCGACCCGCCCGGATTCATATATTCAAGCTTGGCAAAAATCCTGACCCCTTTGACGGGGTTCATCTTTGTAATCTCCACAAGGGGAGTATTGCCAATGGAATCTAAAATAGAAAATGTCATTTTCTTCCCTCTGCCCTGATAAACCATGGAAATCATGTATTCAGGCTTGACTTTTAAAGTATAAAATGGCTTTATACAGGAAATTCGAAAGATGTGCAATTTTTTTACTGGAAAGAAAATGACCTCTTTTTCAAAGCGGAAGCATCTGCTGTTTCACACAGCAATTGCTTTTTTTGGGTGTATTATATTTTTATTTTTACAGGATCAGGCTTCAGCCGATCCCGTATATGAAAACCCAAAAGAGATACCCTGGCATATATCCGCCCTGTCCGTAACCTTTGACAATGCACGTGACCTTTATGTTGCCGAAAAAGAAGTAATTATCACAGGCGGTAAAACCCGGCTTGAGGCAGACTATGTTGAATTCTCCAACAAGACAAAAGATGCTTTTGCTCAAGGCAATGTCATCCTTATTTCCGGGGAAGATTCCATTTCATGCAATGCCATGAATATCAACCTTGAAACGGAAATCGGCACCATTAATAAAGGAAGCATATTTATCCAGAAAGACAATTTTTATATTAATGGTGAAAATATCAGGAAAACAGGAAAATTCACCTATAGTGCCGAAAAGGGAAGCATCACCTCCTGCTCAGGAGATTCGCCGGACTGGAAAATCTCCGGCAGAAATGTAAAGGTTACCATTGAAGGATATGGCACGGCCAGGGATGCAGTATTCTGGGCAAAGGAGATTCCTGCCGCCTATACCCCCTTTTTGATATTCCCGGTCAAAACCAAACGCCAGACCGGATTTCTGATGCCGGGAATTTCAAATTCCAAAAGAAAGGGCTATCAATACGAACAACCTTTCTTTATGGCCATTTCTGAAAATTTTGATGCCACCCTTTATGCAGATTATATGTCTGACCGGGGGACAAAAACAGGGGTTGAATACCGGTATATCCTCGATAACAAATCAAAAGGATCTGTTTTTTTTGATTATCTTGAAGACAGCAAAACTGATGACGGGACTGCAGGTACTGAAAACTATAGCTTTTCCGGAACACCCCAGAGAACCAATACAGATCGCTACTGGTTCAGGATGAAGCACAATCAGGCACTCCCCAATGGTTTTTCCGCCAAACTGGATCTTGATGTGGTCAGTGACGCAGATTATCTCCATGAATTCCAGGATGGTTTTTCCGGGTACAGGCAAACCAAAACCTATCTGGAAACCGAATATGGCAGAAGCCTGGATGAGTATGACCAGCCCATCCGGAAAACCCGGCTCAATGTCAATAAATCATGGTCTGCTTACGTATTGAACATGGACGCATTATGGTACGACAATGTCAATCTAAGGCGTCAGGATGGAGACGATACCACCCTTCAGACCCTTCCGGCTGTCCAGTTTGATGCAATAAGACAACAACTCGGCAATTCTCAGTTCTATTATACACTTGACAGTGAGCATCGGTCTTTTTACCGGGAAGACACGACATCCGACCTGGTGAAAGGCCAGCGAACGGATTTTTATCCCAGGGTTTATTTTCCCATGAGGCTGAATAAAATCTTTTATTTTGAACCCTCTCTCGGTGCACGTGAGACTATCTGGTATACTGATGATTTCACATCGGAAGACGGGGACTCCGACAGTTTGAGAACAAGGCACATGGCTGATTTTGGTGCAGAAATCTCTACAAAAATCTCTAGAGTTTTTAACACAGACAATCTCTTTGCCGAGAAAATCAAACATGAAATGATTCCAAAAATACAGTATTCCTTTATTCCGGATGTAGGTCAAGGTGACCTGCCTATATTTGATTCGCTGGATAGGATTGCCGAACAGAACCGTATCACCTGGAGCCTGACAAATTTTTTCATTTCCAGGAAAACCTTTGTTACTCCAGAGGACAAAGAAATTCGCACCTATCGTGATTTTGCCTATGCCCAGCTTTCACAAAGCTATGATATCGAAAACCAAAAAGAGAACCACAAGGAACCCTTCTCAGATATCCTGCTGACCAGTATAATAAACCTGAATGAATTTGTTGCCGTCAATATGGATATCTCCTGGTCTCCCTATGACAATGATTATAATATTTTCAACATCGGAAACACCGTTAAAGATAAGCGGGGAGACGCTTTAGCCGTAGAATACAGATATGAAAGGGATCTTCTGGAATCTGTGTATTCGGAAATCGACATTGCCCTGACCGATCAATTAACTGCCTATTATACGGTTGAAAAAAACCTGGAGGATGACAGGACGGTCCGGACACAGGCAGGGTTCATCCTGAAAAAGGAGTGCTGGACAGTTGAACTTGCAGCCGCTGAAACAAAAGACGACTCAAGTGTCGGGATTCTGGTCACGCTTCACGGCATTGGAGAAATCGGCAACGGGCCTAAAAAAATACTGGTTTCTGATCCAAGATATCAAAATTGGAGAATGAATTTATAAATGACAGGCCCCCTAAGCTGGTTTGCGCTTTTAACAAAAAGCAATTTTGAGAGGACGGTTTATAACAGCATTCTTAAAAAAAAAATCCCGGCCTTCCTGCCTCAGACCAGACGTAAAAGCATACGAAAAGACAGAAATCTCATGGTGGAGTATCCTCTTTTCCCCGGATATATCTTTGTCCAATCAACCTTTCATGCGGCAGACCAGCTCAATATACTGAAAACAACCGGAGCTGTCCGGCTGCTTGGAAATCAAACCAGCCCTGTTGCCGTGCCGGATTTTCAGATTGAATCCCTTAAAATCCTGACCGGCTCCAATATGGATCTTGTCACAGGCTTAAATATCAGCATGAAAAAAGGTGACCCGGTCATGATTATCGAAGGCCCTCTGGCAGGTATCAGGGGAGATTTCATCCGATATAAGGGTAAAAGCCGTGTAATTATTAAAATAGACCTTTTAGGGCAATATGCAGGTACTGAGATAGAAGAAGATAAAATCGAAAAACTGCCCGAACTGCGGGCATAACTCCTTGACTTTTTATCCAATTTTCAATAAATACAAAAAAACAGAAATATGGGTTCAACCGAAACAAAAAAGAGGTAGCATGAATAAGCTTGAATTGATTTCAGCACTAAAAGATAGAGCCAATTTGACAAAATCCGAAGCAGCAGAGGTCATCAAGCTGTTTTTTGACTCGCTTTCCGATGCTTTTAAAAATGGAGACCGGGTAGAGATAAGGGGATTTTGCAGTTTCCACATCAAAAAATATAAAACCTATACCGGCAGAAACCCGAAAACAGGTCAAAAAGTCACTATTCCACCTAAACGTCTGCCATTTTTTAAATGTGGAAAAGAACTCAAGGAGAGGGTGGATTATTAACACATGGGGATTGATCAACCTGTATCTGATTTTGATCAGATGCAATACCAATCCGAAGCCTTTCTAGAATTAACACATATCATTCAGACAAAAAAAATTCCAAACGCGCTTCTTTTCTACGGCCAAGAAAACACCGGCAGAAAAGAGGCAGCCATTCTGTTTGCAAAAGGATGCAACTGTAAAAGCGGCACCAAGCTATTTTGCCGCACCTGTACCTCTTGCCGCAAAATTGACAATAACAGCCATCCCGATATGATATTCATTGAACCGCCGGAAGGAAAAAATATCATTACCATCTCCCGTATCCGGGAAGTCGGAGGAATACTATCTTCCCGGCCCAATGAGGCAAAATACAGGATGGTGCTCATTTCAAAGGCTGATGCAATGAATACCCAGGCTCAGAATGCCTTGTTAAAAATGCTGGAGGAGCCCCCGGGCAACACTTTTTTTGTCCTCACTGCTGTCAAACCTGACCATCTTCTTGCCACCATTATTTCCAGGTGCCGGAAAATCAGGTTTAAATCCATGAGTGGCAAGGTCATTGCAAAACGGCTCATTTCCGAATTTCAGACTGATCCCGAGATAGCCCATATTGTATCTGAGACCATTGGTTCAGACTTTAAAAAAATCCTGGCCTGTCTGGGCCTGAACAATGAAAAAGACTCATGCGAAAAAGAAGGGCCCGACTGGCTGAAAAAAAGAAAATGGCTCATGGAAACCCTTGTTGATATTATCAAAGCCGATAAGGAAGACCTATCCAAAGGATTCATGCTGTCTCAAAAATTATGCCTTGACGCAGGCTTTATAAATGATGCCTCAGCCATTATAAAAACCTTTTTCAGGGACCTCATGATCTTTCCTGTTTTTCCTGAAAAAATAGTTAACCTTGATTTTTTTGATTCTTTTTCACATATTACTCAGATGGTTCATAAAGACCGCTTTTTTGAGTGGTCGAAATATCTATATGAATCGGAAAAAAAAATAGAAGCCAACTGCACACTGAGGCTGGTCCTGGACAGTTTCTTCCTTAAGATTGCAGGGAATGGAAGGGAAGTTTATGTATGATAAAAATTGCCGGTGTTAAATTTAAAACAGCAGGAAAAATATATGATTTTAACAGCAGCGCCTTTGTGCTGAAGGAAGGAGATGCCGTCATTGTCGAAACCGAACAAGGGCTCGGGTTTGGAAAAATTGCAGTCCCGCCTTCTGAAACGGAAAACCAGGATAAGACATTCAAACAGATTGTCCGCATTGCCACAAAAGAAGATTTCCTGAGAATGGAAGAAATCAGATCCCTTGAGAACAATGCCTTTGATTTCTGCATCAGATGCATCAATGATCTGGACCTTCTGATGAACCTGTTCAGCGTTGAATGTGCTTTTGACCGCAATAAGCTGACATTTTTCTATACAGCCGATGGCAGGATCGATTTCAGGGAACTGATCAAACTTCTGGTAAAAGAATTCAACATCCGGATTGAAATGCGCCAGGTCGGTATCCGCAATCTTTCAAAACACTGCGGCGGAGTCGGTAAATGCGGAAGGGAAATATGCTGTTCATCATTTCTGCCGGCCTTTGATCCTGTTTCCATTAAAATGGCAAAAGAACAGGGTCTGTCCTTAAACCCCACAAAAATTTCAGGGGTCTGCGGCCGGCTTATGTGCTGTCTGACCTTTGAGAATGAAACCTATAAAAGCCTGAAACGGGATATGCCCAAACTCGGGAAAAAAATAAACCTCAAAGAGGGGACGGGAAAAGTTGTCCGGCAGAACGTCCTGAAAGAGACTGTTACCATACGTATGGAAGACAATACGGAAATAGACAGGGATATCCATAATCTGGACAATTAAAGAAACAGGAACAAAATGAAAACACAATATTTTACCACACCCATATATTACGTTAATGCAAAACCTCATTTAGGCCATGCCTACACTTCAATTGCCGCTGATGTGGCAACACGGTTCCGGAAAATGACAGGGCAGGAAACCTATTTTCTCACAGGAACTGATGAACACGGGGACAAAATCGTCCAGGCCGCAGAAAAACAGAATACAAGCCCTAAGGAGTATGCAGACAAAATCAGCAGGCTGTTTCAGGATCTTCTCCCTGCATTGGATGTTGAAAACAGTAATTTTATCCGGACAACGGACCCGGCCCATATTAAAGTCGTGGAAGCTGTCCTTACAAAGATCCATGATTCCGGGGACATCTATTTTTCAAGTTATGAAGGGATTTATTGTTTCGGATGTGAACGGTTCTACCAGGAAAGGGAGCTTGTCGACGGAAAATGCCCGGATCATGGCACAGCACCTCAGAAAATAAAAGAATCCAATTATTTTTTCAAAATGAGCAAATACCAGGATTGGCTTATCGACCATATCAAAACCCATCCCGGTTTCATCTCTCCTGTGAAATATGAAAATGAAATTCTTTCCTTTTTAAAAGAACCTCTGGAAGACCTTTGCATTTCAAGGCCTAAAACCCGCCTGACCTGGGGTATCACCCTCCCCTTTGACAAAGATTATGTCACCTATGTATGGTTTGATGCCCTTGTCAATTATATTTCAGCCCTGGGCTATCCGGATGGGGATCTATTTAAAAAATTCTGGTCCGGAACCCGCCATTTTGTGGCCAAAGACATTATCAAACCCCACGGGATTTACTGGCCCATCATGCTGAAGGCTGCGGGCATAGAAATTTATAACGGGCTGAATGTCCATGGGTTCTGGAACGTCAAAGGCAGTAAAATGTCAAAAAGCATCGGCAATGTAACAGACCCGTTGGAAATCATAAAAGAATACGGTCTTGATCCGTTCCGGTATTTTCTCATGAGAGAAATGGCCTTTGGCCTGGATGCCAATTTCACGGAAGATATTCTTGTGACAAGGATCAACTCCGATCTTGCCAATGACCTCGGCAATCTTTTTTCAAGAGTTCTTTCCATGACAGTGAGGTATTTTAAAGGTGAGATTCAGGAAGCCCACCCTGGAATTGAAAAAGATAAAAACCTTTCCCTTGCACCGGAAGCTTCAAAAACCATTGAAGATTACAAAAAGGCCATGACCATATATGAATTCCACAAAGGGGTGGGAGCAGTCTGGCAGTATATCCGCTTCATGAATAAATATATTGATACAACCGAACCCTGGGTTTTGGCAAAGCATGAGGACACACTCCCTGTTCTTGAAACCGTTCTTTATAATCTTATTGAAGGGCTGAGGGTTGTCTCCTGCCTGATTTACCCCATCATGCCCGGGACATCGGTAAAAATACAAAAAGCCCTTGCTATTGTAAAAAAAGAGAATGAATTTTATTCCCTGGAAGAGGCCTCGGTATGGGGGCAGGTTAAAAAAGGCACTCTCATACAATCCCCTGAAATTTTATTTCCCCGGATTGATACAAAAAAAACCGAATCCAAGACACCTGGACCGGAAATAAAGACTTTCACTCCGGCCCTGAAGGAAAAAATCACCATTGATGATTTTTTAAAAATCGATTTAAGAACCGGAACCGTGATTGCGGCGGAAAAAATAGAAAAGTCCAATAAACTGTTAAGATTGAAGGTGGATCTCGGTGCCGAGACCCGGCAGGTTATCGCCGGGATTGCAAAGGACTATTCCCCTGATGACATCATTGGGAAACAGGTGATTGTCGTTGCCAACCTGAAAGAAGCGAAGATCATGGGCGAGCTGTCCCAGGGGATGATTCTGGCAACGGATTCAAAGAAAAGGCTGGTGCTCTCAGGCTTTGATGGAAAAGTGGAACCCGGACATCCGGTAAAATAATCATGTTGAAATCACGAATCAAAACAATGGGGTATCATTTTGGAAAATTACAGCAGAGATAACTCCTGGCGGGAGTTTCAATTTGAATATATTGTTCAGAAAAAAAAGAGAGAGCATTTCATCAGAACCATAAAATCGGCCATGGGTATTGTGACCCTTATTTTTCTGTTTGCCGGGATATTCTTTTTAAATATTGAAGCGCCTGAAAAAGATAAAATTGTTGATTCCATTCCGGAGGAAACACCGGAGGAAGCTGCCCCCCCACCACCTCCCGAGATCGGCAAAATTTCAAAGGAAAAACTTTTCAGTATCCTTTCAAAGACGGACGTTTCCAAGACCGATAAAAATATTTTTCTGGTGGATACACCCGAAGCCAATTTCAAAATATTCACCAGCATTGATGTTCCTCTCCAGGAATATCTTCTGTCCCTGATCAGCCAGGTCAAGCAACTGACACGGGGAAAACCCCAAAGGATTGCCTTTGTGGTCATGGAGCCGGAGACGGGGAAAATCATTGCCATGACCGGTTATGATCTAAGCAAACCGGATACCAACCCCTGTCTTGAATCGGATTTCCCGGCCGCCAGCGTCTTTAAAATCGTAACCGCATCCGCGGCCGTTGAAACCCTGGGATATGATCCTGAAACTCAATTGTATTTCAACGGCAACAAATATACCTTATATAAACGCCAGGTCCAGGACACCAAAAATAACAAACATGCCTATCAGATTTCTTTTTCCAGCGCCTTTGCAGAATCCGTAAACCCGGTATTCGGTAAAATCGGAAAAAACTACCTGGGAAAGGAAAAGCTTGAATCCTATGCCAATGCCTTTGGATTCAACCAGCTCATTCATTCGGAACTGCCTTTTGTTTCCGGCAATTTTGAAACCAACAGCAACGACTTCCACCTGGCCGAGCTGGGCAGCGGCTATAATTATGATACCACCATTTCCCCGGTCTTCGGGGCCATGCTCATCTCCGCCGTTGTCAACAAGGGCCGGATCATGATGCCGACCCTTGTGGAACATGTCACGGACACCGAAGGCGATGTGATTTACAAAACCGAGCCGGCCACCTATAAATCCGCCATCACCCCCAAAACAGCAGAAACCATGATGCAGATCATGCAGAAAACCATCACCACCGGAACGGCCAGAAAATCCTTTAGAAATGCATCCAAAGACCCTGTCCTTTCCAAGCTCATCATGGGCGGGAAAACAGGTTCTCTCAACAATCGGGAACACACCATCAGATATGACTGGTTCACCGGTTTCGGCAAAGAAAAAAACGGGGGTAAAAAAATCGCCATGGCCATTGTTGTGGGTCATGGTGAATATATCGGGACAAAGTCCAGCGCCTATGGGAATATGATTTTAAAACAGTATTTTAAAAAACAACCCGACACCCGTGCCCAACTATAGCACAAATAACCTGTTTTTATCCGGGAGGAATCATGATTAAGCCTGTAGCTGATGTTTTGACAAGGCTCAGAAAACTCTTTTCCTTGAACCTTGAGATCGGAATCTCCATTGCAAAGGCAAAGGAGAACTCCATTATTTTCCTGCCCTATCGGCCCAATATCCTTTCCTGCGGCATATCAGCCCTTGTTGCCTTTAAAGGGGCACCTTCCTTACCCTCGTCTTTTCTTGAGGCCCTGAAGGAAAAAGCATTTTTTTTAAACGAAAAGACCCTATCCGCCCTGCCTCACCCTATTCAAGAAGATTTCCTGGGAGGCGACGATTTTTTGAATGGCTTTTTTGAAGACTGCCAGGGATTAAAACAGGAAAAGCCTTTTTCAGATATCTTTTTTGATATGGACAAACAAGACCTGCTTCTGTTTATCAAGGATCATCTGGAAAAAGTCTTTGCAGATCAGAGCACACAGTTTAAAAACAGAATTTCAGCCTTTTCACCTGCCGACGCCGAAATCATATCTCAACGACTGGAAAGGCTCTGTGACATTTCCTGGTGCATTAAAAAAGAAATTCTGGAAAATATTACGGCCATTGAAAATCTTGCCCCGGGTCTTGAAAATTCCGGAAATGCCAAGGGATTAACCGTATTCAAACGGATCAATGCGGTATTAAACAGCATTGATCGGCTTGAAGTCAGGGGAAGGGATTCCGCCGGCATCAGCGCCCTGTTCACCTTTACCAAACAGGAGTTTGAACATTTCAGGGACGGTCTCATCAAGGCCGGGCATTCGGAACGGCTCAAACAGAGAACCAACCATATTGTCCTGTCCAATAACAGC
>Ga0154596_1254_pt1 | contig 12203 bp, 11 predicted proteins | sample RifGroF2_FD_116025 | JGI IMG/M metagenome (GOLD analysis project Ga0154596, IMG submission 116025) | Desulfobacula sp. GWF2_41_7
GTACCAGGCTTGAACAGTTTGAAACTCGGGGGGACTGCATCCTGATTGCCCATTTTGACCAGGGAAGTGTGCTGCCCGAGCTTCATATTCCTCATATTTCCCCTGTGGGAGGATTTGACCGGGCATCCGGAAAGGTGACCTTCCTGGATGTGGACCCGGACCAAGCTTATCCCTACCAGGTTTCCTTTGATACTTTTTATACATCCCTTGCCAGCAATTACAATCCCATCTTCAGGCATTTCGGTTATGCCGAAGGCGGTTATGTCGTTATTCAGCTCTGATCAGTGTACAGTATAAAGGAAAATCCGTTTTTTTAAATACACTCCTGGAGATGCGTGAAATATCTTGACACAGCTTTCCATTTTTGTGATAAAAAATTTTATTACCCAGACAATTGAATAAAGGAAAAAGATATTAAACAAACACAGATATTTCCTGTCGGAGGAGGCAAGGGCGGAATCGGGAAAAGCATGATAACCGCCAATCTTGGTGTTCTTCTCGCCCAGCAGGGGAGGCGGGTCGTTCTTGTGGATCTGGATCTGGGTGCATCCAATCTGCACGCCTTTATCGAGAAGGAAGATACGGACAGGGGCCTGGAAACCTTTTTAAGCAAGCATGCATCACAACTGGAAGAAGTGATCATGCCGACAAAGATCCCTAATCTTTTTTTTATCAGCTCCAGAAACTGTCAGACCGAAGCAGCCAATCTGTATGATGCACAAAAACAAAAAATAATACGGGCCATTCAGAAACTTGAGTTTGATTATGTATTCATGGATCTGGGGGCAGGTTCCAATTTCAATATGCTTGATTTTTTCTTAGCCTCCAACCAGGGCATTTTTATCTGTACATCTGAACCTACATCAATTGAAAATCTATTTAATTTTATCAAGGCTGTCTATTTTCGTATTATTAAAAAAACCCTGAAACAACGTGAATTCAACCGGGCTACCCGTAATCTGGATCTTTCCGGAAATACACTTAACCAGTCCTTTCGTATTATCAATGCAATCACAAAGCAAGATCCTGGAATAGGAGCATTGTTAAAGGAGAAATTAAGTGATTCTCATTTCAGGCTTGTCGTCAACCAGTTACGGAAAAATGATGATCCTTCGCTTGGTTTAAAAATTGAAAAGGTCTGTAACCGGCATTTTCATTCAAAATTTACTTTTTCAGGAAATATACGGTATGATGAACGAATTCATGACTCTGTCCTGATGCAAAAAAATTTTATCATGAAATATTTCTATACCCCGAGCGCCAATGACCTGGCCAGGATTGCCCAGAATCTTTATGATGGGGAAATGGAAACCGTTTCAAAACAAGATCCGGATTATTATGAAACCCATTGATGATTATACCCATTATGAAACCCTTGAAGTCCGGCCTAATGCATCTTTTTCCGATATCCGGGAAGCATATAAGGAAATTTTATCCATTTATGATGCCGAGTCTCTAAGCACCTATTCATTGTTTACCCCCTTGGAAAGGAAAGCTATCCTGGCCAAGGTTGAGACGGCATTCCAGATTCTGAGTGATACGGAAAAAAGAAATACATATGACAAATCATTAATTGCCTCGGGCAGGCTTACGCCTGAAATGCTGATTCCGGATAAGACCAGAACCCCTGTTCCGGTATTTCATACAGACCTGCCAAAGAACTGCCATTCGGATAAAAGAATAAAGGAAAAAATCAATGACAATCAAGTCCGGATACTTATTGAAAAAATCCAATCCAAGGGAATCATTTCCGGGCAGGATCTAAAATCCATACGTACGGCTGCCAAAATCAATCTTCTGGACATATTTGAAGCTTCAAGGATAAGTGTGAATATCCTTGAAGCCATTGAGGGAAATTTTAAGCATCAATTGCCGGCTCCTATATATCTGAAGGGCTTTTTAAAATCCTATGCAGAATTTTTAGGCCTTATGCCGGAAAAGATCATTTCAGGTTACATGGAATACCTTTCACACTCTTGATTTTCCACTGGCTGATACAAATCCGCTTATTTGGATTTCCGTCTCCTGGCAATGCCTGCAATTCCCAGAAGGCCAATACCCATTAATGCCATTGAGGCTGGTTCAGGCACGGGGTTAGCATTGATTTCTCCGCCGATCACGTCATTGGCACAAAAAGGAGCAAAGCCGATAAAAGCGCCGCCGGACAAATCAATTCCAAGGCCGTCAAAATTGTAAGAGTATACATTGCTTGTATTCACCCAATGGCTGCCGCTATTCCACAGTGTCAGATTATTACTGTCAATGCCGTTCGGGGAATTCTGGCGGATTCCGGAACTAGAATTGGTAAGAGTATAGGCATATCCGCCAGAATTTACCTGCCAGATACCGTTTCCCGGCACATTGCCGATAGTGTATCCTGAATTAGCCGATCCGCCGTCATGAATCAGATAGTCCCAGTCATCCCATTGACTATTGCTGGAGGCTATTGCATAGGAATTGATGAAAAGTGAATTGAAGTTCTGCCAGGTATTGCTGTCATGCAAAATAATCTCAATATTTTTCAACAATCCGGAATCATTGAGAGTCACATCCATGCGTTGGATTTTGGGGGTTCCTAACTCATCCTGTCCTGGAATATTGCTTGTATAACCAGGCCAGTCAATCCAACTGTCCTGGATGGAATACAGGGTATCTGCATATACCTGCGTACCAGTAAAAAACATCGAAATAATTAAAACGGCTAAAAACTTTTTCATGATCGACTCCTAATAAAATTGTCCTGATTAATATTTTGCACAATTGTCTAAACAATTAGCTGAATAGATATACATTAATCGTGCCGGATAATGATAGATATCATTACTTTTTTTATAACATATTGATTTTAATAATAAAATTATTTAATTCACAAAATACAGAATGGGTTTCTATTATTTTTCTGCTTTTAATAAAAAAGAAATTATGAACTTTTTTATCTAGTTTTATGGTTTTTTGTATATAGTTGTGAACTTTTGTATATAGTCTTGTATCAACACTGATATGGACAATAGATAATTGACACTGGTTTATAAAAACAGTATATAAACAAACATAAATTATGGTCATGCCTTGTTATGAGGCTTAAGACGGAAAACCACGGATCTTGGATAAGACCGCCGGGTTGCAAGCTTTAAAATTCATGTTTATTAGACCGGGTTGCCTTTGAAAAGGAATCCGGTTTTTTATTGGAGCAATTTTTAAATAAGTGCTCTTTTGCTGATCAAAAAGAGGAGGGCCTCTAAAAAAATGGCAATGACTAAAGATTTTATCGATCCAAGGAATATGACGATTTTGGCAGTTGATGATATGAAGAGCATGCGTTTAACCTTAAGGAAAATGCTTAAACATCTTAATATTGGAAAAACTCTGAAATTTGCGGAAAATGGCCGTGAAGGGCTAACCATACTTCAATCCTCTCCTGCCGATCTGGTCATCATAGACTGGCAGATGCCATTGATGAACGGGACTCAGATGCTTGAGAGCATCCGGAATGATAAAGCATTAAGAGATATTCCCGTTATCATGGTCAGTGCCGAATCTGAAAAAGACATTGTCCTGGAGGTTGCTGAAACGGAAATTGACGGCTATCTTTTAAAACCTTTAACCCTTGATGCCCTGGATAAAAAAATTAAAACCATTGTGGACCGTGTCAATAACCCTGACAAGGCTACCCTCCTGATCAACGAAGCAAGGGATTTTGAAGAATCGGGTGATCTTGAATCCGCTATTGAAAAAATTAAACATGCGTTGATTTTCAGGCCTTCGGCCTCGAGACTGCTGAGGCGCCTGGGCCTGCTTTATGCAAAAACAGGGAAACCGGAAATTGCAGAGAAATGTCTTTGGAAAGCAGCTTCTGTAAATCCCCAAGATGCAAATACAAGACAGATTCTGGGGGAAATGTATATTAAAAAGAATGATCTTGAAAAGGCTGCCCAATATTATCTTGAAGTTTTATCCTTAACCACCCGGTTTTCTGAAGAAGCCATTCTTCTGGGAGAAAAACTCATGGACGGGGGCCGGAAAAATACGGCTGTTAAACTCTTTTCAAAAATTATTTCAAGTGTTAAAAAAAATTTGGTGATTAAGGAAAGAATCGTTGATATCTGCCTGGCATGCGATGAGTTCGAATATGCAAAAGAACTGCTGGATATCTTGATTCGGGAATTTCCTTCAAAATACGACCTGGTTTTTAAAACCGGAATGGTATATGTCACAACCGGTGACCTGGAAAAAGCACTTGAGCTGTTTCTAATTGTGGATCGATTTCAAACCGGCCGATTGGATGTGAAACTTGAAATCGCCAAAATTTATTATCATCATAACAAGCTGTATCAGGCAGATGAATATTTAAACCGGATTCTTAAAAAAGACCCTGGAAATGAAGACGCTCTGATATTAAGAAGAGCGATCTGATTAAAAGAGAGGGTATGGTTTTTAAAAAATAATACCGGCAGATTCGGGCTATTGACTTAGGGTTCATCAGGCTTATTTTTTTTATGCCACAATGTGGGATTGATGAAGAAATAAATTATGCTGATTAAAATCAACCCCTGTTGCGGAAAATAAAATAACAGACACAGGAGGTGGACATATGCCACATTCATTACCACCCTTACCTTACGATTATAATTCTTTGGAACCCTTTATTGATGAAGAGACCATGAGGATTCATCATACAAAGCATCACCAGACCTATGTTGACAAACTCAATGCCTCTTTGAACGGCCATGAGGAACTTGAAACCCTAAGCGTGGACGAGCTTTTGAAAAACCCTGACAAAGTCCCTGAAGAAATACGGACAGCCGTTAGAAACCATGGAGGCGGACATTCCAATCATTCCTTTTTCTGGCCGCTCCTGAAAAAGAACATATCTTTTGGCGGAGCGATCGGCGAAGGAATTATCAAACAGTTCGGCTCTTTTGAAAAATTCAGGGATGATTTCTCCAACCGGGCCGCCATCTTGTTCGGCAGCGGCTGGACATGGCTGACCATTGATAATGGAAAGCTTGAAATTATAACCACATCCAACCAGGACAGCCCTTTAAGCCTTGGGAAAACCCCGATTCTGGGGCTGGATGTATGGGAACACGCCTATTATCTCAAATACCAGAACCGGAGGCCGGATTATATCAAGGCCTTTTTTGAAGTGATCAACTGGGAAAAGGTGAATGAGATTTTTTACAAACTATCATAACCGGATTTGACCTGCCAAAGGGGCGATATCCGTTTTCCTGCGGATATCGCCCTCTTATAAGGATAAGAGATTACAGTCTTTCAAAAATAGCTGCTGCACCCATGCCGCCGCCGATACACATGGACACGATTCCGTATTTTCCCTTGACTGCCTTGAGGTTGGCAATGCATGTGGCCGTAAGTTTTGCACCGGTGCATCCCAGGGGATGGCCCAGGGCGATGGCACCGCCGTGGATATTGATCCGGTCCATGTATTTTTCAATCCCGAGTTCCCGGATGCAGTAAATGGCCTGGGAAGCAAAGGCTTCATTGATTTCATAGATATCGATGTCATCCACGGTCAGTCCTGCCTGTTCCAGGACCTTTGGAATGGCATAGCGTGGACCTACACCCATTTCATCTGATTTACAGCCAATGGTGGAGTAGGAAACCAGCCTGGCTATGGGTTCAAGCCCGAGTTCGTCACATTTTTCCTTTGATGCCATGATGGTAGCTGCTGCACCATCCGTGGTCTGGGAAGAGTTACCGGCCGTGACGCTGCCGCCGGCGGCAAAAACCGGGCGAAGTTTTGCAAGGCCTTCCACAGTGGTTGCGCGGATGCCGTCATCATGCTCAACAATGAATTGTTCTTTTTTATAGGTGCCACCCACCTGTTTTACATATTTGACCGCCGGTGTGGGCACAATCTCCGTGAAGAGTCCGTTATCCCTTGCCTTGGTCGCCTTGGCCTGGGAATCGGCTGCAAATTTATCCTGGTCTTCCCTGGAGACATTGTAACGGGAAGCGACATTCTCTGCTGTAATGCCCATAGATATATACATTTCCGGGCTGGTCCGGCAAAATTCCGGGTGAGGGCGGGGAGTATGTCCACCCATGGGGACAAAGGTCATGGATTCTACACCAGCTCCCATGGTGACCTCGGACCATCCCATCTGAACCCGGATAGAGGCAAGGGCAATGGCTTCAAGACCGGAAGCACAGAACCGGTTCACGGTGGCACCGGAAACCTTATCCGGGAAGCCTGCCATTTTCGGTGCGATCCGGCCCAGGTTCAGGCCCTGCTCTCCCTCGGGGAAAGCACATCCGAGCATGACATCATCCAGGTCTTCGGGTTTCAGGTTTTTGGTTCGTTCCACTGCGGATTTCATAATAAAGGAAATCAGTTCTTCGGGCCTGGTTTGATTGTAAAGGCCTTTATTCTGTTTGCAGCCGGGGGTCCTGACCGATTGTACAATATAAGCGTCTCTCATGACAGAGTTCCTCCTTTAATTTCTGAGCGGTTTGCCGGTTTTAAGCATGTGATCGATACGGGCCATGGTTTTTTCTTCCTTGCAGAAGTCCACAAAGGCTTCCCGTTCCAGTTTTAAAATGGTGTCTTCATCCACGGTGCTTCCGGCTCTGACTTCGCCGCCGCTCATGACAAAGGCAATCCGTTTGGCCAGGAAGGCATCATATTCACTCAGAAATTTGCCGTTCAGCATATTGAAGAGTTCCGTACTCACCATTCCCTGGCCTGCATCTCCCATGACGATGAGGGGTTGTTTGGCAGGGGGTGCATATCCGTCGTCCACCATTTTTAAGACTTCTTTTTTGGCTTCACCAATGAGATTGTCACGGTTATAGACAATCCGGTCCACCTGGTTCAGATACCCGTTTTCCCTGGCCTGAGCAGCAGACATGGACACTGCGGCCATGGCCACATTCATAAAGGCCGGGACAAAGAATTTGGCAAGATTGTTATCCCTGGCCGTGTTCGCCGGCAGGGAGGTGATAAATTTTTTCCAGAGGTTCATGGTGCCGCCTCCGGCAGGGAGAAGACCGACCCCGATTTCCACAAGCCCCATATAAAGCTCTGCGTGAGCTACAATGCGGTCGGCGCCGAGACAGGTTTCGCACCCTCCGCCCAGCACCATGCCGTAAGGCGCAGCCACTACCGGGAAGGAAGCATATCGGGTCCTCTGGATACCGGTCTGGGCTTTTTTCAGAAAAGCTTCAATTTCCGTATATTTTTTATCATGACAGAGTTTTGACACAAAACTTAAATCTGCACCGGCAGAAAAGGCGCCTGGCATGCCGCCGGCTTCATTGCCTATGACCAGGCCGCATCCGTTTTTATCCACATAATCCAGAGCTTCGTCAATGGTATCCACGATTTCAGCATTAATGGCATTCATCTTGGTATGGAATTCAACACAGAAGACATTGTCACCGATATCCACCAGGCTTGCGGATCTGTTCTCAAGCACGGTCTTGTTATTGCCTTTGGCCGCAGCAATGGAGACCTTGTTTTTACTGACCGGAACCGCTTTGTAGGAGGATGAGGCAAAATCGTAAAAATATTTAATTCCATTTTCAAGCTTGTAAAAACAGGTATGCCCTTTTTCCAGCATGGCTGCTACATTAGCAGGAATATCCAGGCCTTCTTTTTTCATCCGTTCCACTGCTTTTTCAACTCCATAGGCATCCCAGAGTTCAAAGGGGCCCATTTCAAAATTGTATCCCCATTTCATGGAATTATCGATCTCAATAATGGTATCGGCAATTTCCGGAACCCTGTGGGCAGCGTACTGGAAACTGTTGGCAGCCATTTTCCAGGCGAATTTTCCGCCTTTGTCTTCCCCGTTCATGACGCAATCGACTTTTTCTTTCAGTGTCGCTTTTTTCTTTGATTCATCTATACAGGGGAAAGAGACTTTGACCAGGTCTTCATATTCCATGGTGGAAGGATTCAGGACTTTTCTAATCTTTTTCCATTCCGGGGTCAGATCAGTTTTGTAAAAACCGCCCCGGGTCTTATTGCCAAACCATTTTTTTTCAGCCATCTTATTAATGAATTCGGGAAGAATCAAGGCTTCTCTCTGTTCGTCTTCCAGGCACCATTCATAAGAATTTTTGCATACATGGATGACTGTATCCAGACCGACAAGATCAACAGTCTTAAATATGGCGGTCTTGGGACGGCCCAGTGCATTACCGAAAATGACATCCACTTCCGGAATGGTCAGGCCGTCTTCTATCATGGCTCTGGCAATGGCGCCGATACCCTGGATACCGATCCGGTTGCCGACGAAATTGGGTGTGTCTTTAGCCCAGACAATGCCTTTGCCCAGATTTCTTTCGCCAAAGGCGGCAATAAAATCCATTACCTCGGGAAGGGTGTCTGCACCGGGGATCAGTTCAAGCAGGTGCATATACCGAACCGGGTTGAAAAAATGGGTCCCCATGAAATGCTGTTTCATTTCCATTGAAAACCCTTCGCTGATGTCTTTCAAAGGGATACCGGAGGTATTGGATGTCACGATGGAGCCGGGTTTTCTGACTTTTTCGATTTTTGTAAACAGATCTCTTTTAATTTTCAGATTCTCAACAACCACCTCAACAATCCAGTCGCATTCGGAAAGGGTCTGAATATCGTCCTCAAGATTCCCGATGGAGACCAGGGCCGCATCTTTGGGGCTGTAAAACAAGGCCGGCATAGCGGCGAGTGCTGAATCAAGCCCTGCTTTAACAATTCTGTTGCGGGCTGCGGGTTTATTTTTTTCTTCCTCTTTCAAATCAAAGGGGACAATATCCAGAAGCTGAACTTTCACACCAGCGCCGGCAAGAAGAGCGGCAATCCCACCCCCCATGATTCCCGACCCGATAACGGCAGCCTTTCTGATTTTTCTCATCATGATTTCCTCCTGTCTCAAGGGTTGTTTCAAAGATTTATGAATGATCATTCAACACGAATAACAGATAGCAACATAGCTTGTCAAGGAAAATTATTAAAGATGTGGTGATGGAGAATTAGAATATTTTTTCTTCAATTTCAGCTTGTTATAAATATAAATGATGAAATGGCATACGGTTTTAACCGGATTTGAATAAAATGGATGGCCTGTGAATAATAATTCATGTGTTAAGATTGCAAATACCTTGAAAAAACAAGGAGCGTCTGATAAGTTGAAGCACTAAAATATAGGACAATATTTTAACCGGAGATCATAAATGGCCCTGATAGGCTCAAAATTAAATACTTCCGACGCTCTGAACATTGACTCAGTTGCCGGGTTTATCCTGTCCCTTCAAAGGGAAAACGGGGATATTCCCTGGCACACTGATGGAAAAACAGATCCCTGGGATCTGGTTGAAACTCTTATAGGGTTGAATATCTGCGGATGCTTTGAAGCTTCCTGCCAAGCTTTTGAATGGCTGAAAAAAATGCAGAATCCGGACGGGTCCTGGTATTCTTCCTATATGAACGGAGAGCCGCAGGACCGGACCTGCGAAACCCATATGGCAGCCTATATATCCGTTGGTCTTTTCCATTCCTGGCTTATTCATCATGATATTGATTTCCTGAAACAGATGTGGCCGACTATGGAAAAAGCAATTCAATATGCTCTCAGTCTCCAGGCCGAAACCGGGGAGATCTTCTGGGCTAAAAGCCCGGAAGGCAAGATCGACCCCATGGCGCTTCTGTCCGGTTCAAGCTCCATCTATCTGAGCCTGAAATGCGCCCTTTCCATAGCCTTTATTCTCGGCAGACCATGTGTTTCATGGGTTACGGCCTTTGAAAAACTGGGCAGGTCCCTGAGAGAAAATCCCCATACTTACAACATCAGTAAATCCAGGTTTTCCATGGACTGGTTTTACCCGATATTAAGCGGCGCCCTGACAGGGGAAAGGGCAAATTCAAGAATTGAAAAATACTGGCAGAAATATGTCATCGAAGGCCATGGGGTCAGATGCGTATCAGATCAGCCCTGGGTGACCATTGCCGAAACATCGGAACTTGTCCTTGCCTTGTATGCCGTGGGACGGGTTAAAAAAGCGGATATTGTGTTTTCCTGGATACAGGACCGGATCTATGAGGATAAAAGCTTCTGGTGCGGCTATACCTATCCGGATATGGTGATCTGGCCTGAAGAAAAGCTTTCCTGGACGAACGCCGTGGTTCTGATGGCAGCCGATGCCTTATATGACCTGTCCCCGGCTTCATCCCTTTTTTCCCACGCTTCCTGGGATGGGTTCCTGTATAAAGGCCTTGAGCAATGATTAAGGATTACCGGCCCTATTATATCAAAAAAGCCTGGTACAGACTTCAGCACCTTTATATAAAACACAAACTCTCTCCCCAGTTGAAACATCTTGGGAAAAATCCGTTTATTGTAAAGCCCTGGCATATTGAACTCTTTGGCGGGCCCATCCATATCGGTGACAATATTACCCTTCTCGGATGTTCTGATAAAAAGACAAGGCTGACGGTCTGGTCGGATCAAAAAAACATCCACGGCATTACCATCGGCGACCATGTCCTGATTTCACCCGGGGTCCGGATCAGTGCCGCCAACCACATTTCCATTGCCGACTCATGCATGCTGGCCAGCCATGTCTATATCACGGATTCAGACTGGCATGGGATTTATGACCGCTCCCTGCCGCCAAAGGAAACCAGCCGTGTGATCCTTGAAGAAAATGTCTGGATCGGGGACAGCGCCATTGTCTGCAAAGGGGTGACCATAGGCAGGAACAGTATTATCGGTGCCGGCGCAGTGGTTACCTCAGACATCCCGGCCAATGTCATGGCTGCCGGAAACCCGGCCAGGGTCATCCGGCCCCTTGACCCTTTGCAGCAGATCATCACCCGAAAAGATCGGTTTGCAGATACTGAGGCCATGACCCGTCTCCTTGAGTCAACAGAAAAAGAATTTTTAAAGGAAAATACATTTTGGGGCTGGATCAGATCATTTTTCTTTCCTGAAAAGCAATCCTGATAAATACTTTACAATTCATCGGGTCTGACTGTTGACAAACCATTCAATGAGTTCTCCGGCCAGGCTTTGTTTTCCCGGGACAAGGGGGAGGTTGTCCTTTGTGAACCATCCTGCTTCAAGGATTTCGGTCGTATCAATGGACATAGAACCGCCGGCATATTCTGCTGTAAACCCGATCATGAGGCTGTCCGGAAAAGGCCAGGGCTGGCTTTTAAAATATTGAATATTTTTTATTTTGATCCCTGATTCTTCATATATTTCGCGCTTGACACAGTCTTCAAGGGTTTCGCCCGGGGCAACAAAACCTGCAAGAACGCTGAACATCTCTTTGCTGGGAAAATTAACCCCTCTTGCCAGGAGAATCCGGTCATCCTTGACCACAGCCGTTATGATGGCCGGTGAAATTCTGGGGTAGCTGATCAGACGGCATTCCTGGCAGACTCTGGCATGTTCGTTTTTTTCTGCCCGGGTTTTTTGGCCGCATCTCCCACAGAATTGAAAATTCAGATTCCAGTCATGGATCTGTCTTGCATATCCTGAAATACTCCAGAAATCCGTATCCACTTTACCGTAAAGAGCTCTGAGATTGACCAGCCGGTAGTTCCCGGGAAAATCCCTATGGTTAATGCTGGCGCAATAACAGTCTGCCCGATTGTATGTTCCAATAAACCGGAAGCTGTGCAATCCCATGTCTTCAACTGCTTTTTCAGAGATGCAGGGAATGAATACCTGATCCAAAGAACCTGCCGGATTCTCGGCAACCAGGATATCGTTATTGGAAAAAATAAAATAATAAGCCTTGTCCGATCTTATTTCAGGTGCCTGGGCAGATTTAATAAAATTCATAAGTCATCCTTGGTTTTAGAGTCAATTTTCAGCATCATACTGCATCTCATTTAATTTCTCAAAAAAAAATGCCCTGTTCTTTAGAACAGGGCATTTTTTTAAGTAAGTAAGTGTCTGTAACAGATGGGGTTGTGTCGTATAAATACCTCCTTAAGTGTTTTTTGCCTTATGCACAGGCTGGTTGAGTTTGTGTTGCGTTGTGAAAATCCGTGATCACTTCAACTTTCTGCAAAGGGGATATCCTGACCCGTGAAAAATCAAGGCCCTCAATGATGATATCTCCGGGAATCCTGGACTGGTAGATATCGCCTGATGTGAGTATCCTGTCCAGCCCGTCTCCCTCTTGGGTAATCCAGACGGTTCCGCCAAGACAGGTGATTTCTTTTCCTTGTCTGCTGCTTTTTA
>Ga0154596_1256_pt2 | contig 12153 bp, 9 predicted proteins | sample RifGroF2_FD_116025 | JGI IMG/M metagenome (GOLD analysis project Ga0154596, IMG submission 116025) | Desulfobacula sp. GWF2_41_7
GATAAAAACACAACAAAAATTAAAAAGAAAACTAAAAACACCAACCTGTCAAATTTCATCGATCCGTTCCCTCCTGGTTAATTGGGCATAACGTAACCTTTGAATGTTTGTTTGGTTAATCCTAAGGATGATCAGTCAATACTTTTTACTGCTTTTTCCCAAAAACACTGAAAACATCCCATGGAATATACTTATCTGACTATTTTATTTGTTATGCAAAGTCAAGGCGAAAGAGGTAAACCAGAGAAAAGATTTGGTCGGGACGGCTGGATTTGAACCAGTGACCACTTGACCCCCAGTCAAGTGCGCTACCAGACTGCGCTACGCCCCGATTTCATTTTATAAAAACCAAGCGACTTCTATCATTCTTTTAAAACAGTGTCAAGAAATAATACAGACAGGCTCATGATCCTTTCAGCAGTGCCGCACCAATAACACCTGAAGAATCTCCCAACCTGTTTTTTAAGATAGGAGTCCTGATTTTTTTATGAAATGCATATTTTTGAACTTGTTCAACACCTCTGGTATAAATTTCGTCAATATTGGACAAACCGCCGCCAATTACTACAACATCAGGATCAAGAACAGAAACCATTCCCCCCAAGGCCCTGCCGAAATCCTCCAGAAATTGGATAAAAATAATTTTACAGGGATCATCATTCTGTCTATACCCTTCAACAATATCTTTCATTTTAAGGGGTCTGCCAAACATTTCAAAGAATGACGCCTCAACGCCGGACCCACTGATTTTTGTTTCAACGCAGCCTTTGTTGCCGCAATAACATGGGCGCCCCCCAGGGTCCATGGAGAAATGCCCCCATTCTCCTGCAATGCCGTTGGCCCCGTTCCATATTTCCCCGTTTATACAGATCCCACCCCCGCAGCCTGTTCCCATGATGACACCGAATACCATTCCATACCCTTTGCCTGCACCTTCTAACGCCTCGATCAGGGTAAAGCAGTCGGCATCATTTCCCATGGCTATTTTTTTATTGCAAAGGGTTTCAAGGTCAGATTGAAAAGGCTTCCCGATCAGGCAGGTGGTATTGGCGTTATGGACCAGGCCTGTCTCTTTATTAACAGCCCCTGGAATGCCGATTCCGATCGAAAAAACACTTTTTTCCGGAATTTTCTCAGTTGTTGTCCTGATTTGATCATAAACCGCCTTGACTATATACTCGTAGCGGTTCCCTGGAGGTGTCGGAATCCTATCCCGATATAACTCCTTCATGTCCGGAGAAAGAAGGATGGATTCAATTTTTGTTCCGCCAAGATCAACACCGATTCTGTATTTATTCATGGATCGCCCCTTTATCTTTCTTGTTATGACTCATATTGATTTTACCTAAATAGCATCAAAAACAGATGAATAAAAGGCTGACTTGGATTGATGAATTGACAAAATTCATCCTGTCATATATTGTTCGTATACAAAGGAGTTAAATATGACCCGAAAATTACCTGATGATGTTCCGGATTGCTTGATATTTCTTCTGGCAAAAGTATATCAAAAAGCCCATGCATCCTTTAAAAAACAATTAACCCCTTACGGGCTTACAAATATGCAGCACCTCTTGCTGGAAAGCCTCTGGTATAAACAGGGGATGACTGCCTCACAGATGGGCAAATTTCTGATCCTTGACAAAGCTACTCTCTCCGATGTCCTTGACAGAATGATAAAAGGTGGATGGATTGAAAAAAAGCCGAATGAAAAGGACAGGCGATTGTTTTCCATTTATACCTCAAAAAAAGCCGATGATTTGAAACAGGATTTGATCATGGAACGCAGGAAAGCTAACGAGGAGATTATGCAAGGATTTTCCTTTGAGGAAAAAATATTATTCAGAAGATTATTGATTGATATTATCAACAAGGATTAAAAGGTTAGTATGCTAACTGAATTAACAATTTAATATCCTAAAAATATAAGGAGGCCGTCATGTATTTATTAAATCCTAAAACACAATCCTTTAACCACCTGGATGATGAATCAAAAGCCATTATGGAAAAAACCATTGCCTATTTTGAAAACAGGGGAAAGAAAAAACTAAAATCAGATTATCACAAAAGAATCTGGTACGCGGATTTTATTCAATTTCTGAAAGAAAATAAAATTTTTTCAACCCTCCTGACACCGGCAAAATATGCAGACGGCGATCCGGATGTACGCTGGGATACAAGAAGAATTTGCGATTTCAATGAGATCTTGAGTTTTTACAATCTGTCTCACTGGTATACCTGGCAGGTCTCCATTCTGGGCCTTGGCCCCATCTGGATGAGCAAAAATGAAACAGTTAAGAAAAAAACCGCTCGATTATTAAAGGGCGGGCACATTTTTGCCTTTGGGCTATCGGAAAAAAGCCATGGGGCAGACCTGTATTCTTCTGATATGTCCCTGACCCCTCTTGGAGAGGGCCGATATGTGGCTGATGGGGGGAAATACTATATCGGGAATGCCAACAAGGCCGGGATTGTTTCTACATTCGGAAAGAATTCCGAGACCGGCGATTATGTTTTCTTTGCAGTAAACCCTGAACATGAGAATTATGACCTGGTTCAAAATGTGGTTGAATGGGAAAGCTATGTGGCGGAATATGCCTTGACCGGGTACCAGGTCAGTGATGAGGATATCCTTTCAACAGGCCGGGACGCATGGGATTCGGCATTGAACACCATCAATATAGGGAAATTCAATCTTGGCTGGGCATCCATCGGCATTTGTACCCATGCATTTTATGAAGCCCTTAACCATGCCGCTAACAGGAATCTATACGGTAAATGGGTGACGGATTTTCCGCACATCCGGCAGATGTTTGTGGATGCCTACACAAGGCTTACAGCCATGAAACTTTTTTCCCTGCGGGCTGCGGATTATTTCAGAAGCGCCTCTAAAGATGACCGGCGATACCTCTTATACAATCCCATGGTGAAGATGAAGGTGCCCAGCCAGGGAGAAACCGTCATCAACCTCCTATGGGATGTCATTGCAGCAAAGGGATTTGAAAAGGATGGGTATTTTGAAATGGCGGCTACAGATATCAGGGCACTTCCCAAGCTTGAGGGAACCGTTCATGTGAATATGGCCCTGATTATCAAATTCATGGCGAATTATTTTTTCAATCCGGGCCGATTCCCTGAAATTGAAAAAAGGGACGATTCAAACTGTGATGAATTCCTGTTTGACCAGGGAGAAACAAAAGGGCTTGGGAAAATCCGGTTTCATGATTTTAATATCGCTTATAACAGTTTGGATCTTCCGAATATTAATATATTTAAAGAGCAGATCGCCCTTTTAATGGAAATGCTCATAAAAGCCGCACCAGATGAAAACCAGTCTAAAAATATGGATTTCCTATTATATCTTGGTGAAATGTTTACACTTGTAGCCTATGGGCAACTGATCATCGAAAAAATGAATATGGAACAATTTAAAGAAGATCTGCTGGAACAGATTTTTGATTTTATGATCCGGGATTTTTCCGAATTTGCCTTGAAACTATATTCAAAACCGGATACTTCTGACAGTCAGATGGAATATTGCAAAAAAATGATTAAAAAGCCTGTTGTTGATAGAGAAAGGTTTCATAGGATCTGGCAGACCCATGTCATGGCATTAAAGGATACCTATGTCATGAATGACTGATATATATTGCCCCCCGTGTTGCGTAAAGAGTTGCATAATATTGATTTTTATGGTTTATCACTGTCATGAAAAAAAAATATTATGCCTCAAAAAAGGCAAATACCCAAAAAGCAGATAAAATCAATGCCAGCCTGATGCAACCCGGTTCTGATAAATCCTTGAAGCGCGTGTTTGAAAAAATAGGGGTTCCTGTCCGGATGCAGTTTAAACCGGATTTGTTTCAAATACAGGCGCTTCAGGCAACAAAAGATTCCGACTGTCTTGTGACTGCGCCGACAGGTGCGGGTAAGACCTGGATCGCCGAACAAGTCGCCCATGATGTGATAAAAAGAAACGGCAAAGTCTGGTATGCAACACCGCTAAAAGCGTTGACCAATTCAATCCATACACGGTTTTCAAAACTGTTCGGCAGGGAGAATGTCGGAATCCTCACAGGAGACATCAAAGAAAATCCGGATGCAGCCATTGTCATTGGAACCACGGAAATCTTAAGAAACCAGCTTTATGATGCCATGCATGTGGGTGAAAATTTATCCTCAGATCTCATCATCCTGGATGAGGCCCATTTTTTAGGAGATGAGCAGCGGGGGGTAGTCTGGGAAGAAATCATCATTTATCTTCCTGTCCGAATCCCTTTGCTTCTCTTATCCGCTACCATTGGGAACCCTTTATCCATTGCAGAATGGCTTGAATCCATCCGGGGGAAAAAATGCCGGGTGATTAAGGTCCATGAGCGGCCTGTTCCCCTGTTCCCGCTTTTTTTACATTCGTCCGGCACGCTTTTCCCTCTGACAGAGGAACAGGAATCCGATCAAAAAAAAATCCTCTATAAAAAAATATCAAAACTTGCCGATATGAAAAACAGGCCGGCGATGTCGCATAATGAAAAACTTCCGCCGTTTGGTGATATTCTTCATATTCTTCATACCTATGATCTTCTTCCTGCCATTTTTTTCTTAAAATCAAGGGCTGACTGTGATCAGGCCATAAAACTCTGTAATTCAAAACTATTGCTAAAAAGCCCGGAAAGAAAAAAAGCCCTGATGGATAAAATAGATGATCTGGTCTCCAATCACCCCCACCTGAAAAGCCACAACCAGAGGCCCTATCTTGAAAGAACAGCAACGGCATCCCATCACAGCGGCCATCTCCCGGCCTGGAAAGCTGTAGTGGAAACCCTGATGGCAGGGGGTTTTTTAGATGCCATGTTTGCAACCTCCACTGTGGCGGCTGGAGTGAATTTTCCTGCGCGCTCCGTTGTCATCCTGAATTCGGACAGGTTCAACGGGGTTGAATTCATGCCCTTGACCCCCAGCGAACTTCAGCAGATGTCGGGCAGGGCCGGAAGAAGAGGAATGGATAATATCGGTTTTTGTATCGTTATGCCCGGTAAATTCATGGACTTGAACCACATCGTAAAATTGATGAATTCTCCGCCTTCCGATATTGAGAGTCAGATCACTATCAATTTCTCCATGGTCCTAAACCTTCTTTTATCCCATGGACCCGACCAGATCAAACTGCTCCTTGAAAAGTCCTTTGCCTCCCATCAGATCCGGTCCGGAAAAAAAAGGGGAAAAACAGCCAGGAAAAGATTTGGAACGGATCTTGAACTGCTCTGGATTGATTTTATGGAACATATGGATTTTCTTCTCTCTGAAAAATTTGTTACAGATGAGGGAAAGCTGACCGAAGACGGTCTATGGGCATCCAAGCTCCGGATTGACTCCCCAATTCTAGTGGCCCAGAGTATTAGGAACAATTTTCTGCCTCAAACAGACCCTGCCCTTTTGGCTGCCATTATCAGTTCTTTTGTCAATGAAAGGGAATTTAATGATGAGCCCTTGCACAACCAGGCCCTTCCCAAGGCATTGAAAGATGTTTTCCTTGATATCAGAAAAGGGTTGAAACCCTTTGCAGTTAACATGCTGAAAAAAGGGTTCAGTGCTCCCAACCTCTTTATTCAGCCAAGCCTTTTGCTCTATTTCTGGGCACATCATGAACCCTGGGAAAATATCTGTACGCTTTATGATTTTGCAGAGGGTGATCTCGCCCGGTTAATCATGAGAACAGGTGAAAACTTAAGACAGATCTCCAAACTCGAAGAAACTTTTCCTGAACTTGCAAAAACAGCAAGACAAGCCATTGATCTTATATTAAAAGAACCTGTAGTAACATATTAGAATCAAATTAAACCAAAAGTTTAAAGGAGAATATCATGAAACAGATTATTGCAAAAAAAGCACCTGCTGCCATAGGCCCATACTGCCACGCGGTTGTCCATGGCGATCTTATGTTTTGTTCCGGTCAGATCCCCCTTGATCCCGAAACCATGACCATTGTGGGAGAAACCATTGAAGAACAGACCCGCCAGGTAATGAAAAATATTGAGGCTGTACTTTCGGAAATCGGAACAACTCTAAATAAAATTATTAAGACCACCATCTTCCTGAAATCCATGGATGATTTTTTACAAATGAATAAAATTTATGAAGCCTGTCTCAAAGGTCATAAACCGGCCCGGTCTACCGTTGAAGTGGCAAGGCTGCCAAAGGATGTCCGGATTGAAATAGAATGTATTGCCGCTATTGAATAAGGAGCAAAAAAAATGACCGAAGATACTAAAAAAATAATCTATTCCATGATGAATGTGGGTAAATTTCATGGACAGAAACAAGTCCTTAAAAATATTTCCCTTTCCTATTTTTATGGAGCGAAGATAGGAGTGCTGGGCCTGAACGGTTCAGGGAAGAGTTCACTCCTCAGAATCATGGCCGGGGTTGACAAGGAATTCGCCGGAGAGACTATTCTTTCAAAAGGGTTTACCATTGGCTATCTTGAGCAGGAACCCCTTGTGGACAGTAAAAAAACAGTCAGGGAGGTTGTTGAGGAAGGGGTTAAGGAAACAGTGGATTTATTAAATGAATATGAAACCATTTCTGCAGAATTTGCCAATCCCATGTCTGATGATGAAATGGACAAACTTCTGGAAAAGCAGGGTAAACTGCAGGAGAAACTGGATCGGATCAATGCCTGGGACCTTGATTCCAGGTTGAAAATGGCCATGGATGCTTTGCGGTGCCCGGACAAAAATACTCCGGTCGATGTGATTTCAGGTGGAGAAAAAAGGCGGGTAGCCCTCTGCCGTCTTTTGCTTCAGAAACCCGATATCCTCTTACTGGATGAGCCCACCAACCACCTGGACGCTGAATCCGTTTCCTGGCTCGAAGAACATCTGAACCGCTACGAAGGCACGGTGATTGCCGTCACCCATGACCGGTATTTCCTCGATAATGTGGCCGGATGGATTCTTGAGCTTGACCGGGGAGAAGGAATACCGTGGAAAGGCAATTATTCGTCCTGGCTGGATCAGAAACAAAAACGCCTGGCACAGGAGCAGAAATCCGAATCCAAACGTCAGCAGACCCTGCAAAGAGAGCTTGAATGGATCAATATGTCGCCAAAGGGCAGAAGAGCAAAACCCAAAGCCAGGATAACGGCCTATGAAGACCTTTTGAAAAAAGACAGCAAACAGCAGGAAAACGTTCTTGAAATATTTATTCCGCCCGGCCCCCGCCTTGGGGATAAAGTCGTTGTGGCGGATGAAGTATCCAAAGTCTATGATAACAAGCTCCTGGTCGAAAAGATGAGTTTCGTTATTCCGCCGGGCGGGATTATCGGGGTTATCGGACCCAATGGTGCCGGCAAAACAACTCTTTTCAACATGATTACCAGGCGGGAAAAACCGGATTCAGGAACCATTGAAACCGGGCAGACCGTAAAGTTTGCCTATGTGGACCAGGAAAGGGATACGCTTGATCCTGAAAAAACCATATTTGAAACCATCACCGGCGGCACTGAAAAAATGCTCATCGGCGGAAGAGAGATCAATTCCAGGGCTTATGTGGCTAAATTCAACTTTTCAGGCCAGGACCAGCAAAAAAAAGTAAAGGAAATCTCAGGCGGTGAAAGAAACCGTGTCCATCTTGCCACCCTGCTCAAAAAAGAAGCCAATGTGCTGCTTCTGGATGAGCCCACCAATGATCTCGACGTCAATACGCTGAGAGCCCTGGAAGAAGCCCTTGAAAATTTTGCAGGGTGTGCTGTGATCATCAGTCATGACCGGTGGTTCCTGGACAGGATTGCAACCCATATCCTGGCCTTTGAGGGTGACAGCCAGACCCTGTTTTTTGAAGGGTCTTATTCCGAATATGAAAAAGACAGGAAAAAAAGGCTTGGCATTAAGGCAGATCAGCCGGCTCGTATCAAATACCGGCAACTCACACGATAGGGATATTTTGAAACCGTCAATATTCACCAAAGGGGCCTTGCAGATCCATATTGCTGTTTTTCTTTTCGGATTTGCAGGGCTTTTTGGGAAATTTCTGTCCTGCAGCCCCTTGTATATTGTACTGGGGCGAACTTTTTTTGCATTTATAACTCTTTATCTCTATGCCCGCCTTGTGTCCAAAACCATCCTTCTGTCTTTTGGAAAAAAAGAATTTTTCTTTTTTATTCTGCAGGGCATCCTTCTTGCCGCCCACTGGTGGTCTTTCTTTTTTTCCATACAGATATCCAGCGTTGCCGTAGGTCTCGTCACTTTCTCAACCTTTCCCCTATTTGTGACCTTTCTTGAACCCTTGTGTTTCAAAGAAAAATTAAAACCCGTGGATATTGTAATTGCAGGTGCTGTTTTTATCGGGATTCTTCTTGTCATTCCGGAATTTGATTTTTCAAACAATATCACCAGGGGAGGATTTTACGGGATCATTTCAGGGTTAACTTTTGCTGTCCTGGCCCTTGTAAACAGGAGGAATGCAAGAATATCCGATCCCATTGCCGTTGCTTTTTACCAGAATCTGTTTGCCGCCCTTTTCTTAGTCTTCCCAGTGCTTTTTCTGAAAATACCCATGCCGCTTTTTTCCGATCTTCCCGATCTCATCTTTCTAGGTGTGGTCTGCACCGCTCTTTCACATACCCTTTTCATCAAATCCCTCAGTTACATAAGGGCACAGACGGCTTCGGTCATTGCAGGCTTAGAACCGGTTTACGGGATTATCCTTGCCTTTTTCATTTTAAATGAAACCCCGGGAATCCGGACGCTGATCGGCGGGATGGTCATCATTGGAACAACCTTAGTTGCAGGACATATAAGCAGGCAGGAAAAAATAAAACCATCATAGAAACAGACATCTTTTATCTATTTTCGCATGGCCAAGATCCGGCTCCCGTCAATAGCCGGTTTATTGCTTCAATATATTCCAGGGTCCGGCAGGGTTTTGGAAGATAGGAAAGTCTTTTGTCGCTGAGCTTTAAATACTGTATGGATTCTATAAACTCAATATTCCCGGAAATCAGCAGAACCGGGATGGTTTTGCTCTGTTTTCTGATATGGTGATATACGTCCATGCCGTTGTATTTACCCGGCAGCATATAATCCAGGCTGATAAGATCATAATTTCCCCTGCTGAAAAAATCCATGGCCATCTGACCGTTATATGCAATATCCACTCTGTGTTCATAAGGTTTAGCAGACAGGATGCCGTACTGAACATTGGAAATGACCTGCTCATCTTCCACAACAAGAATCTGTTTTTCCTTTACCACCTCCATTTTTTCATCATCTTTTTTTTCACCGGCAGCCAGTTTATCCTGAAGAACCGGAAATGACAGGAGAAATTTTGTCCCTTTGAAGGAATGGGAATCAAATGAAACAGTTCCCTTGTGTTTATCCATGATTCTTTTCACATTGGAAAGACCGTATCCGGTGCCCTTGATCCAGGGTTGATAGGAGCAGGTCATATCTTTCCCTCCTTTCAGGCTGAAGGCAGGGTCATAGATTCTTTCCTTGAACTCATAGGGAATTCCGCATCCGTTATCTTTAACTTCGATAATGAGATTCTTCCCTTCTAAAAACACCTTAACCTCTATTTCAGGATTCCCGGATTTACTTACAGCATGGATTGCATTCAACATCAGACTTACAACAGCAGTCTCAAACATATCCGGGTCTGCAGCCAGTTCAAAAATCTCCTCGCTGATCTTAAGACTGACTGAAACCCCCTGAAGATCCTTTTGCATGATGCACATCACTCTGTCGAGTTTTTCCCTTAGATTAAAAAGGGAATAAAAAGGCTCTTTGTTTTTTGCAAATGTGGTCAGGTTTTGTGTCAGGGCCTTGCCCCGTTCGATCTGTGAAAGGATATCCTTAAGATATTGCCGGGTATCCTCTTGCCGGCAGTCCATCATGGCAAGCTCGGAAAGCCCCATGACAGCCCCTAGGATATTGTTGAAATCATGGGCCATTTTTCCGGCCACCTGGCCGATCAATGCATTTTTTTCATTTTCGGAAATGCATTTTTGTGCCTGTTCACAAGCTGCTTCGTTTTTTTTTGCCTCTGTGACATCCCTTGCGTATCCCACTGTTGCAATCATTTTTCCTGTTTCATCAAACAAAGGAGCTTTAAATACATCCAGCAAAAGATAAGTCCCCCTGACCAGCCCTTCTTCGAAGAACCGTTCCGGTTTTCCTGACTGTTTGACAACATGGTCGGAATTGACACCAATATCCCCAAACGTATGATGGTAACCTTTTTCTTTTTCTTTTGCTGCGAAATACAGATCGGTTTTTCCCAGGGCTCCGTTAATATTGTCACATTTGAGAAGCCTGCCGCACATGGCTTTATTGACAAAAAGATATCTGTCTTCCATGTCTTTTGCCCAGAAAAAATCAGGAAGTGTATCCAGAAGGAGGGGGAGGAATTTTGAGAAAGACTCGAAGATGGCTATAGGATCGCCTTGGCATGATCCGGAGGGACCGGTTCCGGTTCTCCGGGGTTGATCTTTTGGTTCATTCCAACCCGGCTCTTTATTCATTCAAATCCTTGAATTTGGATCGTCAGCATCTGGTATAAAGTAAAAAGCAGAAAAACAGACCATAATCATTGCAATGTATTCATCTAAGCTATTTTTTAGACCTATGTAAATAATTAAAAAAGAAGGTAGAAAATAGGTATATTACCTACCAATTTTTAAGTGTATCCTCAGATTTGATATATGCGGCAAGGTTGAGCCCGCTGGCTGTCAGCTTTAATTTTTTTCTCATATTTTTCCTGTGTGTATTCACGGTCTGAATTGAAAGGCAAAGCATTTCAGCAATATCTTTCGAGTTGCAGCCCTGGAGAATCAGGTTACAGATTTCAAGCTCCCTTGAAGAAAGGATGGACATTTTTTTTGCAGTTTCACTGGACAGTGGAGAAATAATTTCCTGTAAATTATGTAACACCGCCTGTAAATAGCGTTTGTCAGCTTCAGTGCCGTTGGTCTGTATCCTACCGATCAATGGAAGAATCAAACTCTGAACTTTTTTATATATCTCATCCCTTATTTCCTGTTTTTCTTTTTCCCGCTGATCAAGCAACTGCTTCAGCGTAATATTTTTTTCAGCAAGGAGAATGTTTTTCTTTGAAATTTCTTTTTCAATATATTTACGTTCCCTGATTTCCCGATCCCCTTTTACTGAATATTCATCGGTTAACTGTATTATTTTTTCTTTGCAGGAAATGAGTTCTTTTCGGGTTGCCTCAAGTTCCTTTATGGAAAGTGCAGCCATGTCGAGATAATTTTTCTGCCCTGGTTCAAGGGTGCTTCCTGAGAAAAAAAAAGGGGTGTCCCCATCACTATCCGGTTGACCGGTAATATTTCTGAAATACCCTAAAAATGCAGGCTTACTGTTCCAGAATCCTTTAATCATGACTGTTTCAACAGGAATCATTACACCTGTTACAGCCACAATCTGACTATTATAAAAAATAAAATTTTGATTCCTCAAGACCTTAAGCTGCTCGTGGATATTCTTTTGATGTGTATCAGGATAAAGCGAAATCAAAGATTTCCCGATCAATTCGTCTTTGGGATATCCAAGAGTTTCAACCAGATAAGGATTTACATCTAGAATTTCGCCCTGATGATTGAGTATCCATAGGAAACAGGATGTGGAGTCAAAAGAAACACAACGACTCCTGCCTGTTTCCTCCGGGGTGCTCATGCTGCACCCCCCCAAATTCTGTATATAAACACGTCTCTCCCTTACATATGTCGTTAAGGCCCTGATGCTTCCTTTCGGCACCCTTCGGCTCAAATCATTTCGTCATTCAGCCGCGATGTCCGATTGAAATATAATATGCCTTATTGGTTTTACTGCTTGGGTTTAATATGATCGGTTCCTAAATTTTTGTAAATGCGCAAAAAACAAGGTATTTATTAGGTATATAGAATACCCAGTAAATTTATAACCAAACTTGTTTTCGTAATCAACGCTTAATAATCAAAGATATAAATTTAGATGGTTAAGACCTCATTATCAAGCAATGTGGCAAATTAAATTCCCATAAATACCATAAAATGTCAATTTTTTATTTCAATGACGGAAGTCCTTAAAAAAAAGCAGGGCCAGACGCCTTTAGCAGAGATGGGTTTTATCATCCCGGATTCCGGGATTCCGGGATGAT
>Ga0154596_1253_pt3 | contig 11979 bp, 10 predicted proteins | sample RifGroF2_FD_116025 | JGI IMG/M metagenome (GOLD analysis project Ga0154596, IMG submission 116025) | Desulfobacula sp. GWF2_41_7
TGAATATAAACCGGAACTATCCCCTTTTCTTTTTGAAACTGCTTGAACAAAGGAAACCAATAATTCCCGAACCCGGTATCCGGATATCCTTCTGCTATAAAAGCAACCTGAACCATAGGGCTCCTTTTGTCATTCAAAAAACTCCTTTCTGCCTTTTTAAAAACTCAATAAGCTGTTCATAATAGATATATGAATCAAATCTTTTTACAAATTCCTGTCCAGCTTTTCCCATTCTTTCCCTTAGCCGTTTATCTTCCATAAGACGCTTGATCTCAGAAGATAAATTGTCAACAAAAGCTTTTCCCCGCCTAACTATGATAGTGCTTTCCTTATTGATATAATCCTCCATACCCCCGGACCCTGAAACAATAACGGGTAATCCCGACGCCATTGCTTCGGTGATCACCCTTCCTGCAGGCTCCTCCCAGATAGACGGAACAACAGCCATATCGGATATGGCATGAATTTTAGGCAGATCATGATATTGAACAAAACCCGTAAAAATGATTTTATGGCTAATACTGCCGGCAATTTTCTTAAGCTTATAAAGATATATATTTGTTACTTTTTTACCAAAGCCCTTGCTTCCGACAATTAACAATTTGAATTTTAAATTCTCAGGCAGTTTTTTAACTGCCATGATCAATTCTTTAATCCCTTTTTCAGGAACGGTCCTGCCTGAGTACAGGATTACAATATCATCATCATGTATTTTATATTTATTTTTTAATTCCTTAATCTCATTGGAATGTTGCTCTTTTTTAAAGGAATGGATATCAGTGCAGTTTTTATGCACTAAGACATCTTCGCTTCTGGCATTTTCTATGGTCAATACTCTTTTTTTTAAATAGTGGCTGTTCACCAGCACCTTACGGCATGCTCTATATATTGGCTTACATCGCAATATACAATTATTCAAATTATCATTATGAAGCTGTAACCATATAGGATCAGTTGTTATTTTCGATATCGGCTCAACAAACCGGACCATATTCTTTATTATTATGGTATCAAATCTGTTCTGAGATAATTGTTCACATAAACTCTTGGTATAACCCGGGTTAACATCAAAACGATGCCTGATATTCAAATAATTTAATACGTTATTAATTCTTTTAATGGTAAATGATCTATTTGTGCTCTTTATAAAATGGAACCGTGTGTTCTGGTATTTCTCTGATGCTGCCAGGGCTTCTTCATCAAAAATACTGTAGATAGTAAGATCCAGCATATTTAATTTTTCATTTTCATCAATTATCTGTTGAATCCCCAGTTGTATGGCACCCCCTTTGACAGCCGGCACTGGTAATGAATCCGGTGAAATCATGGCAAGTTTTATAGTCATAACTTCCCCGCCGGAATCAAAACCATTGATTGCGTGACGCTGTTTAAAAAAAAACTAAATAACCTTGTTTTTCCGAACGATTTTAAAAGCATCAATTAATCCTTTTATCCTGTCAATCTCGCCCTTTTCCCAAACAATAAAAACCCGTGTTGAGAATTTAAGAAAAATGCCCAGAAATGAATAATAAAACAAAACCATTTCATATTTGCTGCAACGGATATATCGGCTGAAAAGCCTGTAGGCTGACAGAATATTATCCCTGCCCCGTTTGAATTTTAAAGGCCGCTCAATAGGAGAATGATAATGGTATAATCTTGCCGCCGGCTGGATATAAAGATTATATTGCCTTGAAACCCTTAAGCTGAAATCCTTGTCTTCCCCCTGGCAATGATTATCCGGATAATCTTCGGAAAATAAAAACCGGCTGAAAACATTTTTATGAAATGAAAAACCCGAGCCACCTAGTGTATCAGCCCCTGCGATTTTCCTGAACGGGTTAACCCTTGCTGTCAAAACCTGTTCTGAGAATCCGGAACGTGTCACCCCTCCGGGTCTGACCGGGGAAATAAGGAAAATGACATTATATAAAAATTCAATATATTGGGGAAATGCCGGGGGTTTCAAATTCATGTCAATACCGCTGACGCCTCCCAGGTCCCTGTCAAAGCCGCTTTCATATACTTTTGCAATTTCCCTGATATAATTGGGCGTCAACACAACATCATCATCAAAAAAGAGAATAATATCACCACCGGCGCTCTTAATTCCGAGATTACGGGAACGGGTGAGCCCTTTTTGGGATTTCTTTTTGAAAACACAGCGGATTCCGGTTTGTTCAAGTGCTTTCCGGCACGGCATATCGGCAAGGTCTCCATCATCCACTACAATGACCTCGTCCGGCCGGCGGGATTGCCTGAGAATTGACATCAGGCATCTTTCCAGATCCCGGGGACGGTTATAAGTCGGAATGATCACGCTTGTTTTCATATCAATGCCTTGTTTCTTGTTCCAATCATTTTGTTTTTGAAAAGATCAATCCATTTTTGTTCCATTTTTTCTTCTGAAAACATCCTGGCCCTTAACCGGCCAACCCGCCTGTATTTATCCCTGATTTGAGTGTTTTCCATGAGGATATGCATTGCCTGATACAATTGGTCTTCTGCAAACAAAAGAGGAGCGGTTTCACTTATGATTGTTTTATTAAAAGGCGGTATTAATACCCCATAGGCAGCAAAATCTACGCATTTGGTTTTCAGTTCCGGCCCGGTTCCAGGAGCAAGCAATTCTCTTGGCCCTGAAGAGCAATCCGCAGATATTACCGGAAGCCCTATTGCCATAGCTTCCAGCAATGCGTTTGGAAAACCTTCAACATAGGACGGCAATACAAAAAATGCAGCCTTTCTTATACAACCCATAAGGTTTTTCTGGAATCCTGTAATGATTACCCTGTCCTTTATACCTAAAACCAGGCACAACTCATTCAATGATCTTAAAAGCGGTCCTTCTCCGATCATCAAAAGCATGACGTCATGATTGGTTTTGCACAGCTCTGCAAAGGCCCGTATCAAATGAACGTGCCCTTTTTGCCTGACAAGCCGTCCGGATGAAATAATCACCGGCCTGTCAAAAAGATAATTATATTCCCATTCCGGAGTTTCCAATGATTTTTTTTCCAGCAGATCTGCATCACAGAAATTATAAATGACGGATATCTTTTTTCTATCAATTGGAAATATCTTTCTAAAGCTTTCTGATGATTCAATGGAATTAAAATTGATCTTGTCGGCACGTTTCAAGAGAAAAGGATACAGCGTCTTTATCATCCATTGTTTAAGCATGGTTTTCTGGAATAACCGCTGAATATGGATACGGACTGATATGATCTTTTTCATCTTTTCAGATGGCAGCAATAAATTTATTATATTGGCCCTTTCCATAAAACTTAACATGACATCAATTCTGTTTTTTCTTACCAGGGATAATAATTTAAAATAAATCCTGACTGCTGAAACCGATTTTGACAAAGTTCCCTGCCTTACCTGATTTTGGCTTAAACTTAGTATTCTCTTGCTGATTTCCTGCCGGGTCTTTTCATCCCCTGGAATCTGTGCTTCAAAATCTTTATCCATGGTAAACAAAAAAACCTTATGGCCTCTATGCATCAACAGCTTCAGCAATCTTAACGCCATGGTCTGGGCACCCCCGACTTCAAGTGAACCAATCAGAATGCCGATTCGCATTTCAGGTATCCCGGCCATGCTTTTCACTTTGATTTTTCCTTTTTCAGCTCAATATTATCTATTTTAAAAAGGCCTGGACCGGTTCCCCGGATTTTTGGCGTAATAAATCCGATCCCAGCCGGTATCTGTATTTCAATACGGAGCAATTCCCATTTTCCGGGAGAAATCCTTGTTTTGGTCCGGGCAAGTTTGGGTTCCGTCATATCGCGGTTTTGATTAAACCCCCTGAACTGAATACTGATATCCTGGTCTTCAAATTCTTTTATCACTTCAGCCTGAAATGATATCACATCCCCTGGCCTGACCCTGATGAAAGAACCGGGCGAAAGGCTCCATGCCCCCATACCGGTATTCTTGACCGCCAGGCATGAGCTGTTTTTATAACCTTTCCGTGAACTGCCGGTTTCAACGCTACCTTTTACCTCGGCCCAGAGGTGATACCATCTTGAAAAATATCTGAAAGAATCAAAATTCTCATTCATGATATCCCCTGAATCAGGGATCTCCATAACTTCACTTCTATAAAGATAATTGAACGGAAAATATTGGTGGATTTCATATTTTTTTGAAAACTGGAACGGCAGACGGCTTTTAAAAAAATATAAAATACAGAAAATCAGAAAAGCCGCACAACCTAATAAAAATATCCTGACGGCCACTGATAAGATTCTCATATTTTCTATCCTTTTTCAGGGTCCCATTTGGTAATTTCTTTACCGGAAAAAAACAATACAACTCCCAGCAGCGTCCCCAGCATTCCCAGACAGAAGAAGAACCCGAGCCCGCTGATTTTTTTCAAGAACCGGCCCGCTGCCTTGTCTGACAATGGTCTGGTACAAAAAAAAGGATGCAGAAGGGATAAACCATATCCAGCCACCTGACCCCAGAAAGCTATTACAGCCGGAACAACCCCATTATCACTCAGCATCCATGATGTGAGAAAAAATAAAATCAGGGCAAAGGGAAGGGTTCTTCTTAACACTTTATTAACGAACAAACCTATGGAAAAAAATCCGAATTTCCCAGGATTGAATAATTCCCTGTTCATTTTCAAGCCGTTAAGACTTCTGCAGACAATCCTTGCCCTTCGTTTCAATTCATGCCATCCGTTCCTGGAAGGTATTCTGATAAAAGCAATGGCGTCTCTATCAAAAATAAAACGGTATTTCTGCCTGATGATGGAAAGCGAAATAAATGAATCATCGGTAACTGCATCAGGGACAGGTTGAAACAGCTTTTTCCGGACAGCATATAATTTCCCGTCATGGGAGGTAATGCTTAACCCGCTTTTGACTTCCAGGGCTTTAATCATGGAATCCCATTCTATGTATTTCATCTGGCCGGATCTGATGCGTGTATGATTCTCTAAAACCGATCTCTGGCCGCAGACCCCGCCTATGGCAGAGTCAGAAAAATATTTTGAAAGAACCTGGATGGAATTTTTGATCAGTATGGAATCAGCATCTGAAAAAACAAGAATATCACCTTTGCTCTGCTTGACACCCAAATTGAGCCCGCGGGCTTTACCTATATGATCCTTGGAATGAAATAATTTTATCCGGTCAGATAAGTCATTTTGGATCAGGTCCAGTGACTGATCAGTGCTTCCATCTGAAACCAGTATCATCTCCATCTTTGTCTCAGGATAATCAAGTTCTTTAAAATTCAATATTTTCTGCTCTATCAGGGTTTCGGCATTACGGAAAACAACAATGACCGAAATATAAGGATAAGACTCTTGACCGGGACTATTGAATCTTTTAGGTTTACCCAGGGAAAAAACAAATAAAAAAGCAGGATATCCGGCAAACACGATAAAAATACAGAATAAATTTAAAACAAAAGCGAAAACAATAATCCCTTCAATCCAGTTCATAGGATTTTCCCTTTTCACGCATAGATAAGAGATAGATAACCTGGGATAATGAAATAACTAAGATAAATAATTTAAAATCCAATAGATTTTTAATAAGACCATAGGAACATGTTATAAGAAATGCCAGCATATAGGATATGCTGATTGTCTTATACTCATCGTCACCCATGATATCAAAGAGCTGGATACTCCTTGAAATGTCTTTAAAGACCTGGAACATAAGCCCTAAAAAAATCAACAATCCTATTATACCGGTACTGACAAGGACATCAAGATAGGTATTATGGGTCGGCCTTTCTGTGATTTTAAAATATAAAACCTCTTTGGACTTAACCCAGATCTTTGGGAACGTGCCTGTTCCTTTGCCAAAAATAGGATTCTCCATGAATGAATCAAGTCCTACTTTGATATAAGCGGCCCGCCGGCGAAAAGAAGTATCCTGCTCCTCAGACAGTAGTGTTTTCTGGCGTTCAAAATAGGAATCAGGAATAGCCACCCCGACCACCAGAACGGCAAAAGCGAGAAAACTGATGGCAATACCGAAAAACCTGGGCTGAAAACGCTGCCGGTTAAAAAATACCATCATCATGGAAATAATGAGGAGATGCAAAAACCCCCCCCTGGATTCCGAACTTACGAGCCCGCAGACATTGATGAAAACCAGGAACATATAAGAAAAAAATGAACCTGCGGATTTTGCATTGATCATGGCGTATACAAGAATCGGAATGATGAAAACACACATCAAAGACAAAGTATTTGATCCCAGGGTAACGCCAAGGGTTCTAAAATGACCTTCCCAGGTATTCATATATGTCATTCCAAAAAAATACCCAAGGCTGGCAATCAGGGAATTTAAACCGATACTGAGCCCGAGTGCCATGGGTAACCCGCCAGCCAGGCTTTTTCTGTCTAAAAAGAACAAATTGATGATAATAAAAACATAGCCCTGGAATAGAACGAACAATTCTGACAAGGCAAAATCCCGATATTCTGAAAACAGGGATGAAATCAGATTGATCAGAAAAAATAAAATAAACCAGATGTTCAAATTATTGAAAAAAGCCTCCGGAAGGCGTTTTGTTATTACAAGATGAATCAGTATGATGATCATTAAAATAAAAGCCAGAAACCAGTCAAAAGGAACAACCGGAAAGGCCTGGCGCCAATAATAAAAAGGAATGGTTGATAACAGAAGATAATAAATCAACCTGGACAATGGATGCGTAAGGATGGACTCATCAGAAGACATACAGCATCATCCCTTTTTTTAAAAAATACTGATCCACGAAATACTGATTCAGATCCGTCACAGGCCTGTATCTAAAAATATAGGAGTATTTATGGTCTTTATTCAGATTTTCATAACACCGGAATATCTCTCCATGGCAATACGCTGATTTTTTTACCGGCATTGATTTCAGGATTGAAAAGCGCTTTTTTATTGTTGCAGTGATTACAAACTGGGTCTGGGTGGTGTCGATTTTCTCATTTGAATCCATCCTGAAATATTCTTCATTCATATCATACAGGATACCGCACAGTATTTTTTCTTCAGAAAATCCCCTTTCAAATGCTTCATCATGTGCAAATGCAACAGTTCCCTTTGTTATTTTCTTCCTGTCAAGACCTCTTTTCTCATTATAATTTCTAAAAAATCTTCCCTTAAATGAAATACTTAAAGCGTGCCTGAACAGCAATTGGACGCAGGCGCTACTTGCAGCAAATGCAGCAAGCACGAGAATAAGAAACTCACTCATCCCTTTTTTATATTTAGTTGCCCGGTTATCAATGGCAGAGCGGATTCTTTTCGGAGCACTGTGGGGTGTAAATAATTGAGAATACCCGACAAGACCGGGCTTTACCTCAAAACGCTTATCATAATCCCTGATTTTCCTGCATGCCTTTTCATATACCGCTGGCCTCACCGGCCGGGGTCCGATAAGATCCATGTCTCCTTTTAATACATTATACAACTGGGGTATTTCATCAAGCCTTGTATCCCTTAGAAACCGGCTGAACCACGGCAGCCGGTATCCCTGTAAATATGAAACAAGAGTTCCATGATTTTCCGCTTCAAACTCCCTGGGCAATGTCCTGAATTTATACATGATGAAAAGCCGCTTATTCCATCCATACCTGTTCCCTGCATAAAAAACAGGCCTGCCGTGAATTGCCAGGATTATTGGTATAATTATAAGAACAACCGGTATTGTAAAAACTATCAGCAGGGTTGAAAGAATAATTTCCATTGCTCTGTCCCCCCACAGACGTCCCCTCAGATATCCTGATTTTCTTTTAAAAATTTTCAGCCAGATCAGATGACGCAATTTTATTCCCTTTCCCATGAGTTCCTCTACCATTTCAATTGACTACTCAGGGATTGAAAAGATATAAATCATATCCGTGTTATTCTCTACATCTTCAGGTGTCTTAAACGTATGGTTGAAAAATTCCATTAAAAACCCCACGGCTATACCCATTATAATCCCTGCAATAATTCCCATTGGAATCACTTTTGCTTTGTTTGGAAAAATCGGAGTATCAGATGCTTCAGGTCTTGTAAGCAAACTGACTGAAAACAGGGTATTTGTCTGATAAGTATTGGAGATTTTAGCTTCTTGAAGGCGTTTTGTAAATGTTGTATAAGAATCTTCCAGGACAGCAATCTGACGCTCCAGCATTTTTGATCTTGTAGATGCTTCGTAAAGGCCCATATTCTCATCTCTCAGGGTTTTGATCTGATTCATGAGAAATGATATCTTATTATTTATATTTTCAAGCTCGGATTTTTCTGCATTGACAAATTTACCGATTTCACGCTTGAAAGTTCCCATGGCAGCATCAATCTGTTTATTATAATTCTTGATTTTCTCGCTCTCCGGGTGAAATATCCTGCCTGCTTCATTTCTCTGTTTGATTATTTCAAGCACCAGGTTGGACAATTCCTGGAGCTGGGGATCCTTTACATATGAAAAATAGCTCGCTTCTCCTGAACGGATATCGGTTTCCATGAGATCCACCCTGAATTTCTGATCATAATAACTCTGTTTTAAATCAAACAATTGCCTTTCAAGATTTTTCATATTCAAAAGATTGTTCTGCATTTCAGATGCTGAATCAGGTGTCTGCGAATCAACTGTCAATTTACGCAATTCACTTTCTTTTTCCTGCAGTTCTTTGGAGAATTTTTCAAGCTGAACTGAAAAAAATGTTTCAGCTTCCCTGGGTTTAAACACCTCGGACCTGTATTCAAAATAATTTTCAAGCAATGACTCAAGTATGGTTTTTGCTTTTTCCGGATTGCCCCAGGTGGTCTGGATTGTTATGGTACTGGATCTCGGGTTCAGATTGGCTGTTGTAATGGATCTTATGAGTTCAATTGCCTTGTCCCGCTTTTTTTCTTCAGTGCCGATTCCCCCGATTCCCCCGAAATCAAACCCCTTCAGAATCAATTCATCTGCTGTATTCTGGGCCACTACATTGGCAAGGATGATCTCAATCTCGGAAAATAATTCAGTTTCGCTGATTGAACCTATCTCGCTCTGGGTTTTTTCAATGCTTTCAGGATTTTTTAATGAAACAGCCCCTTTTAAAATCACTGAAGAAGTTGCCATGTATACAGGGGGGTATAATAGTGCAAACAAGACCGATCCCCCCATGATTACAAGGGCTACTGTAATAATGACCAGCTTTCTTGCAAAGAAAATCGTTACAAAATTTCTAACATAATCATTTGATTTTTTCATGGTCTTCGTCCATTTCCAGTATTTGTTGATTTCCTTTATTGATTTACATCATCCATCCATTTCATGGTTCCGCCGCTGATTCCGATGCTCCATCCATCAAACAGGGCAATTGATGAAATCTGTGTCATCAGGTGAGCAAGATTTGCAATTTTGGTTTTTGGCACAAAAACGATATCATCCGGTTTCAAAAAGAAAAAAGCTTCACTGTCCTTTAAAGCCAGGAGGTTTTCAAGGTTAATGCTCCGGGCAATCAGTTTCTGTTCGTGTTTTCTAAACAGGATGATATTTTCAATCTTTGCATTGTTTGTATAACTGCCGGCCAGGGTTACTGCCTGGAGAAGATTGATCGGTTTCTGTATTTTATAAGGACCTGGTTTATTCACTTCTCCTAACATATATACTACTGACCCTGCCTGTTCATGAAGGTATAAATCAGCATGCATACCCGGAAGATAAGCTTCATATTTTTCCTGGATAAGGCTGTTGACCTGCTTCAGGGTTTTATGAGCCACGAAATAATCACCGATCAGCGGGAATGTCGCATATCCGTCAGGGCGGACATTGACAAGTTTACTCAAGCCGCGCGGAGCCGTATGCAGGTCTTTACGGATCTGTTCAATCCTGGCGTCCATATTGGTCACTTTAACAACCAATTGCGGGTCGAGCAGAATTTTTGAATATTTCTTAGCCAATAAAGCATGAACCTCATCCAGGGTAAGCCCGAGCACATAAACCTCTCCGACATAAGGCATGACAATATTGCCTGTGGGCATTATCTTCTGGGTGTTTGACAATCCAGGCAGATCCGGGAAAACAACATCGATTTCATGATAGAGATCAATCCTGAATTCTTCAGCTTTCTGGGCTTTGATCTGAAACATGACATCCAGCACATCACCGGGGGTAATTGTGTATACAAGGAAAAGATCCTGGTCGGACGGATATGTCCCCTGGTCAAAGGAATAAGTTGTCCGGTGATAAGGTTTTTCAAAATCCGGAGGCAAATTACCTGTAGTTGAACAGCCATTCAAAAGAATGACCAGGCATAAAATAAAAAACAGGCCGATAATTTGTTTTTTAAAACCTTGATTTTTCATCATATCATTTTTTTGAAATCACCTTATAAACTATTGATGGTATATAATATTTCCGCCTATTGCAGACAACGCCAATAGAAACGGGGCCACTACTCTTCCTGATTTTTTCCTCTGCTAACTGCAGGACCTCCCAGCGGGTCTTCTCACATTCGATCACAATCAGAACCGACCCGAATACCGGGATATTTCTCAAGGCAACTGAAGAAGATAAAACAGAACTCCCGTCACAGATAATATAATCAAAATGCGGCGATAGAGAATCCATTGCATTTTTGACAGCCTGTTCACCTTTCATATACCCATTGCCGCCGCCGATGGTAATGATACTCAGCCCCTTATGGGCCGTCGGCAGGATAACCTGCCCGGGGGATGCCTTCCCTTCACATAATTCATGGAATCCCGGGCTTTCGCTGATACCGAACAGATTATGAATCTGGGGGTCCTGCTGATTAAAATCAATCAGCAGCACTTCTTTTCCGGAATACAGGGATAAGCCGTATGCAGCGCTGATCGCTGTGATGGTTTTGCCGTCCCTGTCCATGCAGCTTGTGATATAATAAGTGTTTTGACCCTTGCCAAGGGCTGCCATATTGGCCTCAACCATCATGAGTTCCTTGTAATTGGATTCAAGCTGCCGGACTGATTTTTGAGATAAAAACGGCATCTCATGTTCTGAAAAACGCCGGGCGTTATTAGCCCACATAAATTCCGGATTCCTGGCCTGAGGCTTTTTCTTTTGTTCCTTTGGCTGCATTTCGATCTTCGGCTGCCCGGTCCCGGGAGATTCAACAGATTCTGATAAGCCTATGAAATTCTGTTTATAGCTTTTGGCTCCTGACTCCGGATGTGTATCCGGGTTTCCTTTACCTGCCAGGAATTGCCTTGAATAACTTGACTGAAATAATTGAGTGTTCATAGATTATCCATTTATTTGATAAATTCCTGTTTCAATTCTGAAAATCTATCATCGGATGAGCCAGAGACTTATGGTTATCCGGTTCAATGTAATTCTGAGTGACAGACCTGTAAACGATCACATCTTTTTTTGGAGGCAATTCTGAAATAGACCGGGTCACGACCCCGTTTCCTTTCCCGTTTGTACCGGTCTTGGAATCGGAAACATCACTTAATCTATTATCCCTGAACAAAAACAATGCCATGAGGACTATAATAAGTATCAAACAGATGATAAGCATGCTTTTAGCATCCATAAACGAACTCTTTTTCAAATCCGCGGGTTTTCTTTCCTTACGATTCAGCTCCGGCCTGTCGTCTTCCGATACTTCAAAAAGTTCACCTCTCGCAGATGCAATAGATTCTGTTTCACGCTTCCTGGCAAAAGATGTCAATTTCCGGGCCTGACGGTCCGGCCTGGGCCCTGGTTCTTCCCGCCTTGGTTCAACAGCAGGTACCTGGATCATTGGCGCTGAAACAGGAACCTGCTCTAATCCGGATTCGCCCAATGCCGTCTCCACCATTTTTCTGTTAATCAGATTCGTTTTCTTTTTGCATGCGGCCAGAAGGCTGATGTCACAGATTCTGTTGATCAGCCGGGGAAGTCCCTTACTGACGGAAGTGATCAATTCTATTGCTGATTCGTCAAATACCGGACTGCCCGATGCTCCGGATGAAATCAACCTGAAATAAATATATTCGGTCACCTCAGGGACGG
>Ga0154596_1105_pt1 | contig 11947 bp, 9 predicted proteins | sample RifGroF2_FD_116025 | JGI IMG/M metagenome (GOLD analysis project Ga0154596, IMG submission 116025) | Desulfobacula sp. GWF2_41_7
GATACAAAAGGGGTATCCCGGAAAATTACGGACGAAACAGAAAGGAAAAGGCTAATCGGTATCATTAAGAAGATGGAAATCCCCTCTGGATTTGGAATGATTGTCCGAACAGCCGGAAAAGATACCACCAAAACCATGTTGATGGCGGATTTAAAATATCTGATGCGGGTTTGGAAAAACATTGATAAAGAAGCCCTGAATAATACCGCACCTTCACTCCTTTATAGGGAACAGACCCTTGCGGTAAGATCACTAAGGGATTATTTCACATCCGATGTCAATGAAATCCTGATCGACAATCCTGAAATTTACAAAGAAGTGCTTGACTTTATGGATGTCATTGCTCCAAAACAAAAAAGAATCGTCAAGCTTTTTACAGGTGAAAAGCCTATATTCACCAAATACCAGGTTGAAGATCAGATTGCATCCATTTATAAAAAAGAAGTTGCACTCAAATCCGGGGGCTTCATTGTTATTGAACAAACTGAAGCCCTGGTGTCCATTGATGTGAATTCAGGAAAATCCACAAAAAAGAAGAATATTGAAGAAACCGCTTTTCATACCAATTTTGAAGCATGCGAGGAAGTTGCAAGGCAATTGCGACTCAGGGATCTGGGTGGGTTGATCATCATTGATTTCATAGACATGAAAGATTCCCGGCACAAAGCGGAAATTACCAAAACACTTAAAAAACATCTGAAAGCCGATAAGGCCAAAACAAAAGTGGGTGGCATCACTTCTTTTGGCCTGCTTGAAATGTCCAGGCAGCGTATCCGTCATTCCATTACATTCGGAAGTTATGAAACATGCCGGCATTGTAACGGCAGGGGGCAAATACCATCGGTGGAAACCCAGGGTCTTGCTTTTTTAAGACAGCTCAATCTAAAAACATTGAAACCGGAAATAAAAGAAGTATCAGGGCAGGTACCTGTTGAAGTGGCTGGTTATCTGTTAAACCGGAAAAGGCATGAACTGTCTGAAATAGAAGAAAAAAGAAATGTATTTATCACCATTGAAGGGGATCAGACCATGGTATCAGGGGAAAACAGAATCATCATCATACCCCGGAAACCGTTTGAAGACCCTTCTTGACATAAATCATTGTATTGTGTATCTGAAACAATTTCAATCATCATTAGAAAGGAGAATGTATGCTCCTGAAAAAGAATGAAACGAAAAAGAAGAGATTAACATTTGTAATTGTTTTGTCCGGACTGATGATATTAGGTCTTTTGTTTTTTGGAACACCTTTGAAAATGGATCAAACTTTTAAAAAAAAGAATGACACCGCTGAAAAAAAACCGATTGAAATTGATAAAACGATTCCTTCTGCAGATGACGGAATTGTTCAGGGTAAAATTGTTATGCTGCCAAGCATAGACTACCAGAACCTTGAGAAAGATAAAGATTTGAAGGAACTCATGGAATCACGCAAGGATAGCCTTGGAATCAAAAAAAGCCTTGATATGATAGTTCATTCCGATGAGAGCATGAAAATTGGTGATGTCAAGATATCCATGAGAGATATCCTGGAAAAAGCCTTTGTAAAAGAAGGGGCAGTTTTTGAAGAAAAGATTGAAGCGTCAGGAGCCGTTACTCCTCCCCGGATCAAAGTATATGGTATTTATGTGGTTCAGCCTGGAGATAATATCTGGAATATTCATTTTCATATTTTAAAAGAATATTACCAGTCCCGGGGAATCAATATTTCCCCAATTGCCGATGAACCCATGAACCAGGGGCAGAGTTCCGGGATCGGAAAAATTCTGAAATTCTCTGAAACTATGGTGATCATCTATAATCTTCTTGAAAAAAAAGTAGATGCGGATATCAATCTTCTCAAACCGCTGAGCAAGATAATCGTGTATAACATGGATGAAGTTTTTTCACTTCTTCATGGTATTAATTTTGATAAAATAAACAGCATCCAGTTTGATGGCAAAACAATATGGATTCCGGCAAAAAAACTATAAATTTTATTACCCAATTAATGGAGGAATTATTTTTATGAACATCGCATATGCAATGGGCCAGACAGCCGGTCAGGCAAGCCCTGCCGGCGGACTCGCAGGTTTTTTACCTATAATTATCTTGTTTGCAATTTTTTATTTTCTTTTGATCAGACCCCAGCAGAAAAAAGCCAAAGAGCACAGAGAAATGATTGCTAACCTAAAAAAGGGCGCCAGGGTTCTCACAGCGGCGGGTATTTATGGAACCATCCAAACCCTTGATGAATCAAGCATTGGTCTTGAAATAGCTGAGAAAGTAAAAATCAAAATTTCCAGGACCAGTGTTGCTGCGGTCGTCTCTGAAAATGATTCAGTTCAGAAGGAAGATAAAAAGAAATAATACACCCATTAGGAGCAAAGAGATTGAAACCGTTTACCTTTAAAATCATATTAAGTATCGGCGTGGCCCTGGCATCCATTGTCTGGATAATGCCGACTTTTTATAACTGCTGGCCTCATAAGAAAATCAATTTGGGATTGGACCTTCAGGGAGGCATGCATCTTGCTCTCGAAGTCCAGAGTATTAAAGCTGTTGAAACAGAGGTGGAAAGAATTATTCAGGACATCAAAAAGCAGCTTCGGGATGATGGGACCAAACATTCCGGCATCTCCCGTCAGAATGACAATTCCATCCTTGCCAAATTTGAGGGGGAAAAAGATAAATCAGGATTTGAAACTGCTCTTACCAAATACTATAAAAATCTTATTATAGATTCATCCCGGACAGATAATAATATTTCCTCTTATGTCTTGAAATTACCGGAAAATGAAATCGCTGAAATTAAAAAAATGGCTTCCCGCCAGGCACTGGAAACCATCCGAAACCGGATTGATGAATTCGGCGTGAGTGAGCCGGATATCAGGATTCAGGGGGAAAACAGAATCCTTTTACAACTGCCTGGAATTAAAGACCCGGAAAGAGCAAAAGCTCTTATCGGGAAAACCGCCCAACTCACCTTTCAGCTTGTAGATGATGATGCAGATGTAACTGCTGCCATGAGCGGCTCTGTTCCTGCTGGAGATGAAATTCTGTATCAGGACAAAATGGATTCCAAATCCGGATCAGCAACAAAGGTTCCATATTTAATCCAAAAAAGGGTTCTCCTGGACGGCAGCCTCCTTACCAATGCCCGGGTTGAATTTGATCAGTACCAGCAACCCCAGGTCGGTATTGAATTTGACAGGCAGGGAGCAAAAATATTTGACCGTATCACTGGTGAAAACATTCATAAACGGCTGGCCATCGTTCTTGATAAAACAGTCTACTCGGCCCCGGTCATTCAGGACCGGATAGCCGGAGGCAAGGCCGTGATTACCGGAAATTTTGCATTGAATGAAGCCAAAGATCTGGCTATTGCCTTGAGAGCCGGTTCTCTGCCTGCCCCGGTCACCATCATTGAAGAACGTATGGTTGGTCCTACTCTGGGGGCAGACTCCATCCGGATGGGACTTTTTTCCGCCATTGTGGGAGGACTTCTTGTCATCCTGTTCATGATTGTATATTACAAAAAGGCGGGTTTTATAGCGGATCTTGCATTGATCATAAATATATTGATGATCGGCGGGGGGCTTGCCGCCTTTCAGGCCACATTAACCCTCCCCGGTATTGCCGGTATGATTCTGACCATTGGTATGGCAGTAGACGCCAATGTTCTGATTTTTGAAAGAATCAGAGAAGAGCTTCGAACCGGAAAAACAGCCCTTGCCTCGGTTCATGCAGGTTTTGAAAGAGCAACCCTGACCATTTTGGATTCCAATGTGACAACCCTGATTGCGGCTGCCGTTCTCTACCAGTTCGGCACAGGCCCCATTAAAGGCTTTGCCGTCACATTGAGCCTTGGAATTGTGGCAAGTCTGTTTACGGCTTTAATTGTTTCAAAACTGATTTTTGATATTCTTCTCAAAAACAAACCGTCATTAAAATTAAGTATATAAAGGAAATTTAGAATGGAATTTATAAAGCCTGGTATTAACATAGACTTTATGGGCAAATGGAAAATCGGATTTATACTGTCCATTATTCTGATTCTGATCAGCATCGGATCACTCATTGTTCATAAGGGGCCCAATTATGGAATTGATTTTGCCGGAGGAACATTGATCCAGGTAAAATTTTCAGAATCAATTCCCATTGATAAAATCCGTGACGGTTTAACCAATGTCGGTTTAAAAGATGCTTCAATCCAAAAATTCGGACATGATATCGACCACGAGTATTTGATCCGGACTATCCGGTCTGAAATGTCCGGTTCAGGGCTTTCTCAATCTATAACCGAGGCGGTTAAGGCGTCCACCGGGATTACTCCTGAGATCAGACGAATAGAGATGGTCGGACCCCAGGTAGGTGAAGATTTAAGAAATAAAGCCCTTCTGGCTATTTTTTATACATTGCTGTTCATTACCATCTATATTTCCGCAAGATTTGAAAATAAATTTTTAATTTCAGGTGTAATAGCCGGTTCGATTATGACGGTAGTATATTTTCTGTCTGTTTTTAATGTTGGGATTACTGTTCTGATAGCAGCAGCCCTTGTGGTTTCACTCCTGGTATTCTGGATTTTCAAATTCAAATATGCCATTGGCGCAATTATTGCCCTGATTCACGATGTAACTATTACCATTGGCATTTTTTCCATATTGAACCTGGATTTTTCCCTGCCGGTTATTGCCGCTCTCTTGACTATTATCGGATATTCGCTGAATGATACCATTATCATATTTGACCGGATCAGGGAAAATCTTAAAGGTTCAAATCCTACGGATTCCTTGCCCATCCTCTTTAATAGAAGCATTAATGAAACGCTTTCCAGAACCATCCTGACATCGGGCACAACCTTGATAGTAGTTCTTGCTTTATATTTTCTGGGGGGCGAGATTATTCACAATTTTGCTTTTGCCATGCTGGTCGGCATTGCTGTTGGGACCTATTCCTCCATATTTATTGCAAGCCCCATTGTTTTGTTTGGTGAAAAAAAATAGGATCAGGTATTGTTCCCAAAACCCGGGGGTAACTTGGGGATTTTAAATAATCCCCATTTTTAATATGCAGGATTCTTTTGAAAAATATTTACCCTGGTTTATCTTAAAGGAAATTCCCTTTTTAGGGAATGCCATATATAAACGGCTGATGGATCATTTTCAGTCCCCTGAAATTGTATTGGCATCCTCAGAGGCCGAGCTGGGATCTGTTGGAAAAATACCGGAAAAAGTCATACACGGCATTATCCATCATAAATTATTTATTGATAAAGCCAAAATTGAACTGGAACAGATTTTTAAAAATAATATCAATATTGTAACCATTGTGGATTCTTTTTATCCTGATCTTTTAAAACAGATTCCCGACCCCCCTCCCCTTCTGACATATTATGGTTCACTTGATAATGAATCTCCCTGTGTGTCCATTATCGGGTCCAGGTCAGCTACGTCATATGGCCTCAGCACAGCGGAAAACCTGTCTTATAAGCTTTCTATAAAAGGTTTTCAGGTTGTCAGCGGTCTTGCCCGAGGGATTGATGCCATGGCACACAGAGGTGCTTTGAAGGCAAACGGAAAAACCATTGCAGTGCTGGGGTCAGGCCTGAAAAAAATCTACCCAAAAGAAAATAAAGATCTTTTCCATGCCATTGCAAAAACCGGTACGGTCTTTTCAGAATTTAAGGTGGATGCAGACCCTGTCCCCCATCATTTTCCTATCCGGAACCGCATCATCGCAGGACTCTCCTGCGGAAGCATCGTTGTCGAAGCTGCGAAGAGGAGCGGGTCCCTGATTACTGCAAGGCTTGCATCAGACTATAACCGGGAAGTATTTGCTGTTCCAGGAAGTATAAAATCAAAAAAAAGCGAAGGAACCCATTCTCTTTTAAGACAGGGAGCAAAGCTTGTGGAAACGGAAATAGATATCATTGATGAACTCTATCATTTTATTCACGTTCATGAAAAAAAAATGACCGTTCCAATACTTTCAGATACGCAGGAATCAAGTCATAATTCCTGCCTCTCCAAGGATCGTCCTATAATTCTGGATTTTATTGAACCTTATCCTGTCCATATTGATATTATAATTGAAAAAAGCGGAATGAACAGTTCAGACGTAGCCTCTCAATTGCTTGATCTTGAATTGGAAGGGTTAGTAATCCGTCACCAGGGTAACTGTTATTCTATTTCGGAGGATTACCATTGAAAAAACCCCTGATCATTGTAGAGTCTCCAACTAAAATTAAAACATTAAAAAAATATGTGGGCAATGATTTTAATATTGCAGCCAGTGCAGGTCACATAAGGGATCTTCCGGTCAAAACCCTGGGTATTGATATTGAAAACGATTTTAAAGCCAGTTATACAAATATAAAGGATAAATCCAAAATCATTGCAAATCTGAAAAAACTTGCAGAGGATACCGATGATATTTATCTTGCTCCTGACCCTGACCGGGAGGGCGAAGCTATTGCCTTTCATATCATGGACATCCTGAAGTCAAAGACCAGAACATTTCATCGGGTACTTATCCATGAATTAACAAAAAGAGGGATTGAAGAAGCACTTCAAAACACACAAAAGCCTGATGTTCATAAATATGATGCCCAGCAGGCCAGAAGAAAACTGGATCGTCTCGTCGGATATCAGATTTCCCCCCTTCTCTGGCAAAAGGTACAAAGGGGTTTAAGTGCCGGCAGGGTTCAATCGGTTACGGTTAAAATAATTTGTGACAGGGAAAGAGAAATACGAAAATTTATTCCGGAAGAATACTGGACAGTTACCGCAGATTTACTGGCCCAGTTGCCACCTGAATTTAAAGCCGAACTTATTAAAATCAATAATAAGAAAGCCAAAATTTCCAATGGATCCCAAGCAGAGGCAATTTTGCAGGATCTTGAAAAAGCTCAATTTTTTGTGAGCGAAATAAAAGCCAAAACAGTTAAAAAAAATCCCCTTCCCCCATTTATTACAAGCAAGCTTCAGCAGGATGCCATCAACCGTCTTAAATTTTCTGCCAAAAAGACAATGGTGGTTGCCCAGCAGCTTTATGAAGGAATTGAAATCGGAACCGGAGGACCGGAAGGTTTGATTACTTACATGAGAACGGATTCCACAAGAATATCTCCGGATGCAGCCAATGAAGTCCAGGTTTATATTTCCCAAACACTGGGAACAGATTATGCACTAAGCACCCCCCGTTTTTTTAAAAATAAAAACAATGCGCAGGATGCCCATGAGGCCATTCGGCCCACATCGGTTTCCAATAGCCCTGAAAAATTAAAAAATTTTCTCACACCGGATCAGTTCAGACTCTATGATCTTATTTGGAAACGGTTTGTTGCCTCTCAGACGGCACAAGCCCTTATTGATCAAAAAACCATCCTGATCCAGGCTATGGGAAAATATCTTTTTTCCGTCAGCGGCTCAACCATCAAATTTCCAGGGTTTATGATGCTGTATTCACCACCGGAAGAGGTAAAGGAGCAAGATATCCAGAACCTTCCGGAAGTTGAGGCAGGCTCAGCCTTAAAAACATTGCAGATCCTCCCAAAACAGCATTTTACAAAACCTTTGCCACGCTTTACAGAAGCATCCTTGGTAAAAGAACTGGAAAAAAACGGGATTGGCCGACCCAGTACCTATGCATCCATCCTCACGGTCATCCGGGATAAAGGATATGTTGAATTAATAAACAAATTTTTTATTCCAAGTGAGCTTGGTTTTATTGTCAATGATCTTCTGGTTTTATCCTTTCCCGGAATCTTGAATATTTCCTTTACTGCCTTAATGGAAAACAATCTGGATGATGTTGAAGGTGGTAAATTGGAAGAGCTTCAACTCTTAAAGGATTTTTATGCATCCTTTAAAAAAAACCTGGATATGGCAAGCGAGCAGATGGTAAGTGTCAAGGGGGTCGGAATTGATACCGGTCTGAGTTGTCCGTCCTGTGGGAAACAATTGAATATTAAAATTGGCCGGAATGGCCATTTTCTTGCCTGCACCGGATATCCTGACTGTTCGTTTACCAGCAATTATCTTCGGGATGAAAAAGGCAATATTTCAATCCAGGAAAAAATTGTTGATCATACAAAGGTCAAAGATTGCATAAAATGCGGGAAACCCATGGTACAAAAAGAAGGTAAATTCGGTTCTTTTCTTGCCTGTACCGGGTATCCCGACTGCAAGCATACGGAATCCATCAATGGAAATCATCAATCTGTAGATATCGGGGTCAAATGCCCGGAAGAAAAATGCTCAGGTCATATTGTTGAAAAAAAATCCAAAAGGGGGAAAATTTTTTACGGTTGTTCAAATTATCCGGATTGTAAGTTCGCTTCCTGGGATAAACCGGTGGATAAACCCTGCCCCGATTGTGATTCCCCATATCTTATTGAAAAAGAAAGCAAGCGGGAAGGAAAACAACTCAAATGTCCGAACCGGGAATGTGCTTTCAAAGAGCATCAATGACACCTGTCATTTTTTCTCTCCAACCCAGTGCTGGATGGCCTGAAAAACGACATCCCGCTTAATGGGCTTAGTCAGGAAATCATCCATTCCTGCTTCAACACATTTAATCTTAAAATCATCCAGAACATTAGCCGTCAGTGCAAGAATCGGGATTTTTGGAAAAATTTTATTTTTCTTTTCAAAAGCGCGGATCAATTGAGTAGCCTGAAATCCATCCATTTTGGGCATATTAATATCCATGAAAATCAAATCATAGGCATCAGCTTTTGAAGTGTATTTTTTAACGGCTTCATTTCCGTCTTCGGCAATATCAATCATATAACCTGCTTTGGAAAGCATCAGATTCGTCATTTTCTGGTTGACGGGATTATCTTCAACAAGCAGGATGGATGCAGTATATTTTTTGTTTTCAGACAGCAGGTGGGTCGTAACAATTTGATCCGAATAAACTGGAAGTTTATCATCACTTTCCATTCCCAGGATATAGGAAAGCATTTCAAATAATTTCTTTTTCGATACCGGATTCGGCAGATACCCTTTGAATCCGGTTTTATTGAAAGTATCCGCAATCCCCGGAACAGGAATTGAGCAGGCTATAAAATCAAATGAATATCGATCAGGATGAATATCTGTAATTTTACGGGTGAAATCATTTGCTGAAATCTTAACAATTTTTCCAAAATCTATGATGGCAATATCATAGATTTTTTCCATATCTTTTTTAAGCTCAAATTCGAGCTCCGGCAAAATGACATGGGTAACTTCCATACCCGCAAGCTTTAGCTCATGATGCAATATTTGACAGGTTTCCTCTGAACTGGTTGAGAGCAATACCTTTTTCCCATTCAACCGTGCAGGTCTGATTCGTTTTAGTTTTTTATTTTCCCCTGGTTTAAAACAGGCAGTAAAATAAAAAATTGACCCTTTATGTATTTCGCTATTGGCCCATATATCCCCCCCCATCCTTTTAGCTATATTTCTGCTGATGGCAAGCCCAAGACCTGTTCCTCCATGCCGGTTGGTAATATCATCTTCAGACTGAACAAAAGGGTTGAATATTTTTTCCAATTCGTTTCTTGCAATACCAATTCCGGTATCCGATACACTTAGGACTAATTTTACTTGATCCTCCCGGGTCATTTCAGACTCAATAGAAACCTTGATTGCCCCTTCCTTTGTAAATTTCACAGCATTACCCAAGAGGTTCAGCAAAACCTGACGGAATCTGTGAGGATCTCCTATGACCTGACCCGGGACACTATCAGAAATAGAGCAGAGTAATTCGACTTTTGCCTCATCCACCTTGGTTCTTATCGCGTCAATGGTATCAAAACACAATATTTCAGGATCAAATCCGATATCATCAAGGGTCAGTTTTCCAGCTTCAACTTTTGAAAAATCAAGGATGTCATTTACAACAGACAGAAGTGTTTCACAGGAAAATTTTGCATTTTTTAAAAAAAATTTTTGTTCATCGTTCAAAGGGGTATCCAGAAGCATATCTGTGTAACCGACAATTCCATTCAAAGGCGTCCTTATCTCATGACTCATGCTTGCAAGAAAAAATGTTTTTGCTTTGGAAGCCTCTTTGGCTTCTCTAGCAAGCATATTGGCCCTTTCAATGGCGATGCACAACTCCTGGTTGGTTCTTTTAAGATCAATCAGATTCTTTCTTTCTCTTGCAATCCTGTTGATTCTTGCCAGAGCTGAATTCATGCTGAAAGGTTTTGTCATATAGTCGGAAGCACCGGCATCCATAATATCAACATAGGAATAATCCGATGCATATCCGGTCATAATGATAAAATCGATTTCAGGGTGGTGAGGTTTTAATTTTTTGACCAGTTCAATGCCATCCATTCCAGGCATTGATATATCTGAAATAACAAGATCAAAAGGTTCGCTATTGATCCAGGACACTGCCGTTTCACCGCTTTCAGCTTCCTTGCATAGAAACCCGGCTTTTTCAAATGCCTTGACCAAAACCATCCGAAGGCTTATTTCATCATCGACAACAAGGATTTTCCGGATGGGGTTATCCTTCCCATTTCTGAGAATATCAGACATTAACCCTTTCAACGTACTCGCGGGTGCGGGTATCAATTTTTACAACCTGCCCTTTTTCTACAAACGGCGGAACCTGTACTTCAAATCCGGTTTCAAGAATTGCAGGTTTTGTGCTTCCGGTTGCCGTATCACCCTTTGCCCATGGCTCTGATTCTATAATTTTCAGATTAATGAAATTCGGTAATGACACTCCTATGGGGGAACCATTGAATAAAAGAATTGTACAAAGTGTATTGTCCTTTAAAAGGTCGGTTACATCTCCCAATTGTTCTTTGGTCAGAAAATGCTGTTCATAATTGGATGAGTTCATAAAACAGTAAGTGTCCTTATCCTTATACAGATATTCCATATCCTGTTCTTCAAGATCAGCCTTTTTAAATTTTTCTCCGGAACGATAGGTTCGTTCAAACTGAGCACCGGTGATCATATTTTTCAGTTTACATTTATAAAGGGCCTGCCCTTTTCCAGGTTTTTTAAATTCAAAGTCAACAACAACATGGGGCTCTCCATCTATCTCAAATTTTAAACCCTTTTTTAAATCACTTGATAAATACATGTAACACTCCTCGTTTAACAAATAAAAAATAGTGATGATCAAATCATTATCTTCTTTAATCATATTAATTGTTAAATGGCAACTATCGGGTAAAAACAACTTGCTTTTTTGACCGCTTTATAGGAAATATTGTGGTTTAGAAAAAATATCAAACAGGAATAATTTCATGATAATTGTTATTGATTTTGGTTCTCAATTCAACCAGCTTATTGCAAGAAGGGTTCGTGAACATAATGTTTATTGCCAGGTTGAGCCTTCCGATATAAGTGTGTCAAAAATCAGAAGTCTTCACCCCCAGGGAATCATTCTTTCCGGCGGTCCCTCAAGTATATATGAAGACAACAGCCCGACTATCGACAGATCACTTTTTGATCTTGGGGTCCCTATTCTGGGAATCTGTTACGGTATGCACTATATGGTTCATGCACTGGGTGGAAAAATTAAAAAAGCGGAAAAAAGGGAATACGGGTTTGCTAATCTGAAGATAATAGAATCTGATCCTTTGTTCAAAGATATGGGTAGCGGGTTTCAATGCTGGATGAGCCATGGTGACTCAGCCATGAAGCTGCCGGATAATTTTGTGGCTACCGCTTCCACTGAAAACACGCCGATTGCGGCCATAGCTAATCATAAACAAAAATTTTACGGGCTTCAACTTCACCCTGAAGTCGAGCATTCCATTAATGGTTCTAAAATGATCGGCCATTTTTTATTTGATGTCTGCCAATGCACAAAGAGCTGGACCATGAAATCGTTTTGTGATGGTGCCGTTTCCCAGATAAAAGATACAGTGGGTGATAAAAAGGTGATCATGGGACTCTCCGGTGGTGTAGACTCTTCTGTTGCTGCAACACTGATTCATAAAGCC
>Ga0154596_1269_pt1 | contig 11232 bp, 10 predicted proteins | sample RifGroF2_FD_116025 | JGI IMG/M metagenome (GOLD analysis project Ga0154596, IMG submission 116025) | Desulfobacula sp. GWF2_41_7
TTGCCGATTTCCTTTGTTGTAAAATAGGGGTCAAATGCCTTTTTAAGGGTCCCGTCATCCATCCCGTGGCCGGTATCCGTCACTTCAAGCTCAAGATAAAATCCTTTTTTTATTTCCTGATCAAACACATCCATCCCGCCTGAAATGAGTTTTTCATTTAGCCGGACTGTCAGAACCCCGCCTGTTTCATCCATGGCATGATAGGCATTTGTACAAAGATTCATGACCACCTGGTGCATCTGGGTCGGATCTGCAAGGATTTTTGATTTTGATGCAATGGCTTCAGTGATATCAATGGTGGATGGAATGGATGACCGCAACAATTTCAAGGCTTCTTTAATGACAAGATACAGGCTTAAGATTTGTTTTTCAAATTCCGTCTTCCGGCTGAAGGTCAGGATCTGCTGGGTCAGCTCAGCCGCTCTATGTGCCCCTTTAATAATCTGTGACAAATGCCCCCTGGCTTTTGCAGGGCTGCAAAGATTCAGCTCGGCCAACTGGGCATACCCGAGAATGCCTGACAGGATATTATTAAAATCATGGGCAATACCACCGGCAAGGGTCCCGATGGCTTCCATTTTCTGGGATTTTTCCAGTTGGACAGCCAGGTTTTTACGTTCCAGGGCTGCTTGTTTGTATTCTGTTATATCCCGGCTCTCCGTCATAATAAAAGCGACTTCCCCTGACTGGTTTAAAATGGATTTTATGGAAATATCAATATTTCTGATCTCATTATGTTTTGAAATACTGGTGGTTTCATATCGTACAAAATCTATTTTTGTTGCTTTTCTTATTGCTTCTTTCAATTTCTGTCGGATTTTTGGATCATGCCGCCACCATGGCGCCTGCCAGAAAGGCTTGTACCTGACATCCTCGGCTGTGCATCCGGAAAATTCAAGAAGACTCTGATTGATTTCTTCAAGGATGCCTGAAGGAGATAATATCCCTGTGAATTGAAAAGATTGATTAAACAGGCTTCGAAGCTTTAAATCGTTTTCCACAAGAGCGGCCTGAACCTCAATATTTTTCCTGATCTCAGTCTTGATCCGCTCCTGGTTTTGTTCTAGTTGCTCCATAAAAGAATTAAAATGGCGGGCAAGTTGGCCGAATTCATCGGATTTGCCCTCATCCATGCGAACGGAAAAATCTCCCCCTGCGCCCCGTTCAAGTTTTTCCATGACTGAAACCAAAGGCTTTGTAACAGATGTACTGATTAAATAAGTAATGCCGATAGAGGATAGAATAATGATGACCAGGATAAAAATAATAATATTTCTCAAAGTATGGATCGGCATAAAAACATCTTCGGCATAACAGGAAGATGCCACAATCCATTTATAATCCGGCAGGTATTTGAATATGGCAAGTCTTTCCCGGCCACTTTCATTTCCTTCATCTGCGTGGAAATATTTTATTTTCCCATTTTTTTCCCGGGCTATCTGTTTAAAAAACTCTTGTGGATAGGCTGATTGATAAGATTGAGTATCTCCCGGGATATCCGGATGAACGAGCATGGTGCCATCTTCGGAAAGAACAAAGGCACACCCTGTCCGGTCTGTTTTATGATAAAGAAGATTATCTCTGAAATCATTGATATCCACCAACTGATCGAATTCCCTTCGATAGGATGACACTGAAATAATCCAGTCCAGAGGTTCAAAATACAGCATAAAGAGAGCCTTGGGTTGCGATTTCTCCTCCCCGGGATTTTTCCAGTCATACTCCAGGTAACCATTGCGGGTTTCCAGTTGGCGCCGGACAAATTCAAAAGAAGACACGTCCGTATTCTTCAGTTTTGAATTCGGGTGAATTTCGACAATGCCCTTACTGTTGAGACAATAAATATATCCGCTGATACCGACGGGCTGGGTTAAAAATATCTCTTCAATCCTTTCGACGGCTTCAGCTCTGCTCAGGCTGCCGGATCTGTACCGCTCATAAAAATGCCGGGCAATGTCCATGTTTTTTTCAGCAATGGCGTGCAGATGAGTCTTAATGGACACTGAGGCAGAGGTTTTTATCAGGTCTGCCAATGCATCGTTCTGATCCTGCAATTCTTTTTCAATGCTGTTCTGAAGTATTTTTTTGACCTGGTAATAAATAAAACCGCTTCCCATGAGAATTAACGGGATAAATACAAAGAGGAAGGTGATTAAAAGCCGGTTTCTGAATTTTAATGTACCAAACAGCATTATATTCTTTATCCGATAAGATTCCGAACCTTTGAAAGAAGGCCGGTGAATTTATATAGAACAAGGCCTTTACAAATGCAACGGGTTATTCTAATTCGACGGTATAAAATCAAGGCTGTAGGAAGTGATCAGTTTTACCGGGTCATAGGACATCTTGGCCTGTCGAAGGCCCTTGATACCGAGATCCTGCTCACGGTTGACATATTGACAGATATCCCGGAGGAATATGGCTGTTTCATGGTTGATCACCTGGGCCGCACCTTTAAAACCGGCATCGGCTTTTTCAAACTGGATATCATAGGTAGATGCATTCAGACGGCTGAAAACGGAAAATGCGATAAGCTTTCCGCCCACGGTAATAGCCAGCCCTTCAAGACCCAGTTCTTCGAAATACCTGAATGACGTCTCAATAGCACAAAACTCCTGGACAAGATCATCAGAGGCTGCTTTATGAATGTTTAAAATCCCTTTTGAAAATAAAAGGCATTGGGCTTTTAATTCCCCTTTAATTGTATGAACCTGATAATCCGGATAGGATCGTTTGAATTGGGATATCAGATTCTTTTTTTTATGCAGTTTTTCTCCTGTCAGATCGCACAGGCTTTTCACCTCATAGAGATATTCTGCAAAATCCGGTTCTTCCCTGACCATGAAATAGGTTTCAATATCAGGATATTTTTTCAGATAGTCTGAAGGGATAAGGCCGAAAGACGGCTCAATCCCGATACGTTTGAGTTGGAGGGCCAAAACAACCAGCTCTTCAGGATAAAAATCATTACCCAGCGGCATGAATGAACATTGGCTGACCCCGTCATAGATCAGAAGCCTGCCCTGATAAAGGGTAAAGGACAGGTCGTAAACATCCTGCCAGGCAAAAAGATTTGAAAAATTATATTCACAGGATTCAGGGTTGAATCTTTTAACATAGGCGTAAATAAGCTCTTTGTCTGTTAATTCAAACCGGTTGAATTTGGGAAATTGCGTTTTCTGATGCAGGTGTAAAACCGTTTCAGGCCTGTACATTCTATAAATCCTTATATCTTAGAGGAATATGGTCTTTGAGCACATCAAACCCCAGCTCTTTATAAAAAGCGGTTGTCCCGGGTTCTGCAACAAGCCCGATCCAGTCCACGCCGTTTTTTTTAAGTTCTTTGATCAGTGCCTGGATAATTTTTTTACCTGTTCCTTTTCCTCTGTATGCTTTTAAAACCGTAACGTCCTGAATGTAAGCATCACTTACAAGATCGGAAAGGGCCCGGCCCATTCCGATCAGTCTTTTTTTATAAAAAGCTCCTACAAAGACGGCTGAATCTTTAACAATAAAATTTAAAAACCCGGGATTCAGATCATAGGAAGGCTCCCACCATCCGGCATCTTTATAAAGACCTTTCAAGTCTTCCGGTGAAGCAAAGGTAATGGGTTCGATCGTCACCTGATGTAAAGATTCATCCGGCATGCAGACCATCCTTTTTTTAAATTATATGTCTCTCAGCATCTTTTTTGCAAAATGAGGTAAAATAAAAGAGGCTTCATGTATACCCGGGCTGTAATATTTCAACCGGTCCTGAACCCCATCCGATACGGGCCTTGCCGGCTTTGTAAGCTCAGGTCCCAGCGATCCCAGGCAGATGCCTATATTGCCGCCCGGATATGTTGGAATCATAATACAGGAATACCCCTGTTTTATAAAGAGCTCTTTTGTAATCTTTGCAAGGCGGATAACCCATTCTTGATGAAGAAAAATAGATTCCCCCTGAGTTGCTACAATTCCATCCGGTTTTAATGCAGCCTTCAAACCTTTGTAAAAGGGCTTTTTAAAGAGGACGTCCCCGGGTCCGATAGGGTCTGAAGAATCGACAATAATAACATCGTATCGGCTCTTCTTCTCAAGGACAAAGGCACAGCCGTCACCTATATGGACCTTGATTCTCGGATCATCAAACCCGCAGGCAAGGCTTGGCAGAAATTGTTTTGAAACCTTGATTACATCTTCATCAATCTCGCAGAAATCAATATCCGTTACACAGTCATGACGGCAGACCTCTCTCAATATACCGCCATCCCCTCCCCCGATTACAAGAACGGTTTTTGGACAGGGGTGGGCAAACAACGGAACATGGGCAAGCATTTCCTGGTACGCAAATTCGTCAAATTCAGTCAATTGTATAATCCCGTCCAATGCAAGCATTTTTCCGTGATTACGGGTCTGATAGACGTCAATTTGTTGAAACTTGCTTCTTTTGCTGTAAAGAACCTGTTCAATCTGAAGGGAAAATCCCATCCCCGGCCACATGGGACAGGTCTCAAAAAACCAGCCGTCTTTGATCTGATGATGGTTTTCCATCTTTATCCTCCGTCATAATCAAAAAGCCCGGCAATTGATACATGACTGAATTGCCGGGCTTTGTTTTCTACTGTTGGTAATTTATTGTCTTAAAGCGATCTGCATTTTGTAATGGCCGCCCTTGAAAAAGGACATGGCAAACTCTGCAACCTGACGGGGATCATAAAATTTACAGCTGAACACATCCAGATATACGGTATTGGATGCATTGGCAAAATGCCCGGATATCAAAGAGGTCTCAATAAGTTGCGTCATACTGAAGCCCTCAACCTTTTCATCCTCCCCGAAATGAACGATCTTGCAGTCTCCATACCGCTTCATTTCAATAAGATCACTCAATTCATGGACGAACCGTTCAATACGGGTTGCATCCCTGATGATCTCAGGATCGGCTTCATAAATATCAAAAGAGGCCAGAACACCCCAGGGGGCTTTCCGTTCATATTCTTTTTTCCAGGAAATCGGGTAAATCTTTGATTTTTTGATAACCTCCCCGACTCTCTGTTGTTCAAAGGGCTTTGCAATAATCCCCCGGTTCTGATCCGAAGAAATGACGACATTCTCGGATTCAAAAGATTCTTTCATTGAGTTGACCGCAACTTCCAGGTCAATGCTGTCTCCACAGGTAAATATATCCACGGCCGCATAATCATGTTCCGGCCATGCATGAATAGTGAAATGTGATTCTGCAATCACCACAACCCCGCTGACACCCTGGGGTTCAAACTTATGAAAAGAAGAACTGATGATCGTGGCCCCGCTTTCCCTTGCTGCATTCAAAAGGGCGTTTTCGACACGAACTTCATCCAGGAACGCTGTGGCACCGCATTCATAATACTCGACGGTCATTTGTCTTCCCAGAGCAAAACATTCACCACCCTGAGCGTCATCAACAAATTTAATATTTTTATCAAGCATTAACGCTGTCTCCAATAATGAATAAAAATATCTGTTATTATTATCCCGAACATCTTCGGGATTCCCAAAACCAAAAAACAAACCACCCCTCATGAGCATGCCGGCAGGGACATGCAAAAGGGCAAGAAACCGTTCAAAACCTCCAAATCAATAATTTTCCATTATTGACTTAAATCTTTCAAACTCAGTATTTGCCGGCAGATTCCTTTTCTTTAAAATGTTTATCATACTCGGGGCATTAAACCGTAAATACGGGTTTGCCCTTAACTCATCATCCAAAGTGGATACTATTAACAGGGGATCATAATTTCTCAAATATTCCCTGATACCCGGGTTGTCTTTTTCAATATACTCTGCCATTTCCATGGATTCGATCACATAATCGTGGCCGCCATAAATTTTTGTATTGCCGGAAAAAGAGATCAACCGTTTCAGGGAAGAAAAAAAAGTATTCAGATCCCCGGTGAAACAATTACCAATGGTCCCGTTAAACAGGGTATCGCCCGTGACCATGAATTCATCGGTTTTGAATGTCACTGAATCCTCTGTATGTCCGGGTGTGGGAATGACTTCCAGAACTTCCTGATCAAGTTTCAGAGTCTGATCGGAATGTATCTGTCTGCAGTCAATAAACCTTGCACCTGTTTGTTTGAGCAGGGCATGGTTTCCGGGAGTATGATCTTGATGGGAGTGGGTGTTGGAGACATATTTAATGCGGATTTGATTCTTCTCTGCAAAAGAAAGTATGTCTTCTACCCCCCCAGCATCAATTGCAATTCCCTCGCTTGCGGAATATACAAGATATCCCAAATTATCTGTTGAGTATTTAACTTGCCGAATAAACATGAAAATCTCAATCTTAAATGCATAAAACCATCATTTTGGGGTTAATATCTACCCATAAAATTTTATGGGTATTTCCAATAATCAAACATATTCTTTTACAGGATTTTTCAAGATTTTAAAAGACTTATTCTTAAATCAGGATTGATTTTTTTTTATCACATTGAAATTAAATAAAATATTCCATAAATAAAAAACAAATGATCCATATCTTTTTTATCCATAATGTTTGCCTTCTTTTAAATTTTCATGCTATAGAAAATTCTGCTGCACGCTCAATGCGGCTCAACAGCTCTTTTGATAATGGAAAGGATAATAAAAATTCAAAAGGAAATTTCATGAGCAATTATGACCCTGATTACACGGAAAAAGATACAAAGAAAAAACACAAATCCCCAAAATTTCGTGACTATTATGATGAAGAGTTTGATGAAGAAGACGAAAAGGAACTCTATAAAAGAAAAAACAAACTGGGGAAAAAGCCCAAAAGGAAAAAGGATTCCGATAATGACTGGCCTGAATAATACTCTGATATCCGATCCGGCCGGATCTATACGGCCGCGAAATTTCAACCCCTGTATCACGCTTTTTAAAAATTGCAGCATAAAATATTAGTAACCGGGACAACTCCTGACTATATCCAGTGGCTAAAGCTATCCTGCCCGGATACGGCCCTTTTCATAACCCATCCGGATATCCGGAAAAATGCCTCTGAAGACCCTCCCGGGGGTGATGAAGAAATCCTTGTTCCATTATCCGATCACAACCTGGTTCTGGATACCCTGCTCACGCATTTAAAAAAGTGGGGCCAGACCCTTGACGGCATTTTCAGCTTTGACTGCGAATCCATGGAACTTGCATCCTTTATCGCCCGGCAATTAAACCTGGATTATCCATCCCTTGAAGCCGTACGCAATGCCAGGGATAAATACATATCCAAGCAACTATGGCAGGATCATCAGATCGGATGCCCGCAAATATCCCCTATCAACTCGGCTTCAGAAGCTGTCAGATTTTTCACGGCCACGAATGCAGGATGCGTATTAAAACCCTTTACCGGCAGCGGCAGTGAACTGGTGTTTTGGTGCAAAAGCGGATCAGACTGTCATACTGCCTTTGGGACCATAGAAAGGGAACTGCAAAACAGGAATGAAAACCCTCTTTTTAAAAGGAATTCTTCAAAAGGCCATCTCATGCTGGCCGAAGAATATGTCAAAGGCCCTGAATACAGTTGTGATTTTATTGTTGAAAACAAATCCGTACGGGTTATCCGGCTGGCAAAAAAAATAAAATCACCCCTGAAGCCCTTTGGCACTATCCTGGGCTATATCCTGCCCGGCGACCTGCCCCATGCCGTAGCTGAAAATTATCTTTATGAAACCCTGCTCAAAGGCTCAGCCGCCCTTGGAATCCAAAGAGGGCTCTGCATGGCGGATTTTATTGTTTCCGGCAACAGGATCATGCTTATCGAGATGACCCCAAGACCGGGAGGAGATTGCCTGCCGCACATGCTGAAAGAATGTGCAGGTCTTGACATGCTGAAAACCAGTCTTGATTTTGCAGGAAAAATCCCTTTGACCCTGCCGGATATCCGGAATTTTTCCCCTTGTATGGCCATACGGATTCATGCTGCTGAGGAAGGGATTCTGAGAAGAATCGAATACCGGCATCTTATGGAAGACAAGCAAGTCAAATCCGTATATTTGACCAAAAAACCCGGGCATAAAATCAAACTGCCTCCAAAAGATTATGATTCATGGCTCCTGGGACACGTGATCATTTCGCTGTCTGCCTCGGATTCTCCTGAATCCCTGGCAGCAGGGCTATTGGAAAAAATTGAAATCTCAATAGAAAAAGAAAAACCAGGAGACTCTCTCTGATGTCTGAGCCGAAATCGTCCGTCACTCCGCTTCTGGAAAAGGATATGCTTGATAATTTCATCAGGCCTTATTTCAACCAGAGGAAAACCTATCTTTCTCTTGTACAAAAGCACGGCTCTCCCTTATGGATTCTTGAATCCCAGGTTTTAAAAGACAAGGCCCGGAGGTTTTCACAGGCATTTTGCACATATTTTGATCAGATTTCCTGTTATTTTGCCATGAAAAGCAATAACCATCCTGAGGTGGCTGCAACCCTTCTTGAATCCGGGTTCGGTCTTGATGTGTCCAGCGGTATTGAATTACAAACCGCTTTAAATCTCAATGCAACCGATATCATCTTCAGCGGACCGGGTAAAACAGATGAAGAACTGACACTTGCCATCCGGCAAAGAGACCGGGTCATACTTCTGTTAGACAGTTTCGGTGAATTGGACCGTCTGAATGCCCTGGTATCGGAATCTGATATTGCCTCTCCTGTCAGGGTCGGTATCCGCCTGACCGTAACCCCGGACGGGTTGTGGAGAAAATTCGGTATTGTGCCGGAGAAGCTGCACGAATTCTGGAAAAAGGTAAAGGACCTGCCCCATATTAATTTCAAAGGCCTCCAGTTTCATTCAAGCTGGAACCTGACACCGGACCGGCAGGTAAGATTCATTACACTGCTTGGCCAGACCCTGAAACAGATGCCCGGGGAGTTCAACAGCAAGATTGAATTCATTGACATAGGCGGCGGTTACTGGCCTGAAGAAGGAGAATGGCTCCATTCTCCGGAAAATATGGAAGGACCTTCGGCAACAGGGGCTGACAAGCCTGAGTGCCTCATCAAACCTCATTACCGGATACCCGGAACTCCCATAGAGATATTTGCCGAAATGATTTTTAATGCCGTTCAGACCCATCTTTTCCCCATTGCAAACTGCCGGATATGTTTTGAACCCGGGCGATGGATCTGCCACAGTGCCATGCATCTTCTTCTTTCAGTGGTGGACAGGAAAAGCCATGACCTGGTGATCACTGATGCAGGGACCAATGTTATTGGATGGGAACGGTTTGAAACAGATTATTTTCCAGTCTTGAACTTAAGCAGAAAAGGGTTTCTGGAAAAGCCCTGCCATATTCTTGGATCTTTATGCACACCCCATGATGTATTTGGATATGCATATTTCGGGGATGACATAAGAAAGGGAGACTGTCTGATGATCCCCTGCCAGGGTGCCTATACCTACAGTCTGGGTCAGAATTTCATCAAAGGTCTGCCCGGGTTTATCAAAATCTGATGCCTGATTTTTTTTAGAAATCTTCAGGCTCCTCTTCTTCGTCATCCTCCTCATCCATGTCCAGGTCAAAGTCTTTTTCATCTTCATACTCATCATCATCAAATATTTCAGGGATGTCTTCATCTTCAAAATCTTCATCCACAAAGGACAATTCTTCGTTTTCTTCCACAATCGTAGTAATGGCGTCTCTCAGATTTCTCTCAAAACTCTCGGCAAAATCCCCCTCGGAATCCGGGAAAAATTCAAACACTTCTTCATATTCATCAATCAGATCATACAAATCAGAGACGAGACTGGGGTCTTCAAGCTCTTCACCATAGGATTCGATAATATCATTATAGAGGTCATAAAGTTCAAATTCTTCAACTGCTGCCTGTATTGTTAGTCTCTTTGCCATCAGATGCTTCCTTAATCCCTGATTAGTTAAAAATTTTCTTGAGAATAAAGATAGAATTTTCTTTTGTCAATATTACAAAATTCAAAAAATTATTTTTATCAAAAAAGATCTTTCAAAACCATATTGTTCCGGTGAATGATTTCATCATAATGCTTGCTGCCGAGACAGGCTTCAATCTGTGAAGTTCTAAGCCCTTTGATCAGTTCGATATCGGAAGACCGGTAATTGACAAGCCCGATTCCGATAATTTCGTTTCCTGCCGTCTTAAAGGCAACCGGTGCTCCTTGTTCAAACTCTCCTTCAACCCTTACAACACCGATGGGCAAAATGCTTTTCCCGTTTTCCCGGACAGCACGGACTGCTCCGTCATCAATCACAACACTCCCTTTTGGAGCCAGGGTATGGGCAATCCAGCATTTCCTGCTGGCCAGTTTTTGATTTTTAGGGACAAAATACGTACCAAGCCTTTCCCCTTTAAAAAGCCTTAAAAGAACATTATTTATATTCCCCTTTGCCACGATCATGGGAATACCGGCAGAGGCTACCTTTTTTGCAGCCTTTATTTTGCTCAGCATCCCTCCCGTGCCCAGGGTTCCTGGGATATTACCGGCATATTCTTCTATCTCTTTTTTCAATGACGAGACTTTTTTTATGAGCTGAGCATCAGAGAACCGTCTCGGGTCTTTATCATACAGACCTTCAATATCGGTCAGGATAAACAGGAAATCAGCATCCATTAACAACGCGATCATGGCAGACAGATTATCATTGTCGCCCAGTTTGATCTCTTCCATCATGACCGTGTCGTTTTCATTGATAATGGGAACCACTTTCCATTCCATCAGGGTGTTCAAGGTATTCCTTGCATTCAGGTATCGTTTCCGGTTATTCAAATCTTCCGCAGTCAGAAGGATCTGTGCAACCTTTTTGCCACTCTTTTCAAAACTGTTCTCATAGGCCATCATTAACCCGCTCTGGCCGATGGCAGATATGGCCTGACGTTTGGGCATCTCTGCCGGACGGGTCGTCATTCCCATTTTCCTTAATCCTGCTGACTGGGCTCCGGAGGACACCAGGATAACTTCGATTCCCCTGTCCATCAGCACACTGATCTGGCTGGAGATGGCTTCTATCACATCAAGGTTCAAACTGTTTGCAGCCGTAATCACATTGCTGCCCAGCTTGACAACAACCCTTCTGGCCTGGTCTAAAAATTGTTCCGGCATGTCTTATTCCTGATCAAAACCCGTTTCAATGATTGTATGGGTAAAGGGTTTTGCGGTTTCCCCTGTATAGTCTGCAACCCTGTGACCGTCACCTATGAGCCGCCACTGATATATCATAAGCCCTTCAAGACCCACAGGTCCCCTGGCATGAATTT
>Ga0154596_1271_pt1 | contig 11169 bp, 10 predicted proteins | sample RifGroF2_FD_116025 | JGI IMG/M metagenome (GOLD analysis project Ga0154596, IMG submission 116025) | Desulfobacula sp. GWF2_41_7
GTTGACACCATAAGGAACGGGAAATGACGACACCCCCCATCTTATCCGAAAGCAACAGCCCGGTCATCGAGCTTCATGACGTGACCAGGAGTTATGGCAGCGGCACGGCAGAGGTCAGTGCCCTCCAGGGGATTGATGTGAACATTGAACATGGGGATTTTGTGGCCGTCATGGGTCCCAGCGGGTCTGGTAAATCCACGTGCATGAATATCCTGGGTTGCCTGGATACCCCTTCTTCCGGTACGTACCGGTTTAAGGGCATGGATGTGGGAAAACTTTCACGGGACCAGCGCGCCCTCTTACGGCGTCACTATCTTGGATTTGTATTCCAGGGATTCAATCTTTTAAACCGGACATCGGCCCTGGAGAATGTAGAACTTCCCCTGATCTACAGGGGAACCTTAGCAAAGGAGCGCCGGCAGAGGGCAAAAAAAGCCCTTGCATCCGTAGGGCTGGCCGGTTGGGAAACCCATACTCCGGCTGAGCTGTCCGGCGGGCAACAGCAGCGGGTGGCCATTGCCCGGGCCATTGTCACGGTCCCTTCAGTCCTGTTTGCAGATGAACCCACAGGAAATCTCGATTCAGCCCGCAGCCGTGAAATCATGGAACTTCTGACTTCCTTCAACCATGACCAGGGCCTTACGGTGGTCATGGTGACCCATGATGCCGTCATGGCCTCTTATGCAAAAAGAATGATTCATTTCAGGGACGGATTCATTGAAAAAGAAGAATCAAACAGGGGCCGATAATGCTCTTTGAAACCATCCTGATCGCCATGCGTGAAATAAGGCGCAATGTCATGCGCTCATCCCTCACGATCCTCGGCATTGTCATCGGGGTTGCAGCCGTTATTACCATGGTGACGGTGGGGGATGGGGCAACAAAACAGGTAGCCAATGAAATATCAAGCCTTGGCAGTAATCTTTTGGACGTTCGTCCGGGTCAGAGCTTCCGGGGGCCGGGCGGAACCCGTTCGGGCGCCCCGATGTTTAAATTGGCTGATGCAGAGGCCATTACAAGAGATATCTCCGGGCTTGCCGGCGTTGCTCCTATTGTCAGCCGGTCGGTCCAGGCCATTCACGGGAACGATAACTGGGCTACACAGATTGCAGGAAGCACCAATGAATATCTTAAGGTCAGAAACTGGACACTTGCCGCCGGACGTGCGTTCAACGACGGAGAATTAAAGGGTGGGGCAGCAGTCTGCATTATAGGTGATACAATCCAAAAACAATTTTTTGGAGCCCTGGACCCCATAGGAAATACCATTCGCCTTGAAAAAATTTCCTGTCAGATTATTGGAATATTAAAACCCAAAGGCCCATCCGGTTTTGGGTCAGATCAGGATGATTTTATTTTGATGCCGCTGCGTACGGTCCAGCGCCGGATTGCAGGCAGCACGGATATCGGTTCAATCTCGGTATCAGCCATGGACGGGGCCTCAACCCAGAAAGTGAAGGCAGATATTGAGCGGCTGCTGCGGGAACGGCGGCAGACCGGGAAAAATGAAGAAGATGATTTTAATGTCAGAGACATGCAGGAAATCGTAAAAACACTGACCGGAACAACACGGCTGCTGACGACCCTTCTGGGTGCCGTGGCTGCTGTCAGCCTGCTGGTGGGAGGAATCGGCATCATGAATATCATGCTGGTTTCCGTGACGGAGCGGACCCGTGAAATCGGTATCCGGCTTGCCATTGGTGCCATGGAAAGCCAGGTTCTCATGCAGTTCCTCATTGAGGCGGTTGTCCTGTCCTGCTTTGGCGGTATTATCGGGATCATTATCGGAATTGCTGCCTCTGCGGCCGGGGCAGGGGCGCTTAAAGTGCCGTTTATCCTGAATTTAGGCATTATTGCCATTTCATTTTTATTTTCCGCAGGCGTGGGCATTGTCTTTGGATATTTCCCGGCTAGAAAAGCGGCCCATCTTGACCCTATTGAAGCCCTGCGTCATGAATAATGATTGGGCCGGTATTTCAAGAGGATTGCTGCAGTTAAACAGACTATAGATTAACCTGACAAGAAAAAATCAAGTTTGTTCAAATAAATCTATTGTTGAATACACCGGATTATAAGATTTATACTTTTCTTGTCTGATTATCCGTGTTTCTTTCATATTCTGGGCCAGCAGATTCTGAATACTGAATTTATTTTTAAATAAAGCAGCGACTTTTTCAAAATGAAGTTTTCTAGGATCTATGCGCTCACCGGCTTTTGCTTCAATAAAATAAAGCATACCTTTGTTTTCTATAATAAAATCAATTTCAACGCCATTCTGGTCTCTGTAAAAGAACAGATTGTTACCCGGGACCAGGTGATGATTCTTCATCAGTTCCATCATAACCAGATTTTCCCATAAACTGCCTTTTTGTGGGTGGGCATGCCAGTCACTGCTGTTTTCGATTCCCAGCAAATAACAAAGAAGACCGTGATCGGCAAAATAGATTTTAGGAGATTTTATCAATCGTTTCCCTACATTTGCAAAATACGGTGTCAACAGATAGATCAAGCCGCTGATTTCCAGTGCATGGATCCACTTTCCGATTGTAACGTCCGAAACGCCCACATCCGAAGACAGACTTTTATAATTCAGTAACTGTCCGCACCTGGCAGCAACAACATGGATAAACCGTCTGAAATCGCTTAAATTTTTGACATCGATAATCGTTTTGAGATCTCTTTCAATATAAGTTCGAAGATAGCTTTCAAAAAAATCCGATATCTCAAGCAAAGGATTTGACCACAACTCGGGATAGCCGCCTTTCCATAAAAAATCCGCCACATTGCTGATGTTCTCATTCCGCAGTTCGGCAGCACTCAGCGTTTCAAGGTGGCAGATCCCGATCCGTCCGGCAAGGCTTTCGCTGACATTCTGCATAAGCCCAAACTGCTGACTGCCGGTCATCATCCACTTGCCGTAATTGTCTCTGTCTTTATCTATCACAATCTTCAGTTCCCGGAACACTTCGGGCACGTATTGAATTTCATCCAGAATAACCTGATTCTCAAACTGGCCCAGAAAATGTTCCGGAGAACCTTTAACCGCTTCTACCTGTCTTAAATGATCAAATGTTATGTATTCCACATCAGGGAACACACGCTGCAGCAGGGATGTTTTTCCGGTCTGTCTAGCCCCGGTTAGCAGCAAGGCCGGCCGGGAAGCCGTCATTTGAAGGATTCTTTTTTTTATCAAACGTTCTATCCACATATTCGCTCCTCGGCTTTAAGTAATATCAAACTTTAGCTTCGACATAACTTAAAGTCAAGTGTCAATTATCCGGATTTTCATAGTTGAAAAGTCAAGGGGCCGAAACCCGCGCTGCCAGACCTATATAAAATTCAAAAGCTTTTTTAATCTCCTCAACCGGGCAATGCTCATCAACACAGTGAGCCTGTTTGGGGTCCCCTGGTCCGAAACCGATCGTGGGTATGCCAAGCCTTGTCATACTGGCAACCCCATTAGTTGAAAAATCCCATTTGCACAGCTCAGGAGCGGCTCCGTTCAGTTCACTGAAAGCCTTGATTGCTGCTTTTGTAAGCAGATGTTCTTTATCGATTTCCCATGCCGGCATAAAGGAATGCAAGGTAATATCCCTCCCTGTCCAGCTTTTTTGGGTTACTTTGTACACTTCCCATGCAGCGTCAGTTCCGGCAAGCAAAGCATTCATCTCCTTTTCCATTGCCGTTTCATCTTCACCCTTCACAAGACGGCGGTCAACATAGATGCTGCATTGGGATGGTATGGCATTCTTTGAAGCAGCTTCAACCTCGATACAGGTTAGTGCCAGGGAGCCTTTTTCACCTTCCATTGCCATGAATTTATTTCCCAATGCTTCTATCCGCCTTATGATTTCAGGTGTCTTGTATACAGGATTGTCACCCTTCTCCGGAGCCCCGCCGTGAGCCGGAATTCCGCTCATTTTGATCCGTATGAGCGCTCTGCCCCGCTGCCCTACTGCCAGCTTACACTGGGTCGGTTCGCAAATAACAGTGAAATCCGGGTTCAGCCCGCCTTCGGTGCATTCATAAAAGATGGATTCTCCATCAAAATCCTCTTCCATTACCGAGGTGGAGATATAGATGGTCTTTCCCTCATGAAATTTCAGTTTTTTCATGGCATATCCGGCATAAACCGATGCTGCAACAGCACTTTTCATATCTACTGCACCCCGTCCATACAAATTGCCGTCAATGAGTTCTCCGCCAAAGGGCTTCGCGGTCCATTCCTGCTCATCCCTGACAGCTACTGTATCCACGTGGGAATCGTACAGAATCCGGGTCGGGCCGTTTCCTATTATCCCGATGACGTTCCCCATTCCATCGACGATGACATCATCATAACCCAAAGCCAGCATCTTTTTTCTTATGTGCATTACGATGTCCTTTTCCTGGCCGGTATAACTCTTTATACGCGTAAGTTCCCGGGCAAAGCTTATCATATCCGCTTCAACCTCTTTTAACATCTCTTGTATTCGTTCTTTCATAAAAATGCCTCTAAAAAAAATGGATTATACAGATGGATATTTTCCATCCCATACAACATCCCTATAGTTTCCCGGATCAGTATTGCCTTCCGTGCTGAAAAGCAGCACCACCGACTTTTCATCAAGTCCGAAAGAGTCTCTCATGGCAGCAAGCTCCCGGTTCTGCATCAGTATTGCCAAAAGTCCGGCTCCCACTGCCCCTGATTCCCCGGAAACAACCTTTGGATCATTCCCCAAAGGATTGGCGAGAATCCTCATGCCTTTGGCTGCTACATAATCCGGACACGTACAGTAATAATCCGAATAGTCCCTTAATATTTCCCAGGCAATGGGACACGGTTCTCCGCAGGCCAGCCCTGCCATAATGGTTTCCAGGCTGCCTTCGGCTTTGCAGAGCTTTTTGTCCTCCGATCCTGCCGATTTATAGATACATGCCGCATTCTCAGGCTCGACAATAATCGTCGCAGGGTAATCTGCCCCATACCGGTTTACAAGATAACCCAGTACAGCTCCTGCCATAGATCCGACTCCTGCCTGCAGAAAAACATGGGTCGGCCTTTGTTCCCCATACAGCCGGAGCTGCTCAACTGCTTCGGCTGCCATGGTAGTGTATCCCTGCATGATCCATGCCGGAACTTTTTCATACCCTTCAAAAGCCGTATCCTGAACCAGCCACCAGCCCTTTTCCTCAGCCATCCTTGCTGCCAGCCTTACTGCGTCATCATAGTTCAAATCCGTCACGATAACTTCGGCGCCGGCTTCACGGATGGCATCGACCCTGGCTGCAGCAGCACCCTTCGGAAGATATACAACGGACCTAAAGCCGAGCTTTCCCGCAGTCCAGGCAACTCCCCTGCCGTGGTTCCCGTCCGTAGCCGTTACAAAAACCGCATCGCCAAGCCGGCTTCTTAGTTCACCGGACCGGAGCATGTCAAAGCTCACCCGGCTTATATCCATGCCAAGCTTTTCAGCGAGCAGGCTTGCTATGGCAAAGGCCCCGCCTAAAACCTTAAACGCATTGAGCCCGAAGCGGCAGGATTCATCCTTGACATAAATCCCTGCTATGCCAAAGGATTTCGCCAGTTGGTCAAGTTTTGCCAGGGGCGTAACCCGGTAGCCCGGCATGGTCGTATGGAACCGTACGGCAAGCTCAGCATGCTGCAAACCCGTCATTCCTGCCCCGGCTTTTTTCCCGGGCGAACCGGCTAATGCTTTTATTTTTGTTATCTCATTCAAATATTCAATCATTACAGCCTCCATTATGTTTTTTGTGCAACATATAGAGCATTTTATCAGCACATTTTATGCCAAATCCCTTTTTTCCTGGATAACTGCTTATTTTTCTTAAGTTTTTTCTCATATCAACCACAGATAGAATAAAGCGATTATCATTTAGATAATCGCCTGTTTGATGACAGACCAGTATTTTAACACACCTGGCCTCTATGAAGCGTTATTCCAATTGATTATCAAAATGAGAAAATTATCATTTTGATAACAACGAGTTCTATCCAATATCGTATTTCTTCAGCTTACGGTACAGCGTTGCAATACCGATTCCCATCTTTTCAGCTATCAGTCTCTTTGCCGGTCCGTCACTGCCATACAATTCAAATGCTTTGAGAAGCAGTTTTTCTTCCATCTGTTCAAGGCTTGACAAATCCGGCTTCTCGCAGTTTGCCAGACTAATTTTCATCTTTTCCGGGAGCAGCCCGGCCGTAAGAACAGCCTGGTCCTCCATCATATTGATGACATATTCGATGGTGTTCTGAAGCTCCCGCACATTACCGGGCCAGGCATATCTTTCAATCAGGTCCCAAAAACCCTGGCTGATGCCGGCAACTCTTTTTCCGAACAAGCCTGCGAAGCGGTGAATAAATCCGCTTGCCAGAAGATGGATATCCTCTTTTCTGCTTCTTAGAGGGGGAATCTTGAGCGGAATGACATTTAAACGATAGAATAGATCCTCTCTGAAAGCCCGTTCTGCCACCATTTCTTCCAGATCCTGATTCGTAGCCGCAATTACCCGGACATCTACCTTGACTGTTGTATTTGAACCAAGCCTGCTGATTATTTTTTGCTCCAATGCTCTTAAAAGCTTGGTCTGCAGATATATGGGCATGTCACCGATTTCATCCAGGAAAAGCGTACCCCTGTCGGCCTGCTCAAACAGGCCTATTTTCCCTTTAGGATCCGCACCCGTAAAAGCACCCTTTACATATCCGAAAAGTTCGCTTTCCAATAAACCTTCAGGTATCGCACCGCAGTTGACGGCAACAAAGGAGTCATCCATACGGTCTCCTTCTTCATGGAGGGCTCTGGCAAACAGCTCTTTGCCGGTTCCGCTCTCTCCGGTAATCAATACCGTTGAATTGGAAGAAGCAATTTTTTTTACTCTTTCCTTAAGCTCCCGGATTGCCTCAGACTCACCCGATATGCTGTCAAGACCGAACCGTTCCTTTGTCGCAGCCAGGGCAAGGGCCTGTACTTTTGCCAATTCGGCATCCTTGAACATAAAAATCCGGTTATAGTCCGGGTTGTTTATCTCAAACATCCTGCCGATCACTTCTCTAAAAATTCCATTGACAATAATCTTATATTCGCTAAACGTAGGGATGTCATTCCCGGAAGGAATAATCTTAACACTAAAGCTGCCGGTTTCGTTCTCAAGACCCAGCACAGTTCTGCCAATGGAATTGATCTTTAATATTTTTTGTTTCCTGTCAAGAACGATAATTCCTTCTTCCACATTGTCTATGATCTCATTCAGCAGCTCAATAACCGCATGGTTTCTTTCCATTTCTTCTATTTCAAGGGTTTTTGATGCAATCAACTCTGCGATCTGATCAAGAAACCGGGTATAGATATCAAAATGTTCCTGAATATGGAATTTTTGCTCTTCAGTAAAGCAAATCAGCCCGATGACACCCACCACCTGTTCCTTCAGCCTGATGGGCGCACCCATATCAAATGTTTCTTCGCAGCACAGTCTTTGGGGACAGTTTTTGCAAAACGCATGCTCTCCCGGGTTATCAATGACCTGTCTCTTTCCGGTTTCGATAACCTTTTTATATAAGTCTCCCTGATTCTCTATGCTGTGGTTGAGCTTATCCTTTAACCGGCCGGTTCCGGCGATCCTTTCCAGGCTTGCATTTATTATTTCCACATCCACATCCAGGACCTGGGAAATCACTGCAGCATATTTACCTGCTGTTTCCTGCATCTTTGACAGAATATCCTGCACGGGGAGACTCCCAGGGTTTGGCATTTACGGGAATAACCGAAAGTCTCCATTCATGTGAACCGCTCAAAGATCACAGAAAAAAGACTTTCGATGAACAACTGCCATAAATTAAACCATACAACAGGGGATTGCAAGCATCACCTAATTCGGATTTTGAAATATTTTGAATCAGTATTCGGAGAACCGGTCTTATGGCTAACATCGGCGCACAGATAAGTTTGGGAGAGTTATCAAATAGCGTTGAAGCGTTCAGTGTGATCATATATTTAAAGGCGCATAACCTTAAGGATTGTCCAGATCCTCGGGCCTGATCATAAAGAGCCGGTCCAGATGGATCAGGCTGTCGTAGCGGAAAACATACACCCCCATGGCAAGCCAGAGAAGATCCCGGAAAAGGGTAATCCGGGAGACAGGATCACCCACATTCTGAAAGCAGCCGCAGTCAATGGGGGTCTTTTTTAAAAGCACTACCGTCAAGGCAATGGTAAAGGTTCCAAGCAGGGTTGAGATCACTGCGGCAGAGGCTCTGACGCGAATGCCTGCCACAAGGCAGACACCGCTCACAAGTTCGATCCACGGCAGGAAAACAGCCATGGGGTTGACAAGGAAATGGGGGACCAGGAGATAAGAAGCAATATTGTCTGAAAACTCGGCAGGAAAATTGATTTTATTAAGGCTTGCATAGATAAACAGCCCTCCGATATAAAACCGGACCATGAGGGCTGAAAAGGGATGCCTGATCCAGGTGGAAAACCGGCCTGACATGATTATTGCCCTCCTGGAATAAAAAGATCATGAATATCCCCGGTAAGGATATACACCTGTTCGTGATCCCGGTATAGAAATTTTCTGGCCACGGTTTCATCAAAAAGACGGCTGAAATTTCTTCCATAAATCACCAAGGGCCGCTCCGGGTCTTCAGTATTGAAATTTGCTGTGTAAACGGCATCAAAAAGAGCCGGCGGGACATTTACAGCACCTTTCATATGCCCGAGTTCATAGAATTCCCTTGGCCTTGCATCTATCAAAAGTGCATTTTTCTCTGATAAGATCTTGTCTGCCTCTAAAGCAGTGATGAATTTGACCCCATCGGGTTTTGGCAAGGGGAAAAAGGATATGCCCCTGGGGTTTTGCAGGTTAAAAACCGTGCCAAGAACAATACTGATCCCGATCAGGAGGATAAAATCCAGGGGCCTGATCTGCATGAGCTTTTCTGCATTGCGGTTTACCATCTGTGCAATGCGTCTTGCAGCAATTTCAAGGACAGTGATGCGGTGTTCGGCCCGGGTCAGTTCATCAATAGTTTCCTGCAAGGCCTGATTCCGATCAGCCAGATGTTTGTTTAAAGCGACAATGGCTGCAAAGGAGTCGGCATTTTTCAGATGAAGAACGGATTGGGCCACAAAGGCGGATAAGAGTTCTTTTTCCTGGTCTGAGAATCTGCGGTCCTCCAGGGGGGGGCCGAGAAGGATGGCGCCATACATCCCGTCTTTTACAAGAAAGAGAAAAACATTTTGGGGTGTAAAACCCGGAACCAGGTCAAAAAGCGGTTCAATCTGAAGGACGGGTTCCGGCTGAAGAGGCTTTATATGCTTGTCCTGAATCCCGGCAAGACAAAGAAACAAGAGCCGGTTCACTATTTGAGGTGTCATGGATGGTTCCGGTTCAATGCCCATGCTCTTTAACCACACGTCTTTGGTGGTTCTGTCGTGAAGCACCACCATTCCCCTGGATCTGGAAAACCGTCCCAGGAGAGTCGGCAGAAATGCAGATAAAAATTTTTCCACATCAACGGATTCTCCCGCTTCCATAGACAATTCCCTGAGTCCGTTAAGATAAAAGACCTGGCGGTCAAGGTCGGTATTTTGTTTTTCAAGCTCGGCATTTAAAAGCTCTACCCGGGTCGAAAAGAGGGCTGCATTGAGACTGATCTGGAAAAGAGTGGAAAGGCTTATCAAAAGCTGACAGTCTTCATCATCATAGTCCCGGCCGTGCATGGCAGGGGCCAGCCCCAGAAACGCGAGTCTGCCGTCTTCCATGGGACAGGCCAGGATGAGCGTAAACCCCTGGGGAAGCTGCCTGATTTTTGTTTGTGATAAAAAAAACGGAAATTGTTTTGCCTGGGAAAGGTCAGGATCACAGGCAGCTTTGACTAAAATCCGGATATTGTCATGACTGACCTTGTCTTCACCCCTGACAATGAGATCGGTGATGTCCTTAGTCCTGTCCGTAAGTACGGCAAATCCTCCCAGGGCGCCTATCCCGCCCTGGGCAGACATGAGAAAGGATTCCAGGATAACCTTTGGGTGACGCACACCGTGAAGCTCAGCAGCGGTTTCCCGGATAAGGGCAAGATGATATTGTTTGCGGTCCATATCACCGGCCATGGTCTTCACTTGCCCAGAAATTCCTTGATTTCTGCATAAAAGGCGTCGATATCGGTGATAATCCCGAGATGAGTATAGAGGATGGTTCCATCCGGACGGCAGATAATGGTAAAAGGGGTTTTGGGTTCCCCTAAAAGTTTGTGGGCTTTGAATTCCATATCACTGACCACTGGGAAAATGTATTGCCTGCTTTGAACGAGCTGCTCAATTTCCGGGTCCGTACCCCCGGCCGCCAAAGCAAACATGGCCACCCGGCCTTTCATTTTTCCTTTATTCAGGCGCTCATGCAATTTGTTAAAATCCGGCGCCTGTTTAAAACACTGGGGACAATAGACGCCGATGACCTCCATTAGGACAAGTTCATATTTAAGATCGGAAATGCTGAACGTAACCTTGGTATTTTTCAACCCCAGGCTTTTTTTGCCTGCCGGGTCCAAGGGTGCCGGCAGTGCCAGGGGGACAAGCTTTTTGCCCGGTTCAGGCTTGGGATTCTCTGCGTTTGAGGTGACTGAAAAAAAGAGAATCAGCATCATCAATATGGATATTTTTGATATTTTCATACACTCTCCCTGTTTTTTTATCATTTTTTCGATTTTATTCTATTGTGCAGGCATCTTCAACCGTGGCAAAAAGTTTGACCATACGGCTTAGCCCCACAATATCAAATACCCGTTTAAAATTCTCGGGAACCCCGGCCATGACAATCTCAATCCCTTCTTTTTCGCTCTCGAGAATGAGCTGGGTCAAAATGGCGATGCCGGCACCGCTCACGGAAGTGCTGTCATCAAAATGAAAGACCACCCGTTTTGTCTTTTTCTGCAAAGCATCTGCATAAGCCTCTCTCAGGTATGGTTCGCTTTTGGCACTGATATTGCCCTGGAGTCTGATGATAAAAGCACTGTTTGTCATTCTGCCGTTCACCTGATTCTGGAGGCTGCGGGCGATTTTCAGGCGTTCACGGGCCCTGGTCAGACCATTTTCCAGGCTCTGCCGCTGAATGGGTTTGTTGATAAAATCAGCCGCATCCAGATTCAGTGCCTGGATGGCAAGATCC
>Ga0154596_1274_pt1 | contig 10933 bp, 10 predicted proteins | sample RifGroF2_FD_116025 | JGI IMG/M metagenome (GOLD analysis project Ga0154596, IMG submission 116025) | Desulfobacula sp. GWF2_41_7
ATTTTTTTTATTGTTTCATTTTAAGGAGAAACCTATGGATATTTCCGGCAAAATCGCCATTGTAAGCGGGGGTGCTTCCGGGCTTGGCGCTGCCTGTGTACGACTCCTGGTTGAAAAAGGAGCCAGGGCCGCCATTCTTGATCTTAATGAAGGTCTGGCTGATGCCCTTGTCAGTGAATATAAGGACAGGGTCATTTTTATTAAAACCGATGTTTCCGATGACCTGAATGTAAAATCAGCCGTTCAACAGACAAAAGATATCTTTGGTGCTGTTCACTTTGCCATCAGTTGTGCCGGCATCGGGTTTCCTGAAAAAGTCCTGGACAAAGACGGCCCCATGCCCATGGACAAATTTGAAAAAACAATGAGGGTGAATCTTTCAGGAACCCTGAACGTGATTCGCCATGCTTCATCAAAAATGGTTGAAAACTCTTCCAACCCGGACGGTGAAAAGGGTGTGATCATCAACACATCCTCCATTGCCGCCTATGAAGGGCAGATCGGCCAGGTGGGGTATACGGCGTCCAAGGCCGCCATCATCGGCATAACCCTTCCTATTGCCAGGGAATTTGCCGACTATGGCATCCGGGTGGTCACTATTGCACCCGGTATATTCGATACTCCCATCCTGGGCAGGCTGTCGGAAAAAATCAAGGCATCTCTTGCACGGCAGATCCCGTTCCCAAAAAGGCTTGGGGACTCGAAAGAATTTGCTCTGCTTGCCTGTCATATTATTGAAAACCCCATGATCAACGGTGAAACCATTCGTCTGGACGGCAGTCTGCGCATGGCTGACCGGTAAGGAGACCTTTTTTATGAGAGAAGTTGCTATTGCCGGTGTAGCCATGACCCGGTTCGGGGTGTCGGAAAAAACCTGTATTGAAATGTTCTGCGAGGCTGCGTGCCTGGCCCTTGAAGAATCAAAACTGGAACCAAAAAATATCGAAGCGCTTTTCCTGGGTAACTGCCTGGGTGATTTTGAAGAAGGACAAGCCCATATGGCCGCCCATGTGCATACAGCCATTGGGCTTCCCATGGGTTCTCCCGCACTTCGATTTGAAAATGCATGTGCTACGGCCACGGTTGCCATAAGGCAGGCCGCCCTCCTGGTAGGATCAGGCGTGTATGACGTGGTCCTTGCAGGGGGCACGGAACGGGTGGCGGCCATGGATACTCCGCTTGCCACCAGAACCTTTGCCATGGCGTCCCATTCCGGTTACAGCGCTCCCACCGGGATTACCTTTCCGGGTGTGTTTGCCATGGCCGCCCACATGTATGCCGATAAATACAAAATAGATATCCGTGAGCTGCAGGAATGCATGGCCCATGTCTCTGTAAAAAATCATTTCCATGCCGCCATGAATCCCAAGGCCCAGTTCCAAAAAGAAATAAGCGTTCAAAAAGTCCTGGACAGTTTTATGGTGGCTGATCCGTTACATTTTCTGGACTGCTGCCCCTTTTCAGACGGTGCGTCTGCCGTTGTGATAACCACAAAACAAAAGGCTTTGCAGATGACGGATAAGCCTGTCTTTATTATTGGTACCGGGCAGGCGGCAGGAGGACCGGTGATCAATAACCCGGACATGACACGAATCAAGCCCAGGGAAGTTGCTGCTGCACAGGCTTACAAACAGGCCGGGGTCACCCCTTTTGACATTGATCTGTGTGAACTTCATGATTGTTTTACCATTGCCGAGATCCTTGCCATTGAGGGGCTTGGATTTTATGAATTCGGGAAAGGGTATGATGCGGCAAAGAACGGCGAAACCCGGCTGGGCAGCAAGAAAGCGGTGATCAATCCCTCAGGCGGTCTCAAGGCCAAGGGACATCCCATTGGAGCGACAGGAGCGGCACAGGTGACTGAAATTGTCGAACAGCTCAGGGGCCTGTCCGGAAAACGGCAGGTCAAAGGGGCTAAAACAGGCTTTGTAGACACCCTGGGCGGAGAATTCGGAACTGTTTGCAATCTGATATTAAGGAGTCATCCATGATAAAACAGCCATTATTATTCAAGGATTATCAGGAGGGTCTTGCAAAAGGGGAGCTTCTAGGAGTTTTTTGTGATAAATGCCACAATTTTTCCTTTCATACTTCCGTATACTGCAACCATTGCGGCAGCACCGGCCTTTCAGCAAAACCATACGATACCACGGGAGTCATCCGGACTTTTACCGTCATCCGGGTGGCGGCCGAAGGCCGGAATGCACCATTTATTGTTGCCCTGGTCCTTGGCAATTCCGGTATTCATATGATGGGAAACCTTGAAGGGATTGACCCGGATTCCGCATCAATGGGACTTATCGGGAAAAAGGTGAAGATTTCCGGTAAAAAGACCCTGCCGGACAGGTTTTCACCCAAGGTCGAACAGTGCCTTGTTTTTTCCCTGGAGGACTAAAGCAATGGATTTTAGTCTTACCCGGTTCCAGAAGAGTATTCTGAAAGCAGCAAAAGAATTTGCAAAAGGTGAATTTGATAAGGACATTGCAGCAGATATGGACAAGAAAGGAAAATTTCCTGAAAATATCTGGAAAAAGGCTGCCGGGCTTGGGCTTGCAGGTGTTCACATGAATGGAGAAGCTCAAGGTTCAAGCCTTGCCATGACCGATCAGGTTCTCACGGCAGGTGCATTATGTGCTGCAGATTCAGGTCTTGGGACATCTGTTGCCGGAGCCTGCCGGGGAGCTGAATGCCTTTATCTTGCCGGAAATGAAGCCATAAACGCTAATTTTCTATACCCAATGCTTGATGGGGAAAAACTATGTGCCTGTGCTTTTTCAGAAAAAAGCGGTTGCCTTGATTTTTCCGATATCTCTGCCACGGCTGTTGATCAAGGCAAATTCCTTATATTGAACGGGAAAAAGGAATATGTACTTTTTGCAGAGCCTGCTGATTTTTTTATTGTCCTTTGCCGGGTTCCTTCTGATCAAGCACCAAAAGCAGAGACATCCCTGTTGATTGTTGAAAAGAAAACCCATGGAATTCACATCAGCCCCCTGGGAGAAAAACTGGGATTGAGGATGAGCCCTGTTGCGGATGTGGAATTTAGCAATGTACCGGTTCCGGTTTCAAATCTTGTGACCGATCCCGGCACAGGATTGGACATTGTTCAAAAATTTCTGATAATCGACCAGGTGTCCAGGGCCGCCATGGCTGCCGGAATAGCCAGGGGAGCCATGGACAGGAGCCTTGACTATACAAAACAAAGAAAACAGTTCAATACGTTTATCGCAGACTTTGAGGTCACACAGCACAAATTTGCCGACATGGCCGTTCAGATCAGATCTGCCGAACTTCTTATTTTTGAGGCGGCATGGCTTATCGACCAGGGACGATTTGAAAAAGACATTGCCGCCATGGCTCTGACGGCTGCGTCTATGGCTGCGGTGAATGTCGCGGACGAAGCAGTTCAGCTGATGGGCGGTTATGGATATATGTCCGAATATGAGGTGGAGCGGTTTTACAGGGATGCAAAAGCCATCCGGATAACCCATCCCTGCGGCAGGGGGCTGAAAAACAGCCTGGCAAAAGAGGTGATCAAAAGGAAAAACCAATGGAAATTCTGACATTTTCCAAGGGCCATCTTGAATTTGAAGAAAGGCTTGGAAATTTTCTTGACACAGAAGTGATCCCTGATATTGAAAAATGGGAAAAAGAAAAGATCGTTCCCAAATCCATATGGAAACGAATGGGGGAACAAGGGTTCCTCTGTCCCTGTCTGCCGCGGAAATTTGGTGGTACCGGCGGTGATTTCCTTCATTCGGTCATTGTGGCAAGGCAGCTTGCGAGAACAAACCACAATGGTCTTGCTGCGTTTATCCACAGTGATATCGTGGTGCCGTACATAGAAAGCTATGGATCGGCCGATCAGCAAAAAAAATACCTGCCGGGATGCGTTTCCGGGGATATCATCACTGCTGTGGCCATGACCGAACCGGACGCAGGAAGCGATCTGGCATCCATGGCTACCACGGCTGTGGAAAACAACAAAGACGTCGTTATCAACGGGACTAAAACCTTTATTTCCAATGGAGTGAACTGCGACCTGGTTGTGCTGGCCGCAAGGGACCCGGATGAAAAAGACCCCCACAAGGCAGTATCCCTTTACCTTGTTGAAAGCGGGACTCCAGGGTTTAAAAAAGGAAAGCCGCTTGAAAAGATGGGCTGGAAAAGCCAGGATACGGCCGAACTTTTCTTTACCGACGTAAGGATTCCCAAAGCCGGCCGCCTTGGAAAAAAGGGCCGGGGTTTTAAAATGCTGATGGCCAAACTCCAGCAGGAAAGGCTTGTCTGTGTGGTCAGCACGGTTTATTTTTCAAAAAACATGGTGGACTGGACCACAAACTATATGAAAAAACAAAGAACCGGGCCAAAACCCTCCATCAACTCCCAGGCAGTCCGCTTTGCCCTGGTGGAAATGGCCACTGAAATAAAAATTGTTGAAGTATTCATGGAAAAATTGGTGCAACAGCATATGGCAGGAAAAAATATCATCAAGGAAACATCCATGGGAAAATATTTTGCCACCGATCTTGTCAAACGTACGGCATTAAGGTGTCTGGATCTGATCGGGGATTTCGGCTCCCTGGAAGAATGTCCGGTTGCCAGGACTTTTCGGGATTCCAGGATCACTTCCATATTTGCCGGAACCAATGAAATCATGAAGGAGATCATCGCACGATTTTCTTTTTCTTGAATTTAAACAATTACCAAAAGGGGGAATTAAATGGCGGCACAATTGATTGCAGACAGGCGTGATGTGGATTTTGTCCTTTTTGAGCAGCTTCAGGTGGAAAAGCTTGTAGAAAAAGACAAGTTCAGGGATTTTGACAGAAAAATGTTTGACATGGTCATAAACGAGGCAAGACATTTTGCCATTAAAGAGATTCTGCCCCTTAACGAAATAGGAGACAAAGAAGGCCTGATCTTTGAAAATAACCAGGTTACAATCCCGGAATCCTTTCACCGCCCTTACGAGCAGTTAAGGGAAGGCGGATGGATTTCCATGATGGAGGACCCCCGGATCGGAGGTCAGGGACTCCCCTTTTCCATTACCCAGGCAGCTCTGGAATATATTATCGGTGCTGATTTTTCCTTTGGAGCATTCGGTTTTGCAACCCATGGCGCTGCCAAGATGATTGAGCTGTTTGGTACTGAAAAGCAAAAAAGGCTTTATATGGACCGGATGTACACTGGGGAATGGACCTGCACCATGGTATTGACCGAAGCTGAAGCCGGGTCTGATGTCGGGTCACTGACAACTACAGCAAGGAAAAATAAAGACAACACTTATTCCATCATTGGGAACAAAATCTTTATTACCTGCGGAGAGCACAATCTGACATCCAATATCATTCACCCTGTTCTGGCGCGTATTGAAGGCGCCCCGGCCGGCACCAGAGGCATATCCCTTTTTCTGGTTCCCAAGATCCGGGTTAACGGCGATGGCAGCCTGGGTCAACCCAATGACGTCATCTGCACCGGCATTGAGGAAAAAATGGGTATCCATGCCAGCCCCACCTGCCAGTTGGCCTTTGGTTCAAAAGGTGATTGCCGGGGAGAACTCTTAGGTGAAGAAAATCAGGGCATGAAGGTGATGTTTCACATGATGAATGAAGCCAGGTTAGGAGTCGGCTCCCTTGGATTATTCAACGCCTCCTCTGCCTATCTTTATGCTCTTGATTATGCAAGACAGCGAAAACAGGGCCGTGATCTGACAAAAATAATGGAAAAAAATGCCGAATCTGTTGCCATCATCAACCACCCGGATATCCGGCGGGAGCTCTTGTGGATGAAATCCCACGTGGAAGGGATGAGAAGCCTTGTTTATTTTATCGCCATGCTTTTTGATAAAATGGAGTGCGCTTCAACCCAGGATGAAAAAGTAAAGATATCGGATATGATCGAACTTCTCACCCCTGTGGTTAAATCCTATTGCACGGACAAGGGATTTGAATGCTGCGTCAGGGCAGTCCAGATTTTCGGAGGGTATGGATACACCCGGGATTGCCCGGTTGAGAGGCTCCTCCGGGACTCCAAGATCAATTCCATCTACGAGGGCACCAACGGAATCCAAGCCATGGATCTTCTCGGGAGAAAAATGGGTATGAAAAAAGGGGCTGTTACCATGGAACTTCTGGTTATGATGCAGGATACAATGAAAAAAGCATCTGAATTACCGGCCCTCAAGGATATGATTCCAAAGTTTGAAAAAGCTGTCCATAAGCTTGGCAACACGGCTATGGCTCTTGGCAGTGCCGTCATGTCGGACAAAATCAAGCATGCCTTTGCCCAGGCCAGCCCCTTTCTGGATGTCACAGGGGATGTGATCATGGCATGGATGCTGCTGTGGCGGGCCAATGCGGCTGCATTAAGACTCCGGGAGATAGAAAAGGAAGGCGGGCTTCCGGGTAAAAGAGCCAAAGATAAAATGTTCTATCAGGGCCAGGTCTTGTCTGCGCAATATTTTATGGAAACCATCCTGCCACAGACTCTCGGGAAAATGGATGCCATCGATGCATTGTCCGGGACCATGGTGGACATGCCTGATCCGTGCTTTGGAGGATAGGGATTTTTATGGATAAGGCAAGCCGGGGAAGTCTTGAAAATATTAAAGTGATTGATCTGTCAAGACTTCTCCCTGGGCCTCTGTGCTCCATGATCCTGGCTGATCATGGAGCTGATGTTCTCAGTATGGAAGACCGGAGGTTTGAAAAAGAGAATCATTTTGTCCGTCCTCTATACCGGAACAAAAAACACATGACCCTTAACCTTAAACAGGATCAGGGCCGGCAGATTTTTCTGGATCTTGCAAGGGATACCGACGTTATCATCGAAGGATTCCGGCCCGGGGTGGCAGAAAAGCTTGGTGTCGCCTATAAAGATATTCTGCCTGTGAACCCGGGCGTAATTTATTGCTCAATTTCAGGGTTCGGTCAAACCGGGGCCTTCAAAGACAAACCCGGCCATGATGTCAACTATCTTGGTTTAACGGGACTTCTGGACCTGATGGGGGCAAAGGACGGTCCTCCGTCCATTCCCGGCATCCAGACGGCTGATATCACGGGTGCACTGACCGCTGTAACAGGCATCCTTCTGGCCCTGTTTCACAGGCAGAAAACCGGCCAGGGCCAGTATATCGATATTTCCATTACCGATTCCCTGGCCTGCTTTTTTCCGGTACTGGAATTTTTCCGCAGTATAACCGGCTTTTTCCCCGCGAGGTCGGACTCCATGCTGTCCCACCGTTATGCCTGTTACAACACCTATGAAACAAAGGACAAAAAAAGCATTGCAGTCGGGGCGGTCGAACATGTTTTCTGGAAAAAAATATGTCTGAAGCTGGATTTATCGGATCTGATCCCACTTCAGTATGACGAATTCCATAGAAAAGAGGTCCTGGAAAAACTGAAAAAAACATTCAGATCACAACCGTTGGCCTTCTGGGAAGAAACCTTCAAGGATCTCGATGCCTGTGTAACCCCTGTCAAAACCCTTGACGAAGCTATACAGACCCCTCTTTTCAAGGAAAGGAAAATCCTTTTCAAAGATGATGCTGGCAATCTTTCTCCTGGAATTCCTGTCAAACTTGAAAAAACACCGGGAAGCGTGAAATCCTTGCCGGTTTCATTTGGCCAGAACACGAGGCAAATTCTTGAAAGCCTCGGATTTGATAAAGACCGGGTCCGGGAACTCAAAGACAAGGGTATTATTTAAATCCATTTCCTTTTTATGTTTCGATTACCACCAGCAATTAAAATCGATCATTTTTTCGGGAAAAGCGTTTGGATTGATTGGTTGATCTTGTCGATAATGCCGTCGTCAACATCTTTACTGAAAATCAGGTATCGTTTGTTTCCGGGTGGGATATCCGGTTTATCCAGAGCAATGAAATGGTTTTCATCAAGTTCTGCTTCCTTAAGCATGACGCTTATTTCCTCGGGGGCAACCAGCATATAGGAAGCCCTGTTGTTGAAAATCAGCTTGGGCAAAAGTGACTGCATGCTTTGAATTCCATGGACAGGCGGGGCATAGGTGGTGATCCATTCATCCATGATGACGCCATAGGAGAACGAATCGACTTTTGCCAGGGTCAGGGTTCTGTCGGAGAACACATCCTTTATTGTCTGATGCCGGTCAAACAGGGGCTTTTTCAATTTCAAGGTAAGGATAACAAGGGGCTTGTCCTCATAGATGGGTATGCTGAATTTGGCAAAACTTTCTCTTTCCTTATTTTTAAACCACCCTATAGAGCATATGGGTTTTTCCTGGCTCTTGATATAGCTGATGATTCTTGAAGGCGGAATTTCGGTAAAAACAGGCCTTATCCCGGCAGTATCAAAAATCTGCCGTGTCATTTCAACCAGGAATCCCTGTGCCTGATTGTCTATTGTATCATAATAAGGCGGCCGGTTGAAATACATAACAGTCATCTGTTCCAGGCCATGGGAGAAGCCTGGAAAAATGATCGGAATACATGATAATGCAATTATAATCTGTTTCATTTATAAATATGGATCTGAAATTATGAAGAACTGAAAATTATATGCAGTATATCATTTTATTAAAGGAAATCAAATAAATATGGCAAAAAAAAAAATTGTTTGATAAAGATACTGCCATGCAGAAAACAGCCAAGGATTATATTGTTTTCCCCCTGGATTTTTCTTCGGTCAAAGAGGCTGAAGACTATGTCAGGATACTGGATGGAAAGGTCGGCGTGTTTAAGATCGGTCTTGAACTCTTTATCGATCAGGGCCCGTTCGTGGTGGAACGGATCAGAAAATTGAGCCGTGCCGGGATATTCCTGGACTTGAAGCTCCATGATATTTCGGCAACAGTTCAGCGGGCCATGGAAAGGGTCGCGGCCCTGGGTGTGGATCTTATCACGGTGCATTGTTCGTCTTCCCGAAACATGCTGGAAAAGGCCGTGCTGGGGGCAAAAGGGAAAACCCGGGTCCTCGGGGTGACCCTGTTGACGGATAATGATGCCGATGCTGTGGAAGCCCAGGGGTTTAAGACGGAATTTGTCAAAGATCTCCGCCTTCTTATTCTTCAGCGGGCAAAGATGGCTCATGAGGCCGGATGCGCCGGGGTGGTCTGTTCGGGAAAAGAGGTCAAAGAAGTCAAGGAGAAGTTTGGAAAGGCATTTCTGGCGGTAACACCGGGGATCAGACCGTCCTGGTCGGTTCCTGAAAACGACGACCAGAAACGGATTACCACGCCGGGTCAGGCAATCGCCATGGGCAGCGATCTTATTGTAATCGGCCGCCCCCTCCGGGATGCGGATAATCCGGCTAAAGCGGCCCTGAAGGTTATTCAAGAAATAGAAGACGCCCTGGCAGCCAGGTTTGAATATTGTAATAAGTGTAAAAATTGAGGAATTCGTAAAAATTTACAGATAGAAGGAAGGCAGCACTAAGATAAAAGGAAGCGCAAAATATGTGCACTTCTCATGTTGCACTAATATAATGACCCCTTTGAGCTGATAAATAATGGGAATTAAATATCCAGAACGGTTTAATGGCCTTGAATCGGTGCAACATATGATTGAACTTTTAGAAAACTATATGTCCTGAAATATATTCTTTATCCGGCGGACGGATTTCAATATATCCTTGCCGGTTAAAGCGATATTTATCAGATGTGAACACTCTTTATATGTTGCAGGAAAGCGGCTGATAAACTGGATGTCATCTCCTATATCTTCTCCAGATTCTTCCGGGTAACCATGGCTGAGTCGGCAATGTATATAAATCCCTCTTTCTTGATCCCGTTATAAGCCATGTATTTTGAAATGGTATTGGTGATATCAAGAACCCCGATCCGCCGGGCATAGGGTCTTTAAAACCAGGCTGAATACAATTAAAATCATCAATAACACATAAAACATGATAACCGCATGATCCTGTATAAGGGACGGTTTCAGCGGATTATAGCGATATAGGAAAGGAAAATGCAATATATACAGCTCATAGGATATCTGCCCCATAAAAAACAGGACCTTGGACTGATAATTCAGAATGCTGTTTATGGATAGACCAATTAACAGGCCATAGGAAAGAACCATTAATTTAAATATTTTTTCCAGTGATTCAAACAGAAAATAATTATCAAGGCCTGTTATTTTTATGCACAGTATGCCCACACAAAACGATACCAGCATCAGACAATGAATCCCTTTTTGTCTGATGCTGGTATTCATGAATACCTTACTGATCCATGAACGGTTTTGTGCAATAGTATAGCCAACAGGAAAAGCAAGCGTCTCATGAACATTTCCCAGGTGCCATATCTGAAGATACCGCATGACAATTAAAAGAAAGGCAACCATATACAAAATAAGACTGATTTTTTTGGGGCAGAAATGCCGAGAACTGCAAAAAACAAAATACCACAACAGGAGCAGACTGATGAACCAGCGTGTTCTGTCGAGGTGGGTTTGACCACGGTGTATATTAATGCCAGATGATGTTAAAAAAATATCATGCATACTATGTGTTCTATCAAGAAGATAATAATCCAGTACCAGGAACAGGATGGTGCAGATCCAATAGGGGATGAAAATTCGGAAAATTTTTTTTTGTATGAAACCTTTGTAATCGAATCTTCCGGTTTCACATAGCAGGCCGTGTGCATAACCTGATAAAATAAAGAACAGGCTGACCGAATACCTGCTCAGGATAAGAGGAGGGGTCTGATCAAAAATATTTTCCCAGAAATGCGCCAGCACCACAAAAAAAATGGCAAGCCCTTTGACTTGAATTGTCTGTGAGACATCAAAAAAAGAGTTTTCTGTTTTTTTTTGGACACTGATGGTGATTAAAATTAAAAAAATGATGATGATGTAAAAATTATAAGTACCGGCGTCAGGCAAATGCAGCAGATTTTTTTCAAAATTTGAAAACATGATATATCCTTTTTTATTCAGCTTCCA
>Ga0154596_1244_pt1 | contig 10589 bp, 9 predicted proteins | sample RifGroF2_FD_116025 | JGI IMG/M metagenome (GOLD analysis project Ga0154596, IMG submission 116025) | Desulfobacula sp. GWF2_41_7
CTGAACGGTCATATCTTCGAGGGTTGGTTCGAAGACAAGGAAGACCTGGGAAGACAGCAGGAAAAGGGGATATTGACCTGCCCGGTTTGCGAAACCACTGATGTTGTTCAAAAACTTCATGCCATATCCATTCGAAGATCATCATCCCCTTCCTCTTCCCAGAAGGCTATGCAGGCAAGCCAGGAAGCCATGACGGAATTTGTAGAGAAAATAGCGGATTATGTGGAAAAAAATTTTGAAAATGTGGGGACCGATTTTACAAAAGAGGCGTTGAAAATGCACTATGGAGCTGAAGAATACCGGAGCATCAGGGGCACTACAACGGCAGAAGAGGATAAGGTCCTCCAAAAAGAAGGCGTCCCGGTGTTCAAGGTGCCCCTTGTTAAAAAACCGGGTGATGATATGAATTAAAAAAAATATGATGAAAAAACAAACTCATGACCGCCAGCCCATTTCTTTCATAGAATAAACAAGGAGAAAGCCGATGAAAAAAATTAAAAAACGATGTCTGATATGTCCTGTCCTGATTTTTGTGCTGTTTTTTTCAAGCCTTGCCCTGTGCCCGGCCCAGGAAAAAAACATGAAAGGATGGGGAATTAATGACCCGTACAATCGTTTGTATGATGTTCAGGAAATTGACACAATCAAGGCAGTTGTCCGTGAAATAAAGGAAATAACACCCCTCCCCGGAATGGCGCCGGGACTTGGGATGGAGATTGAAGATAAGGGCGGGGAACGTTATCTGGTCCATATCTGCCCCCTGGCCTATAAAGATACGGCATCCATCGGACTTAAAAAAGGGGATAAAATTAATCTAAGAGGCTGTCCGGTTGAAATTGACGGAAAGGAAGTGATCATGGCAGCCAAGATCAAAAAAGACGAAAAAGTCATCAAAGTCAGGTTGACCAGCGATGGAAAACCGTTTTGGACAATGTCTCCGGAAGAGCTTAAAAAAGAATCGGCAGAAAACTAGGCTTACCCATTAAAACCCTTTTTCAGCCGGTATGACGGTAATATGAACCCAGCGGTTCCGGGGGCCGTCAAATTCGCAGAAATAAATTCCCTGCCAGGTTCCGAGCACAAGAGATCCGTTTTCCAGCGGTATGGTTTCCGAGGGTCCGAAGAGGCTGACCTTGATATGGGCTGCAGAATTTCCTTCCATATGTTTGAAATGATCATTCCAGGGGATCACCTTGTTGATGGTGTTTAAGATATCGGTGCCAACTTCCGGATCTGCATTTTCATTGATGGTGACGGCAGCCGTGGTATGCATGGAAAAAACATGGCCAAGGCCATTCTGAATCCCGGATTCCCGGACCGCAGCCTGAACTTTTGATGTAATGTCGATCATCTCAGTCTGATCTTTTGTTTTAACGCTGATCTGCATGGCCTGCCTCCTGTGTTTTAAAGGCCGGGTGCCCGGCAAATGCCAAAAAACACCCGGCTGAATCTTTTTTAAATTCTTATTTCTTCAACATCTCAAGAGCGTTTTTGACAATATTTTCCGAAGAGAATCCATATTCCTTTAATACTTTTCCGCCCGGTGCAGAGGCTCCGAACCGGTTGATACCCATGACCCGGCCCTTTTCACCCACATATTTTTCCCAGCCCATGGAAATACCGGCTTCAACCGCCATCCTTGCTTTCACATGGGAGGGCAGAATTCTTTCCCGGTAGGGTGCCGGTGCTTTTTCAAACAGTTCCCAGGAGGGCATGGAAACCACAGCGGTTTTGATGTGGTGATCTTTTTCTAATACCTTGGCCGCATCCACACAGATATGAACTTCAGAGCCTGTGGCAATGAGGATCAGATCCGGGTCCGAAACCATTTTTACGGTATAGGCCCCATGATTGAATTCGCCGTCTCGTTTTGACACATCCAGGGTCGGCAGGTTCTGGCGGCTCAGGATCAGTGCCGTGGGGGAATCCAGGGTCATGAGGGCTTTTTTCCAGGCCAGGGCGGTTTCATTGGCATCGGCCGGTCTGACAACTGTCAGGTTCGGAATGGCCCTTAAAGCGGCCAGATGTTCCACAGGCTGATGGGTGGGGCCGTCTTCACCCACGGCAACACTGTCATGGGTGAACACATAAATCAGCGGCAGTTTCATCAGGGAGGCCATCCGGATGGCCGGGCGCATATAATCGGCAAATACTAGGAATGTCCCGCCAAAGGGCCGGACCCCTGAATGAAGGTACATGCCGGACAGGATTGCGCCCATGGCATGCTCGCGGACTCCGAACCTTATGTTGCGGCCTTCCCATGCCCCTTTCTGAAAATCCGTTGCATTTTTGATATAGGTGTTGTTGGACGGGGCAAGATCGGCTGATCCGCCCATGAGGGTTGGCAAATGGTCTGCTATGGCATTCAGCACCTTGCCTGAAGCGGACCGTGTGGCCACAGGCCCGTCTTCGGGTTTAAATACAGGAATTTTTGAATCCCATCCTTTGGTGAGAAACCCGCTGACCGCATCCACAAATTGTCCGGCATATTCGGGATAACGGGTCTTATAGGCATCAAAAATTTCCTGCCAGGCCTGTTCCAGTTTTTCTCCCAGGGCCAAGGCTTTCCGGCAGTTTTCAAGCACGTCATCCGGCACATAAAAATCCTTGTCTTCGGGCACGCCATAGAATTTTTTGGTCAGTTTTATTTCTTCCGCACCCAGAGGGGATCCATGGGCATCGGAACTGTCCTGTTTATGGGGGCTGCCATAGGCAATATGGGTTTTGATCTGAATCAGGCTGGGACGTTTCACCTCGTCTTGTCCTGCCTTGATGGCTTTTTTTATCTCATTCATATCATTGCCGTCCTGAACCGTCACCACATGCCAGTTCTGGCTTTCAAATTTGGCACGCACATTTTCCGTAAATGCAATATCGGTCTTTCCTTCAATGGTGATACCGTTATCATCATAAAGGAGGATAAGCTTTCCAAGGCCGAGATGCCCGGCAAGGGAAACGGATTCCAGGGCCACCCCTTCCATGAGATCGCCGTCGCCGCACATGACAAAGGTGTAATGATAGATGAGGGAGTTGCCTTCCTTGTTAAACCGGGCAGCCAGATGACGTTCGGCCATGGCCATGCCCACGGCATTGGCAATGCCCTGGCCCAAGGGGCCGGTGGTGGTTTCAACGCCCGGGGTTTCCCCATATTCCGGATGCCCCGGGGTCCTGGACCCCCATTGTCTGAAATTTTTCAAATCATCCAGATCAAGACCGTACCCGAACAGGTAAAGCAGGCTGTAAAGCAGGGCCGACCCATGGCCGCCGGAAAGAACAAACCGGTCCCGGTCCATCCATGCCGGATTCCTAGGGTTGTGTTTTAAAAAATATTTAAAAAGCGTGTATGCTGCGGGTGCCAGACCCATGGGCGCTCCCGGATGGCCTGAATTTGCTTTTTGAACCGCATCCATGCAAAGGGTTCGAATGGTGGTTACGGTTAATTGATCCGGATTCATTTCAGCGTTTGCCATTGGTTATTCTCCTGTTATGATAAATTGGGATTACAGGGCTCTCAAAAATTCCGGCCGCAAGGCCACCTTTCCTTTGAGCGCCTGTGATATGAGTTCAAGTGTTTTTTCTTTTTCATCGGGCAGTTTTGCCCGGATGGGAAGATAATTGGATGCATGGTTGGCATGAAAATAACCGTTGGACAGATGGGTGGAGGCGATTATGAGACCCAGCTCTTCCAGCATTTCTTCAGGCTCGATAAGGATAAATTCCCCTTTCCCGTACTGGTCGCAAAGCTCTGTTCCCGGCACCAGCATGAGGCTTAACGCACCCACATAATCCGGGTCAATGGCAGACAGGACCCTGCCGGTTTCCCGGGCATGGACGGCAGATCTTTCCCTCTGGCCAAGCCCGATGAGAACGGTTATGGAAAGTTTGATCCCGGCTTTTTTGATCCGTTTTCCCATGAAGATCATCTTTTTTGAATCCGCACCTTTCCGGATTTCTTTTAAAATTTGGTCATCCCCGGTTTCAAGACCCATATAGGCGATCTTTACGCCGAGATCGCAGAGTTCCTTTAATTCTTCGTCGGTTTTCATGCCGATGCCCTTGGTATTGGCGTAAAGCCCGACCCTTTCCACCCAGGGAATCCTTTCCTTGATCCGCCTGAGGATTTTGACCAGCCGTTTCTGGGGAATGATCATGACATCCCCGTCACAGAGAAACACCCGGTTCTGACGCCGGCAATATTGCCGGGCAAATTCAATGTCTTCAAATATGATATCATCAGTTTTGATATTAAACCGCTTGTCCCTGAACGAGCCGCAAAACGTACATTTATTATGGGAGCATCCCAGGGTGATCTGTAACAAAATACTGTCTGCCTCACTGGGCGGCCGTATCATCATACCTTCATAATGCATGAAAAATTTCCTTTAAAAAAATCAAAGCCTTTTCATAACAGGTATTGCTAAAAAATTCAATCTGTTGATTTTTTCACTGGATATTTGCCATAAGAAATTTTGCATAACCTGTTTTAAGGGTGAGTACTTTTTTCATAAGATTGCAAGACCCAAGGTTTTAACCGCAAGATTCGGGTGGTTTATTTTTATTGCCTGGTTTATTGTACTGCATACTGAAAATAAAATTGTACATCAACATCATGTTATTAAAAAAAGGAACAAAAAAAATATGAATAAGGTGATGGGGTTTAAAGAATGGGGTCTGATCGGTTTTCTGGCTCTGATCTGGGGGGCATCTTTTTTCTTTGTTAAAATAGCTGTGGCCACCATGACACCTTTGACTGTCGTGGCCTGCCGGGTGGGGCTGGCTGCTTTGCTGCTTATGGCATTTGCCCTGTCCACGGGCAGGCAACTGCCCCGGAATATCCGTACCTGGGGAGCCCTTTTTGTTCTCGGCGCGCTCAACAATGTCATTCCTTTTTCACTTATCACCTGGGGCCAGACCCATATTGATTCCGGTCTGGCGGCGATTCTGAATGCCACAACCCCGGTTTTCAGCGTTATCCTGGCCCATTTTCTAACCCGGGATGAGCCTTTGACCAAAAACCGGCTGGCAGGTGTTCTGCTGGGCTGGACCGGGGTTGCGGTTCTCATGGGAATTGATTCATTACACGGTATCGGCATGAAGACGGCAGGTCAGGCCGCAGTCCTGGGCGCTGCCTTTCTTTATTCCCTGGCCGCTATTTTCGGCCGGAGGTTCAGGGATATCGATCCTGTTGTCGTGGCCACGGGGATGCTGACAGGGTCTGCCACCATCATGATCCCCCTTGCCTTCATCATCGAGCGCCCTTTAAGCCTTCACCCGACTGCCGTAACCTTTGCTGCTCTTTTCAGCCTCGCCGCCATATCCACATCCCTGGCTTATATTATTTATTTTTATGTGCTGGCCAAAGCCGGGGCCACCAATATCCTTCTGGTGACCTTTTTAATTCCCGTGAGCGCCATTTTCCTCGGCATGGCGGTTCTTGACGAAACTCCCGGCTGGAATGCCTTTGCCGGTATGGGCCTTATCTTTGCCGGACTCATCTGCATTGACGGACGGCTTCTCACCTGGAAAAAGAAGGTATCCGATGCATAGCAGACCCCTTTAAGTTCCTTGCCGGGCAAAACAAGCCGGTTTTAATGCTGTTATAAGGAGAAAGCGGGTAGTCGCACTGATCGAAAACACAAAGCAGGAAGGCAGGGGTGATCTGAAGGCAGAACACGGCTCATCCGCTGCCTGTGAATCCGTTCAGTGTTCAGGGTAATAGGGCAGCAGAGCCTCGATATCTTTTCTCAGGGTCTTGACGAATTCCATACCAGTGTTCTGCTTGGCTTCCATGGCATCCACAATCACCTTATGGTGGTTTTCCAGACGCTCTGAATAGTCTTTTCCTCCGGGTTTGATTCGCTGGGTCAGGAAATAGTCACATACGGTTGAAATGATTTTCTGGGCATGGGCTTCCTTGTTCATTATCCAGCGGACCAACTGGTTCTGGGATTGTGCATCTTTACTACTGCTCAATTCCTGGATCATCTTTATGGATTTTTCAATGGTTGCCGTATCTTCAAGCATGGACATCACACGGGCATGATCATTATATATTCCGCATGGAATTTGACAATGGGCATTTACCCCGGGGGTGTATGCGATAACGGATCCCAGTAAAAAAAATACTGATGTAAAAAAGATTCTGATGTGGTTTTTCATGGCAGTCTCCTGTTTATAATTGATTCGCATCAAACAATCCGAATCCTGAACATCTGCATTCAAATGAGTTTATTTTTTTAAATGCAGAGAATCCAGGACAATATTGTGGTGTTGATTTTCTTTTGTTTATTTAGAAATAAACCGTCTGCCATCGTTATGCAATACATAAAGATATGTATTATTGCAGTCATCAGAAAAATCAAACAGATATAAAGATACTGCAGCCGTCATGGCCGATGTGCGGCCTGCAATTTTTTCAGACCGGATAGGGTTGTCCGGATACCTGCCGGTTTTGATTCTTCCTATGATGCACGCCTTGACATTTTTGATTTTGCCATAATTATTTAGGCAAAATTATTAACGTAAAATAACCGAAGACAGGAGTAACCATGGGAACAAAAAAGACACGTAAATTCAAAGCAGAGGTGCAGCAACTTTTGCACCTGATTATCAATTCATTGTATTCCAACAGGGAAATATTTGTCCGGGAACTGATCTCAAATGCCTCGGATGCAATTGACAAAGCCGGATTCAAAGAGCAGACTCAGCCGGAACTGTTTTCAGATGACAATGATTATCATATCCGGATATCCCTTGATCCTGAGAAAAAAACTTTCCAGATATCGGACAATGGTATCGGGATGACCCTGGATGAAGTCAATGAAAACATCGGAACCATTGCCCAGTCAGGTACTGCCGCTTTTGCAAAAGCCCTTGAAAACTCAAAGAAAGACAATCTCCTGACCCCGGAACTCATTGGTCAGTTCGGGGTGGGTTTTTATTCAGCTTTTATTGTAGCGGACAAGGTTGTACTCGAAACTCTGGCACCCGGTGAAAAACAGGGCGTCCGGTGGGAATCCGATGGTAAGGGATCTTATGTGGTAGAGGATATCGAGAAGGAAAAACGGGGCACAACCGTTACCCTTTTCCTGAAAGACCCGGAAGAAGGGGAGCAGGATTTTACCGAAGAATACACCATCCGGCATATTGTCAAAAAACATTCGGATTTTGTCAGCTATCCCATTATCATGAATGTGGAGGCCAGCGACCCCATCCCTGAGAATGAAATCATCAAGGATTCAAGCGGCAAACCCATCGGTGATACGTTTCGGAAAATCAGGAAGGATGAAACCCTGAACTCCCGGAAAGCCATCTGGTCAAAGGCCAAGGAAGATGTTACGCCCGAGGAGCATGAAGAATTCTATAAACATATAAGCCATAACTGGGACAAACCCATGGAGGTCATCCACAAGCGGTTTGAAGGAGTGACCGAATATGATGTTCTCATGTATCTGCCGTCAAAGGCGCCTTTTGACATGTTCCGGCCGGAACGGAAGCACGGCATGCAATTGTACTGCAAACGCGTTTTTATCATGGATGACTGTAAAGAGCTTTTGCCTGAATATTTCGGCTTTGTCCAGGGTATTGTGGATGCGCCTGACCTGAATCTGAATGTGAGCCGTGAAATTCTTCAGGAGGATCGCCTGGTCAGAAATATCCGGAAAAATCTCGTAAAGCAGATTTTTTCCGTCCTTGAGGGCATGGAAAAGGAAAAATACGAAGAATTCTTCAATGAGTTCGGCCAGGCTTTGAAAGCCGGTATCCCCACGGATTTTGAAAACAAGGAGAAACTGGCTGCCCTTTTAAGATATAAGACCACAAAATCCGACGGCAAATATGTCACCCTGGATGAATACATCACCAATATGAAGGAAGGCCAGAAAGAGATTTATTATCTGACCGGTGAAAATCTGACCTCCCTGATCAATTCCCCCCTGCTTGAATCCCTGAAGGCCAAGGATTATGAAGTCCTTCTCATGGTGGACCCTATTGATGAATGGGTGACCCAGTCCTTGTTTGAATATAAGGAAAAGAAACTCAAGAGTGCGGAAAAAGGGGATCTGGACCTGGATAAGGTGGATGATGAAAAGAAAAATGAATATTCAGCACTTTTATCATTCCTGAAAGGCAAGCTTGAAGACAAGGTCAAGAATGTGGTGGTTTCTGCAAGGCTTACGGATTCCGTCTCCTGTCTGTCCGGTGATGCCTGGGGCATGAGCGCCTATATGGAAAAAATCCTGAAGGCTTCAGGCCAGAAGAGCCCTGAGCAGAAAAGGGTCATGGAAGTCAATGTCAGCCACCCGGTTCTGGTAAAAATGAAAACCATATTTGAAACTGACACTACCAACCCGGTGCTCAGGGATTACAGCGAGCTTCTCTATGACATTGCCGTTATCAGCGAAGGCGGAAAACTTGATAATCCGGCAAAATTTTCAAAACAGCTCGGTGATCTCATGGCTAAAACCCTATGATCATTTTCCTTGAGACCCTGGGATGCTCAAGAAACCAGGTGGACAGCGAGATCATGCTGGGAAAGATCGTGGCAAAGGGTCACACCCTATCAAGTGACCCGGCTGCGGCAGAGGTGATTATCGTCAACACCTGCGGATTTATATCAACAGCCTCGGATGAGGCTGTTGATGTTATCCTGGAAATGGCGGAATACAAGAAAACCGGGGTCTGCAAACGGCTCATCGCCACAGGGTGCCTGGCACAAAGATATAAGGATGATCCGGATCTGACGGCAACCTTGCCGGAAGTGGATGCGTTTCTGGGTACGGGAGCCTGTGAGCATATTGTGGAAGCCGTGGAAAATAAGGAAATAAAATCCTTCACCCTTTTTCCTGATCCCAATAAAAGAGCATTCCAGGATATTTCAGAACAAAGGCTGCTTCTTTTTGATCATTTTGCCTATGTCAAGGTGTCTGAAGGCTGCAACCGGAAGTGCACCTATTGTATTATCCCGAAACTCAGGGGTCTTCAGCGGTCAAGACCGGTCCGGGAGATTGTAAAGGAATCGGAAACCCTTGTTGAAAGGGGCGTCAAAGAGATTATCCTGACGGCTGAGAATACAACGGACTATGGCCGGGACATGAAAAACGGCAAAGGGTTTGACCACGTGTTGTCGAGCCTTGCCCACAGCCTTGACAAAAAAAACGCCTGGATCAGGTTTTTATACACCCACCCTGAAACATTAACGGAATCCGTGATCCAGGCGGTTAAAAATCATCAAAATATCTGCTCCTATTATGATGTGCCCATCCAGCATGCCTCCTCCAGCATATTAAAAAAAATGGGGCGTCCCTATACGACAGAGGATCTGTATACCCTGTTTGAAACCATAAAATGGATTGACCCGGATGCAACCCTTCGAACCACTCTGATTGTGGGATTTCCAGGTGAAACTGAAGAGGATTTTAAGACCCTGATGAAATTTATCAGAGATATCCGGTTTGATCATCTTGGCGTGTTCATTTATTCGGATTCAAAAGATTTGAAATCCCATCTGTTAAAGGATCATGTCCCGCCCAAAATCGCAGAAATCCGCCATGACAGGATCATGGAAGCCCAGGCAAGAATTTCACAATCCATTAATGAGAACCATGTGGGAAAGGTGTTTGAGGTTCTTGTTGAAGAAAACCCGGAGCCTGGGGTGTATATCGGCAGAACCGGGTTCCAGGCCCCGGAAGTGGATGGGGTGACCTTTATTTATGCAGACGGGCTTGAAATCGGGGCCTTTGTTAAGGTAAAGATTACGGATGCGTTTGAATATGATATTGCCGGAGAGCTTGCATGACAAAGGATTTAAAAAAAAGAATCATTGAGATGACGGCAGATGACCTTGAAAAGGTTGAAGCCGCCCTTGTGCATCATTTGAACCCCAATCTGGAACTGGTCCGTGAAATTGCCTCCCACCTGCTTTTCAGCGGCGGGAAGCGGTTAAGACCCCTTCTGATGATTCACAGTGCAAGGCTCTGCGGGTATTCCGGCGGATCTGAAATAGAATTTTCAACCATATTTGAATATCTTCACGCCGCCACCCTTCTGCATGACGATGTGGTGGACAAAGCCGATACAAGAAGGGGAAAAAAAACGGCACATACCCAATGGCCGGCTCCGAAAGTTATTCTGACCGGTGATTTCCTTTTGGCCCTGTCCCTTGATCTGGCTTCAAGAACACAGCAGCCAAAGATTATTTCCGTTATTGCTGGCATTACAAGGGATATGTCCCAGGGGGAAATCAACCAGCTTGGAAAAAAGGGAAAGATTGATCTCTCTGAAACAGAATACCTTGATATCATTGAAAAAAAGACTGCAGTTCTGATCCGGGGAGCCTGCCAGAGCGGCGCCATCCTTGCAAATACGTCCAAAGAAAGACAGGAAGCCTTAAGGCAATATGGGTTCCACACCGGCATGGCCTTTCAGATGGCAGATGACCTTCTGGATTATAGCGGCACAAAAGAAGCACTCGGAAAGGCTCCCGGGGCAGATATCCGGGAGGGAAAGCTCACCCTGCCGGTGATCCACAGCCTCTGCCATGCATCGCCGGAAGACAGGACCTGGATGGAGAAAATCATTACAGATACCGA
>Ga0154596_1264_pt1 | contig 10439 bp, 9 predicted proteins | sample RifGroF2_FD_116025 | JGI IMG/M metagenome (GOLD analysis project Ga0154596, IMG submission 116025) | Desulfobacula sp. GWF2_41_7
AGTTCCCTTAATGCTGCATTGTTTTTTGCTTCAAATCCGGACAGCATCCACATATTGCTTTTATATGTCGCAGCTTCCACAATGGCTTTAAGATCAGCAGGCAGGGTATTCCATACATTCAGGTTGACCATGGCTTCCAACCCTGTTCCGAGTTCATGCCATCCGGGATAATAATAATATTTTGCTGCTTTATGAAGACCCAACATCATATCATGAAAAGGCCCGACCCATTCTGTGGCATCGATCACCCCTCTCTCAAGATTGGTATAAATTTCACCACCGGCCACCAGAACGGAATTTCCTCCGGCTTTGGCAAGAACTTTTCCGCCCAGACCCGGAATCCTCATTTTCAGGCCGTTAAAATCTGCCATGGAATTGATTTCTTTATTAAACCAACCACCCATCTGAGTTCCGGTATTGCCGGCAATAAAAGGTTTCAGATTAAATTTTGCATAGGCTTCCTCCCAGAGTTCCATGCCGCCTCCGGCATAGAGCCAGGCATTGAGGGACTGGGCATTGAACCCGAAAGGAACTGCGGCAAAAAATTGGGCAGCCGGTGATTTGCCGGCCCAGTAATAAGATGCACCATGACCCATTTCAACTGTTCCCTGGCTGACGGCATCGAAAACACCCAGAGGAGGTACAAGTTCGCCGGCACCATAAACCTGGATTTTTATTCTTCCACCACTCATCTGTTCTATCCACTCGGCAAGTTTATCAGCACCCTCGCCCAGCATGGGGGAATGCGGCGGCCAGGTTGTGACCATTTTCCAGTTATAGGTCTTTTCATCTTTTGCCATTGCCGGAACCGCGCTGGAGGCTAAACCGGCACCAATAGCTGCGGCACCCATTCCAACTGTTTTAATGAATTGTCGCCTGTTGTTGTTTTCCATGCAAAATCTCCTTTTTGTGATGATTAACATTATGGCTACCCTTCAGTAATAAATCTTAGCTGTTTTAGGACACATACAACCGATTTTCTTACACTGTTGCTGAAATGAAGCTTCTTGATTTACTAAATGCCGTTTTATGCCCAAACCTACCGGCAAGTCAAGGATATTTTAAACCCTTTGAAAAGAGGACAGGAGTAATCCCAGAAAAATCAGAAAACCGCCATACAAATGATAAGGATAAAGGCTTTCTTTTAAAAAAACAGAAGCGATCAAAGCGGTAAATACCGGAAGTAAATACATGAATACGGATGCAATGGAAGCCCCTGCCGTTCTAACGCCATAATTCCAGAAGATATAAGAAAGGATTGAAGGGAATATTCCCAGATATAAAAAAATTGAGATATTGACAAGATTAATCTCAAAGCCTTTAAAAACAAAAAATTCCCATACATAAAAAGGCAGAATACAAATCGTACCAAGACAAATCAGAACGGTTAAAAAGGAAATGGGCGATATGTCTATCTGTCTTTTTTTCAGCAGAACGGAATAAAATGCCCAGGAGGCAATGGAAAGAACAATTAAAAGATCGCCCGGATTAAAGGACAGGTTCAGTAAAAGGTGCCGCGACCCCTTTGCGATAATCATCAGCATTCCTGAAATTGATATCATTACACCCATTGATTGTATCAAACGGGGTTTTTTTTTGTTCATCATCCAGGATAAAAGAATGGTCATGACTGGCATGGTTGCGGCTACCAGAGAAATATTTGTAGCAGTGGTATATTGAGCACCAAAATATAAAATAGAATTATAGGCGGCCACGCTTGGAACTGCTAAAACGAATAAAAAACCCAAATGTTGCCGGATCAACCGGCCATCTGTTTTAAGATGGGACAAGGCAAAAGGCAGGATAATGATAAGGGCCGTGAGCCACCGGTAAAAAGAAAGCGTCATGGGCTTTATCTCGGATATAACGGCTTTTGCAATGACAGTATTGATAGCCCAGGAAAAAACAGCTAAAGAAAGACCGATATAAGCCAGCCATATCCGGGTCGTCTTAATTTGTTTTTTTTCCATTATGCCCATGCCTGATCATGAAGGATTGAAAAAACCGATCTCAGCTTTTTCAGTCAGTATACCCTGATCAAAAAGGGAATCAAAAAATATTCCCATGGCTTTTATTTTTTCATGATTGAGATCACAAAACAAAAGATCAAAATATTCTTTTATTCGTTTTTCTTCAATACTCAGTTTGTTGGCAGAAATTGTTATGATTTTATCCAGGTGTTGATACCCGGCTGCTTTTGAAGCCATGAGCAAAGCATGAATCTTTTTAACCAGCAATGGATTTGAATCGGCAAAGGAGCGCCTGACAACCCATACGGCAAATACAAAGGGAAGGTGTGTCATTTCATACCAGAGCACTCCCAGATCAATACAATGGTTAAACTGCTGATGCCAGGGGAGTGTCAGGGCTGTATCCCCTATGATCAATGCGGCATCGGCATTCTTCGAGACTGATTCGATATTGTTCACATCACCTATCTGATAAACAGGGGCAATATTTTTTTGATGAAAGATCATTTTCAGAAAGGAGGCCGCCGATGCAGATTCCCGGGATAAGAGGACGGTTTTACCGGTAAGCTCATCAATGGAATAACGGCTGACAAGGATGACACTCATGACCCTGCCGTGACAGGAAATGGACAGGTCAGGAAGCAATAACAGCTCCCTGTGATTCATGGCATAAAATGCTGCTGAAATAGGACTTATTACTATCCGGCCCTCCATAATTTTCCGGTTCAAAGCAGAAGGTACATCCGGAACCATTTCAAGCCAATCCGGTAAAAGACCGTTGTCAAGACCATAATAAACAGGGGAGGCATTAATATAACTTATTTTCCCCATTTTTGTTTTTTCAATATTCATTGGATACGATTCTTTCAAAAAGTTTTGTTTTTTTTTTTACATCAACCGGCAGGTATATGAAATCCGCTTTTTTCCCCTTTGAGAGTGCCCCTGTGATATGCTCAAGCCCCAAGGCTTCTGCCCCGTTAAGGGTCGCCATCGAAAAAACGGTCTGTGGATCAAGTTTTGGATAGTGTTTTGCCACAAAAGCCATTTCATCAAATATATCAAGGGAATCACAGCTTGCAAGGCTGTCGGTTCCGAGAGCCGGCCTAAGACCTTTTTTCAGCATGTTTTCAATATCCGGAAGACGGCTGTGAAGATTCCGGTTACTCCTGGGACAGACACAGATTTTAACCTGTGAACGGGCAAGGATATCCATATCTTCTTTTGTTATATGAAGGAGATGTACCGCCAGGGTCAGAGAATCAAGAAGCCCCATGTGATCCAGATAGGCCACCGGTGTTTTTGATCCGATTCCCCATCTTTCATAATCAATCCCCCTCTCGGTCAAAAAATCAGCCCAGGCCCCTTTTCTATAAAAAATGAATTCTGATTCTTCCTCTGATTCAGCTACATGAATGGAAAACGGCAACCCTGCTGATCCGGATTGATTTTTCAAATCTTTCAGCAATTTTGGAGAAGAGGTATGGGGGGCATGCCCGGCCACGGAAAAAGAAAGGGGGGCATTTTTCCGGACATCCCCTATTTCATCATTACCCGAACCCAGATATTCCTTAAAAAAAACACCGCTTAACCCTGAATTTTCAAGGATTTGTTTTGTAATCCCGAGCGTTGATACTTCCCCCACATAAAGAGTTCCCAAAGCCTGCAAATCAGATGCAGCCTTTTTTGCTTCACGGATAAGCGCTTCTGTTCCCAAAGTCTGCCGTAATTCCAGAAGGGATCTGACCCAGGGTTGAAATCCCTTGTCAAATGAAAGCCTGTTTTTTAGTGCTGACAATTCCAGATGAAGATGGGCATTGACAAGAGGCGGTATCAAAACGCCCGGTCCGTGGTCAATAAAGATCCCTTTTGGAGTACCTGCAAAAACTTCTTTAATCAATCCGTTTTCAATTTCCAGATAACCATTTTGGATAGTCTTTGCAGAATCCATGATAATCCAGCCGGCCCTATGAACTTCTCTTTTATCCCAGGCCCCGGAAATAATTTTTTTAAAGAACGGGCCTGTCATAGCAGGTGATAATAGCAGTCCCGCTGTCGCGGTTCAAATCCTGCAGTGCTGATCAGGCGGACAAGTTCTTCCCTGGGCAGCATGAAATCAACCCCGGCCGAGGCCACAACATTTTCTTCAATCATGGTGCTCCCCATGTCATTGGCGCCGAAAAAAAGAGCGGTCTGGGCGATTTTATCTCCCTGAGTCACCCAGGATGCCTGGATATTGTCAATATTGTCCAAAAAAATCCGGCTCATGGCAAGAACCCTTAAGTATTCTGCACCGGTCTTCTTTTTTATATCAATCTTTGTATTGCCCGGCTGGAACGTCCAGGGAATAAAAGCGGTAAACCCGGACGTCTCATCCTGGAGGGTTCTGATTTTATCCATGTGTTGAAATATATGAATATCATCCTCAAGATGGCCGAACATCATGGTAGCACTGGATCTCATGCCCTGAAGATGGGCCTGGCGCATAACCTCCAGCCATTGGGAGGAAAGACATTTATTCGGTGAAACCTGCTGCCGGACTTCATCACACAGGATTTCCGCTCCGCCGCCCGGAATAGAAGAAAGCCCTGCATTTTTAAGAATAGCGATGGCTTTTGCAATAGACAGGGAAGATTTTTTGGCAATATAATCAATTTCAGGCGGTGAAAACCCGTGGATATGGATATCAAAATTCTCTTTGATATCCCTTAACATACCTGTATAATAATCAAGGGTCAGACCAGGGTTCATACCACCCTGCAAAAGGATCTGGGTTCCTCCAAGATCCTGGGTTTCCCTGATTTTATCATGCAGGGCCTGCCGTGAAATGACATAGCCCCTGTCCTTGTCCGGGGGTTCAAAAAAAGCACAAAACCTGCAACCGGAAACACAGATATTGGTATAATTGATATTCCTGTCCACCACATAGGTCACGATCCGATCCGGATGATGATAAAACCGCTTTTGATTTGCAAGATCCGCCAGAGTCAGAAAATCAGCTTCCCTGTATAAGACAAGTGCCTCATTTACATCAATTCTATGATTTTCCCTTATCTTTTCAATCAATTGATCTAAACTGGCCATGATTCTATGCCAATCCGTTTACGGGGTTATAAAAGGAATCCCGCTCAACCGGGTCAAATCCTGCCGTGAGAATCAGATCTTCCATCTGGTTTCGGGTAAGGCCTTTGGCGGATTTTGCACCGGCAGTATGGGTGATCCTCTCTTCCATGATCGTCCCGTCCAGATCATCGGCTCCAAAACTCAAGGCCACCTGGGCAAGGCTTTCCCCTATCATAACCCAATAGGCTTTGATATGTTCAAAATTATCCAGCATCAACCGGGCGGCTGCCACATTTTTTAAATCATCCACTGCTGTTGTGGGGGGGAGATGGGATAGTTCCGTATTTTCCGAATGAAATGCCAGGGGGATAAAAGCTGAAAACCCGCCTGTTTCATCCTGAACCTCTCTTAATGAAATCAAATGATCCACTCGTTCCTCAAGGGTCTCGATATGACCGTATAGCATGGTCGCATTGGTTTTAATCCCCGCTTTATGAACTGCCTTTACAATTTCAAGCCATCGTTCATGACCGATTTTCCTTGGAAACAATTCTTCCTGAATCCTTTTGTTCAACACTTCGGCACCACCACCCGGCATCATAGCCAGCCCGGCTTCTTTCAACCGTTTAATGGTTTCTTCAAGACTGAGCCCGGCAAGGGTTGACAGATAATCGATTTCAACACAGGTGAAGGCTTTTATTGTTGCATGGGGCCTTATTCTTCTGATGGTCTTCAAAAGATCAATATAATAGTCGAATTTAAGATCCTCATTCAGCCCACCGACAATATGCAGTTCTTTTACCGGTTCATCCATATGTGTCATTAATCTTTTCTCAATTTCTTCAATGGAAAAGACATAGGCGCCCTCTTGTCCTTTGTCCTTTGCATAGGCACAGAACCGGCATCGGTTTTTGCAGATATTAGTGTAGTTCAGATGTTCATTATAGATATAAAAAGCCCTATTCCCATGCAAAGCCTTTCTGACATGATTTGCAATCCTGCCTAAACCGATCAGGTCATGGGTTTCATAAATAATAATCCCGTCCTCTCTGGAAAGACGGGAATTTTTCAAGACTTTTAAATAAAGGTCTTCAAGTCTTTCATCAATAAAAGAAATCTGCATTAATGTCTCTTTCTTCTAACCACCATTTTTTTCTTTTTCAAGGAGGGCCCAAAGACTCCCTGGGCCATGTTCTGTCTTGGATCAAAGAGATTGTTCTGCTGGTATGAACAGGATGCACGGGGACATTTAAGTCCTTTTTCCCCGGTCGGAGCGACAGTCTCAGTCAGAAACGGATTTTTGCATAAGGGGCACTCGATATGATAGGGCCTGTCCCAGGAAACAAACCTGCATCCCTGACTCGTACAGGTAAAAAACTCTTTTCCTTTTTCCGTTGTTTTTGAAATAATTTCACCTTGTTTGCAAAGAGGGCAAGACATGGTCAGATTGCTTTCAAATGCCGCTATCTGAGATTCGATATCTTCATCAGACAGGGAATCCTCCCCAACTTCCTCGCTTTCTGCCTCGTTTTCACTCTCCTCTTTGTCAAGGCGGTGTTTTTCTATTTCTTCCAGTCTCAGCTTTTCTTCCAGAGCTTTCAACTGAGCTTCCCGTTCAGCCATCATAGCTTCGCGGGCTTCCAGTTCGGCAGCTTTCTGTTTTGCTTTTTCTGCTTCCTGCCGGGCTTCTAAAAGGTCATTTTCCCTTTGTTCGATTTCTTCCAACTGTCTTGCCGCTTCTTTGGCTGCTTCTTCGGCTTCTTTAATTCTTTCTTCTTTTTCAGCAAGTTCTCTTGCAAGTTCGGCTGCTTTGCGTGCAGTTTCTTCAGTTTTTCTGATTTCAGCTTTCCTGGCTTCGAGTTCTTCTTTTGAAGGTCCTTTATCAAAAACATCCTTGATATTCAATTGCCCGGCTGAATCAAGCGATCTTTTCTTTCTGCTTCTGATCAATTTTGACAGACGATCCAGGTTGTCTTTTTTCAGCTTTAGAGAAATTTCCTTGGACTGGCTCACCAAAGTCATACCCCCGGATGCCATCTCCGATGCTTTAGTTTCAGCCTTGGCTTTTGATACTGAGACCCCCCGGCTTTTCAGAGTAGACTTAAAACTTTCCTTTGCAAGTTCAAGATCTTTTCTCCCGGAATTCACCTCTTCGTTTATCTGAATGACAAAAGCAACCAGGTTCATGCCCTGCATCCCGGGAAACATATTGTCAAGGAACCCGACCATCATGAAGGAAGGCATTTCCGCTTTTAAAAAGCCATGCCGGTCCGTGCTGATATATCCTTTGTTTAAAACCGAAAGGACTGCTTTTTCAAGTGTATTGTCTTTTTCAAGGCCGATATCCACCAATTCATTAATAAATGAGTCTTTTGTATACCGTTCCGGTGGAAATTCCGGATATTGCCTGATTTCTCTTTCTCTTTCAAGGATCAGGGTAATGCAGGCAATGCTGGCCAGGTTAAAGGAAACCATTGCAGAACCGGAATCAATATCCAGCAATGCCGTAATTTCCTGAGCAAGAATCTCATCCAATTGATCCCGGACAAATCCCGGATCCAGGTACCGGTATTGTTTTGTATCCGTGGCCATTATTCATCTCCCTGGTTGATCTCGGAAATCATATCTGCGATATTCAAGGCCATCTGAGAGACCTTGTCTTCCTGTCCGGTGCGCTGGGAATACGGTTCCGTTTTTTCAAAACCCTCCCGTATGGTGGAAAGCTCAAGGCATTCCCCCTCCCTGTTAAAAATAACGGATAAAGGTACCTTGATTTCAAAATCAAATTTATATGCAATCCGGTTTTTATATACCACCAGATCCCCGTTTTTATAGTCTATTTCTTCCTGAAGTGTTAGGCTGTGTTTTTCAAAAAGCATTTTTTCAATTGCATCCCAGTCTAATTCTGCATTAATCGTATCAATAAATTCTTTTTCGCTTTCCTGAATGCTCTCCGGATTTGTAAGTTTCATGTAGCACCTCTTTAATTAAAGAAAAAATGAATTTCCTTTGCAAGATTCAAATAAGCAGAAGCTGCTAGGCCTTTGATATCATGAAGCGCAGCAGGAATTTTCAGGTCTGTTGATTTTCTGATTTTATCATCCGATGGAATAAATGTATTGAAAACCAGCTCTTTTGCATCCGGCAATTTCTGATAATCCAAAAAGGACTGGATCTCTTCCTTTGTTTCACACCGGTTGAAAAGGAGTCCGGCAATTTTCAGAGGGATATGATGAAAGGTCCGGATATATTTGATACATCGAAGAAGATCAAAAAAATCTACAGCAGCGCTTTGAGGGATTGACATGCAGACTAAAAGCCAATCTGCGGCCGTCATTGCCATTGTGTTTAAAAAACCATAGGATGAAGGGGAATCGATAATGATATAATCATACTCTTTTTCAACATCTTTGAGAAAAAGGCGTAAAAGTGTTTCATTTTCAGAAAGTTTGGCCAGTTTCCCGGCTACCTGAAACAGGCCAAACCCCGCAGGCATGATAGTGAGATACCTCAATTCGGTTTTGACAACAGCATCAATGAATTTTACCTTTGCCGATAAAACAGAAGCAATATTGCAGGCATAGTCCGCGTTTTTAATACCACACCAGTGAGTAGTGCTTCTCTGGGGATCACAGTCTATCAGAAGAGTATTTTTTTCCAGTAAAGCAAATGATGTTGCAAGATTTACGGCCGTGACGCTTTTGCCTATCCCGCCCCTCTGGCCGACTATAGTCAGTATTTTGCTCATAATCCAGTATCATTAGCACAATTCCATAAAAATTCAATCATATAGTTTAAATAAATGCCTATACTTTCATCTCTCTTAAGGCTTTCAATAGAATAACGGCTCTAAAATAATAGCAAGTTGAATTATTCAGACGGATATATCATAATACGAGGCAACAGGATCACCTAAACAGGAGCTCTATACTTTTGGCAAACATATCCATTTCTCTTGAAGGCATAGATCAGGCCATTGCCAACCTTAATTATAAAGACGGTTCCATAAAACATAAGGCCGTCACAGCTATAAGATCCTTTTATATTTCAGAAGAATCCATAAAAAAACTCCATTCCATTGACATGGATATCCTTATCCGATCCATCTGGGATGTAGGAGATGATTCAAAAAAAATCAAAGCCAAACGAAGAAATTTCACCAGTATTAAATCCTCCATTAATGCAGATCTGGAAAACCTGTCCAAAAAGAGGCTGAATCTTGAAAACGTAACGATTTCGGAATCCAATGTTTTTGATATGACCGATGAAGCAAAAAACAATCTCCTCAGTTCTTTCACAGATGCGGTTAAAACCGGAGACATCAATCTTGATCAGGCCACTAACCTGTTAAAAGCAGTTACTGATTTTCTTGATAACATCCGGATTGAAAAAAAAGATACGGATTCCAAAGATCTTATCACTCAGATTAAAAAAATTCTCAACAAAATCACGGAAGATGTCCTTTCCAAAGAAGACCTGGAAACCACACCAGGGCTTAGAAAATTTAAAAAAGGGGGGTTCGGTTTTGATGAGGGCGAAGGTATTGAAGAGGATGCCGAAGAAATTGAAATCGGCGAAGACGAAACCCTGGAAGAAATTGATGAAGATATCGGGGAACCAGTTCTTGATGAGGATATAGAAGAAATCGAACTCAATGAGGATGAAGAGCTGGAAGAGGTTCTTCCGGATGAGGAAATAGAAGAAGTCGGGCCTGATGAAGACCGGGAAATAGAAGAAATCGACGGGGATATCGAAACCGTCGACCTTGATGAAGATCAAGAACCTGAAGAATCTGAAGAGGTTGAAGAATCTGAAAATGTTGAGGAAGTTGAGGAGGTTGAAGAATCTGAAAATGTTGAGGAAGTTGAAGAGGTTGAAGACCTTATCGAGGATGCCGAAGAAATTGAAATCGGCGAAGATGAAACCCTGGAAGAAATTGATGAACTCGATGAAGACGAACTTAAAGCCCTAGAAGAATACAGAAAGAAAAAAGAACTCGCAGAACACTTTGATGAGGTCCTTGGAGACAGGGAAAAAAAATTTAACAAATATACAACCATGCCTGCCGGAAAATACACCGTCGGAACTAAAAAAAGTATAAAATCCAGCCTTGAACTGCAGCAGTTTGATATGCCAAAAGTATATATCGGTGTTTATCCTGTGACCAATGCTTTGTTTGAAATCTTTATTGAGCAGACAGGATATATGACAACTGCCGAACAAAAAGGATTTGGGCGAGTTTACCATTCCAGGTTTAAAAAAAATAAAAAAGCCGCAACCTGGAACAAAACTGCTGGCTCTGAAGATATAAAAGGTGCCTGCTGGTATCACCCCTCCGGACCTGATTCGGCTCTGCATGGAAAAAGAAACCATCCTGTGGTTCAGGTCAGTGTTAATGATGCTGCAGCC
>Ga0154596_1248_pt3 | contig 10302 bp, 8 predicted proteins | sample RifGroF2_FD_116025 | JGI IMG/M metagenome (GOLD analysis project Ga0154596, IMG submission 116025) | Desulfobacula sp. GWF2_41_7
AGTCATATCAGTAAACAGCCTTCGGCCTTCCGGCACCATGGCAATGCCTGCGGCCACGCGTTTATAAGGGGCAAGTGTGGTCACATCCGTATTGTAAAGCCGGATTGAACCGGAAACACTGGAATGCACACCACAAATCGTTCGAAAAAGAGTGGTCTTTCCGGCACCGTTTGCCCCGACCACTGCCAGGACTTCACCCTGGCTCGTTTTAAACGACACATCCCTGACTGCCCGCAGAAGGCCGTAATTGACGACCAGATTTTTAATTTCTATTGCCGGCACATTCATTCGACCCCGCTTCCCAGATATGCACTGATGACGTCTTTATCGGCCATCACTTCTTTGGGCACACCATCGGCGATGATTGCGCCCGTATTCATGCAGACCAGTCTGTCGATCACCGTGAGGAGCGCATGCAGAATATGTTCAATCCAGACAATGGTCAGTGCTTTGGCCTTGAGGCCGCTGATCAGTTTGATCATCATCCGTAATTCAGCTTCCGTCAGTCCGCCGCAGATTTCATCGAGCAGAATGATTTTCGGACGTGTTGCCAGGGCCCGGGCCAGTTCAAGACGTTTCCGGTCCAGAAGACCGAGGGCCAGGGCCGGTCTGTTTGCATGGTTGATCAATTGCGTGCGCTCAAGGGAATCCACCACACAGTCTTCAGCTTCACCCCCCCTGAGGTTTGCCCCGTTATGGGCAGCGATCAGCACATTTTCGAAAACCGACATCCCAAGAAACGGCAGGGGGATCTGATGGGTGCGGACGATCCCGGCCCGGCACCGGACCGAAGCTTTATGACCGGTTATATCCTGTCCTGAAAATCTTACCCTGCCGGCGGTGGGTAAAAACGTCCCTGCCAGGACACTGAACAGAGTGGTCTTTCCTGCACCGTTAGGCCCAACGATTCCGACCGCCTCACCCGGAACAACGTGGAAATTGACTGCATTCAATGCTATAAAGCCATTAAATTTTTTATCAATCCCCAGACCTTCAAGCAGCGGCAAAACCCGAGTCTGTTTCATAAAGGCTTATCCCTGAACTTTGTAAGCCGTCATTTGATCCGTTATCGCCACAGACGGATGGTTCGCATTGGAGACAATATTGAGATCAAACCGATAGGGACCTTTTTTTGATTTAGCCCACTGGACCCCTACAAGTCCTGTGGTTGCACAGTTCGGTACCGGGCCGGCAGTAAAATCGACAGTGCCGACTGCGGTCTCGGCTTTCAGTGTTGCAAGTGATCCGGCCAGGGCGGCCTTGTCTTTCGGATTATCGGTCTTGGAAATGGCAACCACTGCGGCATCGAGCAGTGATGCGTTGGCACCCACCTGTTGATTCCATTGTTTTTTTACGGCAGCTTCATATCCGTCGGCAAGTTGCAGGCAGGTCATCCCGGTTGACAATGATGAAAAGGGAAAAAATTTATGCCAGTAAGCTCCGGCATGCAGACCGTAACCCAGAGATCCCAGTGCTTCAAGCTCGGTTGCAAACAATCCTGCTTTTGCCAGCTGGCAGATTTTCACCTGCTGTGCAAATCCCTTTTGGGCTGCCTGGCGCCAGAACACAGCAAAGTCCGGGGGAAACGGAAAGGTGTTAAAGACTTCGCAGCCTTCTTTTTTATAGGTATTGATCTGGGTTGAAAAATCAGAGGTGCCGTTTTCATAGGGTCCAGGATCTATAACGGTATAACCTGATTTTTCCAATGCAGGGAGCAACATCCCGCGGATGGCATTGCCATCGGCATCATTGGGAAGAAGAACACCCACTTTCATATTGGTTTTAACCTTACTCCACTGATCCACATAAAGGTCTGCAAAATTATTGACACCGAAACAGAAATGATAAGTCCATTTGAATGGTGAGGGTTGATCCGGTTTTGCACCCCGGCCGAAATAAAAACTTTCCCACGGGGCTGTTGTGGACAGGCACGGAATACCGGCGGCTTCACAGGTATCAGCCACCGGGTTGATGGTTTCCGGTGTGGAAGAGGTCAGCATAAAATCAATATGTTCGCCGTTTATCAGATCTTTTGCCACCTGGCTTGCCCGGACAGGATCGGACTGGGTATCACCGGTTATTAACTGGATATCATACCGTTTGGTGCCGGCTTCAATACCTTTGGCCATCTGCTTGTTAAATTGTTTGATCAGAAAGGCATCCCCCTCACCAAAGGGGCTCAGCGGCCCGGAACGGGGCCCGATAAACCCGATACGGATGATATCATTGCCCTGGGCATAGGTATGGCGAACAAATGACGGTACGGCGAGTGTGGCAGCAACACCTCCTGCCAGCTTTCCGGCGGTTTTGATAAATTCCCGGCGCGTAACCCTCTTCTCTTTTTTTTGAATTCTGCTTTTTTCCATGCTGACCCTCCTTTTAATTTGAAAATAAAACCATCCTGAATCATGAATGATTCAAAGGCTTTTATGATGGTTTAAACGATTCCAGGTAGATCCGTTCGCATTCCTTTGGCGTTGTCCGTTTCGGGTTGTTCATGCCCACAGGATCTGCAAGTGCTGTTTCCACCATTGCCGGAACTTTATCTTTAGTTACACTGACATCATCCAGGTATCGGGGGATACCCGCTTTTTTTGAAAGCAGTTCGACAAGCTCCACTGATTTTTTTGCTGCCGCTTCCAGAGACATTCCCCTGATGTCGGCACCCAATGCCTCGGCAACATCAGCAAATTTTTGCAGGTTTGCCTCCATATTAAATTTCATTACCCCGGGTAACAGCATGGCATTTGCCAATCCGTGCGGAAGATCAAAGTATGCACTGAGCTGGTGGGCCATCTGATGGCATAACCCCAGTCCGTTCACATTAAAGGCCATACCGGCCATCATGGAAGCCTCGATCATATCTTCCCGCGCTTTGATATTTTTCCCATCCCGAACCGCTGTGATGAGTGACCGGTTCACCATTTTTATGCTTTGAACGGCCAGACCGTCTGCAACAGCAAACCCGACCACGGATACATAGGCTTCAATCGCATGGGTCAACACATCTATTCCTGTAAAGGCAGTGGTTGAGGGGGGTAAGGATATTGTCAGTTCTGCATCCAGCAGGCTGATATCCGGAACCAGAAGCGGGCTGATGACGCCATATTTAAGATGTTTTTTCGTATCCGTGATAACGCTGACCCAGGTCACCTCGGAACCGGTACCGGCTGTGGTCGGGATTGCAATAAAGGGTAAGAGTTTGGGCCCGATTCTTTCAATACCGCCGATGGCAATATCATAGGAGCCGATGGTTCCGCCATGGGTATATACGACATTGGCCGCTTTGGCCGCATCAATCGCGCTTCCTCCCCCGATGCAGACGATAATATCCGGGGTGTCTTCCTTCATCCGGGCCACGGCATTGTTAACCATCGTATCTGTCGGATTAGGGCCGATATCCCCGAATAAGGTGACTTTCAGTCCTTTTTCTTCCAGCATCCGGACAAGACCGGTCACCATTTCAAATTCTTTCATGGTCTCGTCGGTAAAAACAATGACCCGGTTTTTTCCCAGGGCTTTAATCTCATCGCCAAGCGTTTTTACCGAACCTGAACCGATGATGAGTTTTTTAGGCCATAAATTAAAAATACCAGAGGACATCAGATTCTCCTTTTCAAAGAAATTACTATTTCCACACCGTTGGTAAAGGATCTCTCCATACCAATGGTATCCCTGAAACAGATACAGTAATTTAAAGGCTATTTCGCCTATTGTAAATTATACGAAAGTATAGTTTTGAATCTGCCTTAGGGAAGAGCGGATGATAGTGATGATTTTTTGAAATGAAGTGAACTGGAATTTAATCAGGCCTGGCCGTCGACCAGATCACCTTCTGATGGTCTGCCAATATCTTTTGAACAGCAGAAGTCCTGTTCCTGACCTCAAGTTTTTTAAAAATACTTTGGATATGTTTTTTAACGGTTATCTCGGAAAGAAATACTTTTTCGGCAATCTCAGCATTCTTAAGACCATGGAAAACATGACGCAGGATTTCGCATTCCCTGCCTGATAATTTGTAGATCTTTTCAAGCTGGTTTTGCCTGATTTCGGTGGACGGTTTTTTAGGTTCGATAGAAACCAGAAAAAACCTTTTATTCTCCTGTGTGATATCTTTGAAGATCATCCGGGATGAGATATTCATCACCTGAGAAGGATTGATCTGCATAATCCTGTGCCTGGGCACAAGGAGGCAGTCTTCCCGGAAGGTTCTGTGTTCATTGGCGATTATCCGGCAGTCTTCCAATAAGATGGATGGGAGATGCATTTCTTCTTCCCGGCAGGCTTGATTTCCGGTCAGGTCCCGGCAGAATTGTCTGGCCATCCGGTTCATGTGAATCAAACGCAAAAATTCATCAAAAAGGAGAATACCTTTGGATGAGTTTTCATCAATGATGTCAAGAAATATATTCCGGATCTTGTTGTTTGAAAGGAGTGCATGATGATCCAGGGCATTTCCCAGGTAAGGTGAGAGCATACTGAGCAGGCGAATGTCTTTTTCGGAAAATTTTTTTGACTTTGCCGGCCGGTACAAACCGACCCGGCCATAGTCTCTGCCTCCGGCAAAAAATTTAACATAAAGTTTGTAATGGATCTTCTGGGGTTTTAGGAAATCACAGTAAAATTCACTGGACATAAATGTTTTATAATCAATAAGGTCTTCAACCCGGATAATTTCTTTATTGCTGTTTTCCCCGATCATCCGGTAGGGGTCGTACCGGTGGTAATATTCCTTATATTGTTTGACATAATGCTCATCAAGGTTGATTTCTATACCGCCTTTGGACCCTCCGTTTTTTTTTGGGAGATAAAAAACCGAGCTTTCCGCAGAAACCTGATTGAATAAAAAACGAATGATCCTGGACATGAAATAATTGGGATCAGGTGAGGTATTTGCCAAATGAAATATTTCATGGATTTCTTTGAAGACTTGAGTATTAATTTCCATTTTTCCTCCAAATCTTGTCAGCCTTTAAATCCTTATTTGAATATTTGACATTCATTTTGTTGAATAACTTTCATACTCTATGGTATATGACCTGTCAAGTTTGGACCGTTTTTGTCAGGGAGTTATCTTAATGAAAAAGAAGATCAGTATTATCGGCGTTCCCATGGATTCCGGAAAAATTATATCCATGGATCTGGTGGAAATCAATCCCATTCTTGATATAGCCAACAAAACCGCAGAACTTGCCGCTGAGTTGACTTTGTCTGCCCTTGAAAAGGGTATTTTGTGACTCTTGCCGGATATATTGAGGCCCTTAAAAAATATAAGGGGTTTCTTCAAGATATTGTCTGCCATAAAACTCTTGGTTCCAGAGAAGCGAGATTTGCTTCAAAAAAACCTGAGTTTAAAAACGATTTATCCTCACTTCTAAAATTCCTTGGTATAAAAAAGATCTATCACCATCAAAAGACTGCCATGGATCTTATCTTTAAAGGCATTCATACCGTTATTGCCACACCCACGGCCAGCGGGAAAAGCCTTATTTATAATCTGCCCGTCATTGACAGGCTCATGGAAGACCCGGCATCCTGCGCCCTTTATCTTTTTCCTTTAAAAGCCCTGGCAAGGGATCAGCTTAATACCGTGCAAAATCTTTTGAGAATAACATGTGAACTCCACCCAGGAGCACCGGAACTGAAGGCAGCAGTGTATGACGGGGATATCAGCCAATATCGGAAAACAAAGATCAGGAAAGACCCTCCCCACATCCTTTTATCCAACCCGGAAATGCTCCATTTGTCCATGCTGGCCCATCATCATTTATGGGAATCATTTTTCAGGAATTTGAAATTTGTGGTGGTAGACGAGGTTCATACCTACCGGGGCGTCATGGGCTCCAATATGGCCTGGGTATTCAGGCGGCTTCAAAGAATCTGCCGGTTTTACGGTTCAAATCCTGTTTTTATTTTCTGTTCCGCCACCATTGCCAATCCGGCAGGCCTTTGTGAAAAACTGACAGGGCTTGAAGTCTGTGTTGTGGATGAGTCCTTTGCACCTGTGGGGAAAAAAGACATTATCCTGATGCGGGGGCTTGAAGGGGCTGCCAATACAGCCATTGCACTGATCCATGCAGCAGTCTACAGGAATTTAAGAATCATCTGCTATACCCAGTCCCGGAAAATCACCGAACTTATCGCCCTCTGGGCATCTAAGCGGGCTCCCGGCTTCTCCGGCCGGATCAGCGCTTACAGGGCCGGTTTTTTGCCCGAGGAAAGGCGCATTATTGAGGAGCGGCTTTCCACAGGAGAACTTCTGGCCGTGGTTTCCACCAGTGCCCTGGAACTGGGCATCGACATCGGCAATCTGGATATCTGTATTCTTGTCGGATACCCCGGGACCATCATGTCCACCTGGCAGAGGGCAGGCCGTGTCGGACGGGCCGGCCAGGATTCAGCCCTTATCCTCATTGCCCATGAAGATGCCCTGGATCAGTATTTTATCAATCACCCGGATATTTTTTTTAATATGCCCCCGGAAAAAGCCGTCATTAATCCGGAGAATAAGGTTATCCTGAGCCGTCACCTCGAATGTGCGGCTGCTGAACTGAGTCTGCATAAAACAGACAGTTTTCTTTGCAGTGAAACCGTTCAAAAGGCCCTGGCTGGGCTTGAATATAATGCAAAGCTTTTGAAAAGCCGGGATGGTGATTTCTGGCATGCGGCCCGAAAATCTCCCCACCGGGAGGTAAACCTGAGGGGGACAGGTAAAAGCCTGACCATTTTTATCGAAAAGACAAAACAGGTTCTTGGAGAAATCGATCGGCATCGATCCTATTTCGAAACCCATGAGGGAGCAGTTTATCTTCACCGGGGAGAATCCTATGTCATCACCCTTTTTGATTATGAAACCGGAGTGATTGAGGTCAAACGGCAGGATGTCCAATATTTTACAAGGGCAAGATCATCCAAATCCACAACCATTATCAAATTGCTGAAAACCTCTTTTGTAAAAGGGACCAGGATCGGTTACGGCACCTTGAAAATCATTGAACATGTTACCGGCTATGAAAAGAAACTGGTTGCAAACCAGAAATCCCTGGGTATCATTCCCCTTGATCTGCCGAAACTTGAATTTGAAACCGAAGGCCTCTGGATTGAAATCAGCGATCATGTCAGAGATTATATTGAATCTAAAATGATGCATTTCATGGGAGGGATTCATGCCATTGAACATGCAGCCATCGGAATTATGCCGCTTCTGGTCATGACGGACAGGAATGACCTGGGCGGGATTTCCACCCCTTTTCATCCCCAGGTGGGCAAAGCAGCGGTGTTTATTTATGATGGTGTTCCAGGGGGGCTTGGATTGACGGAACAGGCATATGAAGATGCCAAAGCACTTATCCAAAAAACTTTTGAGACCATTGCCGGTTGCCGGTGTGAAACAGGCTGTCCTGCCTGTGTGCATTCCCCCAAATGCGGTTCCGGAAACAGGCCCATTGACAAAGCGTCTGCCCTTAAAATTCTTGAGCAGATATTAAACCATGAAAAATCGGAAAGCCTGGATGAAGTCCGTGAATCTGTAATTGAATTTGCAACTGAATTTCCTTCAAAATCTGATTTAACCCCATATCATGCCGGGGATTTACGATACGGGGTTCTGGACATAGAAACCCGGAGATCGGCAGAAGAGGTCGGGGGCTGGAACAGGGCCGAGAAAATGGGGGTCAGTTGCGCAATCCTCTATGATTCAAAAAAAGATTCATATCAGGAATATTTCCAGGATGATATTGAACTGCTCTGCCAAGATCTGACTCAATTTGATCTTATTGTGGGATTCAATATCATCCGCTTTGACTATAAGGTATTGTCAGGGCTTTCGGATTTCGATTTTTCTTCTCTTCCCACCCTGGATATTCTGGTAAAAGTCCACGAAAGACTTGGCTACAGGCTTTCTCTTGATCATCTGGCAACCGAGACCCTGGGATGCCGGAAAAGTGCTGACGGACTTATGGCGCTTAAATGGTGGGAGCAGGGCGAAATAGAAAAAATCGTTGCATATTGCCGCCAGGATGTTCAGGTAACAAAGGATTTGTATCTTTTCGGGAAACAAAATCAATTTCTTTTATTTAAAAACAAAGCCGGTCAAGGTGTCAGGATACCGGTGAATTGGTGAAAATTTAAAAAAAATATTGATTTTATAGAATCTCTTTAATATATGAAAGCTGAATTTGAGCCTTTAAAATTCAATCTTTGGATATCTGAAACAAGGATCTGTTAAGAGGAGTGAAATGAAACACCATATCATTTTTAATGTAGTTTTTTTGTGTTTTTTAAGTTTTATCAGTCAAAGCCTTGCAGAGGATAAAAAGTATGTGGGTGCCGAAGCTTGCAAGGCGTGTCATGAAAAGGAATATTCTAATTACCTGAACTTTGCCAAAAAAGTAAAATCTTTTGAAAGTATTAAAAAAATGGAAAAAAAGCTGACTTTGGAAGAATATCAGGCCTGCTTTGAATGCCATACCACCGGATACGGGAAACCGGGAGGGTTTGAATCCGAAGAAAAAACGCCAGGGCTGAAGAATGCCGGCTGTGAAGTCTGTCATGGCCCCGGAAGCCTGCATATTGATGGGGGTGACCCTGAGATGATCATACGGGATGTAACGCTGGAAAACTGTAATACCTGCCACAGTAAAGACAGGATCGAAGCCTTTGATTTCAAACCTCTTTTATTTGGCGGGGCACATTAGCCGGAGGATTTTATAAAATGTTTGGTACTTTTATTGACTTCATAAAACAAAGACTGTGGCTGAGAGTTCTCATCCCTTTATCAATCATCGTGATGGCTGTTGTTGCAGCCAATCTCGGATATAATATGGTGAACCAGACAAAATTCGGTGAGACCCAGTTGAATTCCCAGAACCGGATGCTGGCCCTGGCAGTGGAAGGCGGTATGTTCGATGCCCTTTCCATTGGGGACAATGATACGGTCAGGGCCCAATTCAAACGACTGGGAGAACAGATAACCGATTTAAAGGTCTTTGTTTACGATTTTCAAGGGCTTGTTTCTTTTTGCACAGATAACAGGTCTGTAGGGAAAAAAATCCAGGAGATCTTTGATGATGCCTCAAACCGGGATATTGCCGAGATGCTGGAAAAGGGTAAGACTTCTGAAAAATCATTTCATATTTTCATGGAGGGCAAGCCTTTTTTACTTGAAAATAATCCCATCCTGAACGATAAACGATGCTTTCATTGTCATGGTGAGAACCGTAAGGTTCTGGGCGGTATTACCGTAATTTCCTCTGAATCGGGAATTTTTAAAGCCGTCAGCAGTGCAAGACAGGTCAGTCTCTTTATTGGAATTCTGGGTCTGGCAGTCATCATCCTGTTTATCTGGTTGTTTTTCCATTTCCTTGTCAATAAAAAAGTCAGAATGGTTATGGATGCCACACACGACATGCGAAGGAAAGATTTTTCAAAAATTTATGAGATCAAAAAAGGGGATGAGATCAATCATATCCTTGCCCGGATCAATCTTGTCACCCAGGATTTAAGACAGACCTTTAGACAGTTTTCCGATAATTCAGATACCATATTTCATTCTGCTTCTGATTTAAACCTGATTTCAGGGGATTTGAATGCTGCAAGCACAGATACTTCTCAAAAGGCAACAGCGGTTTCTGCTGCTGCAGAAGAAATGAGCAGCAACAACAAATCCATTGCCGTTTCCATGGAACAGGCAACGGATTCACTGAATGCAGTAGCATCGGCCATTGAAGAAATGAGTGCCACGGTAAGCGAAATTGCCAGGAATGTGGGTGCCACCAAAGAAATAACCGAACAGGTTGCCATGGGCTTTCATATGATCATGGATATTGTGAATGAGCTGGGTAAGAGGGCCAATGATGTCGATCTTGTTACCGATGAAATCCGGGCTATTTCAGAACAGGTCGGCATGCTCGCCCTGAACGCCAAAATCGAGGCGGCAAGGGCAGGAGCTGCCGGTAAAGGATTTGCCGTAGTTGCCCAGGAGATTACGGAACTTGCCACCGAAACCAATAAATCCACTCTTGAGGCTGATGAAAAATTAAGGTGGATCAAGGAAAAATCAAAGGAAGTCGTGGAAAAGGTGGCAGGGCTTACAGCCATTGTAAAAGAATCTGATGATGCTATCTCCAGCATTTCTGCCGCAGTGGAAGAGCAGAATGTCACCACCCGTGAAATTGCCAAAAATCTCAGCAATGTTTCTTCCGAAATATCTGAAGTAAGCACCAATGTAAGTCAGGGGGCTGTCGTTGCAGCCGAAATTGCAAAAGATATCACCCTGGTGGAAGAAGGTGCTAGAAAAGTTCA
>Ga0154596_1222_pt1 | contig 10218 bp, 4 predicted proteins | sample RifGroF2_FD_116025 | JGI IMG/M metagenome (GOLD analysis project Ga0154596, IMG submission 116025) | Desulfobacula sp. GWF2_41_7
AGCCTGGATGTCTGTTTTGACCAAAGTGATAAGATCGAAGCCATGATGGATAACGAGGACAAAGAAATCGAAGCGATTGAAAAAAGGAGGGCGGATTTGATCGACGAGAGGAATAATCTGATAAAATGGGCAAAAGAGAATCCTGGCAAACCGGTTGTGATCTGCGAAGGTGTGATCATGTCCGAAACTTTTATCAGGGGAAAGCACTCTGAAAAACGGTTGACCGAAACAATCCGCCATTCAAGGATTACAGAGGTTCTATGTACCTCTGACCAGGGCCATAGCCTGAATATATATGAGATGCAGATCGGCAATATTTAACGGGTTACATTTGCCCGGCTTTTAATTCATGAATCTTTTTATCTTTTTTAAGCCACAGCGCATTGAGCCATAAAAAAATGCGTGTTTTATAATCGTCATCATTGAGATAATCCCCTTTTAAAAATCCGGTTAACGGAATCACCTCAAAATCAATAATGATTTTTTTAACCCTGCCTGAAATAAATTCCCAGAAGGTTGGTGTTTTCCCAGGGTATACAATAGTGACGTCAATAATGGTATGAAGGTATTCTCCCATGGCTCCCAGGACAAAGGAAATCCCGCCTGCCTTGGGAGCCAGAAGATGGTTGAAAGAGTTGCCCTGCTTTTCTTTTTTTGTTTGTGTAAACCTTGTCCCTTCTACAAAATTCATAATGGAAACCGGTGTGTGTTTGAATTTTTCACAGGCCTTTTTTGTGCTTTCAAGATCTTTGCCCTTTAAATGAGGGTGTTTAAGCAATTTATGCTTTGAATACCGTTTCATAAAGGGAAAATCAAGAGCCCACCAGGCAAGACCCAGAAAGGGGACAAAGATCAGTTCTTTTTTCAGGAAAAATTTAAGCATGGGGATTCTTTGGTTCAATGTGGTTTGTAATGCCAGGATGTCCACCCAGGACTGATGATTGGAAAGAACCAGGTACCATTCTTTTTGTTTCAGGTGTTCAAGACCCCGGACATCCCATTCTATGGTGCAGAAAAGTTTTGAATTGAGCGAATTGATATTGATCCAGAGGGTGGCAATGAAAATAAGAACCCTGTCGATAAAGACAATAAAGGAATGCACCGGGATGATAAATTTCAAGAAGGATAAAAGGATCAGGGGAACGGTTAAAACAATGGTGTTCAGGGTATATAAAAGAATCGACAGAATACCCCTGATGGAATGAGGGAAAAAATTAAACATGATGGATTTCTTCTTTAACGGTCATTATGTGTTTTTTTGCGGTTCTTCTGTCCAGCCCGGTTAATTTTGCAACCTTTTCATAGCTGCCGGTCTCATCATAAAGAAGCCGGCAGTATCCGGATATGAGGGCGGGTACACTGATTTTCCGGTCACGGATGCCCTCGATCAGCTCCTGGGTCAGGGATAGAATTTCTTTTTCCTCTTTTTGCTTACCTTTATAGTCCCGCCTGAGAAGAACGCTTCTGACACACTGTTCGAGCTCCCGGACGTTTCCAGGCCATTCATAATTCTTTCCAAGCCTGCGGTCAATAATTCTTTTCACTTTTTGGATCAATTTTTCAGACCGGGTTCCGGTCATTCTCTCGATGGTAAAATCCAATAGTTCATCAAGTTCTGCCGGTGCTTCTTTGATTCTTGTCCTCAAAGGGGGGACTTCAATAATATCGGAGCAGAGCCGGTAATAAAAATCATCTCTGAAGACATTGCCGTCCAGGATATCTTTTTTGGGCCGGTTGGTGGCGGCAATGACCCTGCCGTTGAATCTTGACATTGCATGGGTGCCGACAGGTGAAAAGCTTCTTTCCTGGAGAACCCGCAATAATTTAATTTGGACATGGTTCGGGATTTCTCCGATTTCATCCAGGAGAATGGACCCGTGGGGGCTGCACCGGTCAAAGACTCCCCTGTAATCATCCACGGCTCCTGTAAAAGCGCCTTTTGTATGACCGAAAAGCTCTGACTCCAGGAGTGTTTCAGGGTACTGGGAAAGGTTCAGGGAGGAAAAGGTTTCTGTAAAACTCTGGGTAAAACTCTGCTTTTTTTCGTCATAGGGGATATAGCCGCTGCTGCCGATGGCTTTGGCTGCCGTACCTTTTCCTGTTCCGGTTTCTCCGAGAAGAAGGGTGGAGAAATCTTCCATCTTATTCCATAAAAATCTGTTGTATAGATCAATATTATAGGTGAACACATTATACCACAGGTGTTTTTTCAGGGTTTTCATGCACGGACTGCTGCCCACAAGGGAATGGGAAATAAAATAAAAGGCCCGCCTGAGCTGATAGGAAAGCGCAAAATAATGGACAATACTCTTTTCATCAAAACCTTTTTTGTAAAGCATGCCCATGGCTGCATCAGCAAAAGGAACCTTGACAGATGTTTCCCCTGCCCTGATCTGGTCTTTGATCAACTGGTCAAATTCATCTCTGAATTTGTGAAAGACATCAAAAAGAAAGACAATGGTAATGATTTCCCTGTCCTGCCCTTCAAACGCATTGATATCGGCTCGCCCCTGTTGTTCGAGCATGCTGATCCGATGCCCGACTTCCTGGATGGATTGATCAATGCCTTCTCTCCGGGAAGCTGAAGGGAAAAGCCCGGCAATTTTAATATCCAGTTTTTCCCTCAGATCACTGAACGGGTTTGCAAAGGCTGCATTGTGTACGGTCTTGAAAAAGTCGAGTTCTTCCGGATTCAGGCTTGCTTTTTTCATTCATGGCTCCATGGAATAAAATCAATGTCATGTGCAATTTTGTATATGCCATATGCATAAAATGCAAGCTGAAAAATTGAATTTAAAGTATAAAATCCAGGGAGGTAAACCGGAAATTCCATTATTTCGAGCGGTTATTTAATTAATAGGCTCTGGCACAATATTTGTAAGGGTCCTGCGTTGGCAATAGTCCTGCTGCTTTACGGGCTGTTTATATAATAAATGGCTGGTGAATTGAATCGTGTTTATGGGCTGTGGATTTTTTGGCTGACGGCAATAAAAATTAAATAATAAATGGAGAACTCGTTATGATTAGAAGAATACTGAATTCAAGACTTCCTTTAATGGTTTATAACCCTGTAAAGGTGTTTGATATAAAGTATTTTAATGAAATTTACACAGCCGGTGCCCTCCCGGTGCTGGATACGGAATTCCTGGCCCATGAGGATATTCTTCAAAGGGCTTTGCAGCTTTCCTTAGAACCGATTTCCTTCGGCATAAGGCTTTTCTCCCAGGACAGGGAGCTTGTGGAGAAAATTAAGCAAAAGCAGATGACCAATCTTGATCTTATTATCTGCCCGCTTTCAAAAAACGATACACCAGCCGATTTTTCCAATTTTTCCGATACAAAAATTATTCTTGAAATCAAAGATATTCATATCAATGACAAAATAAAGGAAATAAGCCCCCATGCGCTGATTCTTAAGGGAAATGAGGCTGGCGGAAAAGTTTCCAAATATTCGTCTTTTATCCTGATGCAATGGTATTTGAAGAACACGTCTTATCCTTTGTTTATCCATGGCGGTGTGGGAAAATATACAGCGGCCGGCATGTTTGCTGCGGGTGTTTCCGGCCTGGTCCTGGACAGCCAGCTTCTCATGGCCGACGAAGCACCGGTATCGAAAAATTTTAAAACGCTTCTCGGGATGCTGGATGAAAGCGATTCTACGGATATTACCTATAATGGGGATGATATTTACCGGGTGTTTGCAAAACTGGGTACAAAAATCGTTAAAGATCTGAAAATCAGGGCCGTGGAACTGGGGACCGACCCGGATGGAAAAGAAAAGCTCTATGAAACCATTGCCGCACATATGACGGCTTTTGACCGCGAAGATGCCCAGTATATACAATCTTTGTTTTATCTGGGTCAGGACGGGGTTTTTGCAAAAGATTTTGTAAAAGAGTCAACCTGCCTTGGCGACATTATTTCAGGATTTTTTAAGACCATTGGGGAGAACCTGAATTTCATTGACGGTCATGATCCCATCAAACCGGATTCAGCATTTGCCAAAGACCAGGGAACAAAATTCCCCCTGATCCAGGGGCCTATGGCCAATATCTCAGACAGTTCCGAGTTTGCCAATAAGGTCCTTGAACACGGTGCATTGCCGTTTTTTGCCGTGGGCAGCCTGCCTGAATTCCTTGCCGACAAAATGCTTAAAGACGGGGCACAAAAAGTGCCTGTTTTCGGCGCAGGCCTTGTGGGGATCGAAGCCTTTAACCCCATGGTCAAAAAACACCTGGAAATGGTGATAAAATATAAGGCTCCCTATGCCCTTTTTGCCGGCGGAATTCCTTCCCAGGTAGCGGAACTTGAAAAAGCAGGGACAAAAACCTATCTTCACACCCCATCGGTATCCATGATGGAAAACGCCATCAAGAGCGGTTGCCGCCGCTTTATCTTTGAGGGCGGAGAAGCCGGGGGGCATGTGGGTGCGCTTTCTTCCATGGTTCTCTGGGAGGATGCCGTTGCTACATTAATCAATAAAAATTATGATGTATCTGATTTATACCTGGTTTTTGCCGGCGGGATTGCCACCTGTTTTGCTTCTTTTTTTATTTCAGGCCTGACTTCTTTCCTTGCAGCCAGGGGAGCCAGGATTGGTATGCAGGTTGGAACAGCCTATCTTTTTGCCGATGAAATCGTGGAAACAAAATGCATCAAACCGCAATACCGGGATATTCTCATTGAGGAGAATGAAACCATGGTCATCGGCAAAAGCCTCGGGCTGGCCTCCAGGACCGCACCTACGGAATTTGCCCGGATGATGGTGGAAACCGAAGCGGAAATGATCCGGAACAAGGAGAGTCTTGAGAATAGGAAACGGACCTTTGAAAAAAGAAATATCGGGTCATTGCTCATTGGTGCAAAAGGGTTTCTGCCGGATTTTAAAAACCCGGGACCGGAAAACTATACCTGGTTTGATGATGATGCTCACAGGGAAAGAGGAAATTTCCTCGTGGGGGACGGCCTTGCCTTTTTTGACGGGCCGGTGACCATAAAGAAGATTCATGACAAATTTTTTGAGACCAAGTCAACCCTTTACCGGAATCTGAATTTCCTCGAGATCTTTTCAAGCCCGAAAAATAAAATCAAGGATGAGATCGCTGTTGTGGGCGTAGGTTGCACCCTGCCCCATGCCCATGATCCGGAACATTTGTGGGAAAACATTCTCAATAAAAAATATTCCATCAGTCCCATGCCCGAATCAAGATTTGATCGTGACTTGTATTATGATCCGGACAGGAGTGCCGAGGATAAAACCTATACCATCCTGGCAGGGCATATTGATGATTTTGAATTTGACTTTGAACGGTTCGGGTATGCTGAAGGAAAGGAAAAAAGGCTTTCCCGCAGCCAGAAGATGGTTCTCCAGACTGCCTATAAGGCTGTTGAAAATGCAGGCCTCCTGGGGGAGAACAACCTGCTCGCCTGCAATGACCCTTCAAGAACAGCCGTTATCATTGCCACCTGTCTTTCCAACGAACTCGGCAATACCCTTCAACTGAAATACTGGTATCCCGAACTGGTCTCCATGATGGAAAAAACCAATGAATACCAGGTCTTGACCGGACCGGAAAAAGAAATGGTGAAACAGGTCCTGATGGAGGGAATAGAAGGGGAAAACAAAGGTTATGACCCGGTCCACGGGATCTTGTTGAATATTGAAGCTTCCAGAATTGCAAGCCATCTGGGTGTCCGGGGGGCAAACTATATTGTGGATGCAGCCTGCGCATCCTCGGTAACCGCCCTTGAAGCCGCAACCGGTGAGCTTTTGTCCGGAGAACATGACCAGGTCATTGTGGGCGGGGTCAATACCCATCTGGCTCCTGAATCTTTTATCGGGTTTGCAAAAATGGGAACTCTTTCCGCGGTCGGATCATATCCCTTTGACGAACGGGCAGACGGATTTATTCTGGGCGAAGGCTCGGTGGTCTTTGTGTTGAAACGGATGAAAGATGCGCTCCGGGACAACAATAAAATATTCGGCGTCATCAATTCCATTGGCGCAAGTTCCGACGGCAAGGGAAAAGCCATTGCCGCACCCAATCCCAAAGGCCAGGTGTTAAGTGTAGAGAGATGTTTTGAAAATATCCGTCCGGGGATAAGACCTGAAGATATCGGTTTTATTGAAGCCCACGGCACATCCACCATCATCGGCGATCAGGCCGAGCTTGAAACCCTGGCTGCTGTCTACCGGAATGCAAGGGCAGGCATCAGCTCCATCAAATCCCAGATCGGGCATCTCCTGGGATGTGCCGGGTCAGCAGGGCTTTTAAGGGCTCTTCTCGCTGTCAATAAAGGCATCCTCCCTCCCAATGGTCAATTTGAAAAGCTTTCAAAAAACCATGATTTAAGTACATCTTCCCTTTTTATCGTCAAGGATGCAGAAGACTGGAAAATTAATGGGAAGGATTCCAGAAAAGCGGCTGTTTCTTCCTATGGGTTTGGCGGGATAAATTATCATATCGTGGTTGAACAGATGACCGATCAGTATCAACCGCTTAACCGTGATATTTTTACTGATCCCTCCTATGATTTTAATGATGACAGGATTGTTGTGGCAGGGCTTGGGGTTTTTCTGCCAGGAGCAAAAAACACGGATGAATTCTGGGAAAAACTCCTGTCAGGAAAAAAACAATTGTCGGATATTCCTCTTCTTCACTTTGACAACGATGCTTATGCCGACCTGGATAAAAAGTCCTTTTACCGGTTGCCCAAGGTAAAGGCCGGAGTGGTAAAGGATTATAAATTCAACAACCTGAAATACCGGATGCCGCCCATGATGGTCAAGTCCATCGAAAGAGGGCAGATTTTCGGTCTTGAGGCAGCCGATGAGGCACTTGAAAATTCAGGACTTTTAAAGGAACTGAAGCCTGCCAACAAGGTGGGGGTCATCCTGGGAACCATTGCCGGGGAAAGGCAGAGCAAAAATATCATACGGGTGCGGAAACATTTTATCGCTAATATCATTAAAAACTGTCAGACACTTGATCCTGAAAAGCGAACCCGGCTTGCTAAAAAGCTGGTTGAAGCCATCCGCACATCAATTCCGGAAAATAATGAAGATACAACACCCGGCCTTTTGTCCAATATCATTTCCGGCCGGATCGCCAATTATTTCGGGTTGAACGGAGCCAATTACGTGATTGACGCCTCCTGTGCATCCGCTTTTATTGCCATGAGAAATGCTGCACGGAATTTAAAGCAGAAAGATCTTGATTTTGTACTGGCCGGAGGGGTGGACTGTAATCTTTATCCTGCGGTTCTCATGGCTTTCAAACGCCTCGGGCTTTTATCGGAAAGTGATTGCAATTTCTTTGATTCCAGGGCAGACGGGTATGTCATGGGAGAAGGGGCTGCCATTCACATCATGACTACCTATAAAAAAGCCCGTGAATACAACATGGAAATCCTGGGTGAGATCAATGAATGTGCAGTGCGGTCCAGCGTGCCGGATCATATTCTGGCCCCCTCTGAACAGACCTTTGTTTCCACCATAAATGAAGCCTATTATAAAAGCGGTATCCGGAAACAGGATATCAACCATCTCGATCTGTTTGCATTTTCCAATATTTTTGGCGACATTGTTGAAAAACAGGTGATTGAACAGTGCTTTGATAATGAAATGCACTGCGGGAACATCAAATCCCAGTTTGGATATTTCAAGGCTGCCAACCCGGCTGTGGCCATGGCTAAACTCATGCTCATGAATAAAAACGGAAAAATTTTACCGGATTTTAATTATGATCCTGAACATTCCATTTTGAACGACAGCAAGGTTCTGAAACCTGCAAAACAGGTGATGATCAGACAAAAGGGCAGGCCATACCGGTTTGCCGCTAATGTCAACGGGATTGGCGGCAACCACTGCCATATGATCATGAGTACCTTGCCGGTCATCCTTGAAACCAAACCGCCGGTTGTAGAAGCAGAATTCAAAAAATCGGCAGGAGATGACATTGTATTGGTGGACCATGCCTATTCCTCTGATGACAGAGGAAAGAAACTCAGGATAGTTGCGCTCCTTTCAGGCCAGGGAGCCCAGAGAAGCCGGATGATGAAGGATCTGTTTGAAAAAGACAGTCATATCCGGATGATCATGGAAAAAGGGGAAGAGATTTTTGTTGAACAAAGGGGGTATTCCCTTCTGGATATGATGTTTGGTACGGATGAGGCTATCCACTCCACCCAGAATACCCAGCCAGCGATTTTTCTTTCTTCTGCCGCCATTTACAGCCGTCTGGCCCGGGAAGGATTTTCCCCGGATTATTATATCGGCCACAGCGTGGGCGAATATACCGCTCTTTTTTGCAGCGGAATGCTGTCCTTTGCCGATGCCATGCGCCTGGTCATCAAACGTTCCGATCTCATGTATGAGGCCACTTTGAAGGTACCGGGAAAAATCATGGTGGTATTTAAAAATGAAAAAGAAACCGAGAATCTGATCAGGGAATCCTTTGTTTCCAATATCTATATCACAAATAAAAACAGCGAAAAACAGACTGCCGTGTCTGGGAAGTCCGATGATATTGAAAAATTCTGTAATTTTCTGACCCAGCAGGGTACATTTTTTAAAAAGCTGAACCTGACCGGGGCTTTTCATACCCCTTTGCTCACCGAAGCATCCACAGAACTCAGGGCCTATCTTGACACTGTTTCCTTTAATGAGACCCGGTTCGGCAGAATCATATCCAATACCCATGCAAAACCCTTTCCGGAAAGACCTGAAGAAGTCAAGGACCTTCTGGCAAAACAGATAATCTCTCCTGTTGAATTTATCAAATCCATTGAAACGGTCTATGTTTCGGACCTGACCCATTTTATCGAGATCGGGCCGTCCAGGCTGCTGGTCAATCTTTTAAAGGATATCCATATCGGTGATTACGGGATAACCGTGTCTGTTGATGCAAAGGCGGGTGAAATAAAATCCTTTGAAGCCTGCCGAAGCTATCTTCGCGATTTGAATGCCGTTTTTGCGCCCACAAAGGTGCCGGTGGTTCAGGCAGCCCTTGTGGAGGAAAAATTGCCAAAGATTCAGCCCAGCGAGGATTTTGAAACGTTTAAACTCAACAACCAGGCCCTCATTGACCAGATCCTCTACAAGGAATACCAGCTCCAGAAACGGGAAACAGCCATCGAGGCCATGGAACGGTACAATTTCAACACCGGCCGGGTATTGATTTCCGGTGTCTCTGTAGGGCTTCCCGGAAAAACAAGGCGTGTGTTTGCAAAGGATAATTTCGATGCCATTTTAAATGGTGAAAATTTCATTGACCTTCTTAGCAGTGAGGCCCTGGAAGGATTCACTGATAAAAACATCACCAAACTTTATAAACAGCCGGATGGAAATGCAAGATTTGTCCAGATCACTAAAACAGAAGATGTCATTCATCTGGCCGGACAGCTCGGATATTTCAACCTGAATGATGAATACGGTATCAAGGAACAATATGATATCAGCATGGCAATCGGAATTGCCGCCGGAATCGAGGCATTGAAAGATGCCAATATCCCCCTTGTGATGCAGTATAAAAAGATGAAAGATGGAAAGACCCTGATCCCGGACGGGTTTGCCCTGCCCGAGGAAATGCAGGAAGAAACCGGTGTCATTATTACGTCTTTATGGCCCAGTGGGGAAACCATGATTTCAGAGCTGGAAAAATATTTTTATGAAAAATTCTTTTTAAAACCCTATGAAGAATTTGAAAATATTTATTATTTTCTCATGGAAAAGATTAAAGACATTGAGATCAAGGAACAATTGACGGAATGGTTTTTCAGGGCAAAATCAAGAAAGCGCAGTGATTTTGAAATCTATAAATTTGACCGGGATTTCCTTGCCAATGCCTGTCCCCTGGGTTCAGCCCATCTTGCCATGATTATCAAGGCAAAGGGTCCCAATACCCTGGTCAGTTCGGCCTGTGCTTCCACCACCCTTGCCATCGGCATTGCCGAAGACTGGATCAGGGTCGGGCGATGTAAGAGGGTCCTTGTGGTTGGGGGTGAAAATGCAACTTCCCCAAAACAGAACCAGTGGGTAGGATCAGGGTTTCTGGCCCTGGGTGCGGCCACCATCAAAAAGCGGGTGTCCGAAGCTGCCAAACCCTTTGATGAGGACCGGAACGGTACTATTTTAGGCTCCGGTGCCGTCGGCCTGGTAATTGAAAGTGAAACCTGTGCTAAAAAAAGAGGAATGAACGGGCAATGCGAGATTCTCGG
>Ga0154596_1247_pt3 | contig 10207 bp, 10 predicted proteins | sample RifGroF2_FD_116025 | JGI IMG/M metagenome (GOLD analysis project Ga0154596, IMG submission 116025) | Desulfobacula sp. GWF2_41_7
CGATATCTGAAACTCATCAAAACAGACAGCAGGCCAGCACTTGAATATTATAATATGACAGTGGTGCTGGAATATCTTGCCCTGTCGGCCAAAGGCCTGCACAAGGATGCTGGTGCGGCCCTGGACCGGATGGTGACCCAGGGCGCGGATGCCTATGTCCTGACCGTTAAAGATTATTTGGCCGGAAAAATACCGGAGACCGAGTTCATAGACCGGATCGCCTTAAAAAACAAGACCCTGCCCAATGCACTGGCCGGACTGTTGTATCATTATACCCGAAACGGCTCAAAAGCACAGCCTTACCTGGCCTGGGTCAATGAACACGGGAGACCTTCCGTTTTCCTGTATGAACCGGCTATGCATGTTTTCCGGCAGGTTTCGGCACTGCCTGCACCCCAGGCGCTTATCCGTTCCGTGGGAATGGACCCGAACCCGGTGAAACCAGGTACACCGGCTAATCTGAAAGCACAATTTAACAGAGCCTCCGGGAAAAACCCGCTTTCCCTGGCCTGGTACATTTACCAGGGTACGGAACTCCTGGTCGGCCCCATCGGGCTTGAAATAAAAACAGATACTGAAGAACAGTTAATCCAAACCCCGTTTACCATCCCCACAATGGCTGAGCCAGGGGAGTACCGGCTGGTCCTGAGGATAAAATCTAAAGATATAGATGAAGAATCCGGGGCAGTTTTCAGGATCGAATAAAATCCTTTCAGAGATTCAACCGACTCGGCTCCTTTGTGATTTTTTCGTTCCATTGAATCCATGGGTATCAAAAAAAAGGATTTACAACCGCTGGATCAGGTAAACAAATACCGGCAGGCGGCTTTCCTCCTTTATGGTATAGAACCGCGGCAAGAGTTCCCTTTTCTTGGGGCTGTCCTTGAGAGGTGACAAATATATAGCACCTTTTGATTTTCTTTTTGCACCGGCATGTTTTAAAAGAAGGGCCAGGGAATTGTCATGGCCGGGTGATAAATTGTCTCCTGCAATGAAATTGCCGGTAATTTCCATCCGGTCGAATGTTGCATTGATTTCCATCATTTTTTCAAACGCTTCTTTTACCTGTCCGGATGTCACCGGTTTGCCGATCAGGGAGAGGGTATCCGGGTCCATGGATTCAAACCCGATATTAATATAGGTATAAAAGGGTAATCGGTTCAATTTTTCAAACAAGGCCGGTTCCGATCTTAAGAATGATCCCACGCTCCCGAAGAGGTATAAAAAAGGGCGTTGATCCATGCGCTGCCTGAATCCAAATGCGTTATACGCCTCTTCAGCGGCAAAACAGATGAAATCCTCACCAGCGGCAAGAGCATCATGGTTTCCAAGGAAAAGGGCATGATAATTGACCAGATCCGCACCAAAATAATGCTTCAAAGCCGTGATCTGTTCCTGGATATTCTCTTTTGATCTTTTTTGAAATTTTTGATCTGATTTAACACAGCAGAATTTACAATGATAAAGACATCCATCGCTGATGATAAGGGGAATGACATCATAATCCGCATGCCGCGTATCCGGAGGAAGGACTGAAACCCTGGCACCGATGATCCTGTTCAGCTCTTGGGAGCGTTCATAAAGGACCCGGTCGTCATTGGCCAGTATCCGTTCAATAAGGCCTCTTGCATGGGGGTACATCCCTTGTGAATTTGCCATATACAGGTTGGCAAACAATTGGGACCATTCTGCAAAGGCGTTCATGATCACTGGGTTGGAAAAATATCTGATTTCCCATACCGGGTTGCTGGGATAAGGCAGACAGGGCAGATAATACTCCCCCATCCAGGAAACAACCCCCTCATGGCCGCTTTTATCCCCCACTGTATAATAAACCCAATCGTTTCCCATGGTCCGTTTAAACTGCTCTGCCGGATGGGGCCAGTCTGGTTTGAGCCCCCGGATGGATTTGATTTCACCGTTCAGGTTAAAGCAGAACTCAAAATCCTTTGTCCTGATTTCCGAATATCTGCCAAACCGCAAAGGGAAACTTTGTTTGACCCGTTTTTCAGGCCCCTCTTTTTCAATGCTGATCATCAAATGCTGTGGTTGTAAAAAATCCATTGCTTTCATTTTTATCGATTATCCATTATTTATCCGGATCAGAAGTGTCGTATCAATATTTCCCCTGTCTGTAAATGCATTTTAACAGGCTCATATTGACAGGATTTTGTTTGATGGAAGTCAGCTTTCACTCAGAAATCCTATTATTTCCCTGAGGATGAATTCTGGCTGCTCTTCCTGCAAGAAATGCCCGGCCTTGTCAACGGCAACAAGGCTGGATGTTTTAATGTCTTCATGCAGCATTTTTGCAATTTTAAAGGGAAAGAACACATCTTTTTTGCCCCAGAGAATCAGGGTGGAAAGATTGATTTTTTTTAAGGCGTCCCTGTCCTCGACCATGAGTTCGGGCGGGACGGCAAGGGTTCTTGAAAAGGCATTCCAGCCCTGTTTTGACCCTGTCCAGGGAGATCTGAAAATATCAACAATATCCGGCGTGACCAATTTTTTGTTATGTAATCCGTTTTTAAGGACTTCCCTGAATATAAACCGGTTGAGGAAAAGCCGGGTCGCAAGTTTTTGTTTTAACATGAAAATGGAAGCCCGGAGGGCAAGGGACCAGTCCGAATAAGGGCTGGTATTCATGACAATGAATTTATTGATCCGTTCCGGGTGGCGGACAGCAAAGCTTAAGCCTGCCATGCCGCCGAGATCGTGGACGCAGAGATGGGCTTTTTTCAGATCCAGGGCATCAAAGAAATCAAGGATGAAGCTGCGAAACATGGCAAGGTCATAGCGGGCAGTTTCCGGCTTGTCTGATTTTCCATGCCCGGGAAGGTCCGGGGCCAGTACATAAAAATGTTTTGATAATTCCGGGATCAGGTGCCGCCACAAAAGACTGCTGGATGGCCATCCGTGGAGAAGGACAAGGGCTGGACCGGTTTTGTCTCCCTGGATCAGGGTATTGATTTTCAGGTTGCTTTTTAAAGTGATGGTTTGACATTCCATTTTTTCTCTCCTTTGATTGTTTACTGGCTGGACGGCCAGCCAGTAAAGTGGTAAATTTTTTTCTTATCTGTCCCTGCAGAACAGGTCAACAATTGCGGTTTCAATTCCCTGCCATACAATTTCATTTTTGCACAGGTCAGGTTCGGTTAAAAGCTGAAGCCCCATGCCGTCGATGATCCCGGTGATAATGGCCGCCAGGGTCTCCACCGGCAGGGCAGGGGAGATCCGTTTCCGGTCAGAGGCGCTTTTCAGACCTGTTTCAAGTGCTTTTCTAAATTTTCCGTAAAGAGATGCCAGCTCAGCGTTAACAATTTCACTGTGCCTTGCCACGGCAAATCCTTCAAAAAAAAGGCTTAGAAAATCAGGATCATGTTCCATGACGCCCCGCAGGAGATCGACAATACCTTTTGCATAACCTTTGGGGGTCTCATGATGCTCAAATACGGACGCGATCATGGCAATGCTGATTTCCATGTTTTCCTTTATTACCCTTGCCAGCATTTCATCCTTATTTTTGAAATAATAATGCAGGAGCCCCCTGGAAACCCCTGCTTCCAGGGCCACCAGGCTGATGGTGGTGCCCATATATCCCTTTTGCGCGAGAATGGTTCGTACAGCACTGAGGATGATGTTCTCTTTGGGATCTTTATCGGTTGCAGGCATCAGGCCCCTTTGTCAAGTCAATCAAGTTACTGGTTGGACGGCCATCCAATAATTATCAGGGCAGTGAATTTCCGTCAAGGGAAATTTTAATTATCTGAGACTTTTTTCATTTTTTTCATTGATTTTTTAAATTCTTCACACGGATCTTCATAGGAAACCCTCTGGGTGAAAAAGAGAAAATCTGCCGGAGGGTTTTTTTCAAATCCTTCCAGGTCAAGGGGAACAAGATATTCCGGCAGTTCCAAAGGAGCTGTGCTGATTTCCCTGAAGGCAAAATTGATCTGGGTCAGACCCGGATCAATGGCTGCCACCCGGTCAATGACGCCCAGGCCGTATTCTGTGTGGCCGCTGCCGATAATTACCACAAGAGGGCCTTTGTGGTGCTGTTTCAGTCTTGTGATGGATAAGGCCATTTTATCGTTTCTGGCAAGCCAGGTATCATAGAGTTTTGTCTCTATCTGTGCATTGCCCATGCCGCAGTGAACTGCCTTGAATATGGAGAACATATAGTCCTTATAGGCCTGGCCGGGCGGCCTGGTTGAGAAAACCTGTTTTTTTTCAATGGGGGTGATGCCTCTGATTCCTTTTCTTGTAATCCTTTTTTTCAAGGTTTCGGGAAGATCAAGCCCTGCGGCTTCAAGACGGTTTTCCCGGGCCAGGGTCAGAAGACTGTAATAATAGTCCCACATAAGATCGGGCTGGGTGTCCCAGCCTAGTTTTTTTCTCAGACCGGATTCAATGATTTTTGTCAGCTCCTTTGAATGGGGAACCTTTCCCGAATCCATAAAATTTAAAAGATCAGGCGTATCTTCCATGGAAAAGAATTCAAACCCGATCATGGGGGTAAGACCGGTTTCAAGCAGGCGTTTTATAACGCGCTGCTGCATGGCGTGGTGATCCGGATGGTCATGCTTTTCAGACAGATAAATCACATCATGGGTGCTGATCCGCTTGATCATGGTGTCAAAATCAACAGGTTCGGATGTCCGGGCATCGATAATGGTTCCGATCAAGGGGTCTTTTCTCATCACATCTCTTTTTACTGCAGCACAGGATTGAATCAGGACAGGGATCAGAAAAATCAGAAAAACCAGGCAGGGTTTGTTCATAGCAGGGCTCCTGTTTGAAGGGTTAAGGGGTTGAATGTGAAAGATCCTATCAGATCCTATGTTTTTTTAAAATAGAGAACCAGGCTTTTTCCAAGGATGGGGTTGAAAAGCCGGTCTATGAATCTTGTGAGGGGCGGGTGGTCCATGAGATCCCAGACCAGGAGCCGGTGATAGAGATTCACGGATGTGGAGTCTTTTCTTTCAAGGCCCTTAAGGCATTTCAGCCACCAGAACGGGGCATGGAGGCTGTGGGCATAATGGGAAAAACGAAAAATCGCTCCAAATGATTCAATGGCTTTGATCAAACCGGTCTTTTTATAAATCCTGATGTGGCCCATGGGGGAATTGGAATATTCATGGGATAAGCGCCAGCAGATTTTTTCCGGCCAAAATCTTGGAATGCTGACAGCAAGGGTTTTTCCCGGTTTTAAGATCCGGATCAGTTCAGAAACAGCTTTTCTATCATCCAGGATATGTTCCAGGACTTCCGAGCAGATGACAAGGTCAAAACTGTCGTCTTTAAAGGGCAGCCGGGTCACATCCATGCAGGAAAGATCAATGGTCCTGCAGGAGAGATCGTTCAGTTCCTGATGAAACTCCAGTTTTTTCCGGGTTTCGATCAGGTTGTCAAATATGAAATCCGCACCCACGCAACAGGTATCCTTAATTCGGCAGGCTTCAATGGTGTGGCGGCCTTCACCGCACCCGATATCCAGAATCCGGTCGCCTGGCCGGATGCTCAGCTTGTCAAAATCAATGGTAAGCACGGATAATCTCCCGGTAGGCATCTGCTGTCCGGATGGCGGTTTTTTCCCAGGTAAATTCCTTTAGCACCCTCTGATATCCTTTTTCAGCAAGGGTTTCGCGCTGGGAAGGATCATCCAGAAGCTCCAGGACGGCATCTTTGAGTGCCTGGGCATTGCCGGGCGGAACCAGTTTGGCTGCATCTCCAGCCACTTCTGGCAGGGCGCCGCCTGTGGTGCAGATGACCGGAACCCGGCAGGCCATGGCCTCTCCCACGGGAAGCCCGAACCCTTCATAGAGTGAGGGCACCACGGCCAGTTCGGCCCTGGCATACTCTTTGACAAACCGGTCGTGGTCAATGCGGCCGGTAAAATGGATATGTCTCCCCAGATCCAGTTTTTTGACAAGTTTTTCAATGCCCCCGTTTTCTTTGGGTGTTCCAATGACCACCAGTTTCACTGGCCTTGTTTTCACGATATCGTGAACCGCAAAAAGAAGGTGATACAGCCCTTTTAAGGGAGTATCCGCACTATTGGTGACAATGATGCGTCCCGGTTCTTTTTTCAGGGTGCTCTTGGGATAAAAAAGATCAGTATCAATACCGATGGGAATGGTTAGAAATCTGGATTCAGGAATGTTGAATTCTTTTGCAATGTCTTTTTTTGAGCTTTCAGACACTGTGATGATATGGGAAAGCTTTCTTGCCACCTTTTTCTGCATGCTGATAAAAGAATACCAGCGCAGGGCCTTGAGTTTCTTATAAAAAGACCTGGTGCTTTGAACGGCAAGGCGCCGGTCAACGGTCATGGGGTGATGAATGGTGGCTGTTACAGGCATGTGCCGGGCCAGAGATAAAATTCCATAGGACAGACATTGATTGTCGTGGATGATGTCAAATTTCTTTTTTGTCTCTGAAAGATGACGTTTCACCCTCATCCCAAAGGTCAGGGGTTCAGGATATCCCATGGCAGAAACATCCAGCCATTCAATGAGGTTGACAAAATCTTTGAGTTCTTCAAGGCAAGGAGTCCTGAACAGATCGTTGGGATTATAGAGATCCAGGGTCTGGAGCCGGGTAAGGGTCACACCCGGGTCAAGGGTGATATCCGGCGGGCCTGAGATGACTTCAACCCGGTGACCGAGATCTGAAAGCGCCCGGCTCAGGTTCCGGATATAAACCCCCTGGCCCCCGCAGTGGGGGTTGCTCCGATAACTGATCAGGCCTATGTTCAAAAGGGAATTCATAAAGGAAGGTAAGTGGTGCGCCCGGCTGGAATCGAACCAGCGATCTTCAGCTTCGGAGGCTGACATCCTATCCACTGGACTACGAGCGCATGGGTCCTTATATTAATGGAAGTTTTTGGATTGATCAAGGTCAATATCAAATTTTTCTTTGGCTTCACCCACAACATAAAGAGACCCGGCCACACAAACGACATCCGTGTCATTGGAAGCTGTTACGGCATGGGTCACTGCCGCCTTGACATCTTCAATAATAATTACAGGGCGTTGGGTGATCCGTTCAGCCTCGGTTTTCAGTATTGAGGGGTCAAGGCTTCTGTCAATCTTTGCTTTTGTGATAATCACCTGACCGGCTAACGGCACAAGATGTTCAAGCATTTTTTTATAAGGCTTGTCATTAAGAATGCCCAGTACCAGGGTCAGTTTCCTTTTCTTTAAAATGGAAGTTAGATATTTTCCCAGGACCTTTACGGCATGGAGATTATGAGCCCCGTCCAGGATCACCAGGGGGCTTTCCATGACATGCTCAAGCCGTCCCGGCCACCAGGCCTTTGAAAGCCCTTCTTTTACCAGGGTTTCGGTTAAACCATACCGCGGGTCAGTTGTTTTATGTTTTTTGAAAATGAGTTCACAGGCTGCCAGGGCAAGACCCAGATTCTCTTTCTGGTGCTCTCCCGGGAGGGGTTTCTTCAGACGGACAAAATGATTCTCAAGTCCGTCATAGGTGCAGGTGTCTTTCCCTTGAGTTTTTTTCATGGAAAAATTCTTTTTATAAAAGAATAGACCAGCGGATTTATCTTTTGCAATATTTTCAAGAACCCCACGGCCCGAGGGCTGGGAAACAGCCGTGACAACAGGGACATAAGGTTTGATGATTCCGCCTTTTTCCCATGCCAGGGCTCTGATGGTTTTCCCGAGATATTCCGTATGCTCAATGGACAGGTTGGTGATGACACAGGTTTCCGGGATGATGACATTGGTGGCATCAAACCGTCCGCCCATACCTGTTTCAATAACGGCCCAGTCCACGGTCTCTTTTGCAAAATAATAAAACCCCATGGCTGTAGCGATTTCAAAATAAGTTGCGCTTCTTTTCCCTGTGTCGGCAGCATGAACAGCTTCATAGGCGTTCACCACCTCATCATCGGAAATTTCTTTCCCGTTGATGGTGATCCGTTCATTAAACCGGACCAGGTGGGGTGAAGTGTAGACCCCTGTTTTGAATCCTGCGGCCTGAAGGATGGATGCAATATAGGTGGCAGTGGAGCCTTTGCCGTTTGTTCCGGCCACATGAACCGTCTTGAATTTTTTGTGAGGATTGTCGAGACGAAATAAAATATCTTTGATGGCATCAAGCTCAAGCTTGATACCAAACCGGCCAAGTTTATAGATGGTCTTCAGGCATTCCTGATAAGATATCTTTGTCATTTTTTAAAATAAAAAACCCGGCACAAATTTAAATAAAAAAAATTAATGCCGGGTGAATTTCTAATTTTTATTAACCGTTTCTTCTGCGGGAACGTGAGGCAGCAATTCTTTGTCTTCTAACTGCTTCTCTCATCTTGCGCCGTCTGTACTGACACGGTTTTTCAAAATGCTTTTTGACTTTAAGCCGTTTGAAGAGGCCGTCATTCTGGATTTTTTTCTTTAATATCCGTAACGCACGCTCAACATCATTATCAATAACCTTGACTATAATTTCCTTCAAGAAACATCGCCCCTTTCATAGTGTATTTAAATATCTTTAAAATATTTATAACCCGACTTTGTAACAGACAAACCAATGAAAAGCAAGGAAAAAATTAAGCCTTTCCTCCTTGCGAAAAAGGCGGAAAGGCTTAATAAAATGAGGCTGGAGCCGGGTTTTAGAGTTTGGAAACCAGCTCGTTGGTTACGGATTTAAGGTCTTTTTCACCGGCCAGGGTGATGTATTTAACACCGTCTTTGGCTGCCAGTTCTCTGAAATAATAGGCAGAGGCAAGCGTTCCGGTCTTTGTATCATAGTAAATGGAATGACGTTTATCAATGGCCGTTTCATCCTGGTCGTCATTGCGTTTGGTCAATGCACCGCCGCAGACCCGGCATTTGTCTCCATTGGGTTTGATGGCGTCGATAAAGATATTGTTGGGATGGTTGTTGTCGTTTTCACACAGGCGGCGTCCCATGATCCTGTCTTTTGCGATCTGGCGGTCCAGAATCATCTCAATGACATAATTGAGCTTGATACCGGCTTCTTTAAGGGAGGCATCAAGTTTTTCAGCCTGGACTTTGTTTCTCGGGAATCCGTCCAGGAGCCAGCCTTTTTTACAATCATCCTGTTTGATCCTGTCGAGAATCATGGGGATGGTGATTTCATCAGGAACCAGATCACCCTTGTCAATATAGGCTTTGGCTTTTTTCCCAAGCTCTGTCCCGCCTTTGATATTGTCACGGAAAATAGCACCGGATTCAATATGGGCAATTTTATATTTGTCTTTCAGGATAGCTCCCTGAGTTCCTTTACCGCTTCCGTTTGGTCCGAAAAATAAAACGTTCATTCATTGCTCCTTATATTAAACATTACAATCAACTTTCCCTGTAAATCTCACGAGTTTTAAATATAAGAGTCGTTTTTATTTGTCAAGGTTTCCAGAAAACCTTTGCATGAGGCTCCAGGAAATTTTGGGGTTTTTTAAAAAAAATTGAAATGACGGGTATGAATTTTTTTTTACCTTTCCTTTCCCGGTTATCTGTTGTAGTATCCTTAAAAATTATCATTCTATCTTAACCATACCGGTTGTTTAGCCCATGTGCCGGACAGGATATATCAAAGGTCTAATTTTTTAAAATTTTTAAAAGGAGGATACTCATGTTTTGCCATCAATGCCAGGAAACAATGAAAAACACCGGCTGCAACATGAAGCAGGGAATGTGTGGAAAGCCTGCTGAAGTTTCTGATCTTCAGGACCTTTTTATCTGGGTTCTCAAGGGAATTTCAGTCTGGGGTCATAAGGCAAAGGAATTTAGCATCTATGACGACAAAGCCGGGTTTTTTATTGCTAAGGGACTTTTTTCCACCATCACCAATGCTGATTTTGACCGCAATGATTTTATAACAGGCATTAAAAAAGGAATAGAACTAAGGGAAGCTCTGAAAAGCGAATTTTTAAAAGCCTACAAAAAGAAAAACAATAAGGAGTTTTCATCATCCGTTCCTGAATGTGCCTCCTGGCGGCCCGGGGATGAGGCGGAACTTCTTGCAAAGGCCGGGACCGGCGCCGGAGGATGGCTTGAAATCAAAAATGAAGATGAACGATCTCTGAAATCCATTATCCTTTATGGATGTAAAGGCATGTCCGCCTATGCAGAACATGCCTGGCAGATAACAAAATCATGCCGGGAAGTCTTTGAATTTCTCATAGAAGCACTTTCAGCCCTGGCGGACGGCAAGATGACCCAGG
>Ga0154596_1282_pt1 | contig 10088 bp, 8 predicted proteins | sample RifGroF2_FD_116025 | JGI IMG/M metagenome (GOLD analysis project Ga0154596, IMG submission 116025) | Desulfobacula sp. GWF2_41_7
ATCGGGAATAACAATGTGGGGCTGTTCAAAAACGGCAACAGCCTGGACATCGGCTACAGCAGCACAGACAAAATAAGCATCAAAAATTTCTTTTCCGGAGCGAATTATCAGACGGATCAGGTCAAACTTGAAGGCGGTTCATACATCACTGCTGCCGACATCAACCGGATCATCCAGGACATAGCTGCCTATGCGGTCAGTGAAGGGATTACCTTAAGTTCAGTGAACGATGTGAGAAACAACGAGCACCTGATGACCATGATTGCCGGTTCCTGGCATGCATAGGATTTTCCGGCACATGATGAAAAAATTGCAGGTTGTTGTTCTTTTTCTTGTTTTTGTTTTCATACTCCCCGGACAAGGGCAGGCAAAGGATCTTAGGTTTTCAGAAGTCCTCCCGCAGGCCCTTGTCCATTCCTATGATCTTAAGATGGGCGGGATGGAAAAAGAAATCAGCAAGGAGCGGCTGACCGAGGCCGGAGCCATGTATTTTCCCACCTTTGGCCTGCTGTTTACCAATGAGTATATGGCTGATTTTGGCAAGGGTGCGGGCAATACCGTGTCTGTGGGCGAGACCATCATCCCTGGCAATGAATCGACTTTTCAGCATTCTGTGGCCTTATCGGCACAGTATATCTTGTATGATTTCGGGGTGCGGGGGCTCAAATACCGAAATGCTGAACTGGGTATCATCCTTACGGAACATAGCACTGCACAGCGCCTCATTGATCTTAAGGGAGAGGTGCTTTCCCTTTTCGGCACCGGGCTTCAGCTCCAAAAGAAAATTGAGACATGGGATGCTCTCTTGAGCCTGAGAAAAGAAGTGTATGGATTTACCCAAAGGCTGGTGACCTCGGGCGGCAAGGGCAAGCCGGAACAGGGCATTGCTGCCATTGGTGTTGCCGAAGCATTGCAGAACTGCGAAGCCCTTCGGCTGGACATGGCCGGGGTCCTTGAAAAACTCACCTATTATACCGGCGAAAATTATCAAGGGGCTGAGGTCTGGTTTACAGATCTTCAGGCGCCGGCCGGAGCGCAGGCATCCGCCGACGTATCAAGGCTGCCCGGGATCAGGTCCTATGATGTGGCTATTGAACAGAAAAATGCAGAGAAGGACATTGCGCTTCGTCATTGGCTGCCCACCCTCAGCCTTTACTCTTCTTATCGCATGTATGGAGATGACAAGACAAATTTTATGGACTCCCTTGAAAGCCTGGAAGAAAAAAATGCCTCTATCGGCCTTGTAGTGAACATGAACCTGTTCAACGGGTTCAGTGATGAGGCAAAGGCGAGAAGATTGCAGATCGAGTTGCAGAAATTGCAGATCGAAAAAGAAAAAAAGGTGGCCGAAGATGAACAGAAAGTGCGCACTCTGATGCAGAAAAGCATTATTTCTGAACAAGGGCTTGGGAATGCAAGCATCTACCGTGATGCCCTTGATGATCAGACAACAATGGCAGAAAGGCTTTCCTTGCAGCAGATCATCGACCGGATCAGCCTGTTGCAGCAAAAAGGAGCACAGATGGAAAAACATTTAACCCTGGCTCTTGCCGACGTGGAGAGATGCGTAAACGCCTTGCAATTGCAGATAATGGCAGAAGGGGCTTTGGAATGAACACCGCACTGATCGCACTTGAAATTGTGGCCCGCCTGAACCAGGTGGATTTTGATGTGAGGGCCGTGAGCCGGGAATTCGGCATCACAGACGCAGAGCTTTTACCGGAAGAGGTGTTACGCATCGCCAAAAAATACGGGTTCAGGGCAAAACAAAAAATGCTTACCCCGGAAGCAATAGCCGGCAAATACCCCTTACCGGCCATCATGATTTTAAAGGACAGGACCTATGCCGTACTTCTGAAAATAGCCCTGGAAGAAAAAAAAGCCTTGATCGTCCTGCCGGCCCAAAAAAAGGCAGACGAAAAAACCTTTGCCGAGCTTGAAGACATGGGCACTGGCAAATTTATCATTGTCAAACACCGCCTTCTTTCCTCTGAGGCAGCCTTTGGCTTTAAATGGTTTCTGGCAGAAATTGCGATATATAAGCGAATCATCGGCGAGGTATTGCTGGGGTCTTTTATAGTCCAGCTTTTTGGGCTCATCACCCCTCTTTTTACCCAGGTGATCCTGGACAAGGTCATTGTCCACCGGAGCATGACCACGCTGGATGTGCTGGCGGTTGCGTTTCTTGGTGTCACCATCTTTGAGCTGCTGTTGAACATCTCCCGGAATTATATTTTTATCCATACAGCCAGCAAACTCGATGCAAAGCTGGGGGCAAAACTGTTCAACCATCTTCTGGCCTTGCCCCTCATGTATTTTGAGGCTAGAAAAGTGGGGACGATTGCGGCACGGGTCAGGGAACTCGACACCATCCGTGAGTTTATCACCAACAAGGCGGTATCTGTCATCATCGATCTTTTTTTCTCCCTGGTGTTTGTGGTGGTGATGATGCTCTACAGCACCCTTCTCACCCTGGTGGTCCTGGGGTTTGTGGCGGTGATTGCCGTCATTTATGTCACCATCACGCCGGAACTCCGGCGGCGGCTGGAGGAAAAATTTCAGATGGCTGCAGCGTCTAATTCCTACCTGGTGGAATCCGTCACGGGCATGCAGACGGTGAAATCCCTGGCCATTGAGGGGTCCATGCAAAAAAGATGGGAAGACCGCCTGGGCCATTATGTCCGGGCCGGGTTCCGGCTTGCGGCCATGGGCAATATCTCCGGGGCCGTGGCCGGCAGCATCCAGAAACTGATGACCATTTCCATTCTCTTTCTCGGGGTTAAGGCTGTGCTGAACAATGAACTGACCATTGGCCAGCTCATCGCCTTTCAGATGTTTGCAGGGCAGTTCTCAGGCCCGGTACTGAGGCTCGTGAACCTGTGGAACGAATTTCAGCAGGCTCTTTTGTCCGTGGACCGGCTGGGGGATATCCTGAACCATCCGGTGGAGGTATCAGCCGACAAAGCCATCACCCTGCCGAAGCTTTCCGGGCGCATCATATTTGACAAGGTATCTTTTGCTTACAGTCCCAATGCCCCTCTTGTGGTCAACCAGGCGAGCTTTTCGGTTAATCCCGGAACAAGCGTGGGCATCGTGGGAAGAAGCGGAAGCGGCAAATCCACTATTGCGAAACTCTTGCAGCGGCTTTACCTTCCCCACAGCGGGGCCATCTATATTGACGAAGTGGATATCCGCCATATGAACCCCATCTGGCTGCGGTATAATATCGGGGTGGTGCTCCAGGAGAATTATCTTTTCAGCGGCACCATCCGGGAGAACATTGCTCTGCCAAGGCCTGATGCCCCAATGGAAGTGATTATCCAGGCGGCTCGGATGGCCGGTGCCCACGAGTTTATCGCCCAGCTTCCGGAAGGTTATGACACCCTGGTGGGAGAACGCGGCTCCAGCCTGTCCGGCGGCCAGAAACAGCGGGTCGCCATAGCCAGAGCCCTGATCACCAGCCCGAAAATCCTGATTTTTGATGAAGCTACTTCGGCTCTCGATTATCAGTCCGAACGGATCATCAACCAGAACCTTGCCCGGATCAAACAAGGCCGCACCACCATCATTATTGCCCACCGCCTATCCACCATTAAAAACTGTGATCTCATCATTGCCATGGATAATGGGGCCATTGTGGAGATGGGCACCCATGACCAGCTCCTGCAAAAACAGGGATATTATTTTCAGCTTAATGCATTACAGGAATAAGACATGTCGCAACCAAAAGAAGATTCTCATGAATTCAAACCGCTCCTGGCCGAGATCGTTGATGAGCCGGTAAACCCTTTAGGCAGGACCATTTTCTGGATTATTGTGGCCGCCATTCTTTTCTTCGGGAGCTGGATGTTTTTTGGCAAAGTGGATGTGGTGGTGTCTGCCCGGGGCAAGGTGATCCCGAAAGGGGAAATAAAGGTCCTGCAGCCGCTTACCACAGGGGCAGTGAGCAAGATCCTGGTAAAGGAAGGCGATGTTGTGAAAAAAGGCCAGGTTCTCATGGAGATTGATCCTTCCAGTACTGAACCTGAGCTTGCCTCCATGCAGGAAGATGCAAAACTCCTGGAGCTTGAATTGCTTCGTCTTAATGCGGTGTTCCGTCAAAAACCGTTTCAACCGAAAACAGAGCGATATGGGGCCGGCCTTGTGGCCATGCAGCAAAAGCTTCACACCTCCGCCATGGCCCGGCTTCAAAAACAGGCTGAGGCAAAAGAGGAAGAAATAAAACAGATCCGCTCCCAGCTTGCCGCGGCAGAGGCTGACGAAAAAAGGCTCCGGGATCTGTTGGCCATTGCAAATGAAAAGCTTGAACGGCTTGAACCCGTGAAAGACATTGTGAGCCGGGATCAAATTGCCCAGGCAAAAAGTGAAGTACAAAATTACAGCGGCAACCTTATCTCTGCCCAGCATAAGATTAAGGAATTAAATGCCAATGCAAGACGCGTTCAAAGTGAACTTCGGGTCATCATTGAAACCGAGCATGACAAAAACCTCCAGGAAAGCACTGAAAAACAGAACAAATTGAACTACCTCAAAGCCAATATCGAAAAAACAACCTATGTGAATGCCAAACAGCAGATCGTGGCACCCGTGGACGGATTCATCAACAAGCTTTTCATCCATACCATCGGCGGTGTGGTAAGCCCGGCAGAAAAGCTGATCATCCTGGTTCCGGCAGAATCGCCCCTGATCATCAGCGTCCTCGTTGAAAACAAAGACATCGGTTTTATTGCACAGGACATGGCATCAAGCATCAAAGTGGACACCTTCAATTTTCAGAAATACGGCACCCTTGACGGCCAGGTCAGTCATGTGGCCCGTGACAGTATTGAAGATAAAGAAAAGGGTCTGGTTTACGAGGTGTATGTTGAACCGCAGAAAACATCCCTCATGGTGGAAGGCGTATTAACGCCCATCACCACGGGTATGAGCGTGACAGCAGAAATCAAGGTGGGCAAACGACGGATCATCGAGTTCTTCATCTACCCTCTTATCAAATATCTGGATGAGGGGATCAGTGTGCGGTGAGGCATGAAAAGACAACCTTTAAAGGCTGGTTAATTTCCTGTGCTTTGTCTATTGACAATCTCCCCTGAATTTTGACCAACCTATGACGATGATCTATTGGACGTGTCTGCAAACAGTCTGCTACCGATTTTTTAGATAAACCATCATTCCGGCCATCCGTTTTATTAACATTCGAATTTTACCTGTAAACAGGGGAAAATGAATATCAATTTATCAAAAGTGATCCGGTATCACCGGATCAAAAGCGGATTGACCCAGATAGAACTTGCGGACATGGCTGGTGTGGGCAAAAACATGGTATACGGAATCGAAAAAGGAAGGCTTTCCGTACAGTTTGACAATATATTGAAAATATTAAATATCCTTAATATTGATGTGGATTTGAAAAGCCCTCTGATGGCGCGCTTCAAACAGGAGAACCCGGATGAGAACGGCTGATATTTTTTTCCAGGATTCCCTGGCCGGAAAGCTCATTGAAATCGTTCAAAACAGAGAATACCGGTTTGTTTATGTAAAAGAGTATTCCGGTCCTCCTGTTTCTTTAACCATGCCAATTGAGCAGCAGGAGTATCAATACTGAAAGAAAACATTTCAAATTTAAAGTTTTTCAAACTTTTCCGGCAAATATTAATATAGTTTCGCTTTCCTTTTCAAAAGCTTGATTTTTTTTTCTTGTCTTAAATTTACCACCCTGATACAGGTACAACATGCTGTATCTGTATCAGGGTGGAGATAATATTTCTGGTGTTTGAGGGCCGGGTCAGGATTTAGAGAATAAATGGATGTGTTGCAGCATGCAGCCTGGAAAAGGAGTATGATGAAAACAGAAATGAAAGATTCTGCAGGGGTGCGTATTCCGCCCCCTGTATTTTTTTTCATATGCCTGGGCGCGGGTCTTTGGCTTGAATCCGTTTTCCCGGACACCGCCAAGCGGATGCCGTTAATGTTTAGGCTCATCCCGGGCCTTGTGCTAACCGTTCTGTCCGGTGGGCTTGCTGTCATGGCTGTCTGGGCCCTGCTCCGGAACAAAACCACTTTCGATACCATGGCATCGACGGTCAGGATAGTTCAAAACGGAGTGTTTCGTTTTTCCCGCAACCCTATGTATCTATCCTTGTTGCTGCTCCTGTCGGGTATAGCGGTGTGGCGATGGTCCATGGGCCTTCTGGTTACCGTGCCGGTCCTGTATACCATGATTTTGTTCCTGGCGATCAAGCCCGAAGAACGGTATCTGAATGGAAAATTCGGTAAGGAATACACAGACTATGCAGCCAAGGTAAGGCGATGGATATAGGCATCGTAAAAGGAAGAAAAATGAAAAAAGTAACGATCCGTTATTGCTGGGTATGAGTCCATAACCGGATCTATGCATCCCGTGCGGCTGCTTATATCAGGGAAAAGTCCGGAATTGATGTCACACTCGATTCAAAAGGAAAAATCGGTGAACTGACGGTCTGGGTTGAGGGCAAACTGGTTGTAACAAAAGGCTTGTTCAAATTTCCTGATGAACAGGATGTTCTGGAGGTTGTTCAGAAGGAGATGGAATTGAAATAAAATCGTTTATCCCTTATGATATCCATGTGAAAGCCATGCCTGCAACTTTCCATTCCCCTTTGATCATTTTTTATATTGTCAATAGGATTCTTTCATAAAACCATTCATCCGGGATTATTGCTTCCATAAACTTATTTGACCAGAACGAATAGCCTCCTTTGACCAATTTACAGTTTTTATAATTTTATTCTCAACTACGTCAGGGTTATCACATGTTTCAAGATAGTCTTTTGATATTTGTTCCACCCTTTTATCATCATTAACCAACAAAAGAAAGTATATCCTCAGTATTAACTCTTCCCATTTTTTGTTATTATCATTGAGTTCAGCATTGGCTGAGAGGACCTTCTCGGCCAATGAATAATCCCCAGACATAACAGCCATGGAAATCAGATGATTTTTCATGTTGGCAATATCCCAGTTTCTTTCAGGTACCGTGGATAGAATGGATTTTACAATTTCGATTGCATCGTAGTCACTGCCTAACGCCCAAGGAATGTACCCAGTAAGGAGAGGGTTGTGGATGCACTGGTGAAGAATGTAAAGTTGTGAGTATTTTGCTGTTCCCTGACCCATCAATAGATCATTAATAACCCATCTAGAGGAAAAGAAGTTATTGGTGGATTCTTTTATGTTTGATGGCCAAAATTTTGCAATATTTTTACTATGTACGAAATTTTCTAAAGATTTTTCCGAATTCATAAATTTAAGATAAACTGATACACCATCTTTCCATTCTCTGTTGACTGGTGAAAGACGATAAGGGAAATTATCAACTAAAGGATCTGCTGATTCCAGCCATTGTTGAAGCCGCTCACCATCAGCTACGAAAGATGCTCCAAATTGTTCCGGGGAAATAAAGCCTAATTTTTTCAGCTCGTGTCCAACCTTCTCATCTTGCCATTGCTTTCGAAACTGTTCCTCCGATACCGGGCGGTTGAAGCTGTTAGTACCTGCCAACATCCATTCAAGTCCGGCTCCGGACCACAAGGAACAATCTGAAAATTCATTACAAAATGCTTTAATTATAGCTTTTGTATCATTTGGTCGCAATTGGTATACAGGAAGCCAATAGGTAGCAATGCCACCTGAGTTGAGGCGTTTATTTATCAGATGGAAGTACTCCTGAGTGTAGAGATTAACGACACCATTAAAGGAAGGAGGAGGAGGCTCTGCTGTAATAATGTCATATTTTTTTTCTGTTGTTTGTAGAAAAAAACGCCCGTCCTCCACATGGAGATTAACGCGCTCATCCATAGTGGGATTGTTTGTTGGATCAGGATACACAACGCGGCTCAGCTCAAGGATATCTCTTGATGTATCAACTATATCTATTTCCTCAAGGCTCTTTGTGTCTTTTAATGCATTAGCGGTTGAACCACAGCCAAAACAAATCAGCAATGCTTTCTTTGGGTTATCTATCAAGGCCACTGGCCAGTATACAAAATACTTCATGTAGCGCCTGGCATCTTTTGAAGTAGCTGACATGGAATAATTGTTAGTAATCAGTCTGTAATAATGAGGTTTATCAGCTATATCCTTTCTCATATATTGTATGGTTTCTGTAACACTTTCACGCCAAACTACCCTTTTTTCACCTGTTGAATCAGAATATAACTCAGAAGAAATATTTATATATGAGTTTTCCATAAGACCAAATGGAAAAGCAAAAATAGAAATAATAAATGCAGTACCAAGTATCTTTGCACCACCCTCATTCTTAAAAATGAATATGTTAGTATGTCCATGCCAAAAGAGTAAGCTAGTTAGACCATAGATAAGAGCAAGAAAAAAGAATGACATTTCTGTGCCAAAGACAGGGAGGAGGATATAACCGCCAATAATGGCTCCCGACATGGCTCCGGTAGTATTTGCCATAGTCAGAAAACTTGTTGCACGGCTTTCTGATAGATTTTCATCGTGAAAAGAACTCCCTATCGCTGTAAAAATAGCGCCAGAAACAAATGAAACAGGGAACATAAGTGAAAATGCTGCAGCAAAGATAAACCTATCGGCCCTTATCTTTTGGAAGACAGATAGAACGATACCAAAATTGCCATATAAGAGGATTATAAGTAAACCGTTTAGTAAAAATAAGTAAAATAAGTAATTATGGAAGTTGGAATTTTTTCTTGAGCATTTTGAGGCAAAAAGACCTCCAAAGCCTATTCCTGCTAAAACAGTTGCAAGCATAACAGCAAAATTCCAGCTATGGCTGTTGAAAAAGAGGAGTATAAATCGGAACCAAATTACCTCCAGAGCCAGTAAAACTGCTCCAGCCAGAAAACTGCCAGTCAAAGGCATAGTTAACTTTTTGATTTGTCTTAAAGAAGCAGTAGAAGCTGTTTTGATACTTGAAGGAAAGGCTGATTCTTGTTTAGCCAAATATATGGCCAAAAATGCTGCCAAAACATTCAAACTTCCCGCTAAAAATCCTGCACCCCGAATACCAATGTATTTAATTATAAAAAGTTCATTTAATAATACGCCTGTTAATGCACCAAGAGTATTCCATCCATAGAGCAGACCAAGGGTTTCTCCAAAATTTGATGTTTGCCTGTAGAGTGCTTTTACGAGTAATGGCAATGTCATCCCCATCGCGATTGTCGGAATGAGCATAAATGAAAATGCAATAATGGCCCTTAAAAAATTCAATAATGATGGTTTTGAAATTATTTGGGTATAGAGAGGGGTAAGATACGATGTTGACTTGGAAAAAAGGATAATTGCTGTAATTCCAAAGATGGCAATAATTATCTCGATGCAAACATAAAAGCGCAAAGGAAATTTGATTTTGTCGCCCCAGGCAGCAACACATGCACTGCCAATAGCTAAACCAGCCATAAATGCAGCGAGAACTATTGAAGACGCAGAGACACTATTGCCTAGATTCAATCCTGCCTGATGAAACCAAATTGATTCAAATATGAGGGCAGAAGAACCCGAGATAAAAAAAACGAAAGGAAGAAGGTTTGATATCTTATTCTGTTGTGTTTGACTAAACATATGTATACCCCCCCCAGAGGGCCCTATGTTCCAGCTGATTATTTGTTAAATTAGAAACTCAAGATCCGGAATGGGCATGAGTTTTTTGTTGGGTCCAAGGCAGACCAGTTCCAGGGTGCAGGTGACGGCAGGTTTGGTTCCATCGGGCCGCCAGGCTTCATGGGAAAATATGATTCTGTAGGCCCCATCTATTTTCCAGGTGGTCCTGATGGTGAGAAGATCACCGAAAACAGCGCCTTCATGAAAGCCCATGGTAATTTTATAAACCGCAAACCCGATGTTTTGATCATGCCACATCCCGGCCAGGGCTTTAATGCCGATGATATCCTCTCTTGCCCGTTCAAAGAATTTCAGATAATTGGCGTGGTAGACAACCCCTGAATGGTCGGTGTCCTCATAATAGACCTGGGCTTTAAAAATATGGGGGGTCTGATTTGTATCCGTCATAGACTATATCCTGTGCTTTAAAATAATTTTGATAAGGTGAATCCGAGCCAGACGGC
>Ga0154596_1242_pt3 | contig 10009 bp, 9 predicted proteins | sample RifGroF2_FD_116025 | JGI IMG/M metagenome (GOLD analysis project Ga0154596, IMG submission 116025) | Desulfobacula sp. GWF2_41_7
TTGATACAATTGAGGACAACGACACTGAATGCTTCATTGATTTCCCAGAAATCAATATCTTTGGCCGCCAGGCCGGCTTTTTCCAAAGCCATCCGGGTTGCGGGCAAAGGGCCTTTCCCCATCAGGGTCGGGTCAACACCGGCAAAACCAATTGACCTGATCGATGCCAGAGGTTTCAATCCTCTTCTTATTGCGGTTTTCTTTGACATCAAGAGCATGGCACCGGCACCGGCGCTGAGGGGAGAAGCATTGCCGGCGGTTATCGTGCCCTTGTCTTTAAATATGGATTTCAATCCGGCTGTTGCCTTAAGGTCGATTTTGGGTCTGAGAGCCTGATCCTTTTCGACAGAGACGAGCCTGCCATCAGATTGTTCAGCCTGTATCGGCAGGATTTCCCCGGCCATAAAACCGGACTGCACTGCAATCGCTGCTCTCTGGTGAGACCGTACCGCCCAAAGATCCATTTCTTCCCGGCTGATTCCAGCTTCATTGGCGAGTTTTTCTGCAGTAAGACCCATGTTCATTGTAGTGGCCATATCCCATTTCGTATAGGCGCAATCTTCATACAATGACGGGTTGACAGACATGACCCCGCTTTCAAACAGGCTCGGGCCCATGGGAACGCGGGTCATATGTTCCATACCGCATGCCAGAACCATATCGGCAAATCCGGTTGCAATTTCCATGAAACCCACTTGAATGGCTGCCATTCCGGAACCGCATTGCTGGTCGATGAAACGGGCAGGAACCCGGGCATCCATATCCGCCAGCATACCTATCGTTCTTCCGCCAAATGTCCATTGTTCTGATACGCCGAGAGCCGACCCGATAATCAAATCGTCAATCTCACCGGAATTGACACAGGAACGCCGGAGCAATGCAGGAATGAGCCGGGCCAGAAGATCATCAGCCCTGAGTTGATAAAAACCATCCCGTTCCGGAATCGCCGGACGTGAACGTGACTGGGCACTTCGCAGGTAACCGGTTATAACGACTTCTTCCATATTTAAACCCCTCCATATTTAAACCCATATATCAAATTAATCGGCAAGCCTGCACCAGCGTGCTATAAACAAGGCATAGGCCCGGGCCACATTGATGACACTTTCCAGATGAACCCGCTCGTCAATGCCATGAATATTTTCTGCAACAGGACCATAACAGGTTGGCTGGCCTGATCCAAACCGATGAAAGGCCCTCAGATCAGTCGTACAGGTAGACACATAAGATTTGGCATCCTCTTTTGTCAGGCTCCTGTGGCAATCATCCAGAACCTTGAATGCCGGCAAGTCCCTGGAAAGACTGTGGCCTTCCGAACGAAAACCATAAAACTCTACCACAGGCGGATTGTCACGCAGCCAAGGGTCTTTGCCGGCAGCCAGTCGGATGTTTTTTTCAATCAGGCTGCAGATCCTTTCATAGCTCATTTCAGGAAAAAAAGAGAGCCGTGCATGAAACTGTGCTTCTGACGGCACTGTCGACGGCCAGTCGCCACCCTCTATCACGCCGATATTCAGATTAATAGGATGTTCCATGCCGGTGTAAGCGGCTGGAATATCGGATTCATTCAAGCGGACTTCCAAATGCCGTAAAGAATCGATCAAAGTATAACATTTTTCAATGGCATTAATACCGCTGGATGCTTTTTGAACATGAGCCGGTCTGCCGCTGAGCTTTATTTTAAACCACAGAACCCCAAGCTGATCGGTCAGGATTGTAGGACCGAAAGGTTCAGGGATAAGCACTGCCTTGGCATCATATCCTTCAGCCAGACAGGCGATCGCACCGTTTCCGCTGCATTCCTCCTCAATTACCCCTTCAATGGTCAGGGGCGCACACAAACCAAATCCTGCTTTTTTGACAGCATAAGAGCCATACACCATTGCTGCAATACCGGATTTCATATCCCCTGACCCCCTGCCATACAGCCATCCGTCAATCACTGTGGGTGAAAACGGGTCCCTGGTCCAGAAATCCGGATTGCCTGCACTCACAACATCGAGATGACCGTTAAACAAAGCACTGTTGCCCCCGGCCGACTCAGCAGGCAGTATGCCGATGAGATTATTTCGATTTTCAAGAGACCAGGGAACCGGGGCAAATCCGGGATGGCCTGCCAGTTTTCCGCGATCAAGCGGTACAAGTGATGTTGAAAACCCCATCCGGTCCAATTCCTTTTTCATCACTGTCACTGCGCAGGTTTCATGACCCAGTGTGCTGGGTTCGGCAACAAGCCGGATCGCGAACTCAATCATATCGTCTGTCAGGCTGTCAATTGTTTCAATGATTTTCTTTTCCTGTATATTCAAAATGATCAATCCTTTACGCTATGACATTAAAATCGTGTCAGATCATCTGATATGATCAGCGGCGCCTCAGTCAGGCTGATAACCGTTTCAAGGTCTGTCTCTTCCGATATTTCTTTCAGCATCAATCCGTTCCGGCTGACTTTAATGACTGCAAGTTCAGTAATGATCATGTCAACACAGGCGCTGGCAGTTAATGGAAGGGTGCATTTCTTAAGGATTTTAGCAGAAGCGTTTTTTGTGGCATGGGTGGTCGTAATCACGAGCCGCTTTGCTTTTTGGGCCAGTTCCATTCCCCCCCCTATGCCTGGCGCGAATTTTCCCGGTATGATCCAGTTGGCAAGATCCCCTTTTTCAGATATTTCCAATGCACCGAGAAAAGCCAGATCCAGTCTGCCGCCCCGGACCAGGGCAAAACTTACGGATGAATCACAAAATGCCGCCCCTAAAACCGTGGTGATATATGTTCCCCCGGCATCGATCAGATTGCGGTCTGCCCTGGCCGGGCCGCTGCTTTTTCCCGCACCGATGATGCCGTTTTCAGAATGAATGGTCAGCGACATGTCTTTACCCAGAAATTCCGGTATCAGTGTCGGGATACCAATACCCAGGTTGATGACCTGTCCGGGTTTTATTTCTTTGGCAGCCCGCATGGCAATTTTTCTTTTTGGATCACTTTTAGGATCAATGGACATGATGTTTTAATACTCCATATTCCGGCATGAGGGTTTCGATCAGCACCACGTGATCAACAAAAGCCCCCGGGGTATGTACCTCGTCCGGCGGGATTTGTCCGGTCTCCACGATGGTTTCCGCTTCGGCAATCACAAGATCCCCGGCCATGGCCATCAGCGGGTTGAAATTGCGGGCGCTCTTTTCATAGATGAGGTTACCGGCACGATCTGCCCTGGACGCATGGATAAGGGCAATATCCGAACGAAGGGATGGTTCAATTAATCCCTGCCTCCCATGAACGTGGGCAGCCTGTCTGTCACGACAAAGGATGGTATCGATCCCGATATCCGTAATAATGCCAAGAAGGCCTGCGCCCCCGGCCCGTATTTTTTCAGCAAGAATCCCCTGGGGAAAGAACTCTACATCAATCAGGCTTTCATTCATCATTTCGATCACCCTGGCGTTCAACCCCAGATGAGAGGTTATCAGCTTTTTAACCCGGCCAGCCTCGATGAGGAGCGATATGCCAAGACCTGCCTCGTTGGCCTCATTCTTTATCAACGTCAAATCACATACCCCTTTATCGAGTACACCTTTGATGAGACAAAAAGGGGTACCTGGCACACCGAAACCACCTGTCATGACAATCTGGCCGTTCTTCACTTTTTTGAGCGCCCTGTCCAAACTTGTCACCTTGTCAATCATTTCAGTACCTCTGCCAGAAACAGCCGGGTTCTCTTTTCTTTTGGGCTGGCAAATATTTCATGGGGAGGGGCATCTTCAACCACGACACCGTCAGCCATAAAAATAACCCTGTCACCCACCTTTTCTGCAAATCCCATTTCATGGGTCACCACCAGCATGGTCATCCCGTCCCGGGCAAGATCCTCCATGACCCGAAGCACGTCGCCGACAAGTTCAGGGTCCAGGGCTGATGTGACTTCATCAAACAGCATGGCTTTAGGTTCCATGGCCAGGGCACGGGCTATGGCTACCCGCTGCTGCTGTCCGCCTGACAGCATCCCCGGATATGCCCCTGTTTTATCCATCAAACCCACCTTGTCGAGCAGAGCGATAGCCCTGTCACGCACTTCTGACTTGTTTTGCTTTAATACATGGACCGGCGCTTCCATAACATTTTCAAGCACTGTCATATGCGGGAAAAGGTTGAACTGCTGGAACACCATTCCAAGTCTGCAGCGGATCTGATTGATATGGCGCTCAAATGCCTTATGGTTTTTCTTACTGTCATTGATCAATGTTCCTTCAAAAAAAATCTTGCCCCCGGTCGGTTCTTCAAGATGATTGATGCAGCGCAGAAGGGTTGATTTGCCGGAACCGCTTGGCCCGATGATAACCAGAACTTCCTTGGGGTTTACTTTTAGATTGATCTTGTTAAGCACCTGCAGATGGCCAAACCTCTTTTCCAGGTCACAAATTTCTATCATTGGGACGTCAGTCCGGTTTATTGAATTGAATGCCATGGCTAACGGGCCTCCTTTCGGGTTCTTCTTTCAAGATAGCTTAAGACCAGACTGGCGCTTGTGGTGAGCACGGCATAAAGCGCTGCTGCCATCAGATATATTTCAAATGGCTTATATGTGGATCCGATGAGACGCTGGGCCGTAAGGGTCAACTCAACAAGGGTGATGGTGGAAACCAGGGAGGTATCCTTGATCAGGATAATAAAATTGTTGCCCAGGGGAGGGAGAATAATCCGTAATGCCTGGGGCAGGATAATCCTCCTCATGGACAGGTTGATCGTCATGCCAAGTGACCGGGCAGCCTCTGTCTGTCCCCGGGGGACTGAAATAATACCGCCCCGGATAGTTTCGGCATTATAGGCGCCGACATTCAATGCAAGCCCAAGGACACCGGACATGAACGGACCCAGATCAATTCCCAGTTGCGGAAATCCGAAATAAATAATGAATAGCTGAACCAGCAGCGGCGTTGATCGTATCAGCCAGATATAAAAGGTCGCAGGCATGCGCAGGAACGGATTTCTGGCAAGTTTGCACAAAGCTGCCGATAGTCCGAATATCAGCCCCAGGACGAGGGATAACAGGGAAATTTCCAGGGTAAGGATGGTCGCCTTGAGCAGAAAGGGAAAATAGTGAACCATAATATTCCAGTCAAGCATAATCTTTTCCTTTTACAATATAAATAACCGTTTGCCTGCCTGTTTCCTTTTGTAAAACCACCTGGCAGGCAAACGGCAGATACATGCATCTATCTAACGTCTGTTCCCAGCCATTTCATGGAAATTTTATTATATGTTCCATCTTCTTTTATAGAAACAAGGGCCTGATTGATGACTTTCTTTAATGAATCATTCCCCTTGCGCAAGGCAATCCCCATTTTTTCTTCATAGAGCAAATCCCCGGCCAGCTGGATCTGGATATTTTTTTCCTTTATGGCCAGTATACCGACGATCTTGTCGGTGATAATGCCGTCAATCCGGCCGTTGGCAATCTCAAGAAACATATCCGGTTCACCTTTATAAGTACGAATGTCGACAGAGGAAAGATTCTCCCTGACCCATTTCTCATAAGTCGTGCCCAGGGTTACACCGATTTTTTTCCCTGCAAGATCTTTAACTGACGTCAGCAAAGAACCCTTTTTTACAAAAAGCTGTGCACCTGAACGATAATACGGCTCTGAAAAATCAATTGATTTGAGACGTGCTTCCGTAATGGCCATACTGCCACAGATCAATTCGAATTTATTGGCCAGAAGGCCGGCAATTATACCGTCCCAGGCAGTCGTGACAGGGGTGCCGGAAACACCGATTCTCTTTGCAATCTCCTGGCCGATCTCAACATCAAACCCGGTGACTTTATTCTGATCATTCACAAAATTAAAGGGCGGATACTGGCCGCTCATTGCCATCGTGATTTCGCCTTTTTGCTTGACGTTAGAAAGGTCATCAGCCAACGCAGCCTGTATCAGCACCATACTGACAAACATGACAAAAACAATTTGTGTAATTTTGCGCATCATTCTTCTCCTCTTCTCTATTTTATGGTTATTATCGAAAATCGGGATCAGGTTATGGCCCTTCCCAATGATTGCAAATCATCTTATCCAAGGCAGTCTTCCCGCAAAGATAAGGCAACACGGTTAAGAGCCCTGTCCAGCCGGGACAGGATCTCGTCTATCTGTTTTTCTGTCACGATCAGCGGGGGTGCTATCAACACGTGATCCCCGGCAAGACCGTTAATCGGTCTTCTGGGGTAAACAAGCAGGCCCTCGGCAAAGGCTTGCCCGGTAATCCGGCTGTTCATCTGAAATGCCGGATCAAAAGGCTTGCGGGTAAGATTGTCCTGGACAAACTCAAGGGCAGTCAACAATCCCTTGCCCCTCACTTCGCCGATAAACGGGTATTTTTCTGCAAGGTTAAGAAGCCCTGTTTTAAGGAGTACTCCCATCCGGTCGGCATTCCCGGACAGGTTGTCCTCGATGATGCGATTGAACACAGACAGGCCAACGGCACAGGCCATGGGATTGCCGGCATACGTATGCCCGTGGGGGAATCCGCCGTGATCCATCACTGTTTGAACGATGTGTTCCCGGGCCATGATGGCTCCCAGGGGATAATACCCTGAAGCCATCCCTTTGGAAAAAGCGACAATATCGGCTTTAAGATTCCAGTGTTCATAGGCAAACAATTTTCCTGTCCGGCCGAAACCTGTCATGACTTCATCTAAAATCAGCAGGATGCCATACTTGTCACAGATTTCCATGATCAAAGTGAAATAACCGTCAGGCGGGACCAGGGCTCCAGTGCTTGCCCCGCCAATGGGTTCACAGATAAAAGCTGCAACATTTTCCGGTCCCTGTTCCAGAATCATTTGTTCCAATGCTGATGCACATCTAAGATTACATTGGGGGTATTTTTTTTCATAATGGCAGCGATAGCAGTATGGAGCCGGAATCTTGGGGTATGTCTGAAGGAGCGGCCGGTAAGGTTTTTCAAGCGGAGAATAACTTGTAAGAGCAAGGGCGCCAAGGGTTGAACCGTGATATGAGGGCGTGCGGCTGATAAATTGATACCGGCCGGCCTGTCCGATGCTGCAGAAATAACTGCGGCAGAGTTTCATCGAAGATTCGACAGCTTCAGATCCGCCGGATACATAAAAGACTCTTTCAAGATGCGGAGCCGTATTTTCAACTAATTTTACAGCCAGATCCAGGGCCGGTCTGTTTTCAAACTGGGTCCGGTAGGTGAAAAAAACGGATTTTGACTGGATTGAAACAGCCTCTATCACCTTTTCATCGTTATGCCCGATGTTGCAGATGACAGCTCCTGAACAGGCATCAATATATTTTTTCCCGGATTCATCCCATATATAAATTCCATGGGCCTTTGAAACTACCGGCATAGATGAAGCAGTCTGATAAAATAAAGGATTGGACGTTCCGGCAATAGTCATATTCGATACTCCCTGGATTTATTTTTAATTAACACGATTCTCCCTGCCCGATGATCAAACCTGCCTGCTGCTTGAAGACAAAGGCAATTCTCTTACAGGCGGAAGCGTTGCAGATACTCTTTTTGCAAGATCAATGACGACTGGCACAAATTGCTGCTCGATCTCTTCTATATTGCGCTGAAGGATTGAAAAATCGAATGAGATGCCTCCTATCACTTTGCCTGTATGGGGGTTGGTAAGAGGCGCGGCAATCGCAATAAGTCCCTGCATATACTCTTCAATATTCATGGCATATCCCCGCTTTTTTGCAATCATCAGGTCTTTTAGCAAAAGATCCCGATCCGTGATTGTTTTCCGGGTTTTCGGCAATAATTCCATCTGTGCGACCCGTTCCTTCAGGACATCTTCCGGCAGGGCTGACAAATAGGCTTTTCCCAATGCCGTATTGTGCAGGCAGCTTTTGGTGAAATCCGGTAAAATATAAGTGAGCGTATCTATCGCCTCTTTGTTGTAAATACGCATCATGGTGTCTTCAACACACACAGCGACATCGATTGTCATGTTGTAGCGGCTGTGAATCTCGTCAACCTGAACCTTGATGAACCGTTTATAGTCTGTTGCACCGATCAGATTGTTGCAGAAGGCAAAACAGAAAATAGAAGGCCGGATAAGATTGGTCGCATCATCTTTCTCAATATAGCCCATTTCTATCAGTGTATTGATGTACCGGTAGGTTGAAGTCATATTCAGCCCCAGCAATTTTGAAATATTGGTTTGCGTTAAAGCAGGCGTTTCTTTGGTGAACAGTGAAAGCACCTTTAATCCTTTTTCCAGTGATTTTGAAAAATATGTATTGTTTGTGACCATTCATGTCCTCATTTACTATTATAGTAAATTATTTACTATTATAGTTAATATATATAAATATTGAAAAACCTTGTCAAGTATTTTTTTGATCATGGGATTTATAGTGGATCGCCTCTGAATTCGGCATCCATATAAGCCTTGTTATCGCTGGAAAAGGGAAGCAATAGAAGCTCTTCCATCAGTATCTGGCAATACGCGGGAAAAACAAAGAAATCGAGAAGAGAGTTTAAAGACCTGGTATGGAATGCTGATGCCTTACCGGGCCTATCGCCTTTCCATCATCCGCATGGAATTGAAACGTTTTGTCCGGATATTTATAAAAATTCCTCCATAATCCAAAAAGCTTATAAACAGGCAATATCCTATTGGGATTTTTTATCCCGTTCATCAGGAAGAATTCTCACCGCCCCCTTATCCGCAGAGCTTGCAAAACAGGCATAGGCCCTGAGTGACTCAGGTATGATCCGGTCCCTTACCGGCTTGAATGCATCCGGGCCTTTTGATTCTTCAGCCTTTCGCCGTTCGAAAAGTTCTGGTTCCGAAACACAGAGGTTGATTTTTCTTCCAGGGATACTGATCTCGATCCTGTCCCCATCCTTGACCAGGGCGATGGTGCCTCCAAAAGCCGCTTCGGGTGAGACATGCCCAACACAAAGACCGGATGTACCACCGGAAAATCTGCCGTCAGTGATCAGTGCGCATCCGGTTTCCAGATGCATTGACCGGATATAAGAGGTAGGATAGAGCATCTCCTGCATCCCCGGCCCTCCCTTTGGACCTTCATAACGGATAACGACTATATCTCCTGATTTTATCCTGCCTTCAAGGATGCCTTTGCATGCGTCTTCTTCAGAATCAAATACTTTTGCCGTTCCTTTAAATTCAAAAATGGATTCATCAACCCCTGCGGTTTTCACAATGCATCCGTTTTCCGCCATATTTCCGAAAAGGACAACCAGCCCGCCATCCTTATAATATGCATGCTCAACGCTTCGAATACATCCGTTTTTCCTGTCCTTATCCGGATGGCTGAAATTCGTGTCATGGGAGCCCATAACAAAATTTTTGTATCCGCAGGGCCCTGCCAGATATTTTGCGAGAGCCTCCCGGGTAACGGCTTTGTTCATGATATCATGGGTATCAAGAATCTCTTTTAGGCAAGCGGCATCAACTCTTTTTACCGAAGTGTCGATCAGCCCGGCACGGTCAAGCTCTCCGAATATTCCCATGATTCCGCCGGCACGGTTTACATCCTCCAGGTGGTAATGGGAACTGGGCGCTACCTTGGAAAGACAGGGTACTTTTCTTGAAAGGGCATCAATATCCTTCATGGTGAAATCCACACCAGCGGACCAGGCAACTGCCAGAAGGTGGAGAACGGTGTTTGTCGAACCGCCCATGGCTATATCAAGGGCCATAGCATTCATAAATGCCTCCCGGGTGGCAATGGATCTTGGCAGGACCGAAGCATCGCCCCTGCCATAATAGGCTTCTGCCATTTCAACAATTCTTTTGGAAGCTTGTGTGAATAATTCTTTTCTAAGGGCATGAGTTGCCACAATGGTTCCGTTTCCGGGCAGGGCAAGACCGATGGCCTCTGTCAGGCAATTCATGGAGTTTGCAGTAAACATGCCTGAGCATGAGCCGCAGGTGGGGCAGGCAATGCCTTCAATCTCGTCTATGGTCCCGTCTGGGATCGAGCTGTCTCCTGCCATTACCATAACA
>Ga0154596_1261_pt2 | contig 9854 bp, 14 predicted proteins | sample RifGroF2_FD_116025 | JGI IMG/M metagenome (GOLD analysis project Ga0154596, IMG submission 116025) | Desulfobacula sp. GWF2_41_7
AATACTAAAACATTTATAGGAGTAATACGATTATGAAAAGCGGAAGAATAGCAATCCCTTCAAACGGCCAGGGCGGACTTAAAGGAACAAGAGCAGGACATTTCGGTCATTGCGATGTGTTTACCCTGGTAGACGTGGAAAACGGTGAAATTAAAGAGGTCTCCATCCTTCAAAACCAGGAACATGTCCAGGGCGGCTGTATGGTCCCGGTCAACCTTCTTTCCGAAAACAGGGTCAGCGCCCTGGTGGTCGGCGGGATCGGCATGAGGCCGCTCATGGGATTCAGACAGGTCGGGATCAATGTGTATCATGATGATCAGCGCATTGACATCGAACCTGTGGTAAATGACCTCATTGCAGGTAAACTGCCTGAAATCAAGAACGACCAGGTCTGCGGCGGTGGCGGCGGACAGGTCTGATGCGGTTTAAAAGAGGAGAAACAAAATGAAAATAGCAGTCAGCGCCCAGGGAAAAACCCTGGATTCACAGCTCGATCCGAGATTTGGACGAGCAGCTTATATCCTTGTCGTTGATACGGAAACCCTTGAGTTTGAGGCCTTTGACAACGGCAGCAATAAAAATGCCTTCAAAGGCGCCGGAATCCAGGCCGCAGCCATGGTCAGTGATAAGAATGCCGAAGTCCTTCTGACCGGTTTCTGCGGCCCTAATGCATTTTCAACCCTCACGGCAGCCGGTGTTAAAGTGGTCAGTGATCAGAATGGCCGGGTCATTGATGTGATTCAAAAATATAAACAGGGAGGAGCTGTTTATGCTGAGGGTGCCAACAAGGACGGCCACTGGTAAAAGGAGACACCCATGCCTCTGTATGAATTTAAAAAGGATAGCCATGGCCGTATACCGTTATGGGGAAAGAATCCCAAAAATCGGAATGACAATTGTTATATCGGCCACGGGGCCATTGTCATCGGTCCCTGGGCCATTGTGGCGGAAGGCTGTGTCATTCCGCAGAAATCCATTGTTCCGGGCGAGAAAATCGTTGGCGGGGTCCCTTTTGTAATTATCGGCAATGTCGAAAACCGGCATAAGGAGTTCTGGACCTATGGAAAACAGCTTTATGTGGACCTTGCCCGGGACTATCCGGCTAAATTTGAAAAACTGTAAGAATAAAAAACTGTTTTCTTTCCGTTCATTATCTGAAATAATCATCGCAAAAAACAATTTTGGAAAGGAACGCCCTTCATGAAATTTGAACAGGTGATCGTTGAAACAATGGAACGCCATGTCGCAACCCTGACATTGAACCGTCCGGACAGCATGAATACTTTCAGCACCCGGATGGCTGCCGAACTTAAAGAAGCCCTGTGTGAACTGGATGCTGATCCATCGGTCCGGGTGATTCTGTTGAAAGGGGCGGGCAAGGCATTTTGCGCCGGGATTGATGTGAACGAACTGGAAGGAAAAACCGGTATGGAATACCAGAAATGGATCGAGCACATGGAAGCCCCGCTGGTCTTCATTTCCAAAATGAAAACCCCGGTCATTGCCCAACTCCACGGCGTTGCCGCAGCCAATGGCATGGGGCTTGTTGCCGCTGCCGATCTGGTCATCGCTGCCGGCAATGCCAAGATGGGACTGACGGCCATCAATGTAGGGCTCAACTGTGTCGGCCCTGTTGTTGCCGTGGCCAGATGCGTGGGCCGCAAAAAAGCATTGGAACTTCTGCTTTACGGCGACCTCATCAAGGCTGAAGAAGCTCTGTCCCTTGGACTCATCAATAAAATCGTACCCATGGATGAACTTGATGCCAAAGCCATGGAATGGGCAAAAGAGCTGGCCCGGAAAAGTCCTGTAGCGGTTCAGATTGCCAAATCCGCCTTTTATCAGTCCGAAGACATGAGTTACGGGGACCGGTTTGCCCATATGAATGAAGCCTTTGCCCGCCTCTGCACGACGAATGATGCAAAGGAAGGGGTCAAAGCCTTTTTCGAAAAACGCATCCCGGTCTGGCAGGAGAAATAATCAGAGCTGCATCCCCCCTGGTTGATTATTCTCCTCCAAGCCTTTTCATATTTCATGATGATCTACAGGGATGAGACGGATATCGCCTATTGATGAAATCATGAAAAATCATATCCTCTTTCACCATGAAGAGACTGGTCCATTCCGATGTATTCGTTTTCCTCGTCAATCCTGAACCCAACCGTTTTTTCAACAATAATACACAGGATAGCAGTCACAACGGCTGCCAGCAAAATGGTTGCACCAAGCCCTTTTATCTGGATAAAAAGCTGATCAAAAGCGGTCCAGGTTCTGCCTGCAGCTTCTGTGGCGGAGGCCAGCCAGGAATCCCGGATAAAAAAACTTAAGAGAATCACACCAAGGCCGCTGCCTACGCCGTGGATTCCGAAACAATCAAGGGCATCATCATATCCTAATTTAATCTTGGCCTGTACGGCATAAAAACAGGCAACAGAGGATGCAGCTCCCAGAAAAAAGGCTCCAACCGGCAGAACCACGGCAGCAGCAGGTGTGATCACGACAAGGCCCGCCAGGGTACCGGATGCAAAGCCCAGAGCTGATGCTTTCCTGTAAATTATACCTTCTATGCAAAGCCATGTTAAAGCCCCTGTGGCAGCAGAAATCTGGGTCATGGTCAATGCCCTTGCCGTATCAAGACCACTTTGAAGCGTAGAACCGGCATTAAACCCGAACCACCCGACCCATAGGAGTCCTGCACCCATTAGCGTCATCACCAGGTTATTGGGCGGAGCTGCTAATTTCTGGAATCCCAGCCTGGGTCCTAAGAAAACAGCCACAACCAATGCACTGATACCTGCCGACACATGGATCACAAGGCCGCCTGCAAGATCAATGACGCCGGCAGCTCCGGAATTGAAAAGCCATCCTTCAGGGGCCCACACCCAATGGCACAAGGGACAGTAAACCATCAGAAACCAGAGGGCTATAAACATGATATATCCCCGTAGATAAACTCTTTCAGCCATGGCTCCACTGATCAGGGCCGGTGTAATAATGGCAAATTTCCCCTGGAACATGGCAATGATATATTCCGGGATACCTCCGGTAATGACCTCATCAATCCCTCTTAAAAAAAAGAAATCCTTGTTCCAGCCGATTAAACCCCCAAGGATGTTATTACCAAAGGTCAGTGAATATCCGCAGATCACCCATAACACCCCGATAACCGCCATGGCCACAAAGGTATGCATCATCGTTCCAAGAACATTCTTTGCCCGGACAAGACCTCCGTAAAACATTGCAAGCCCGGGCATCATGAGTAATACCAGGGCTGTGGATATGAGCATCCAGCTCGTACTCCCGGTATCAATCACGGAACCATCAACTGCAAAAACTAATTCTGGCAGGAATAGTAAAACAAACGAAACAATTATCATTTTCATTTTTCCCCACATAATAGCCCTCCGTAAATTTAAAAACAAACCTGGTGTAGAGTTGCAAATGGTATGCCATTGTTTTTTATTTGTGAAATAACTTGGAATACCAATAAAATAGGTGGTCTTCACATTCCATTAAAATTTGAAATAAATCACGAAACAAGATTCAATAATAATTTATTACAAAAAAGTTAATATTAAAAAAATATTTATTTCAATTTTGTATATAAAATACATCCTGGTAGTCATAACCGTTTTCACCTCTTTAGACATAAGGCCAGGATAATAAACCAAACCATAATTGACTGTCCTGAAATTACAATTTTGATAAAAATGCAAAAAAAATAGCTCTAACAAGTGGCAAAAATACCACTTGAGTTTGTATCAGTTAAGGCTATTTTAAAAGGGCTCGCTGGAACTACTCAATGATGAAAGATTTGATCAGATCAGGCCATGGCAAGTGTTAATTTTTCCCAGGAACAGGGGGATATTGCCCTGATCATCGGACAGACGGGAATTGGAAAATCATCTTTGATCCGGCTTTTTCTTCAAATCATGGAACGAATCCAAAAACATGAGACAGAAATCATTATTATAGACGAAGCTCATCTTGTGCCTTCCCAGTCCCTGACAGATTTAAGACTTCTTGTCAGCTCAGGAAAAAATCTGTCCTGCAAAATCATTCTAAGCGGTCAGGAACCCCTTGCCTATGCTTTAAACCACCCCGTGTTATCTCAGAGACGATCACTGCTTCGCACATGGTCACAATTAAAAGCCATGTTTGGCTCGAATGTTCTCAACCAACCCATCTTGAGTGATCTGCGCTAATCCGCGGTTGAAATCCTCGATTTTCTGTTGATACGCCGCAACCTGCTTGGACATCACGACATATTGCGGCATGATTTCAAGGGCTGGTTCCAACCATTCTACAGTGTCTCGCGCTTCAGGCAAGGCGGTGGTCAGGAGATAGGCGGCTAATCCCTTGTCAATGAGGGCTAAATCAATGTGATTCGCCACTAATTTTTTTAAGTTTTGCAGATCCTGCGTCACTTCCTCTTTCTGTAAATACGTGGCTTGCTCAAAGGCGGATGGGTTCGCATACCCTCTGACCGTGCCAATCCGATACGGCTTCAACTCTTCTAATGTCGTAAAGTGAATAGGATCGGCTGTCCGTTTGTAAAATCCTATTTCGTTTGCAGGTAACGGATCAGAGAACACAAACCACTGTTCGCGTTCCTGGGTAAACCAAAGCGCAAACATCCCGTCACAATCGCCGTCTTTTGTCATCTGGATCGCTCGCGCCCAAGGATAAAATTTAATGGTGACCTCATACCCCACACGCTGAAATGCGGCAACAATGATTTCGCCGAGTCCCCCATAGTTGGCTAATTTTACTCCAAAATAGGGCGGATATTCCGATGAAACCAGGGTAATTTTCTGCGCCTCCGCATACCCTATGACAGGGCATATCAAGCACATCATCATGAAACTCGCCAGTAACAATTTCATATCATTTTCTCCTTATGGATAAAGATATTCTGAGTACTTGTGTATTTGCGTTATGTGACTATCTCGTCTTTTTCACTTTCATATATTAAAGACCAGCCAACTTCAGTTCGCATATGCCTTAAGTTTTGCTCAGGAAAAAGTACAATTTCTTGTATGTTAGTATGGTCGAATGGTTTGATCGAGAGGCCAGCCGAGCCAAAGTAAAAAGAGTCAAGCTCTTTTAGAGAAAATTGAAAGAGTGGCATTACAATTTTCATTTTTGAATTTTCCTTTTTACACAGTGCAATAAGTGTAAAAAGCACATAATATTTTTATATATAGGCTGTACTTTTTTACACTTATTACCATATTAACGACTTAAACATAGAAAATAGCACCAAATTTTGCCCTAACCCTGAAGCAAAACAGATAGACCAGGTAAAAGAAATTTTAAGGTATCATCAGTATGCATTTCGCACAGGAACAACCTATTGTCAATGGATATTCAGTGCTGACGCACGAATTAGCTTCCAGCGGGGGCATGGGTTTTGGGGCCTATTTTTCTTACCCGATTGTCAGCTTTCTGATTAACTCCGGATGAAGGGTTTTGATTTGATTCACGTCAATATCCGATAACAGACGTTTTAATGTGTCATGATGAGGCAAGCTCTCAAGCTCTGGGAATAAAAACGTCAAATTCTGCCTGTTCCATACTTTTTTCTGCCATTTAATGGAAGGCCTTTTTTGAACTTTAAAAATCGTTCAGGCACTGGGGAGTGCAAGGTGAGCAAACCGGAACGGGTATTAAGCCGGATCATGCAGTCTTATTCATCAAATAAAGTTCCTTCAATTCGGCTGGTGTGAGGGAAGATTTCCGTTCCATGGCTTTCTGCCTTACAAAGGGGATGAGCTTTTGAGCCAAAGCCTTGTGGATGGAGATCCCCTGTTTTTCGAGGGCGTGACAGATGCCTGCCGAGCCGGAATGATATCCGATTACAAAATCGCTCTCTTTTTGACCCACCTGTTCAGGCCTGAAAAGCTGGTAGGCGGCGGCATGTTTTAAAAGCCCGGCGCAATGGATGCCGGATTCATGGCAAAAAACATTCTCGCCAATGATGGGTTTGGATGGGTGGATTTCCCGGCCCGAGGCTTTGGCGACCCGGCGGCAGAGCCCGGTCATCCTTGTCATGTCAATGGTTCCTTTATCCCCGCCGATTTCAAAAAGGGCCATGGCTGCCTCTTCCAGGGGGGTGTTACCGGCCCTTTCCCCAAGACCGTTGACCGTGACGCTTAAGGCATCGGCACCGGCTTCAACGGCTGTGACCGCATTGGCCGTGGCCATGCCCAGATCATTATGCCCGTGGAATTCAAGACAGAGCCCCGGAACCTGTTCTTTTAATCCTGAAATCAAATCCATGACCATGAGGGGACCGGCCAGGCCCACTGTATCGGCTATCCGTAGACGCCGGGCCCCGGCTTCATGGGCAAGGGCGGCAAATTTGTGCAGGAATTCCCGGCTGGCCCGGGTAGCGTCCTGGGCACCCACAGAGACCCGGTCAAAACAGGTTTTGGCATACCCAACAAGGGAAATAAGGGATTTAAGCACCCAGGCTTCATCTTTATCAAAGGTTTTCAGGAGGATGGATGATACGGGAAAACTGATATGAACCCCGGGGGTGCGGCACCGGGCCGCCTGTTCGATATCCTTTTGAACTGCCCTGCACCAGGAGGTAAAGGTACAGGGCAGGTTCAGGGCCAAAAGTGCTTTGATATCCCGCCGGGCCTCCTTTCCCATGGCCGGGATACCGGCTTCGATTTCATTGATGCCGGCCCGGGCCAGATCCGCTGCAATGTCAAGCCGTTCACAAGCGGTGAACACCACACCCGGGGCTTGCTCCCCATCCCTCAGGGTGGTGTCCGCCATCCATATGTATCTCTGCTTGTCCGGCTCTGTCATGATGCGGTTCTCCCCGGGAGTTCCCTCCTATAGCAGGTATTCCTTTGCAACCGTTCCCTCTTCAAGGGCGTCCAGGATTTTATCTATGATCTCTTCGGAATCCACATGACCATACCAGGCGTTTTCCGGGTAAACAACCATGACCGGCCCTTCTTCACACATTTTCAGGCAGCAGGTGGAAGAGACGTGAACATTTTCAAGCCCCCGGTCCAGAATTTCATTTTCAATATAGGGAAGAAATTCATGGGAATTCTTCCTGTGGCATTTCCCCTTGGGGTCTCCGTTGGGTCTGAAGCTGGCGCAGACCAGTATATGGTGGTTCGGTTTTTCCATTATTTTTTTTCTCCTTGTTGATTTACATACAACCCATTCCCGTTCCCGAGCATTCTGCATGGCAGCGGACGGGTTCCCGTTTCAGAAACGGATTCATATCCTGTTTGTTTTTTAAGGCATCCAGAATTTCATGGATGAGTCCGCTTAAGACCAGGATTTCAAATCCTTTTTCCGTCAGAATTTTTTTTGGGGTTTCCCCGATCCCGTTCACCAGGAGAAGATGGCAGTCTTTCAGTTGTTCGGCCATGGAATGCCACCTGAAATCCTTTCCGCCCGGTTCGGGCATGAGTCGTTGCTCCACAAGTTCGGGTTTCCCTGAACCCATATCATAGACGGCAAGCTGTTTTGCTTCTCCAAGGTGTTGATTCACCAGAACTCCTTCCCGTGTTGCCACGGCGATATAAGGCCTTTGCCTTGTTGTAATAAAGGGTTTTTCTTTTTGTATCCCGGCGCATTCCTTCAGACGGATCAGGAGCATGACATCCGGTTCTTCATCCAGCATGCCGGCGGCATCAGCTCTGCACCTCCTGCAATGCATCATCTGGGGGATATGAACCTTGGCCCCGGCCTGGATTTTGGCCATGGCTTTTTTGGATGGCTCAAAAACAGAGGAAAAATTAGACCCTGGATTGGGAAAATAGGGCATACAATTCAACAGATCCACTTTGAGTTTTGCCATCTGTTTTGCAATATCATTGACATGGTGATCATTGATTCCCGGCAGGACAATGGTATTGACTTTGACAATGATCCCTTTTTCTTTCAGGCCTGCTATGGCTGCCATCTGTCTTTCCAGAAGAAGCCCGGCTCCTTTTTCAGGTCCCAGGGATCTTTTTTTGTACCTGACCCAGGCATATATTTTTTCCCCGATCCCGGGATCGACGGCATTGACGGTGATGCTGACATGGCTCACCTTGAGTTTTGAAATGTCCGGAAGCCAGTCCATGAGATTCAATCCGTTGGTGGCAAGGCAGAGCAGCATGTCCGGATAGGCTTTGCGGACCATTTCAAGGGTGGTCAGGGTCTCCTCAGGGTTTGCAAAAGGATCTCCGGGTCCGGCAATGCCCACCACGGAAATATTCTTTTTGGCCTCCATGACCCCTTTCAGGTATTCCATGGCCTGGAAGGGTTTCAGGATGGCGCTGGTGACGCCGGGCCGGGTTTCATTGACACAGTCGAATTTCCGGTCACAGAAATTACACTGAATATTGCAGCGGGGTGCAACAGGAAGGTGGACACGGCCGTGAGTGGTACAGGCCTTGGGGTTAAAACAGGGGTGATGTTCAATATTCATTTTTCTTTCCTTATTTCTACATATAGGCGTAACCAACGGTTGAGATGTCCTGCCGGTTTCCCAGCAGGGTATTGACGATGGTATCAAACAATTGCTGGGTTCCCCTGTACCCGATGTGCAGGATACGGGCTCCCCCCACCCGGTCATGGATGGGAAAACCGGTTCTGACCAGGGGGATCTTGAGATTGCGGGACAGGGTATATCCCTTGCTGTTTCCAATGGCAAAATCAGGGCTGAGTTTTTTGGCTGCCTCTTCCATCTGTGTAAAATCCATACCCTGGTGCACATGCACCTGGTCCCTGATGTTTTGCGGCAGGATCTGGGTCAGGGCCTGTTTTAACAATCCGCTTCTGCCGCCGGAAGCGCACAGGACCGGAATAATGCCGATCTCGGCAAGAAAACCGGCCATGGCCGTTACAAAATCCTCTTCCCCATACACCACAGCCTTTTTTTTAGACACATATTTATTTCCATCCACATAGGCGTCAATCAGCCTTCCCCTCTGCCTTTTGTATTTTTCAGGCACAGGTTTCAAGGTTATTTCTTCCAGGGCTGAAAAGAAAGAATCCGTGGCTTTGACACCTATGGGAATCCCCGGCGAAACCAGGGGTATGTCAAATCGTTCTTTTAAAATAGTACCTGCGGTTTTTTCCCCTTTTTGGGATAATCCGGCCAATAATGCGCCCAATTCCATGCTCGCATCGGAAAGGCTCATGTCCCGGATATCCCTGATAGGGGTCCCTCCTTTTTGAATGGCATGATATTCAACCCAGGAAGGCCCTTCCAGCCGTTCGGAATAGTCGGGCAAAAGAATGAGTTTTGTATCCAGATCCTCAAAGATTTCCTTTAAATGCCGAAGATCTTCATTGGATAACATACCGGGAAAAAGATTGATCCTTTTCCTGGGTTTGGGTTTATGTCTGATCCTGCTGCCCAGGGGGTTGCAATAAGCGGTTACGGCCCGGACCGCATGATGAAACCCGTCCATATGGGTCCCGGTATAGCTCGGGGTGGACACATGGACAAGGTCGGTCCTGCCTTCCCCCTGATCCATGCCTGACAGAATCATGGGCACATCATCCCCAATGGTTTCGGAAAGGCAGGTAGTGGCAATACCGATCATCCCGGGGGAATATTGACGGATGATGTTTTCAATGGCCAGTTTCAGGTTTGCGCCGCCGCCGAATATGGCCGTCTCCTCTGAAAAATTGGAGGATGCGATATCCACGGGTTCTTTAAAATGGCTGATGAGATATCTTCTCATATAGGTTGAGCAGCCCTGGGAACCGTGCAAAAGCGGTATGGCGCCTTCAATGCCGTGAAAGACCAGTGCAGCGCCCAGGGGAGTACACATTTTACAGGCATTCCGGGTTGCAGTATAAGATTTTGCAGTGTTCATATTCAT
>Ga0154596_1242_pt5 | contig 9389 bp, 8 predicted proteins | sample RifGroF2_FD_116025 | JGI IMG/M metagenome (GOLD analysis project Ga0154596, IMG submission 116025) | Desulfobacula sp. GWF2_41_7
CGGACAGTATAAAAATCAACATCCACGACAGCAATCGATCAAGCCAATTTGAAATTGTTTCCAATATTAATGTCATAAATAACCTCCTTTGATCCGGGTTTCGTTTTGATGTGACCGCTCTTTTTTATTTAACCGCCCTGATCTGTGAAATAATCTCTTTCCATTCCGGGTTCTTCTTATACTGTTCTTCATAAACCGACTGGGTCATTTCCTGGAAAAGAGTCCGGTTCACATCATTGATTTTCATTCCCCTGCCTTTCAATGTTTCAAGGATTTTATTCTCACTTTCATTATTTACCTTGCGTTCATAAGCAGACGCTTCTTTTGCCGAATCTATGAAAACTTTCCGGACTTCCGGGGAAAAACCGTTGAGCACGCCTTCATTCATCATAATGACGTTTCCTGCATAGGAATGGCCGGTCAGGGAATAATACTTCTGCACCTCATAGATCTTAAAGGCTTCAATCACAGAAGGCGGGTTTTCCTGGGCATCGATCACACCCTGCTGCAGTGCCGTATAGACATCCCCCCAACCCATCGGGACCGGGTTTGCTCCCAGGGTTTTGAACAATTGGATATAAACAGGGCTTTCCATCACACGGATCTTGATTCCTTTTAAATCCAAAGGCTGGTTAATGGGTTTTAAATTATTGGATACATTTCGAAACCCCCTTTCGCCAAAGGCAAGCCCTGTGATATTCACCTTGGCAAGGGATTTAAGGAATCTTTCCCCGATCGGGCCGTCCAGCACCTTGTATGCCTGGTCCGTGCCTGTAAACAAAAAAGGCATATCCAGAATGCCGAACATGGGGTCAAAGGTTGTAATGGGGCCGCAGGTAATAACTGCAAGCCCGATGACCCCCATCTGAACCATGCTGATCAGATCCGTTTCCTTGCCGCCCAGTTGTTTGTTGGGAAAAATTTGAATTTCTATGTCTGAATTAGTCCGCTGTTCTACAAGTTCTTTGAATTTTAAGGACTGGATATGGAAAATGTCTGTTTCCGCACACACATGAGCAAGCTTGATCGCGGTCTTTGCATAGGCCGGTGCCGGCACAAAAGCCACGAACACAATCCATACAGCCAGTAAAACGGTTCCGGCTTTCATGGTACACATTGATTTTAACAAAGATTTAGATTTCATGACTCAGTCTCCTTTATTTCCTGTTTAAGGTTGGATTCAGAGTGAATTTTTATTATTCACCCTTGATTCTGATTTACAAATAAACTCGATCGGTTCACTCCCTCCCTGGCGGCTTTGGGCGGATTTTTATATTTTCCACCCAGCCGTTATGGGCTTCATTATAACAGTCAAACATTGGAATATAAGGCTTTATGTCTATCAGGGGGGTCTTGTCCAGAATATCCACTCCGCTTATTTTTAATAAATTTTTTTCTCTTTTTTCCAGTTTGACAATGGAAATTCCAATGCTGTTGGGCCTGCATGGGTGACGCGATGCAAAAACGCCATGGAGAGAATCATCCAGGAAAGTCGGTCTGGATAACAGGATTTCACCTGTCTGATCAAAAATATAAAACAACATCAGATGGGAAAAGGTTTCGATGGTATGGAGGCCTTCCTCATATTCCATGAAAACATGGACTTGACCTTTGCCATCCGGGCTGATCCGTCCCTGGATGGGGCATTCGTCTTTTGTCTGATATGGGGTGCGAATCACACCTATCTTTTTGATTTCGAATTTATCGTTCATAGCTTCTTTTAAAAAAACCCTCTTTCTTATGCTCTTTCCCGGTTTTCATTCAATTCCTTTGTCAGGGGGTATAGAGCCCGGCCTTGACCGGAAGATAAAGTGAAAGCTGAGGAAACAGACTTAAGATTATCAGGACGATTACAGACACGATAATAAATGGGATGGCCTGCCTGGAAATGGAATCCACGGTTTCACCCGTGAGATTGGCTGCTGTGAACAGATTGACACCAACAGGCGGGGTGGCCTGGCCTATGGCAAGAGCGAAAACAAAAATCACTCCGTACCAGAGGGGATCAATCCTGAACGCGGTAAGCGCCGGAATCAGAATGGGCATTATCAGATAGGAGATGGATATGGCATCCAGAAACATCCCGAGGATAAGCAGCAGCAGATCGATCAGAAGGATCATGACCCACGCATTAGGTGAGATCCCGACAAGGAAGGCGGCAGCCTTGTCCACTACACCGATAACATCTGTTGCCCAGGTGAAGATACCTGCAAAAACAACAATGAACATGATAACCGAGCTGGTTGCCGCAGCATCAACAAGCAGGTGCAGAAAGCTTTTAAAAGTAAGGGAACGGTAAACGACAGCAGCTACAAAAAGGCTGTAGAACACTGAAACCACAGCAGCTTCCGTGGGAGTAAAGATTCCTGAATAAATACCTCCCAGGATGATAACCGGAGCAAGGATTGCCCAGATCGAATCCTTGAAAGCCTTGATAATCTCTTTTGCCGGTGCCTGGTGTACATCTCCGCGATATCCTCTTTTTGCTGAAATCAGGTAAGCTGCTATCATCATCCCCAAACCTGCCAGGAGGCCGGGAATAATACCTGCCACAAACAGCGCCGAAACGGAAACGCTGGTGATATTCCCGTAAATGATAAGCGCAATGCTTGGCGGAATAATAATGGAGAGATCTGATCCGTTTGCAATAAGAGCCCCGGCAAAGCTTTTATCATACCCCTGTCTGATCATCGGCGTAAACAGGATGAGTCCTACGGCAACCGTTGTGGCAGGCCCTGAGCCTGACAAGGCCCCCCAGAACATACAGGTGCATACGGCAACAATGGCAAGGCCCCCGGTCGCCCTTCCGACAAGCAGCTCGAAAAATCTTGCAATGGTCCCGGCAAGGCCTGCCTTGTCCAGAATGACACCTGCGAGGACAAAAAACGGGATAGCAAGCAAAGGAAAGGACGCTATTCCGGATGAAAAATTCACCCCGAGCATACCCATACCAAGATCAAATATATAAATGGTCAGTACGCTTGAAATACCGAGAGCTGTTCCGATGGGAACGCCAAGGACCATAAGGATGAGAAAACCGGCACTGATCAGGATTATTTCCATCAATTGTTCCCCCCTTTATGCTCAGTCAGCTTTTTTAAGGCATCCCGGTATATTCCGCGAAAAACATATATTGACAGTAGCGGAACCCCGGCATAATAGATCCATATCGGTATGTTCAGGGCAGACGATTTTGCATGAAAAATGGTCAGCTCATCGTGAATCGTTCTGATCATGAAAATATCCACAATGAGAAAAAGCAAAGCGCTTAAAAAAGAGCTGACAATTATACTTGTCTTTTTAAGTGCATGGGGAAACAGATTGAAAAACGTCACCATCCCGAGCTGGCTTCCCCTTTCAAAGGCAATCCCGCTGCCCACGACAGTCATCCATACAAAAATATTGATGGTGATCTCTTCTGTGGATGCAAAGGAGAAATGAAAAACATAGCGGCTGAAAACATTTGCAAACGCAATGGCAGACATCACAAAAAGCAGGATTGCCGCTATCATATAATCCAATCTCAATTCCTTATCACTCATGCTTAATTTCCCATATCCTTTTTTGCAGCCTCATACAGCTCTTTTCCCACCCTGGGTATCCATTTATCATAAACTGTGGCTGTGGCCCTGGTAAATGCCTCAACAGTTTCCGGATTAATCCGGGTCACTGTCATTTTGTTATCTTCAAGATGTTTTACAGGGGCAGGAACTTTCATTTCATAATTGAATTCATTTTTAAGAATATCCAGGGATACATCCTGGTCCAACCCAGCCCGGCACATGGCCTTTTCAAATCTTGCAGCTTCTTTTGCCGCCTCAGTGATCGCGGATTTGATTTCATCCGGGAATTTGTTCCAGGATCCTGAACCCCAGTAGATAATGATAGGATCTGCAACATAATTCCAGAAGGTGACGAATTTATGGTATTGCCAGATCTGAACCGGAAGCAGGACGCCCATGGGGTTTTCCTGCCCGTCCACGATTCCCTGCTGAAACGCAGTCTGGGCATCACCCCAGTTCATGTCCACCGGATCAGCCCCCAGGGCCTTGAAGGTATCAATAAAAATAGGGCTGCCGACGACACGCAATCTCAATCCTTTCATGTCTTCAGGCATAAGAACGGGTTTCTTGCTGTTGGTCACCTGCCTGAATCCGTTTTCAGCCCAGGCAAGAGGGGTTAAGCCGACTTTCTCCATTTTCCCGAAAAGAATTTTCCCGGTTTCACCGGATTCAAGCCTGTCGAGTCTTTCATAGGTGTTGATAAAAAAGGGAAGCGAAAAAATATTCATCTCAGGGATTACAGGGGAAATATTTATTGTGGATTCAAATGCGCAGTCGATCACGCCGTTAGAAACCATCTGGGGGGAATTAAGCTGGGCACCTTTCAGAAGAGAACTTCCGAAATAGGGTTTAATATTGATTTTCCCGCCGGTTTTTTCTTTAACCAGTTCGCTGAATTTGATTGCTCCCATTCCCCAGTAAAAGCTGGGACCGACATTGACAGTCATTTTGTATTCCTGTTTAAACTCTTCTGTCCCGGCAGGTATTGCAAACACCATTATAAAAATTGCCGATACTGTCATAATCAGGATTTGTTTAAGGTATGTTACCGCTATCTGCATTTTTGACCCCCCTTTGTTATATAAATCATTGATTTTAATCCATCCGGTTCTCTGATTTCATTAATTAACTATTTCTCATTTAAAAAATGAGTCCGGATCAGTATTCAATTGAGAAATATATTTGAATTAGTAGCATGTCAAGCACTTTTTTGCATAATATTAAACTTATTTTCCAAAACCACCCCTTGAGTTTATGGTCAACCGGCTGGGCAATATATATTATCAATTGACAATATATGGATCATAAAATATGATAATTTATATTTATGAATAATATATTATCAATAATACTATGAATTTTTCATTAAACACTCCGGAAGACATTGCCCGGGACCTGGCCTTAAAGCTGAAGGAACTAAGGCTGATAAAAAAATGGAAGCGCTCCACCCTGGCCGAGCGGTCCGGAGTGACGGAAGCCTCGCTGAGGCGATTTGAGCAGACCGGGAAAATTTCCCTGAATCATTTCCTGAAACTGGTCCATGCCCTGGACCGCCTTGACGAAACCGCATCGCTCTTGAATCCGCCGGAAGCAGGATCTTTAAACGAGCTGAAGCAAAAAGAAAAAAGAATCTCAAAACGAGGGTCCATTTGAAAGAACTGAATGTTTATCTGAATTTTTCACAAAAAGAGAAGATCCTTGTCGGCAGCCTGGCTGAATCAGGAAACAGACTTTTTTTTGAATATGCTGCCTCCTTTCTTCTTGATCCCCTGTGGCTCTCCCCCTATAAACTGCCTCCGGAACCCGGGCTGTTCGAACATAAAGATAAAAAATTCGGACCTGTTTTCGGTTTGTTTGATGACTCTTTACCTGACGGCTGGGGGCTTTTGCTCATGGACCGGTTTTTAAGAAAACAGGGTATTGATATCGAACGGCTGTCCGTTCTGGACAGGCTCTCTTTTCTCGGCAGACATACCATGGGAGCGCTCATTTATGAACCTGAGACAAAACACAAAACAACAGGCAAATCCCTTGATCTTGAAGTTCTGGCCCGGCAATCCCGGCAGATTTTAGAAGGCAGCCCCGTTGATGTCCTCCCGGAACTTATGAAAGCCGGAGGCAGTCCGGGCGGAGCAAGACCAAAGGTTTTGGCTGGGATCAGAAACAATACACTGATTTCAGGAGAAAATGATCTGCCCCAGGGATTTGAACACTGGATGATCAAATTCAATTCAACAGATGATTTCCCTGATGCAGGTGCTGTGGAATATGCCTATGCCGGAATGGCCGGCCAAGCCGGGATCTTCATGCCGGAAACCAGGCTGTTTGAAGTGAGTTCTCAAAACCGGTATTTCGGGGTCAAACGATTTGACAGAAAAAACAATGAGCGGTTTCACGTTCACACTTTCGGTAACCTGATCCACTCCAATTTCAGGCATCCGGAATGTGATTATGAAACCTTTTTAAAAGTGGTGCTCAATCTTACAAAAAATCACAGGGATCTTGAAAAAGGATTTCGCCAGATGATTTTCAATATCATAGCCAATAACCGGGACGACCATGTTAAAAATTTTGCTTTCATGCTTGATGAAAGAAGGGAATGGACCCTCACACCGGCCTATGACCTGACCTATGCAAAAGGTCCTGGCGGCGAACATTCCATGTCTCTTCTCGGCGAAGGCGTTACACCGGGTAAAAAAGAAATCCTCCGGCTGGGTGAAAAAACCGGTTTATCCGCCACAAAGGTCAGGGGTATCACGGATGAGGTGCTGGCCGGGGTTGAATGCTGGCAGGATTTTGCCGGCGCTGCCGGAGTCACCCGGCAAACAAGAGATCACATATGGAAAAAAATCAAACAAAACCTATCCTTTTTCTAATTCACAATCTTCAATTTTTTCTTTAATTCTGAAATCCTGACTGAACAATTGGCTGGTAGATTTTAGTTGACAAAAACCGGGGTTCTGTCCTAATTCTTCGTAAACAGGATCAATATTTGAATATCTGTCTCGGGTGATTCAGTATCTATAATTAAACACCCTGCAGTTTAAAAAAATGCAAATGGGTCAGAAATTATATAATGGATGGATAGAAAGGAGATACGTAAATGGGAACACACCGGATTTTTGGACAGAAAACAGGCAAAAAAGACCGGAAAAAATCAGATTGCCTGAAATGGCCCGGAAGAGTAAATCAGGGGCCGGACTTCCATAACTCATTATTCTTCCTGTTTTTATTCATGGCCATAAGCGTTTCCATGATTCCGGTCCGGGAGGTATATGCATCCATTGATTTTGAAGAATACAGTGAGGATCTTTCAATAAAAAAATATATCCGGGCAGACCTCCTTGAAAAAATTGAACCAGGCGGTTGGGGCTCAGAAGAATTTATCGAACAGATGAAAAATGCCGGGTTGATTATTGAAGATAAGAAAGACCAGGAAAAAACAGAAAGAAAACTCGCTGACCTGGAAAATTTTTCCTTTCATAAAAAAGGCAGGTTTCAGTTCATCAGGTATTCAAGAGACGGAAAAAGCCTATTTGTTTCATATCTGTATCCATCCGGGGATGCAGATAAGGATGATTATGCTCCCCACCTTTACAATAGAAATGTCCTGGCCCAATGGGAGATTGGAACCGGCGAGCTTGCTGCAGTATGGATGGTCCTGGACAACCCGGCATACGCGGCTGCCATGAACCAGGATGACAAGACCATTGTCTATCATCTGGATATTTATGAAAAAACCGACAAAGGGGTTGAAATAATTAAAAACCAGCTCTATCTCCATGACCTGACAAAAGATGAGGATGAGAGCCAAAAAATTTTATCACTGGATAAGGAAGACGACATGGTCATGGATGCTTTCCTTAGCCTGGACAATATTGGAATAAGCCCTGATCTCAAATCCATTGTATTTTCCGGACAGATGAAGGCCAACCCTGAAACAGGCGGAGGACTAATTGTTGACGTAGCCACCGGTAAAAAACAAGTTTATCAGTATGCCTATGAATCAACGCCTCCAGGCATGCCCAATGGCGCTGCAATGGTTTTCAGTCCAAACGGAAAGGAACTGGCCGTAAGCATTCCGGAAGGAAAGAAGCCGGTAACCAAAATAAAAATCAATATCCTGGATACAGGATCATGGAAAGTCGTCAGAGAACTGGATCCTGTATTTATGAGTTTCAAATATCATGATCTTTTGTACAGTCCTGATTGTAAATACCTGGCAAGGACGACTATGGCCGATACCAACGGAATCGAAATATTCAGCACTTCCTCAGGAAAACCATTCGGTTTTTTTCCATCATTGCCCGGTCCCGCGATTTTTTCTTCTGACAGCCGGTTTTTTCTTAATTTTTCTTCAAATGATTATTCCCTGGGCCTTATAGATACCCGCTCATGTATCCGTCTCGCCGGGCGACCTTTCCAGTATCCCTTTGACGGCACCGGGCTGAAACCTGCCTTTTCTCCTGATAACCGCAAGATTGCCGTTGCCGGACCTGCAAAGGGTGTCAATACCGTTCAGATTATTGAATTTGCCGTACCTGATGAAGCAGAAATTGCTCCTTTCAGATCTGCACAAAGAGCATTGGAACTTTTTAAAGCCGGGTTGACAAAAGAAGGCATCTCAATGGCAAAAGAAGCAATCCGGGCCAATCCGTCCGGGCTTTATCAAATCTCATACAACAGGCAGATGGATGAGATCAGCATGCCTCCTTTTCTCAAGGGGGAATTATTCCGAAGGATATATGATCAGGGTTTAACGGAAAAGAACAACCGGCTGGGAGTGAGCTGGGAACAAAAAAAAGAAGGGCTTCTCATTACAGAAATATATCCGGATACTCCTGCAAAAAAGGCCGGACTTGCAAAAGGGGATATCATCACAGGAATTGATGGAAAAAAAACAGTGTCCATTAACCTCTTAATCGATATCTATAACAATCTTATGCCTGATCATCAATCTGCATTGGAGATTCTGCGCAACGGCGAACCCATATTTCTGGATATAACACCTGTAAAAGGTATTTCAAGCCAGGCTTTTTATGCCCTCATGGGATTTGCACTGTCAGCCCTGGAAGCCCGAAATCCGCTTATTTCAATGCAAGCCATGGATCAGGCTAAAAAATGGGTAAAGGAAAATCGAATACTTGTAACCCGGTATTTACAGGAACAGCTCCTGATAATTGAGGCAGGTGCCCTTGCCATGATGGGAAAGACTGAGGATGCCTATACCCTGATCATAGCCCATAACGGATTTGAATGCTTTGGGGGTGCCTTTTCTGCCATGATGGACAGCCGGACTGCATTTTCAATCCTTCTTAAGGAAAGGGCCAAACTGGCCGTAGCCATGATGTTAGAAAAAGACTGCATTCCATTTGCCCCGGAAAAAGACCCTAGCCCACAGCCCCATCCTGATCTGTCCGGAACAATCCTGGAACCTTTAACAAAAATTCCGCTTTTAAAGGCTTCAGAGCCTTTGGAGCCTTCTTCACCTTCCGGGTCAGACCCATCAAAGCCAGGCCCAGGCGGAACCATACTGGATTAAACGGGAAAAACCTTATGAAACCAAATATTCTCATGATTTTAGGCTTTTTATGTTTCAACCTGTTGTATTTGACCTTTGGACAGGCAGCAGCAAAAAATACCGGGAAAATTCCAGGCACTTTTGACATGGATGGATTAAGGCAAATCAACCAGGACCGTGAAAAATTAAAAATAGGTGCAAGCCAGCTTCTTTATCAGGTTAAAGAAGAAATGAAACTTGAGAGGCAAAGAACCGTAAACAGGTTAACTGCAAAGATCGACGATCTCATGACCGATTTTTCAGAT
>Ga0154596_1250_pt3 | contig 9317 bp, 6 predicted proteins | sample RifGroF2_FD_116025 | JGI IMG/M metagenome (GOLD analysis project Ga0154596, IMG submission 116025) | Desulfobacula sp. GWF2_41_7
AGCTCCTTTGGGCACCCCGGTCGTACCGCCGGTATAAAGCATGACCGCCGTGTCTTCTTCAGGGTTGATGGAAACAGAAGGAGGGGCCGGACTTGAGGCAGTTACAATATCATCAAACATGAGATGGCCGGGGTCGTGTTGCACTGCCTTGGGTATTTTACCCAGGATTCCGCCCAGGATGGCTTTGACTTTGGGGAGATAGGATTTGATATTGCAGACCACTACGGTTTCAATTTTTGTCCCGGCTATGGCTTTGACCGTGTTGGCATAAAACACGGGGTGATCCATGCAGAAAACCATTTTTGATTCTGAGTCTTTCAATTGATAATTAAGTTCCGGGGGTGTGTAAACCGGGTTGCAATTGACGCAGACAGCCCCGGCCTTGAGGATGCCGAACAGGATTTCCGGAAAATGAGGTAAATTGGGAAGAAAAATGGCTACCCGGTCCCCTTTTTTGATTCCTTTTTTCACAAGAAAACAGGCGATTCTGTCTGCCGTGTCCTTTACCTGGGCAAAGGTTTTGGATGCGCCGTTAAATACGGTGAAGACTTTGTCCGGATAATCCCTGGCAGAATCATCCAGGAATTTAAACAAGGGAAATTGATACCCGGTTATGGTATGCGCCACACCCTCAGGCCAGAAAGGGGTCTCCCACATCGTTTCTTTCATCTTCTTCTCTCCTCTTTTTTTTAAAGGTTTCAACAAATAATGGAATGAATTCCATAAGATCCTCGACAATAGAGACATCTGCAATTTGAAAAACAGGCGCATCAGGGTCTGTGTTGATTGCAACGATAAACCCGGCGCCTTTCATGCCTTCGATATGCTGCGGGGCACCCGATATGCCGCAGGCAAAATACAGTTTAGGCGACACGGTAGTGCCGGTTATTCCCACCTGTTTGCCATAGGTGATCCATTTATAATCGCAAATGGGTCTTGATCCGCCGGTTGCAGATCTTGGAAACAACCCTGCCAGCATTTCAATGTATTTAAAGTTTTGTGATTCCCGGATTCCCCGGCCGCCGGACACGACTACCTCGGCACTGGCAAGGCCGGACCCTTCCGAAGGGGACGGCCGGGTACCGGTAAATATCATTTTATCGTCATGGATCTGCCGGACTGATTTTTTAAGCAGCCCTTTTCTTTTTTTATCCGGGGAAAAGGCCTTCAGGGCGCCAGGCTGGAGAGTCAGGACAACGGGAGTCGATTTTGCAGCAAACCGTGCTGAGATTTTTCCGCCAAACATGGAACGGACAAAACAGGTGGTTCCATCCTTTTGGATCACATCTTCGACCCCTGTTATACAGGACCCTCCAAGGGCAATAGAAAGGGCCGGGGCATAATCCATTCCCGATGTTGAATGGGGTGCACAGATATAATCAAAAGATTCTTCAATAAAGAGGGCGGGCAGGATTTTTTTGTATAATGCCCCGTTGTAATGCGAAAGCCCTGGAACATGGACACCATGAACCGCATACCCTGTGTCCCGGCTAATGGTTTCTGCCAGTGTTTCAATATCGTCCCCAAGTATAAAAAAGCAGATTTCCGGGAGTCCTGTATCCTGGATTTTTTGAGCCAGGGTTAAAAGCTCGTAGGTGACCGGCATGATTTGACCCCTGTGATGCTCAGCTATGATGGCTATTTTTTTTATCATGCTTTTTTAGCCTTTTTTATACCAGTAACGCTTTTTTAGCGAGAATGTCGATTAATTGGTCAACCTTGTTTTCAATGGTTCCGTTCAGAAAAATCCCTTTATTTTTCTTTTCCGGGTAGTGAAGGGCCTGGAGCGCCACTCCCGGATTTTTTTTTTCAAAGGACCCGGCCGGGATGACGGCAATTTCTTTTTTCCTTGCCCTTAGAACCATTGAAAGGGAAGGGTATCTCGGGCTGTTGATCCCGGTCTGGAGAGTCAGAACACAGGGCAGCCTTATGTCGAATATGTCCCTTGCGCCGCCTTCTATTTCCCTTTCAACTAAGATATGGTTTTGCCCGGGGTAAACCTGGGTACGGATAGTTGCCGTACAGCAGGGTATTGAGAGCAGTTGCCCTATCATAGGCCCTGTCTGGCCGTTCATTTCATCAACTGACATGATGCCGGTAAAAATCAGGTCATAGCCTTTGTCTTCTGCATAGGCGGCGATCCATGAGGCGGTAAGGGAGGGCGGTCTGTAATCCATACGGTTGTCAAGGATGTGAATGGCCTCATCCGCTCCCATTCCAAGGGCCCTTGATAATACATCCCGGCTTTTGTCCGGGCCTACGGTGATGATATGAATGATTGAACCTGTAATCTTCTCCTTAATCTGTAAGGCTTCCTCAACTGCATAGGCATCAAAAGGGTTCATTTCAAATCTTATGGAAGAAGACAGGCTGATCCATCTGCCAAAATCATTAATCCTGACAGGTGATTCAGATTCCATGACCTGTTTGACACAGACTAGAATTTTCATGTTTTAAACCTTTTCATAGCATCCCGGCCGGTTTGTTCAATCATTACCCTATAAAATCGAAACGATCTCAATATATCTTATTAAAACCGATGCTTTGAACTGTCAAGAAAAAACATAACAAACGTTCGTTTTTTTTCTTGACAGGGTTTTTCAGCGCCTGTAGATTAAGAGCAGAACAAGACAGTTTTAACCTATCGATAATTTAGGAGAAGCCAATGGATTTTTTAATACCGGAAAAAATAGAGATCATTGTTCAGATGATGGATGAGTTTGTCAAAAAAGAACTCTATCCCCTTGAAAAAGATCTGGATTCGAGTGATTACCCGGCCTTTGAAAAAGAGCTGCATAAAAAACGTGAGATGGTCAAACAGATGGAATTGTGGGCTCCCAACCACCCGAGAGAATTCGGCGGCATGGGACTGAGCCTCATGGAACATGCCCTGGTGTCAGAGGTGCTGGGACAATCCCCCCTGGGCCATTATGTCTTTGGCTGTCAGGCCCCGGATGCAGGCAATATCGAAATTCTGCATCTTTACGGGACGCCTGCCCAGAAGGAGAAATATCTAAAACCCCTGATCGACGGGAAGATCAGGAGCTGCTTTTCAATGACTGAAGTCGACATGCCCGGCTCCAACCCGGTTATGCTGGAAACAACAGCGGTAAAAGAGGGAAGCGATTATGTGATCAACGGTCATAAATGGTATTCCTCATCCGCAGACGGGGCTGAATTCGCCATTGTCATGGCTGTCACAAATCCTGAGAATTCAGCCTATCAAAAGGCCAGCATGATTATTGTGCCATGCGATACCAAGGGATTCAACCTGGTCAGGAACATTCCCGTCATGGGCCATGCCGGAAAAGGCTATTTCAGCCACGGCGAGATTATTTACCAAAACTGCAGGGTTCCAGAGGAAAATATCCTGGGCGCAGAGGGCCAGGGGTTTGTCATGGCCCAGGACAGGCTCGGACCTGGACGGATCCACCATTGCATGCGGTGGATCGGGGTATGCAACCGGGCATTTGACCTGATGTGCCGGCGGGCGGCCACAAGAACTATTGCGCCGGGCCAAAAGCTTGCTTCAAAAGAGATCATCCAGGCCTGGATAGCGGAATGCGCGGCAGATATCCAGGCAGCCAGACTGATGGTGCTTCATGCTGCCTGGATGATCGACAACAAAGGCGCATCCGCTGCCAGGAAAGAAATAGCCATGATCAAATATGTGGTGGCCGGTACCCTGCAAAAGGTACTGGATACGGCCATCCAGATTCACGGCGGTCTCGGGATGTCCTCAGACACCATTCTTGCCTGGTTCTTTTGTCATGAAAGAGGATCACGGATTTACGATGGCGCGGATGAAGTCCACAAGACAGCCGTGGCCAAGAGAATCCTGAAGGATTATATGAATAACTGACCCCTTTTAGAGGGAAGAAAAAAAAGGATGAGATCATGGAAAAAATATGGATGGACAGCTGGCCCAAAGATTTGCCCCAAAAGATTGAATTTACGCACGGACCCGTACCAATTCACGAGTATTTGAGAATCAGGGCAAAAGAAACCCCGGACAAAGCTGCCATTATCTTTTACGGACGACATATCAGTTACAAAGAACTGGATGAATCCTCGGAGCGCTTTGCCAATTATTTAATATCCAATGGCGTCAAAAAAGGGGACCGAGTGGGCATATTCCTTCTGAATTGCCCCCAGTATGCCATTGCCCATTTCGGTATCCAGAAGGCCGGTGCCGTTGTATGTCCGTGTTCTCCCCTGTTCAAGGAGCTTGAACTTGAGTATGAGATCAATGATGCAGACATTGAAATCCTTGTAGCCCTTGACCTTTTTTATCCTGTGGTCAAGAATGTTGAAAAAAAGACATCGCTCAGAAAAATCATTACCACCAATCTTAACGATTATATCCCTGAAAACCCGGCATTGCCGCTGATCAGCCATATGGCAATTCCAAAGCAAAAAATTCCGGGCACAGAGGATTTTATGGAAATCATGAACCAGTCAGATCCGGCCCGGGTCCAAGTCGACATCAATATGGAACAGGATATCGGACTTTTCCAGTACACAGGCGGGACCACAGGGCTTCCAAAGGGATGCATGCTTTCTTTTCACGCAGCTCTTTTCAAGACAGCCGTTACCGCGAATGTGGCTTCCATCACAAAAGATACGGTCTGTCTTGTAACCATGCCCATCTTCCACATTGCCGGCATGCTGGCCGGTATGAACAGTTGCATCTATGCCGGTGCAACACAGGTGCTCTTGTCCATGTTCGATGGTAAAACCGCCATCAAGGCAATTTCAAAATATAAGGCCGGATTCTGGTACAGTGCGGTCCCCATGAATGTGGGCATCATGGCCGACCCTGATGTAAAGAACTATGATCTGACAAGCCTGAAGCTTTGTCTGACTTCATCCTTTGGTATCCAGTTGACAGAAAAGATATCAGACCAGTGGAAAGAATTGACAGACGGCGGTCTTTTGATCGAAGGGGCCTACGGCTTGAGTGAAACCCACACGGCCGATACCTTTATGCCCCGCAGCAAGGTGAAATTCGGAACCTGCGGGATCCCGGGACCTGCCGCCGAGTTCAGGATCATGGATTTAAATGATCCGGCACAAGAGCTTTGTGTCGGCGAAGAGGGAGAGATTGTCCTGAAAAATCCGGGTGTGTTCAAGGGATATTGGAAACGGCCTGAGGAAACGGCAAAAACCCTGATAAACGGATGGGTGTATACCGGTGATATCGGCAAATTCGACCAGGACGGATTTCTCTATCTTCTCGGGCGTGTCAAGGAGATGATCAAAGTTTCCGGTTTTTCCGTATATCCGGAAGAAGTGGAATTGCTTCTCAACAGTCATCCGGAAATTGCCCAGTCGGCTGTTATCGGAGTTCCTGATGAGAAAAAAGGAGAGGTAGTAAAAGCCTATGTTGTCCGTTCCAAAGGGTCGGCCCTGAATGAAACCAGCCTGAAGGAATGGGCCAGGCAGAATATGTCGTCCTATAAATGCCCTGCGGTTGTGGAATTTAAGGATACGCTTCCGACGCTTCCCACGGGAAAATTGTTAAGAAGGGTCCTAAAAGAAGACCTTAAGAAATAACTGGGCTCCTGTTTTCATAAACTTGTTTTTATAACCGTTCCGGAGAATATATGATATGCCGTTTGAAACTGAACTGGAAACACTGAAAGCAAAAAACACACACGCGCTGGCCATGGGCGGAGAAGAGAAAATCCGGCATCAGCATGCCAGGGGCCGTTATACGGCAAGGGAAAGGATAGAACGGCTGCTTGACCCGGACAGCTTTTTTGAGGTGGGCCGGTTTGCCCATTCCGATATGCCTGGAATGGAAAATAAGACCCCGGCCGACAGCAAAATTACCGGGTACGGGAAAATATCGGGCCGCCGCGTGGCGGTTTCCGCCAATGATTTTACAGTCCTTGCTGCAACATCCAGCCGGATAGCGGGCAGAAAAGAGGGCGAATTAAAATATTATGCTGCAAAAAAAGGAATCCCCATGATTTACCTGGGTGAGGCAGGTGGCGCCAGGATGCCCGATATCATGGGGTCAAGAGGGCTCTCATCTTTTGGCGGAGGCGGTTTTGACAGTTATCTCAAGGTCATGAGCCGGGTCCGGCAGTCTCCCATGGTGACCGCGATCTTAGGGGAATGTTATGGGATGCCGACCTGGATGGCCTGCCTTTCGGATTTTGTAGTCCAGGTGAAAGGGTCTGCCATGGGTGTTTCCGGCCCCAGGGTGCTTGAAATTGCTTTGGGTCAGAGAATAACCGATGAAGAACTCGGAGGATTCAGGATACACAGCGAGATCACCGGGAATGCGGACCGGGTGGCTGAAAACGAAGACCATTGTTTTGATATTATCCGTCAATATTTAAGCTATCTGCCTTCCCATAACACCCTTCACCCGCCTGTATATACCGTGCCCGAGGGTTCGGGGCAGTTCATGGAACGGATCCTGGATTTTTTGCCGGAAAAGCGGAGCCGGACCTATGATATGCACGCTATCCTGTCCTGTATCATGGATCAGGACAGCCTTTTTGAGATCAAGCCGGATTTTGGAAAATCCGTGATCACGGCCCTTGCCAGAATCGACGGGGCATCAGTCGGTCTTGTGGCCAGTCAGCCCGATGTCATGGCCGGCGCCATGGATACCAACGGGATTGATAAAGTCACAAGTTTTCTGTGTCTTTGTGATTCCTATAATATCCCGCTGGTTTTCTTCCATGACACCCCTGGTTTTCTTGTGGGGCAGGAAGCGGAAAGAAACCGGGTCGGTGCAAAGGTCATGAACTATATGAATGCCCTGGGGCAGATAACGGTTCCAAAAATTTCCATCATTGTCCGTAAAACTTACGGCATGGCGTTCTGGAATATGAGCGGATCAGGCTGTGCCACGGATTTTCTGGCGGCATGGCCCACAGCTGAAATGAGTTTTGTCGATCCGGCAGTGGCAGCCAATGTGGTTCATGATTCAAAGGATGCTGATCCTGAACACAAACAAAAACTGATCCAGTCCATGGTGGAGGATGCATCGCCTTTTGGAGCCGCAGGAATGTTTCATATCCATGATGTCATCGATCCCAGGCATACCCGTAAATACATCATTGATGCCCTGGAAATAGCAAAGGATACGGCCTCCAATGGAATCGGAGAACATAAACTGGCCAACTGGCCGACCAAATTTTAATTGAAGATAATAACGGAGGATAAAAAATGGCACAGCAATTGGTTGATAAACGGGATATGGATTTTGTTATCTGGGAACAGATGGAATGCGAATCCATTCTGAATCATGAGAAATACAAGGAGTTCAATAAAAAGACCTGTGACATGATCCTGACCGAGGCAAGGGCCCTTGCCATCAAGGAGATCCTGCCCACACTGGCAGAAGGCGATATCCAGGGGGTCCGGTTTGAAAACGGGACAGTAAAGGTTCCGGACTGTTTTCGCCCTGCACACAAAAAAATCCTGGAAGGTGACTGGCAGAGTATGGTCGTGGATTCGGATATGGGGGGGCAGGGGGTTCCGGGGTTTATTGCCTATGCCTGTGCCGAGCATTTTCATGCAGCCAATTATTCCCTCATGGGCTATGCCTGGATGGGGACCGGTACGGCAAAAATGATTCATCTCTATGGCACGGATGAACAAAAACAAACCTATATCCCCAGTATTATTTCCGGTAAATGGGGCGGTACCATGCTCCTGACCGAATCCGGCGCCGGCAGTGATGTCGGGGCACTGGAAACCACGGCTGTTAAAAATGAGGATGGGACCTATTCCCTTTTTGGGAGCAAGATTTTTATCACCAACGGGGAGCACGACCTGTGTGAAAATATCATCCACCCGGTCCTGGCCCGTATTGAAGGAGATCCTCCGGGGACCACGGGTATTTCCATATTCATTGTTCCCAAATTCCTGGTGAATAAGGACGGGAGTCTGGGGGAGCGCAATGACATTGTCTGTACGGGTGTGGAAGAAAAGCACGGCATCCACGGCAGCGCCACCTGTTCCATGACCCTGGGGACCAAAGGCCGCTGCACCGGATTCCTTCTGGGCGAACGGCAGAAAGGCATGGCCATCATGTTCAACATGATCAACAGCTCCCGGATGAGTACGGGGCTCCAGGCGCTTTCCTATGCCTCATCCGCCTATCTTCTGGCTGTAAACTATGCACGGCAGAGAATCCAGGGCCGGCGGATAGAAGATTTCATGGATCGCAGTGCACCCTCTGTTGCCATTATCGAGCATCCTGATGTGCGGCGGGCTCTTTTGTGGATGAAATCCCATGTGGAAGGCATGAGAAGTTTTTTCCAGTTCCTGGTGTCCTGTTCCACCAAGGCGGTCACGGCAGGCAGTGCAGAAGAACGAGAATTGTATTCGGAAATGTTTGAACTCCTGACCCCATCCATCAAGGACTACCTGGCCGTCCGGGGCCATGAGGTCTGCATCCAGGCCATCCAGGTATTTGGCGGAGCCGGGTATACAAAAGACTATCTGGTGGAACAATATGCCAGGGATTGCAAGATCACCTCCATATTTGAGGGAACCAGCGGTATCCAGGCCATGGACATGCTGGCCAGAAAAATCGGCCGCAAAGACGGGGAGGTGTTCAAGGCGTTTTTAAATGAAATATATGAAACTGTTGCCCGGGCAAGGGAGTTTGAAAAACTGGAATCTCTTGCAGGCGATGTTGAAATTGCAGTGAAAAAGCTGGAAGAAACAGCCTCAGGAATTTTGAAAAAATCCCGGTCAAAGGAAATGAAGGCTGCCTATGCCCATTCTCTTCCCTTCCTGAATGTCATGGGGGATACCATCATGGCCTGGATGCTTCTCTGGCGGGCGACAACCGCTTCTGCAAAGCTTTTGGCAGAAGCAAACAAGAAAGATGAAATTTTTTATAAGGGCCAGGTGAAAACTGCAAGATTTTATATCAAAACCATCCTGCCTGAAGTCATGGGGAAAATGAATGCCATACAGACAGGTGATGCGGTTGCCATAGAAATCAGCAATGACGAATTCGGCGGGCTCTAACCTTTATATGAAAACCAATTACTATATAAGATCAAGGGAGAAAAGAAAATGAACATAGGGAATATTAAGCATATCAGCGTGATCGGTGCCGGAAACATGGGGCATCAGATCAGTCTGCAATGTGCACTCAAAGGGTTTGATACCGTATGCACCGATGTAAGCGAAGCCATGTTGAAAAAAGCCGATGCCTTTGTGGATTCCTATCTGGCCGGCAGGGTTGAAAAAGGCAAACTCACAAGGCAGGAAGCTGAGGCAGCCCGGTCAAGGATCAGGTTTACACAGGATCTTAGGGATGCTGTCCAAAATGCGGA
>Ga0154596_1225_pt1 | contig 9263 bp, 11 predicted proteins | sample RifGroF2_FD_116025 | JGI IMG/M metagenome (GOLD analysis project Ga0154596, IMG submission 116025) | Desulfobacula sp. GWF2_41_7
ACACTGCAGATGGGTAAAAAATATAAAAACCTGTATGTGGATCTGGCGGGTGCGGAATGGGTGGTTGAGCGGGAAAACATAGTCGGGGAGATCCGGAAAACACTTGGATTCAACAGGGTATTGTTCGGAACAGACTATCCCAATTCCATGGGTTTAAAGGTCAACCCGCTCTATAGTGTGAGCAGGATAAGGGCGACCCCTCTTTTATCTGAAAAGGAAAAGCAAAAGGTGCTGGGTGGTAATGCCGCCCGAATGCTGAAATTATAACTGAATATTAAAGCGCAAGGGAGAGTTTATATGGATCAGATTGCTATCCATGACATTGAAAGGGCCAACCCCATCATTCAGATTGCCATCGAACTGGGTATCCGGATACAAGGCAGCACGGGCGTATGTTTCCATAAAGATCGGCATGGACTTAAAACCGATCAATTCACCCTGTTTTTTAAACCTGTGCAAAACAGTTTTTTTTGCAAAAACTGCCCCGATATCGGCGGCAGCGTTGTTGACCTGGTATGCCAGCATCAGGGATGGGACAGGGAAACCGCCTTGGATTGGCTGGCTCACAGGAATGAATTTGATCTAATGACCCGCAAGCTCTACTATAAAACCTGATTTTTCCGGATGCGTTTTAAAATATCCGGTCCTTTTTCGAAATAAAGAAAGCTGTGGTTTGTGGACAGGGAACCGGTATAGGGGTTCTCATTGATGACATAGCGCTCTTCCAGGCGGTTCAGCCTTTGATAAAGATAATCCACGGAATTGACGGAAATGCGGTCGCTGGATAGCCATACAGGTTCCGGCGTCCTGAGGGGACTTTTGTCGTAGCGGATAGATGTGACACCATATCGCTCGGGGTTATCGTGTATTTTTGATCCGGGCATAACCATCAAAAGGCCTATGACATAATAGGAGATGCGGTCCACATTTTCTTCCAGGAACCGGACAGTCATCTCCCCCTCTTTCCTGTGCTCCCCTGGGAAACCGAAAAAGCCCATGGCCTGGGTGGCCACTCCGGCATCATAGAGATTCTTTAACACCTTCCGGGTGGTGTCCACCTGGTTTCCCTTATCCATACTGTCAAGAATTTTCTGGCAGGCACTTTCAAACCCTATGGCCACACTATTTAAACCCGCCTTTGCCATCAGGCAACAGAATTTTTTGTCAAATACCTTTTCGGCCCTCAAATCCGTGTTCCAGTAAAACCGTTTCCCCTGATCCAGTAATGCGTGGCAGAACTTTTTCAAATAGGCAGGATCAATCACATCATTACTGAAATTGACTTGGTCGGTCTGGTATTGTTCAGTCAATTGCGTAATTTCCTTAACTGCTTTTTCCACAGGTACCCTCTGGTAGCGCCGCATCTTATGATCGCCGTACCGGTTCTGGCAGTAGACGCACCTGCCCCAGTAACAGCCCCTGCTGATGCTGTAGGGGATGACCGGCTTGGGAATCAGATAGCGTGAAAGATCAAGGTCTGAAAAATCAGGGGGCGGCTGGGTGGTGACATCTGTATAACTAAGTTCGCCCGTGCTTTTGAAAACAGCCACAGGGATCTCCGGGTGGATAATGCTTTTAAGTCCGGCAAAAGACTGGTTGCTTACAATCCGTTCCAACAGGTCTGTAAAAGGGTGTTCACCCTCACCGCAGATGACTGAATCCGTACAATCGTAGATCCGGTCCATTTGGGCCTGTTCCATCTGCATGACCCATTGGGAGATATAGGCCCCGCCGAGGGTGACATGAATTTTGGGAAAGCGTTCCTTGATCAGCCTGCCCAGTGCCAGGGCCTGGATCGACTGTGAAGCGAACACCATGGAAATGCCGATGACTGAAGGCGCACACGCTTCAATTTGCGGGAAGAGTATGGTTTTATAAAAGCCGGCATAGGGGTTAACGGCCGGATTGCAATGAGAAAGAATCTGGTCCATTGATTTGAACATGCTCGCAGTCGGGTATTCCGACGGGGTAATGGTTGTCGGGAAGGCAACAGCGCTGAGCAGACTGAAAAAAGCATCCAGGCGGTCCCGGTTTTTTTTATATTGGGAGTAATCAAAAAATCCTTCCGGACATTTAAAGAAATTCATGGCACTAAAGGCATCTTCAGGTTTAACAGAAAGGTTTCTTATCCTTGAAAGGGCATCGTAATGATATTGCTCTGCCGGATTGAGAACCGGTATTCTTTCATATTGTTTCAGGAGAGTATGAGATTTTTCTAAAAGCCCGGCAATGGTGTCTGGCTGTGAGAGGAAATAAAGCGCCTCAATGGAAAGATCCTGCACCTTAACCCTGAACCCTTTTTGTTCGGCAAATGATTTCAGGTAGGCAAGGGCCGGGTAAGGACCGGTCAGATCAGCCGGAGGGACCTGGAGCAGCAGGGCCTGGATAGAGGTGTTGTTCCTGGTCTGCCCGCCTTTATTCAGGCTATATCCGGTTTGCATGATTTACTTTTCCGTTTTAGTGAGTATGGCTCAAACGGCCAGGGGTGGCCGGATATGGTTCCCCGGCTTCCCCTGGCAGCAGATGATTCAGTTTCAACCTGTCCGGTTTGAAATCTGTATTGATATATTCAAGATTAGGGCGCCTGAGTCGTCCATCCGCAATCCACAGTGAGCGTGGTGCCGGTGATGCATTTGGCTGCTTCAGAAACGAGGAATAGCACAGCCTGGCCGATGTCATCTTCCGAAATTTCAGGTTCTTTAATCAGATACCTGGAAAAAAACTGCTCCTTGCCGCTCTCCCCTTCCATGCCAAAGTACTCGGCAATTCCCTTCATCATATCGGTCCAGACCGTACCGGGACAGACCACGTTGACATTGATGCCGTGATCAGCCACTTCCATGGCTACGGATTTGGAAAGGCCTATGATACCGTGCTTTGCCGCACAATAATGGCCACCCATACCGAATCCGTAATGCCCCCCGACAGAGGAGATGTTGACTACCTTGCCGGAATGCTGCGCGATCATATGGGGCAGAACGAACCGGCTGCACAGATAGGTTCCTTTCAGATGGGTGTCAATGACTTCGTCCCAGGTATCCTCATCCATTTCAGCGATGGCCACCATGGAGGAGTTCCCGGCATTATTCACCAGAATATCGATATGTCCGAAGGTTTCCAGAACAGTGTCGACCATTTTTTCGACATCACCTGATTTCCGGACATCACACTTGATGCCTATGGCCTTGCGACCCAGGGCTTCGATACTTTTTACGGCTGCTGCCATGGTCGCTTCAGTGGACATTGAATAGGGAATGGTCTCCATATCCGCACAGATATCCGCTATGGCGATATCAGCCCCCTCTTTGGCCATGCACATTGCTGCGGCATATCCGTTACCTCTGGCACCGCCGGTGATAATGGCCGTTTTCCCTTCTAGTTTCATTGCAATTGCTCCTTTTTCACTTATCTATATAAAATAAAAACTCATTTTATTGGCAGTGGACGGGGGAATTTGTTTGCCAGTTCTTTTAGCATTTTGATATCTTCAGACGCCACACTGGCCCCGTATTCGCTCACCTGGAAATCCAGTTCGTGCCGGAGCGAGGATAACATCATCAAGGCATCCAGATAATAAATTTTAGATGCATCTGACTTGAAATCATCGGCATATACCTCTAGAATTTCATCGACATCCAGTTGTTTCAGGCTTGCCAGATAACCTTCCGTATCAATTTTGTTTCGAAGAAAGTCGTCCATCAATTGGATGGCCCGGTTAACCTGTTCCACAACCTTTGTATGCATCATGTTCGCCATAAAATAATCCTTTTTGCCCCTCACTTAACGGGACATCACTTTCTGAGTTGTCCCTTTTTTGCCAATACAGCTTTGCCTGCCTCGGAAACCATGAACCGCACCAAAGGGGAAACATCCTTATGCTCTATTCTATGGCGCTCCAGAAGCCCCATTCGCAGTAGCGTTAAAATCCGGTTTTTTACACCCATGGATGATATCTTCAGCATAGCTGCGAATGTATGACAGTGAAATTCTCCGGGTTTCCGGTGATGGCATGTACCTGAACAATCGGTTCCGCCTTTTTCCAAAATAACCTCTAAGATATTCATCAAGTCATCTGTAAGCTGCTTTTCCATAACCATCCTTAAAGTATTATGTCATTCTGACAACAAATGTTTTAATCTTGTGAAGGAGCTCGTCTAAGTCATTGGTTAAGATTTCCAGAATTTCCATAGCCCGGGCTTCATCTCCGGAGCCGACAGCGGCTTGCATTTCCAAAGTCATTTCCTTGCAGTCATAGGCAACTTCTCCGGCCTTTACAGTTTTCAGAAAAGCCATCTTGATGACTTTATTGAATTCTTGAGTTCTTTCTTCCAGAACTGCTTTCATTTTTTGGCTCGCTTCATCTGACAGCTTAAGGCCGCCTTCGGTCATCTCTTTAAACAATTCCAACATTTCCCTTGTCAGTGCCGGTCCTTTGCCGGTTACGTTCGGTCTTTTTTTTTCAGTCATGCTAATTCCTTTTTATTATTGATTCTACATATACAAACCGGATCCGCTAGGGACCCGTCTGATCACCATTTGCCACCCATCTTTTGATGATGATCCCTGTCTTCTTCCCAGTCATGGTGTTTGACCATGATTTTTTCCTTTTGAGGAAGTTGCTTGATCAATTCATCGGCAATCTTTGAAAAGGCTTTTGCCGTAAGTGATTCCGGTTTTTCAAATACAATGGGGACTCCCTTGTCCGCAGATTCGGAGTATTCTCCGTCCATTGGTATACCGCCTAAAAAGGGAATCTTGAATGTCTTAGCCAGTTTCTCTCCTCTATCCTTGCCGAAAAAATATTCCAACCTGCCGCAGTCGGGGCATTGGTAGGCATTCATGTTTTCTACAAGACCCAGGATGGGCGCATTCAACTCTTTGGCAGCATTAATGGCTTTACTGCAAACAATGGTAGAGATTTCCTGCGGTGTTGTGACTACCACCATACCATCCAGGTCCGGGATGGATTTCATGATGGTAATGGGCTCATCTCCGGTCCCTGGCGGAAGATCAATAAACAACATATCCAACTCATTCCATTTGACGGAACTTAAGAACTGGCGGAGCACCCTTGCCTTATATTGGCCGCGCCACATGACCGGTGTCGTTTCCGCGGGCCAGATCAGGGCTACGGACATCACTTTCAACCCCTGCTCCGTAACCACAGGATCAATGCCGTGGGAGCCGCGGAGGATATCGCGCATTTCGGTCTTGACACCCACCATTTTGGGAACGCTCGGGCCATGGACATCAGCATCGAAAATGCCGATTTCCATGCCTCTTTTTCGAAATTCCGCAGCCAGGTTTACCACCGTGCCGGTCTTGCCAACACCGCCTTTGCCGCTTATGATGGCAATTTTGTAGTTGATGTTTTTCATGGCATTCCCAATAGGCGCATGTCGCTTTTTCATTTCTTCGGTTGTGTTTGGGCTGTGATGCACGGTTACCTCCATATTTATTAATTATTCCAACGTGTTCATGAATTCGAAATTTCTGGTCCCGAGGCCGGTTGATTCAGCATAGTCAAGCAGATGCTCCGGTGTGGTGCCGGTTATGGCTTTAATTTTGTCAGTCCCTTTTTCCAGAACATCCAGGTCCTGAGCTATGGAGCCTGGAACACCGGGGCTCCGGGTAATCATCTGATACGTCATCCAGTCTGCTGCAACCGGATCCTGGGAAGCAATAATGCCTAAGTCGGGAATAAACGGCAGGTCTGAAAACGGGTGATCGTCGGTTTGAGGGGTTACTGAACCCAGGAAGTTGATAAAAAATGCACCTTTCAACCTTTTTGAAACTGTCATGGCGGCTTCGACCAGGCATTCCTGGAACAAGACCACGCTTTCAGGACTTACGGTAAATGCGTTATTGGGGCAGACCAGGAGACATCCCAGGCATTTGTTGCAGATCCGGGCGTCAAAATGAATGGTTTTATTTTCCCGGCAAAGAGCCCCGGTCGGGCAAAAAGGAAGGCAAATATCACAGTTGATGCATTTGGATTTGTCAAAACCCATATCAATACAGTCATGAACACGAAGTTTTCCCGTTGTTGTGAGGAATCCCATGGCAAGGTTGTAAATGGATCCGGACAGGCCGGCAAGGGGGTGGGCTGTCACATGAGAGAGAATCACTGCCTTTTCTGAATCGGTCATAAGAGAACCGATTTCAATCCCTCCTAAGTGATCCCCATCCGAAGGCCAGAATTTGCCTTCTTCGTTGGTATAACCGCCGGCCTGCATAATCTGGTTGTCAAAGATCTCTCCATTGCTCAGCCCCTGGGCCAGGACGGTATTGGTCCAGTCATACCCGTTTTGCCGTGACCCCTTGAACAGGCTGCATGAATCCGTAATTACCGGCTTTACACCCATCTCTCGCAGCTTTTCGAACAGGGACGAGATGACAATGGGCGGCAAAGAGTGATAATACCCTATTTCACTCAGATTAATTTTTATGGCCATGCCGGTGCCGGGTTCGATCAATTTCGCCATGGGTTCAAGCCCAAGGATGGCGTTGACCCTGGAAACAATATTTCCCTGAATGGTTTTGGAGCGACCTTTGATCCAGTATACTTGTGTCATTGGGTTGTCCCTTTGTTTATGGATGTTAAGGCGGGCTGATGCTCAGCCCGCCGTTTTGATTTCCTTAGGAAGTCTACCCTGAACTAGCCCTTAGGCTGTCGGATCAAATTCCTTCCAGGTATTGAGCCAAGGTTTCAGCTCTTGCCGTCCGAATTCATACTCATAGGCCAGGTGGTGGTTTTTAAAAACCTGACGCATGGGCGTGACCGTCATGGGTATCTTTCGGATCTGCCACTTGGCTATGTTTTCAGGATTCAATTCAGGTTCATATTCGATCAATTCGTAATCCATTGATCCCATACCGATTTTTTGCGCCGCTTTGAGCTGAATTCTCGGTGTAAAGGCATTGATTGCCTTGAATTTGTCCTCTCCGACTTTCAGACCCAGCTCTTCGGCCTTGGAGTTGGGTCCGATGGGTGCCTTATCGATCGCATCACAAATGGCGGTATCAATTGCCACCACATCTTTTGAAGCGAAAATACCGACATCCGGGGCAACATAATTGCCGTTCCAGGGGAAGCAGTCACATTCCGGTGCAATGTCGAATGCATAGGCCATATATCCGATCTTGCCTTTTTTAAAGGTTTTGATGCAGCCGAGGGCAGCATCGGCCATAGCGATCTGGGCCAGCGGGAAATAATCGTCCCTGAACCCGATACCTCCCATGCCCGTAAACATACAGGTTACCTGGCAGGAATAGCAAAGAGCGCATTTTTCATAATCGATGACAACACCGTCTTTTTTTACGGAAATAGCTTCTTCCGGACAACTGTCCTCACACATTTGACAATAAGGACATTCTTTTCCCTGACATGCATCCCGGTTGACCTTGGGATACCCTATAGCCTCTTCGGGATCACCCCAGAAGGCAAGATGGGTCTGGTATTTGCCGCGTTTGGACTGGGCGCCGATACCAAAATTTTTAATGCACCCTCCAAAGGCCGTAATGGGATGTCCTTTGGCATGGGCAAGATTGATAATGGCATCTGCCTCATAGATGCCGCGGGCGATATAGGTTTCCTTCAGGATGTTCCCTTCAGGCAACTCTACCCTGAGGTCATCTTCACCATAAAACCCGTCAGCAATGATGAACGGGGCCTGGAGACTGGAATAATTCATTCCGTGCCGGTTTGCGCCTTCCATCGAAAGCTGGCCTGTACAGCGGTTGTTATACAGATGATAGGTCAATGTTGTGGTATCCGTGACAAACGGCTTCCCGCCACAAGCCTTGACTTCCTCGACAATGGCGGCCACGAACTCGGGTCTCAGACATGCGGTTCGATTGTATTCGCCGCCGTGAATTTTGATTGCTACACTGTCATCTTTTTCTATGCACTTATCCAGCCCTGCTGCATAGAATAAGTCCTTGGCCTTGCAAATGGTGCTTTCCGTCCAATTTGTGGCGCCTGCCGCTGCAAACCAAACTTTGGATTTCTTTGTCATAATTCCTCCTTGGTTGCCAAATCACTTTGGCTCTTTTTTGTTAAATTTGAATTCCAATTTTCCCAAAGTTTCTGCATATGGATCGTATCAACCCCCTTTCCTATTTGGAATGCCGGCACCAACCCAGTAGACTCCCTAATCTCAAGTTGTTGATTCCAACTTGTTTGGATCTCCTGTTTTCGATCTTAGATATAGCAACTAATGTGCCCAATGATTTAAAAATGAAAGTCAGAAAACAAGAGAGATTATTTTTTTTATGATATTACAATGAGTTAGAAGGTATGATGTCTGTGACAACAATGAAACACAATTAATTTTCGCAATCTGAATTTAATTGTTTGAATTGGGTCATTTTATCATGTCAAAGATGTAATATTAAAATTAATTATTTGATATTTAAAGAAAATATCAATTTCAAGCTTATGGGGCTGAAAGGGGCCATAAACCCCACTGGTTTTTTTTCCCAGGGTGGTTTCTCTATTGCGGCACTTCTTCCCTTTTGGCCCCACTGGGTATTGTTTTCATTTTTTATAGTCATATCAATGAATTAACCGAATCAGTGACGACCGAAAGTGGCTATTCGCCCCGTTCGGGATTGATGGGGAATGCATTTTTTTTTAAAGCGGCAAGTGTTTTTTTTAGCAGAATAATATTTATCCCGCTGTGTTTATAAGAAATTAGCGCTTTTCAACAGGATCTGCCACACTTAAAAAAGACTATTTTTCATGTATCGGCATGCAATTTGCGAGAGTCCTGGTATTAGCTGTGGCGAAAAGCCACAAAAAAGCATTCATTGTTTATAAAGGGAGAAAAAAATGATCAAAAATAAATACAATCCGGCAGAAGAGGTTGAAGTGAAAAAAATGAATTTGCAGGAAAAGAAAACAGGTATTGAAAATCACCCGGAAGTTGGACCGGTTCTTGAAGAAATTATTATTGAAGAACTGGCAGTGGACGGTATCTGCGGGATTTACTAATGGGGTTTCTTTTTCACAGGGTGTACAATGTCCTGTAAGGGCTGAACTGGTGAAAACAAGGAAGTGCCAATGGAATTGACAAAAGGGTATAGACTGGCAAACGGTGTACAGGTCCGAAAGGAGAGTTTTGGTCTCCTGTTTTATGATTATAAAGGACCAAGGCTTTATTTTGTTCCGTCAAAGGATTTGCTGACAGATAGTTTTTTTAACGGGGAAAAGAGTGTAAAGGATATAACCGGTTCTCTGGCGGCATCAGGGGAAAAATACC
>Ga0154596_1198_pt2 | contig 9059 bp, 9 predicted proteins | sample RifGroF2_FD_116025 | JGI IMG/M metagenome (GOLD analysis project Ga0154596, IMG submission 116025) | Desulfobacula sp. GWF2_41_7
CCCAGGAAAAGGCGGATCAGACCTTAAGCCGTATTACAGGTGCAACCGATCTTAATGCGGTTGCCGATGTCGATCTCGTGATCGAAGCGGTTTTTGAAGACCGGAAGGTCAAGACCCAGTTGTTTTTGAACCTGGATAAGGTCTGTTCGGAAAAAACGATTTTTGCAACCAATACATCCAGTTTCTATGTTGGTGAATTTGCTGCTAAAATTAATCGCCCTGACCGGTTTATAGGGCTTCATTATTTTTTCCACCCGGCCAAGAATAAATTGCTGGAAATCATTCCCCATACCACAACCGGCAAGGAAACCATTGATAAAGCCATTCAATTTGCCGGTCGTCACGGGAAAATCGCTATTGTTGTAAAAGATTCACCCGGGTTTGCCGTGAACCGGTTTTTTATCCCCTCCTCCAACGAGGCAGCCAGGATGCTGGAAGAAGGGATGGGCAATATTCCCACCATTGAAGAAGGCAGCAAAAGGGCTTTCGGCATCGGTATGGGGTCTTTTGAAATTTTAAATGTTACCGGTATCCCTTTGGCGGTTCATGCCTCCAAAAGTCTGGGCGATGAACTGGGGCTTTTCTACGATACCCCTGCCATCATGAAAACCCAGATGGATAAAAATATGGACTGGGATCTTAAAACAGGTGAAATTGAAGAAGAAAAAATTGCTGCCATTGTGGACCGGTTTTACGGTATCTGTCTCGGTGTGGCTGCGACCATAGTGGATGAAGGGGTTGCCACCATGGAGGATGTCAATCTCGGGGCCAAGATCGGTCTTCGATGGAGCAAAGGTCCCTTTGAGATCATGAACCATATCGGCATTGACAAAACCTGTGAGGTGGTGGAAGCCATTACCCAAAGATACCCAGGCTTTAAAATGCCGGAGATCCTGATAGAGCAGAAAAAGATCGGTAAACCGTTTGCCTTTAAAGTAGTGGATCTTGATATAAAAGAGGATATCGCATGGATTACCATCAACCGTCCGGATGCCATGAACGCCTTGAATGAAGCTGTGGTTCAGCAATTGGCGGAAAAATTTGAAAAAGCTGAAAATGATCCCGGAGTCAAAGCCATCGTGTTCCAGGGCGCAGGTAAAACCTTTGTGGCCGGAGCTGATATCCAGTTTTTTGTGGACAGGATCAAAGTCGGAAAGATAGGCGATATTGAATCATTTACTCGGAAAGGCCATGAGCTTTTTTTAAAGATCGAAAACTGCCCGAAAAAAACCATTGCCCTTTTGGATGGATTGTCCCTTGGCGGTGGAAGTGAAATGGCCCTGGCCTGCCAATTTATTATAGCCACAAAGGCCGGGTCCATGGGATTTCCCGAAACCGGCATCGGCATCGTACCCGGGCTTGGAGGAATGCTCCGGATGGAACGTCATGTCGGGCTTGAGCTTGCAAAATATTATGTCTTCACCGGCAGGCCGTTGAGTGCACAGGATGCCCATGACCTGGGAATCATCACTAAAATTGTCGAACCTAAGGCAGTGGGTGAAGCCATCCGGGAGATTGCAGACCGGATTGAGACAGACAAATACCAGAGGCGGGCTATCCCAGAAAAATTCCTGGACCTTGCAAATGTCTTCAACACTGGAAACATGAACCATATTTTTGCCGGCAAGCCCCTGACCGGGTTGCCGGAAGACCTTGCAAAGAAAACCGCGGCCAATCTCAGCACCAAATCGATGATTGCCCTTAAAATGGCCGATGATACAATGAACAAACAGGTAAATATGTCCATACCCGAAGCTGTTGAATGTGAACTGGGTATTCTTGACAGGCTTTTTTCCACCCATGACGCCTTTGAAGGCTTGTCTTCAGTGGGACGCGGGAAACCTGTATTCAAGGGAAAATAAAAAAAGGAGAGTTTTAATGATGTATACAAAAGCGTTTATCCCCTATAAAGGGTATTACAGTACCCCTTTCTGCAAATGGCAGTGCAGCCTGGCCAATGAAAATTCCATATTTTTTGCTGCTCAAATGTCAAAACAATGGTTTGCCTCAAGAAATTTTGATGTGAATATGCTGGATTATTCGATCTTCGGCAATACCATCGGCCAGCACCATCAGTTCTATGCATCGCCCTGGTCGGCTGCATTGCTGGGTGCAAATTCCCTTCCCGCCATTGCCGTAAGCCAGGCCTGCACCACAGGGGCCACCTGTATCAACCTTGCTGCCATGGGCATTGAAAGCGGCTTGTATGAGACCCCTTATGTGCTGACCACGGACCGGACATCAAACGGCCCCCATACTATCTGGCCCAATCCCAATGGTCCTGGAGGGGAAGTCATTTCTGAAAACTGGAATATGGACAATTTCAACGCAGACCCCAATACCGGTAAAAAAATGGTGGAAACGGCTGAAAATGTGGCCAGGGAAAACGGGTTTACAAAAGAGGAATGCGACGAGCTGGTATTGCGGCGGTATGAGCAATACCTCATGGCCACGGAAAATAACCGGGCATTCCAGAAGCGGTATATGCTTCCTGCTGAAATAAAAATTTCAAAAAAGAAAACCGTCATTGTAGAAGAAGATGAAGGCATCATGGCATCTACTAAAGAAGGCCTGGCCGCACTGAAGCCGACCATACCGGGCGGGGTTTTGAGTTTCGGCGCCCAGACCCATCCGGCAGACGGCAATGCCGGCATCATTGTCACTACGGCTAATAAAGCAAGGGAGCTGAGTGCGGATGAAAAGATTACCATCCAGGTGGTGGCCTATGGCTATTCCAGGGAACGCAAAGGCTATATGCCGGCAGCACCGGTTCCGGCCACCCGCATGGCCTTGAAAAATGCCGGGTTGTCCATAAAAGACATCAGTGTGATAAAAACCCACAACCCGTTTATTGTCAATGATCTGTTTTTTTCAAAGGAGATGGGGGTAGATCCCAAGAGTTTCAATAATTACGGGTCTTCATTGATTTTTGGTCATCCCCAGGGTCCGACAGCCACACGTCTTATTATAGAGGGAATCGAAGAAACAGTGATGGCCGGCGGCGGCTATTGTTTGTGGACGGGCTGTGCTGCAGGTGATTGCGGTGCTGCATTGATCCTGAAGATTTCATAGCATCTTAAAAAAGATCAGATAAAGAAAATATGCGGGAATTTGATAAAAGCCGAATCTGACTGACCTCCGGAGTTTGGTGTATTTAAGTTTCCGCATTTTCATATCTGTACCGGCGATCTGAGAATCATAATTCAGCGTCAGGGGAAGAAATTTTCCCTTTGTTTGTGAGGCCGAAAAGAAAGGTTTCAAATATTTTTAGGGCTAGGTTTTCGGGTTTTATCTCTCCCTTGGGGTCATACCACCGGTAAATCCAGCCGCACATCCCTACCAGGCAATGGGCATCAATGGCAATATTTGCCGTTGAAAGCATTTTTTTTACGCAATAGGCTTCAATTGCCTTTCTCCAGAACATAAGATAGGTTCTCTGTTTTTCTTTAATCTGATCATACCATTCCCCGGTCAGGCAGTCATCGTCATTCAATATCAATTTAGTCCGGTATTTGTCATTGCAATAGGTGTCCACCTGATATTGAATGTATTTTTTTATGATATCAATGGAATCAGCGCCTTCCAAAGGAATTTTTTCAATTCCTGCGATCATATCATCCATATGGCTGTCCAGGATCTGAAACAAAAGCTCTTCCTTGCTTTTAAAATAATAATAAAGACCGGCAGTGGTCATTTCCGTTGCCCTGGCAATATCCCGGATGGTGGTCTTATCATAGCCCTTTTGCCACAGGGTTTTGGTAGCGATCCTGTATATTTCTTTTTTCCTGCGTTCCTGCTCTTTAAGCTTGTAATTTTTCATATGGCTCACATTAATCAAAAAATATGGTTTTGATAATTATCTGACAGATTGTTTTATCATCTGTCCGATAGAATAATCAAAATAAAGACTATAAATAATACCCTGTTTTTTCTAAAAGATATAGGGAACTTTCAGGTTATAGGATTTATAAACCACAAAGGTTTCCACAGACCGGATTCCGACAATGCTGGAAATCTCTTCAGTGTAAAATTCAAGCAGGCCGAAATCTTTTTTAAACAGAACAAGGACCAGAAGATCAAAGCGTCCGGTTACAACACTGACGGAAATAACTCCTTTCAGTTTGCTGATTTCTTCCCCTTTTTCAACCAGGTTCATTTCGGCAAGCTTGATCCCGATGACGACGATGCGATGGCCCGGTAGTTTTTCAGGATCAACAAGGCCGCATATTTCAAGAATCCCTTCGTTTTGAAGATTGTTCACCCTTGACCGGACCGTATTTTCCGTAATGGCGAGTTTGTCTGCGATGCGTTTAAAGGATTTTTTCCCGTTTTTCAATTCTCTGATGATGTCAATATTGGTGTCGTCTATTTTCATGATTCCCTCATTTTTTATTTTAAATGCTTTGGAAAACTATTTTATCCTTTCAATAGTAAATACTTGATGCTAAAAGAAAAATCAAAGTTTATTTATCAGGACTCCTGGAATTTATAGATAAGCTTGACCTAAATCAATTCTTTTTTCATTTGTTTACTCTATTCTGCCTGATAAATGCCGGTCGGATTACCGGAACTTAACTATTTACTCAAAGGAGGGGCAATGGTCTATTCCGGTATTATCGGGGTGGGACATCATTATTACTGGTTTGGTGAACCTTCTCTCTGGCTCGCCCTCGGGTCTACCATTTCCGCTCTGGAGCCGGTTCCCATCCTTCTTTTGCTCTCTGAAGTCTGGCACGGGCAAAAAACTCTTGTGGAGGGCGGCAGTGCCTATCCTTATAAATACCCCATGATGTTCCTCATGGCATCCGTCTTCTGGGAATTCCTGGGCGCTGGCGTCATGGGACTTTCCATTACGACGCCGGTGGTCAATTATTATGAACATGCCACCTATCTTACGGTCAACCACGGACACACCGCCCTTTTTGGAACCTACGGCATCCTTGCCATCGGGCTTCTCTTATTTTCCATGCGCACCATTGTCAAAGAAAGCGGATGGGATGTCAGGCTTCTTAAAATAGCTTTCTTAGGAACCAATGCCGGGCTTGCCGCCATGGTCCTGTTCATGCTCAAAGCCATGATGAACCTGAAACCGGTCACGGTTCAACCTGGAGATTCTTTTATATAAATCCCTGATGGGAGGCAAAAATGAAATTCAGTTCACTCAATGAATGTGCCATGCCGATTACAGATGAAGATATTGTTGAGGCCATGAAAAAAATTCCCGGCTATCTCGACATTACGCCTTCCGACTTCATGGAGGTGTATCAGGTAGCGTTCGATCATGCCCTGTCACGGCTGAGAAATGCCATACACGCGGAAGACATCATGACCCGGACGGTTATTTATGTCCATGAACACACCGCCTTGCCCGATGCGGTGAGGAAAATGGCTGAACATAATGTTTCCGGGCTTCCGGTCTTAAAAAAGGATCAGACCCTTTCCGGCGTGATTTCAGAAAAAGATGTCTTAAGGCAGATGACTGAAGATAAGAACCTGTCGTTTATGCGGATTATTCTCCAATGTCTTGAAAACAGCGGGTGCATGGCACAGGGTCTTAAAAAACGGATTGCCTCGGACATCATGACCTCTCCCCCGGTCACGGTCACGGCCAGGACCAGGGTCTTTGAAATTGCCGGCATCATGGACAGGTTCAATATCAACCGGGTCCCGGTGGTGGATGAAGGGTTCAGAGTTATGGGCATCATCGCCCGGTCTGATATTGTAAAAACCATGTGTTAATACCTCCATGAAAGGAACAACTTTGAAATATTTTCAGAAAATGAAGGGGGGCAGTTCCTGCCCTCCGGGAGTTCATCTTTCAGAGATCCTCTGGTCATGGGTGGGTGCGTTTATCGGAATCTCGGCAGTGGCGGTCCTGCATTTCAATATTTTCCCGGAAGGGGACCTCATCTTCATTGTCGGGTCCTTTGGTGCGTCGGCCGTCCTGATCTACGGCGCCGTCAGAAGCCCCCTGGCCCAGCCCAGAAATCTTCTGGGCGGGCATATCCTTTCGGCTGTCATCGGGGTGGCATCCTATCAACTGTTCCATGCCTTTCCCTGGTTTGCCGCCGCCTTTGCCGTTGCCACGGCCATAGCCGTCATGCATGCCACCCGGACCCTTCATCCGCCCGGCGGGGCAACGGCCTTGATTGCCGTGATCGGGGGGGATGCCATCCATGAGCTTGGGTTCTTATATGTGTTTCTGCCTGTTGGGACCGGGGCTGTCATCATGCTGATCGTGGCCCTGGTGGTCAATAACCTCACCGGGTCCAGAAAATATCCTGAATTCTGGTTTTAACGTGAATAAAGGAAGGGGATGATGAATATCACACAGCGTCTGATTAAGGAACACAAATTGATTCTCAGAGTCCTTGGCTTGCTCCGGCGCGCAAGAAAAATGATGGAATCAGGAGAAAGGGTTCCGGTAATTTTTTTTGAACCGGCCATGAATTTTTGTTCCGGTTTTGCAGATCAATTCCATCATTTTAAAGAAGAATTTTTGCTGTTCGGTCTTCTTTCCCATAAACACCATGGTGGGCTTGATTCCGCCATGGGTGCGCTTCGCTACCAGCACGAGCGCTGTCGGCAGAGTATTGCCGGGATCAGGCAGGCCTTTACCGGGTATGGGGAAAATGACGCCATGGCCCTGAGTTTTCTTCTTGAAAATCTGGCCGTGTATGTCTCGCTTCTACAGCGCCACATTTATGAAGAGGATGTTGTTTTTTTCCCCCTGGCGGAAAAAATCCTTTTATCAGAAGAAAAGCAGTCCCTTAACCGGCAGTTTGAAGACGAGGAAGACCGGTCCGGCGGCAGGCAGATCATATTTGAGAAATATGAAACCCTTGCAGATCAACTGACTCATATTCTCCCGGCGAGGTAAACATCATGGTAAAGAAAAAAAATTGCTGGGAATATATGCAATGCGGCCGTGAACCCGGCGGCCGGAATGCGCCTGAAGCAGGCGTCTGCCCGGCCGCAGTGGACACCACCCACGACGGTATTAATTCAGGGTGCTGCGGGGGGCGGTTCTGCTGGGCCGTGGCCGGAACCCTGTGCAGCGGTAAAATCCAGGGTACATTTGCCGAGAAAAGGGATTCCTGCACCCAATGCCCTTTCTACAAACAGGTCAGGGCTGAACAAGGCAGTCTCAACATCCGGACAAAATTTCTAAGATTTGTCCGGCCCTATTCAAAATCTTCTTTTTTTAAAAACCTGACCCCTGAAAGAATCCCTCAGGGAACCCGGTTTATCATCCAGGGCACTCCGGCCGATACCGCCTGTATTATCCAGCAGGGCTCCTGTATTCTTCTGGTTGAAAAAAAAACCGGCCTTTACCCTGTCGGCCATCGCGGGGAAGGGGATATCGTGGGTATGATCTCTCTTTTAACCGGTGAACCATCCGGATTCCATGTCGAAGCGGAAACCGATATGGATGTATGGGTGATCCGGAAAAAAGAATTTGACCAGATACCGGATGAGGACCCGGAGCTGTTTACGTTTCTGACCGAACTTGTGGCAGACCGGCTCGATCGCAAAGGCCCCATGGCCGAACGGACCATTGGTAAATACCTGATCACGGATATCCTGGGCCGCGGCGGATACAGCATTGTCTATAAAGGCATTCATACCGGACTGGAACGGCCCGTGGCCATTAAAATGATGCGTCATCATTTTTCCATGCAGCCGGAATTTATGAAGAATTTTCAAAATGAAGCAAAAATCATTGCAGGATTGAATCATGAAAACATCATCCGGGTATTTGATATTGAAACCAGGTTTAAAACAGTTTTTATCATCTATGAATTTCTTCACGGTGAGCCCTTAACCGATTTGATTCACCGGTTAAAACAGATACCGCCCCGCATGGCCCTGGCTTGTCTGGAACAGATGGTTTCAGCCATGGCCTATGCGGGTGAAAAAGGCCTGGTTCACCGGGACATCAATCCGTCCAATGTGATTGTCCTTTCCAATGACCGGATCAAGCTTATTGATTTCGGTCTGGCCGGTCCCATTGGAGCCGATGATTTCCAAATGGACGGGAATTTTAATTATCTGGCACCTGAGATTTTTGACGGTGAACCCGCGGATTTCAGGAGTGATATGTTTTCCCTGGGGTTGACGGCATTTCATATGGTTACAGGGCACCTCCCGTTTTTATCCGATAACCTGTCAGAACAAATGAAAATGATGCAAACCCGAATCATTCCGGACCCTAGAAAATTTGTGGACAACCTTCCGGAAAAATTACAGGAGTTTATTTTAAAATCTTGTAAAAAAGATCCTGACCAAAGATTTCAGACCCCGAAACAGGCACAGGACTTTCTGCTCAACGGGAAACCGCTAAAAGGCAATCGTCCTCAGAGGTCTGACAGAACCATCACCCGGACCCTCACCTTTGAAATCGGGACGGGCAGGGAAGAAGAATTTTCAATGCTCCTGAGCGAATTCGGCCGGAAGCTTTCAGAAATCAACAGCAGGATTCAGACGTTCAAAAAAGGATAAGTCATTATAAAAAATCAGACAAAATCCCCCTGGGACAGAAAACAGGACTGGTTTCAAACTGAAAATCTATTGATTTCAGCTCGAACCGATATCGGGCTCAGGCAGAATACCAACCAGGACCGATACGGGGTAAGGATTCTTTCCGACGGCACGGTACTGATGGCACTGGCAGACGGGTTTGGCGGAGAGCCGGGCGGTGAAATCGCCTCTCACCTTATCATGGAAAGTCTGCAAGATTCGGCATTTTTTTCCGGAAAAACCAGGCAGGCAGACCTGGTTGATTTTTTTTACCGGATGGACGGGAAAATTGCCGCCATGGCTGAAGAAACCGAAATCCTATCCGGGATGGCGACCACCCTGATCCTGGTTGCCATCAAAGACAGGCATGTTTTCTGGGCCCACTCAGGTGACAGCCGCCTGTATCATTTCAGAAACCCGGAACTGGCACAGATCAGCCATGACCAGACCCTGGCCCGTTTTTTAATGGATGAGGGAGAGCTTTCGCCGGATGATGCCGGCACCCATTATTCCAGGAATGTGCCGGACCTGTGTATCGG
>Ga0154596_1303_pt1 | contig 9043 bp, 5 predicted proteins | sample RifGroF2_FD_116025 | JGI IMG/M metagenome (GOLD analysis project Ga0154596, IMG submission 116025) | Desulfobacula sp. GWF2_41_7
CGACCTATCACGCCGAAGATAACCGGATCAGGGATTCTTTTTCCATGAAGGGGTTTCCTGTCTTAACCTTTGCCAATATACTGAAATACAATTCTTTTCCCCTGGCAGATATCCTGATCGAAGTTACAAAAATAGGCAAAAGGTGGATGGGATCTTCCGTGGAGGTTGAATTTGCCGTTACCCTGCCTGACAATGAAGGCCGGAAGCCCAGGTTTTCCCTTTTGCAGATCAGGCCCATGGGCCGGTATAAACAGAACCTCAGGGTTGAAATCAAAAAAAAGGAAATTGACCGGGCTTTCTGTTATTCGACCTTATCCCTGGGAAACGGAGAATATAAGGACATCCATGACGTGGTGGTTGTGGACCCTGAAACCTTTAACCCGTCACAAACCATTCAGATTGCTGCGGAAATCAATAAGATCAATGCCCTGTTCAATGAAAACCAGAAAAAATATGTTCTCATCGGACCTGGCCGCTGGGGGTCATCGGACCGTTGGCTGGGAATTCCTGTCAGTTGGAATGATATTTCCAATGTAGGGGTTATGGTGGAAACCACTATTGAAAGCATAAAAGCCGATCCCTCCCAGGGCTCCCATTTTTTTCAGAATATCACCTCCCTTGGCATCAGCTATATTACCATATCTGACAAAGGGGATGATTTTATTGATTATGAATTTTTGAAAAGCCGGACACCCGAGAACACCACCACTTATCTGAAACACGTCCGATTCATGGACCCTGTCAAAATACTGGTGGACGGGAAAACATCCAGGGCGGTATTTATGCCCCATCAGAATGAGGATCAAGGGAATGTCATGAAGGATATTCCCTTGATCGACATCTGATGCATATCATGGTCATATTAAATCAAAGGAAACCGTTATGAAAATAATGATTGTTGATGATGAGACCATTTCCAGAAAAATCCTGATTCAGAAGATGGTGCTGATCGGCACCTGTACCGCCGTGGATGACAGCCTGACGGCCATGGAACTGTTTGATAAGGCATTGAAAAGCAAAGACCCCTTTGACCTGATCACGCTTGACATCTCCATGCCTAAAATGGATGGCCGGCAGTTATTGAGCATCATCCGTAAAAAAGAAAAGGACATGAAAATCCCGAAAAATAAAAAGGTCAGGATCATCATGGTCACCTCCCGGATGAATGTCTCCACCATAAAAGAATGCATCAAACTGGGATGTGACGGTTATATTTCAAAACCGGTGAACAGGTATCAATTACTGGGAAACCTTGGCCGTATGGGATTTGCCCAGCCTGATGAAATTCATCATGATGATGAAAAGACCCACGCAAAAATTATTGCAACAATCATCAGACGGTTCTACCAGGGAGACATCCAGTTGCCGGTATTGCCGGGGGTCGTAACCCAGGTCCAACGGCTCTTGGAGGATAAGGATTCAACCATTGAAGACCTTGCCGGATTGATTGGAAAAGATATTCATATCAGCACCAAACTCATTTTTATTGCCAATTCCCCTCTCTACAGGGGGACCGACAAGGTTGAAGATCTCCATTCAGCCCTGATCCGGCTGGGGATGAAAGCAGCCTCAGGATTGATATCCACACTTGTTGCCAGGGATCTGTTTAAATCGAAAAATAAAAAATTAAATGAGCTTTTGCAAAAACTGTGGCTGCATTCCTTTGCCTGCGGGTGTCTTGGCAAGAAATTAGCCATGGAACTGGGAATCCGGAACCCGGACACGGTTTTTCTGATGGGGATTGTTCACGACATCGGCAAGATGCTGCTCATCAAATCCATTGCCGACATTCACCCGGAAGAAACCTTTGAAAGCATGGAAATGATGCTGGCCATCCATGAAATCCATACCACATTTGGAGCCGTTCTTTTGAAAAAAATGAATTTCCCAAAGGAATTTATCCATGTCGCAGAATTCCATCACTGGAATGATTTTTCCAAAGAGGATGAAAAAGAACTTCTCGTCATCCATCTTGCCGACTACCTGGCAGCCCGGATCGGCTTTGTTTTTTTCAATATCGAGCAGACAGAGGATGACCCTGACCCGGATATCTATGCCAATCTTAAAAACCTGGAATCTTTAAAGCAGTTAGGTCTTTCAACCGGTAAAGCCATGGAAATCGCAGATCAGGCAAAGGCCGTCATCAGGGAATCTTCTACTGCATTTTAATCTTTGACATAACGGGGATAGGTGGTTTTTGCCTTTTTGGCCGCCGAAAGATCAATGTCAAGGGTTAAGAATTCTCTGGCCGGTGATGTCGTCGAGAGGATGCTCCCCCTTTCGGGTTCAATGATCCATCCGGTTCCGCCAAAGTCTTCACCCGGTATATTGGGTCCGTTAAAATTGGAGGAGAGACAGAAAGCACCCGATACAACGGCTGCGGCTTTCCCGCCTGTGACCCAGATATCAGCCTCGGTCAGAGGAGTGGCCCTGGGGCATACCAGGATGTCCATGCCCTGTTTCATATATTGCCTGGCCATGGCCGTGAACCAGAGTTCCGTACAAATGAGAAACCCTATCCGAAGGCCGTTAACCTCTGCAACCGCAAACCGGCCGTCCCCCCTGTCATACCATGACGCTTCATAATAACCGGGCTCATCCGGCAGATAATATTTGTCATGAACCGTCAGAATCCCCTTGTCTTTGGTAAAAATGACACCCCTGTTGAGCCGTTTGCCGCCATCGATGACCGGTCTTGAGGTGATGACCATATTCACGGGCAGTTCATTCAAGCGGCCCATCCATTCATCATGGGCTTTCACTGCCTTATGCCAGAGGTCCGGTTCCACGGCATCGGATCTTGTAATCCATTCAAAAAAAGGCATTTCAGGCAAAAGCAGGAGGTCTGGTTTTTCCATGTCCAGGTGCAGGATCAGACGGTTCCAGCAGGTATCGGTATTTGTCCAGGTATTGGGTAATTCGCAGACAGTAATTTTCATTATATATCTCTCCATTTTAAAATATCAGACAGGGAAGCTATTATTTCAGGTTACCAGGGACTTGTAAATAAATTTGAAGCATATTGGTTTTTTATGGTTATAGTGGGATTATAAATTAAAAAAGGCTGAAAATTGCCTTTAAGATATTGATAGGGAGGTTTGTATGACAAAAGAAACCCAGACCTTTCCGGTTACCGGGATGAGCTGCGCCAATTGTGCGGCCAATATTGAAAGAACCCTGAATAAAAAAGTGCAGGGGGTTGTCCTGGCATCGGTGAATTTTGCTTCAGAGCGATTGACGGTGGAATTTGATCCTTCGGTTGTATCGGTTGACAATATCGTGTATGAAGTCAGGAAAATAGGCTTTGATCTCATTCTTGCAGAAGAAGGCAAAGAAGAGGATACAGAAGCGGTTGCAAGGCATCAGGAGATAAAGGATCAAACACAAAAATTTATTATCGGGGTTGTTTTTGCCCTGCCGCTTTTTCTTTTCAGCATGTCAAGGGATTTTGGCCTTGTGGGGTCCTGGAGCCATGCTGCCTGGGTCAACTGGTTTTTTCTTCTTCTGGCAAGCCCTGTCCAGTTTTATACTGGAATGGATTATTATACCGGTGCCTATAAGGCATTAAAAAATAAAAGTGCCAACATGGATGTATTGATCGCCCTCGGGTCTTCGGTGGCGTATTTTTATTCCCTTGCCGTCCTTTTTGTTCCCGGCGGTCACGGCCATGTCTATTTTGAGACCTCGGCCGTCATCATTACCCTGATAAAATTCGGTAAACTCCTTGAAGCCAGGACCAAAGGCAAAACCGGCAGCGCCATCAAAAAACTCATGGGGCTTCAGCCGAAAACCGCCACAATAATTGAGAACGGCAATGAAAAGGAAATTTCCATTGCCATGGTTCAGGCAAATGATATCCTGGTGATCCGGCCCGGGGAACGGATACCGGTGGATGGGGTGATTGTTGAAGGGGCCTCGTCTGTTGACGAATCCATGCTCACCGGAGAGTCCATCCCGGTGGACAAGACCGTAGAGGGCAGGGTCACCGGCGGAACAGTCAATGGGGAAGGACTTTTAAAATTCAGGGCCACGGGTGTGGGTAAGGATACGGTGTTGTCACGGATCATCCGGATGGTTCAGGATGCCCAGGGCAGCAAGGCCCCTATCCAGGCCCTGGCCGACAAGGTGGCCGCGGTTTTTGTGCCTGCGGTCATAAGCATTGCTTTGATCACTTTTTTCATCTGGTGGGGAGTTACCGGTGAATTTGTCCCTTCAATGATCCGGATGGTGGCGGTCCTTGTCATTGCCTGCCCCTGCGCTCTGGGGCTTGCAACTCCGACAGCCGTCATGGCGGGTACAGGCAAAGGAGCTGAAAACGGTATCCTGTTCAAAAGAAGCGAAGCCCTTGAAAATGCAGCCAAGCTTGACATCATTGTGATGGATAAAACCGGGACTCTTACCCTTGGAAAACCCGTGGTAGTGGATGTTATCCCGACTCAAACCTCTGGTCTTTCCCCGGACGGGCTTCTGATTCTTGCCGCATCCCTGGAAAAAGGGTCTGAGCATCCCATCGGCAAAGCCATTGTAAGATTTGCACAGGAAAAAGGCCTTGCCCTGGGTGACCCCATGAATTTCAAGGCCCACAGCGGTTTGGGAGTGGAAGCAGACATTGAGGGCGGGCGTTTCAGATTCGGCAAGCCAAAATGGTTTGATCAAGAATTCAGTATGAGTGATGAGGCCGGGAAGATAATTCTTGAACTTCAGAAAAAAGGAAGAACCGTTATGGCGCTTGTAAAGGACAGGGCAGTCCTGGGTGTGGTGGCGGTCTTTGATGTGCTGAAACCTGAATCCCGTCAGGCGGTAAAAGAGCTTCATGCTGAAAACCTGAAAGTGGTCATGCTCACCGGTGATAATCTGGAAACGGCAAAGATTATTGCTGCTGAAGTCAATGCCGATGAAGTGGAGGCAGAGGTCAGGCCTGATGAAAAATCCGACCGGGTGAAACAGCTTCAGAAAAACAACACCCTTGTGGGAATGGTGGGGGACGGCATCAATGATGCCCCGGCCCTGGCCCAGGCTGACATCGGCTTTGCCATCGGCACGGGAACGGATGTAGCCATTGAAACCGGGGATGTCATCCTTTCCGGCGGAAATCTGACCGGCATCCCAAAAGCCATCAAAATCAGCCGGAAAACCATTGCCACGATCCGGCAGAACCTGTTTCTGGCATTTGTTTATAATATCATCCTGATCCCTGTTGCAGCCGGAATCCTGGCGCCCTTTGACCAGTTCCCGGATTTTTTAAGACAGCTTCATCCGATTCTGGCGGCACTGGCCATGGCAGCCAGCAGCATATCGGTTGTCACCAACAGCCTGAGGTTGTATAAAGCAGATATATCATAGCAAAGATCATGATCAAATTTCTATAGAGGACATATGGAACCGGTGGACAAAAGTTCAAAACAGGAAGAAACAGAAAAATCATCCGCTCAACTGTACCAAAAAAGCCGTCTTGCCCAGAAACGCCTGAACGCGATGCTGACATTCCTTCCTGACCCGGTGTTTGTCTTTGCCCTTGATAATACGGTTGAATATATAAATCCGGCCTTTGAGAAGGTTTTCGGCTGGACCCTGACTGAAGTCAAAGGCAAGAATATCCGGTTCATCCCGGACCATCTTATCGGCCAGGCCAAACAGGGGATGAAAGGTTTGTATAATAACCGTTCGGTTTATGATTTTGAAACCCAGAGATATACAAAAGACGGGCGGATTCTGGACATTGTAATCAACGGCTCGATTCTATATGATGAGCATGACAATCCAGCAGGCCAGGTGTTGATTCTGAGGGATATGACCGTTGAAAAACGCATGGCCAAAACCAACCGGATCATGTTCCGGATCTCAAAAGCCCTTCACAGCTATGAAAAACTTGGGGATCTGATCGCCCTGATAAACAGCGAAATCAAGGAACTCATTTCCGTAGAAGGAGCTTTTATTCTCCTGGTAGATCGGAAAAAAGACCAGTTTTATTTTTTTTCAGCCCAATACCGGGATAGGGAATCGGAAAAAAAATTCAAGAAAATTAAATTTCCGGCTGACCAGGGGGTTTCCGGACAGGTATATAAAACCGGTGTGCCGATGATGATTCCGGATGTGTCACAGTGCTCTTTTTTCCTGAGACGAGTGGATGAAGAGACTGATCTGGTAACCAGGAATATGCTCACTGTTCCCATTCAGCTCCAGGACAGAACCATTGGTGTTGTTGTGGTTGTGAATAAACTGTATGGCGGATTTGACGCAACGGACATGGATCTTTTAAGCATGGTGAGCAGCACCATTGCCCTGCCCATCGAGAACACAAGGATCAATGAAGAGCTGAGAAAATCCTATAAGGAACTCAAAACCTTGAACCGGGCCAAAGACAAAGTCATCAACCACCTTGCCCATGAATTGAAAACCCCTGTTTCCGTGCTGGGTGCATCCATGACGCTTCTGTCAAGGAAACTGAGAGCCATGGGCATGGATTCCGATTCGGTTGAAAATATCCTGACCCGGAGCCAAAGAAATCTTCAGCGAATCCTTGATATTCAGTACGAGGTTGAAGATCTTTTAAGGAAAAAAGATTACAAAGCCTATCATATCCTGACCCGGCTTCTGGATGCATGCCGGGACGAACTCAGTTCGCTGATTGAGCTTGAAACGGAAAATAAAGATATTTTTCATCAGGTTCACAGCAAGCTGGAAAACCTTTTTGGCCCAATGGATTTCAAATCCAGGACCATACGCCTGGCCGACTATCTGACAGAACGGATCAGCCATCTCAGACCCGGGTTTTCCCATCGCAATTGTTCTTTAGCCATAAAGATTGAAAAAACAGGCCCGGTCCATATTCCTTTAGAAATCCTTGATATCATCACGCAGGGGCTGATCCGGAATGCCGTTGAATACACTCCGGACAGCGGGAAAATTGAAATTATCCTTAAACCCGTAGAAAATCATCCCGAACTGACCGTTAAAGATTATGGGATCGGCCTGACCCGGGAAAAGCGAAGGCTTATCCTTGAAAATTATTTCACCCCGCCGGAATCCGCCAATTATTCAACGAAAAACCCCTACGATTTTAATGCAGGCGGCAGGGGGTTTGATCTTTTAAGAATCAAAATTTTTTCCGAGCGCTATAATTTTACCCTACGCATCGACTCGTCCCGGTGCCGGGCCATCCCTACAGATATGGATTCCTGTCCTGGCGATATCAGAAACTGCCCTGCCTGCACAAAACCGGAAGACTGTTTTTATTCCGGGGGAACAGCGGTTCATATCAGGTTTGGAAAGATCTGATACGGGGCAGGATCGGGTGCGCCATATTTATGACGCATGGGAAGATATTTCCTTTTAATAACCAATGATAAGATTCTTAAAAAAATATTTAACTATTTGAATTTTAAGCATATTCAATTTATATTGTCATCAAGGCACAACTATTGCTTTATTCTCTGTCAGGACCTTATATGAACTGAAATGAGGGAAAAAAATGAAGCAGACAATGGGGCACTTATCCGGAAAAATAACAGCATTGTTTTCCATGATCTTTAATACAGCAAAAAAACAGGCAGATCATAAAAAACTAACCCAGCATATCCTTTTATTAAATAAAAAACAGTCCCCGGTCGACATTATCAACGAAATGGCCCTTTGTCTGAAAGATATACTGAGTTACAGGCTCTTTGCCTTTGTGATGAAAAAGGAAGACGGGGCTGATGTCTGGCTTGACCCCAGGATGTATAAAAAATCACTTGAAGAAATTATCCTGAAAGACTTTGGCATTAAAAGCAAAGACGGGCTGAATTACCTGAATCACCGGTTTTATGATGATGAACCTGAAATATCCTTTGATATGAAGGACCTTTTATATTATGAAATCAGTGAGGAAGATTCAAGTTTCAGACTCTATATGCTGGCTCAAAAGCATTTTTGTTCCTATCATGATGAAATTGTGAATCTGATTCTCCAGGGCGCTTCCGTGGCACTGACCCGGCAATTGAAAATGGAAAACTTGAGGGATGCGGCGGTTATTGATTCTTTAACCGGATGCTACAACAGAAGGGAATTTGAAAATCAACTCAACAGGCATATTTCAGGTGCCATACGGTACAGGACTAAATTATCTGTATTCATGTTTGATCTTGATCATTTTAAGGAAATAAACGACACCTATGGTCACCCGGCAGGGGATAAAGTCCTGCAGGAAGTCACCGCCATTGTGAAACAAAATATGAGAACCGGAGATATCCTTGCCCGGTACGGCGGCGAAGAATTTATTGCCGTCCTTCCGGGAGCAGACAAGATCAAGGCCATGGAACTGGCAGACCGTTTAAGGGCTAAGATTGAAGGAAAACTTATTCTGCACGGTAAAGACAGGATAAAAGTCACTGCCAGCTTTGGTGTAGCTGAAATGAACCGAAATGCCGACATGGGAAAAATTATCCAGGATGCCGATACCATGCTCTACAAAGCGAAACTGAACGGGCGAAATACGGTAATGCCGGGAATAATAAAAATAGTACCGGATGATGGCCCTGGCATATTAAGCAAAAATGTAAATTAGGGTTTTTTTCTTAAAAAAAATTAGATTGTCAAGCACCGGCTTCCTTGGTAAAGGTGTATGAAGCGGGTTTTAAGGCATCCGGAATTTTTGAGGGAAAAACATGAGCACCATTCAGGCACTGGTTAAGGGAATAAAGCTTCTGAAACCCATTCCGCCTGTAATCCATCAGATTCTTGAAGTTGTTGACAGGCCTGATAGCTCCATGGCCGAGGTGGCCAATATTATTCAATATGACCCGGCGGTCACTGCCGGGGTTTTAAGAACCTGCAATTCAGCTTATTTCGGACTGAAACATCCTGCCGAATCCATCAGGGATGCCGTGAGTATTCTTGGTATGGACCAGGTTGTTCAAATCGTATTAATGAAATCCGGTGTAAGGGCGCTGTCCGGGAAACAGGAAGGGTATGGCTTGCATGAAGGCGCTATGTGGAAATATTCCGTATCCTCGGCATTGATTGCAAAACAGATAGCAAATAATCTGTCCCTCAAGAATAAAAA
>Ga0154596_1066_pt1 | contig 8927 bp, 6 predicted proteins | sample RifGroF2_FD_116025 | JGI IMG/M metagenome (GOLD analysis project Ga0154596, IMG submission 116025) | Desulfobacula sp. GWF2_41_7
CCAGCACGCCGCCGGTGGTCCAGACCTTTTTCGGGCTTTCCACGGGATAGGCCCGGATATCATCTTCCCGGGGCTTGATTTCCCTGTCGATGAGATCCAGGAGCCGGTTCATCTCCTGCTCGGTTCCCTGGACGAAAAACACGGACCGCTGGGCTGCAATGCCATATTTTTTCAATATCCGGTGGACCCTGGCCAGCCGCCGGATACCGGCAATATCGTAACACAGCATATACCAGCCGGAACGTCCCATGCCCCCCCCCTACCTCACCATAAAAAGTTTTTTATTCATTGATGTGGTTTTGCCAAGCCCCCTTGTCAATATGTTGCGCCGGGGCTCCAGCCAGGCCATGATCAGGTTGTCTGTTTTTGTATTGATCTCGCGGCTCAACTGGAGAAAGAGTTCCTCGGCCTGTGCCTGGGTCAGCCTGCATTCATAAACCGACTTCTGATTGTCCAGGTTCCATTCCTTCAATATCTTCCTGGCTCTGGCCCTTTTTTTATTCGCAGAAATGTCATAGGCCACGACAATGGGTTTGGATAATGCCATAAGAACCTCCTTTTTTCAGGCTGTCATAAGCGGAACATTCCGAACATAACGCATTCCCTGCGTTTATCATTTAATCACCTCCATAAGCGGTGCCCCATTCAAACCGGACGACGATGATGATGCAGACGACGACGATGAGTCTTAATCACCTCCGTAAGCGGTGCCCCATTCAAACTGTTGTATGACAAACTCATAAAAGATAACACGCTGTCTTAATCACCTCCGTAAGCGGTGCCCCATTCAAACTTAGATTTCTATGTAATAATGATGAAATTATACAGTCTTAATCACCTCCGTAAGCGGTGCCCCATTCAAACTGAGAAAATCATCTCATCCGAGGAGGCAATTTGGTCTTAATCACCTCCGTAAGCGGTGCCCCATTCAAACTTTGTAGGGATACCTTTATTCACATTTTTTATTGGTCTTAATCACCTCCGTAAGCGGTGCCCCATTCAAACCTACCAATTTTTTGGTTAGCCTCCCGGCAATCGTCTTAATCACCTCCGTAAGCGGTGCCCCATTCAAACTTTGAATTTAATCAAATAACTGCAGTCCAGGATGTCTTAATCACCTCCGTAAGCGGTGCCCCATTCAAACAGCGGAAATGGTCAAGATGGTCCCCATGATCATTTGTCTTAATCACCTCCGTAAGCGGTGCCCCATTCAAACAAATTACATGAGTGATGGTGATAATGTCCACGTCTTAATCACCTCCGTAAGCGGTGCCCCATTCAAACTATCCATACGGAGGCGTATGGCAGGGACGTCGCGTCTTAATCACCTCCGTAAGCGGTGCCCCATTCAAACCGTGGCGGCAAAAAATTAAATTGTGATATCAGGATGTTACAACACGTTTTTGTGACCATTAATTTTCGGAAAAAAGTTAGCTTTTTTTCATCAAAAAAATGTTCTTCTGGCCCGATTGTTGCTTTAAAGTTGTAACCATATGATGTCATAGTCTTTTTTTGCCAAATCTACAAATATTTGGGTGCTCCCAACCTGCCATTTTCGCTGAATTTCCTGTTTTGCCAAAAACATTAGCTTTTTCAGGATTGATCTCCAAGTCTTCCAATCTGCAAAACTGTACATGAGAATATTTTAAAATACCAGAATTTTTTCTTCTTATTTCCAGCGTCACATCCTCTGTTTCTTTTAATATTAAAAATTCAGAGTTTTTATTGACTTACCGGTAATAATTGTTCTAATTGTTTTCATGCGAAATATTTGACGTCATCAGAGAAATTAAAAAGCCCCTGCAACAGGGGTAAAATTAGACCCTGAACAGCTCTGATGATAACAATCCGAATACAGAAGTAACGATTAAAACACAGCAACCCCAAGGAGAAGTATGGAAGAAACGAGAACAAAATTAAAAAGGATAAAAATAGATTCAATATATGGCAAGAAAAAACATTTCAATGCTGCAGACAGGATTGAACGGTGGCACTATTGGCTGGGCATCCCGCTTGTCTTGATAAATATCATCACCGGTTCAGTCCTTTGTTATGTAATCACAGACGGGCAAACTTCCTGGATTAAATTTATACCCTTATTTCTATCTTTAATTGCCACCGTTTTAAGTGGGCTACAGACCTTTTTTAATTTTCAGAAAAAAGTTGAAGGCCATCGGAGAATTGGGAATAAATACCTTTTTGTCATGAAAAAATGTGACCGTCTGGAAGGATACATCGTTGATGGAATTATTGAAAAAAATTCTATCGCCGAAGAAGTAGAAATAATAGCCGCTGAAGCTAACAGCATAAATCAGGAAGCAGAGTCCTTTCCTACAAGCAAGAAGGATTATGATATTGCGAGGCAAGGGGTATTAAAAGGTGAAGAAAGCTACTCTGAAAAAGACTTGGAACTATAGGAAAACCTTGAAACGAAACATAAGCATAAGGACATTCATATGACTTTTTATTTCTTCCGGGCAGAAGCCGTTAACATGACCCCCACGGTTTATGATACATCGGATATCAGCACCATCCGGGGGGCGGGATTCTATTTGCTTGACAGGATTCATACGCTGAGTCGGGACCCTGAGTTTCATGATGGGCTGATTACAGAAGGGGCCAGCGCTGCAGTTTTTCAATTTGATACCGATGCTCCCAAGGACATTCGGAAAAAAATGCTTGCGCTTCTATACAGTGATCTTGAAAAAAAGGATAGGTCCGGTAATTCCTTGAAAAATCCTGCTATTCAGGGAATGACCTTTCTTGTGGAGTTCATGGAACATAAAAACACATTTCAGAAAACCATGGCTGCACTCCAGGGAAAAATCCGGGTCTCCCAGATGCAGAACCCCACTATCCGGATATTTCCGGAAACGCTAATTTCCTCAGGACAATCCGAAGAAGGCAAAGACTTGACCTTTGATGCACTCAACCGGGTTCTTCCAGCCCATGAAACAGATGGAAACAAAGGAGCTCTTTCCCGGTTCACAAAAATCCGGAGGGACCAGGGGATTAAGTTAAGGAAAAAAATATATGGCGATCTTCTGAAAGGCCATGACATCCCTGAAAAAGAACTCAATTTTACTAATGATCTGGAAACATTGAGCCGGGGCCAGGGCAATCTGAACGGCAAAATTGCATACATTTATATTGACGGCAACAAATTCGGAAAGCTTCAAAGCGCACTGGATCAGGAAGCCTTAAAAGAATTTGATACTGTGCTGGATGATTTTAAAAAGAAATTTCTTGCCTGTCTAATTCAATATGCCATTAAAACGCCTGCTTTTCGCGCTCCCGGCAAATATAATGATCTTATCCGGCTGGAAACCCTGTTATGGGGCGGAGATGAAATCAAGCTGATCGTGCCTGCATGGCTTGGATGGACGGTTGCAACCCTGTTTTTCAAAACCGCATCCGACCTAAGCCTTGGATTTCAAGACCAGGGCCTTACCTTTGCCATGGGAATGGTTCTGGCTCATCACACAAATCCGATCCAAAATCTGGATGACATGGCAGGATTGCTTGTCGATGCAGTCAAAGACGGGATAAAAGCCGGGTCACCAAACGATCACCCCCAATATGACCGGGCCCGGGGAGACCGGATGCACTATGCTGTGTTGGAATCTTTAGAAACTCTGCCGCAAAAAGACTTTCAAAGGTTTACAGAAAAACAATATCAGACTTCATCCCGCGATATGGCCCTCAACCTGGAAACCATGAAGGCGCTTCAAAATTTCATACGGATCTTGAAAGCTGCCGGGTTTTCGCGCTCCCGCATTCATAAGATTGCAACCGCATGGCTAAAAGAAAAAAATAAAGGGGAAGCCTTTGAATATAAGGAATCTCTCCAGCGTGGCCTGGATCTCTGCCAGGCAGATGAAGATCTGAAAACAGATCTATACCATCACATTTCAAATATAACCGGTACCGGTATCAATGAAACCGGTATCTCCAGCCTGATACCGGAAAGAGGCTTTCGCTGGTTACAGATAGCCGAACTATGGGATTACCTTGTCTGGGAGGAGGAACAGAACGGATGACTTTTACATGGGTACAACAACCGGTTGAATTGATTATTCAAGGCCCTGTATTAACTGCGGGGGAAACCTTCTCAAGCTGGGGAACGGACTCTTCATTTTATCGTGACTTTAACGGCCGGCTGGCCCTTCCCGGCAGTCACGTCCGGGGTAAGCTTAGGGAAGCCCTGAAAGATGTCCTTTCCCTGGAAGGAATTTCTGAAGATTTTCTGGCCAGGTGGTTTGGGAAAGAAAGCCATAAGGACACTGGAATTCCTGATGCTTATTCTCCACACCGCGGTGTGCTGAAAATTACGGATTTTTTAATACCAAAAGAAGCTGCGCCCCTTGATCAGGTCCTGACCCGTATCCGCATTGAACCGGAAACCGGTGTGGTATCTCAAGGCGCCCTGATGGCATTTGAGACACCATTTTCTTCCGGCAAAGAAACACACTGGCACGGCTTTGTTGAATTCTTTTCAGCGCCTGAAGAGATTGGAATGACTCTTGAATATCTCAAGAAAGCATTTTGTTTTATCTCTGCCCTGGGAAGGGAAAAAACAATTGGGTTCGGCCGGTTGACAAAAGTAGTTTTCGGCGAAAAAATACAATCTCTGCCGGAAAGTCCCCTGGCTGAAGAATATATATATCCCGGTCTTAAAATTGCCATTAAACCGGAAGAAGCTTTTATGATTGGTGGTGTACGGCATAACCAGAATGTTTTCAAAAGTGATGCCGTAATCTCGGGAAAAGTGATCAAAGGGGCTTTTGCCACCGGCCTGAACCGCATTGCAGGTAATGACAACCTCAGTCTGATCATTGATGGAAATAATAAAAAGGTATCGGCTCTATACCCCGAGCTGGCTGAATATTTTGGTGAACTTGTGATAAACCATGCTATTCCCTGTCTTGAAGAATACAACCGGCCTTGCACCATCCCCTTGTCGGTCGTAAAATACGGAGACAGGCATGAGGATGTTACTTTTTTATCCCCTGAAGATATATTTTCCGAAAATGAACAGCCTGTTACATTCCAGGTGGACTGGAAAAAAACTCCTGACAGTATTCCCAAAAAGTATATCCTGCCTGACCTGGAGTATTTTCCTGTAACACGAACAGCCATTGAGTATGAAACAAGAAGAGCAGACGAAGGCAAATTGTATTCCTTTCACATGATCAAGCCTTTTATTAATGAGTCAACCCAGGTCTGCTGGAATAGCCGGATCATTTTTCCTCAGGGCCTGGAGCCTGCCAAACACCTTGCACTTGCAGGACAGATCAGGGCGGCATTCCCCCTGGCACTCAAGTATCTGGGAAAACGTCAAAGCCGGGTAACCGTCATGAATTGTCCGGAAAAAGGGCCTGCGCCGGATTACCACATCACCCCCGGATCAAGATTTGCTGTAATATTGCAGACACAGGCCCTGATGATCAACCCTGAAAGCATGGCTGAATGTGCACAGCCCTGTTTTGATGACCGCGATTCGCTGCACCGTCTCTACCAGGAATTCTGGGATACTGTCTGGGGCGCTGATACTGTTAAGCTCAGTCATTTTTATGCAACCCAGGAACTTCAGGGGGGATATCTCGGTGTCCGTTTCAACCCAAAGCAATATTCCCCATTTTATCTGACATCCAAAGGGAGTGTGTTTGTGTTTAAAGCTTGCAGCGAAAAAATCAATATTCTATTAAATAAAATATTAAGGTCTGGTCTGCCACTGCCTGGCTGGGTGGGGGAACCAAAGGGTCCTAGACATCCGTTTGCACCCCAGAACGGGTTCGGAGAGATAAAAATCATCATGGAGAAAGGGGGAGATAAATGAAATATTTTAAAGGTGGTGAATTTAAAAACAGGTATAAAATTGAGGGGACTCTTTCAGCGATAAGCCCTCTGCACATCGGAGACGGAGAAATGATGACCAATGAAAACCGTCTGCCCAAAACCGACAAAATGGAAAAAACTCCAGCATTCAATACCGTCATGGTTGATGACAGGGCAACAGCCTATATACCCGGGAGCACATTAAAGGGCAACATGCGGTCCTGGATAACACAGATCTTCACTGACATGAACGGACAAAGCCTTGCCTGTGCAAATGACCCGGCCCGGTCCGATAAAATCAGGAGTTTATTTGACGCCAACGATATTGTTGACATTGCACAGATCAGGGAAGATTTGCGTAAAGAACTTAAGATGATCGAATTTCTCTTCGGCAGTGCTGCCAATGAAGGGAAACTTGAATTCTGGGATTGCCCCATGATAAAACCTCCTCAAGCAGGAAAAGAAAAACTCCAGGCATATAGCGGCTACGATAATCAGCGGGGCACTATAGTGATGAAGTCCGTGGCCATTGATATAAAAAAGGGGATTGCCGCTAAAAATAAGCTCTATAATTTTGAGGCGGTTCCCAGGGGGGCCGGTTTCAAGGTTATTATATCGGGTCAGAACTTGGACGATGACGAACTCGGGATACTTTTATTTGCCCTGCAGGGATTTAATTCCTTTATTTTTCCATTGACCCTTGGTGCAATGGGCGGAATCGGTTTTGGACGGTTCAAATTTGATTTGTCAAATATTTATTGTCTGGATAAATCCAATTACCAGGATTGGATCCAAGGTGCCGTTATGAACGACCATGCAGGTTACTCAAATATACCTGAATTAAAAGACAAGTTTGAATCAAAAATCAAAGAATTTAAACAGGCATTTCTCAGTCAGTGCTTGGGAGGGCGGCCATGAGTTTTCTTACTCCGGATTTTTCCACTTTAACCGGTATAGGCATTATTACCTGGGAGATGGAAACCGCAACCCCTTTGTGTATTAAATCGGGAACGACATCCCTTTGGAATCAGGCATCATCAACAATGGAAAAGAAACCATCCAAAATCCGCCATGTGGATTCAGAATACAATTTTTACAAAAAAGGACCGCTGGCGGATGATGCATCCATTTCAGACTTTTATTATACCATCGCCATTGACCAGGAACAGCTTGTGTTAACGCATGAAATCCCTGCTTCCGGTATCCGGGGTGCTTTGCGTACTTATTCCATCAAACGTCTCGCCCATAAAGAACACTGGAATGCCGCTCTTTTTCCGGAGAAGGAAAACACAAAACTTCCTATTGAAGCGACAAAAGAAAGGGACGATCTGAAGCGTATCGAATATTCAAAAAACTTGAAAACAGCCCTTAAAACCCCTGGCTGGCAATTGGTCAGAAATATATTCGGCCTTGCAGCAGATACGATGGATGCGGAAATTGAAAATGAAACGATAAAAGGACGCCTTCAGGTTGAAACCGGGTCTCTTGAATCCATATCCAAAGAGCAGTTTCAAAAAAATGTGTTTGATGGCAACTTTAAAACCTTTGAGCCAGGCCCGACCAACGGCCGCATGCTGTTCACCACGAGAAACCCCATAGACAGGGTCACCCATGCAGCAAAGAACAAAGGACTGCACAGCTTTACCGAGCTTGCTCCAGGCAACCGCTTTCTTATCACCTTGCGTTTTCTCAATCCGATCCCGGAAGATCTTGGCATGGTGGCTCTGTGGGAACAAGGCCTGCATCAGGGCCTGCTCAGGATGGGTGGATTAAAAAGCGCAGGAAGGGGAAGACTCGATGTCAAATCCACATCCGTCAATCTTTTTCTTAAGCATACCGATGAATTCAGTGGTTTGAAACCGGGCGCTGCTGAGGTGTTCTCCAATGATATCTTAAGCGGATTATTCCCAAGCTTTGAAATACCTGATTGGAAAACAGAAACAAAATCCTATCTCAACCTTCTGCAACAAAGCTATAACAGGTTTCAAGGAGGGAAGATCCATGAATAGTCATAACCCTGTTCCTTTTGATTTCATCCCCTTTTCAAATTCCAATCCCCAGACCCGAACGGTTGACGAATGGGAAGCTGTCGGGGATCTTGTATCCGGAAGTATTGATTTTTTCCTAACTCCCTTGACCCCCATCCACATCGTTGGAAAGCAGGAAAGGAAAGGGAATAAGGAAGACTATAAAATTACGATGTCTCATTTTAACCGGGCCGGGCATACGCCTGTAATCCCTGCCACAACCCTTAAGGGAGCTATCCGTGCCTTTTTTGAAGCAGCTTTCAATTGCTGGGTCAGCCAAGCCACTGAAGAATTCCCTGCTGAAAAAAAATCGCGACACTGGGGTTTTGCGGCATTCGGCAAAAAAGACAAGGACAAGAGACTTCATTTTGGCCCGGCCATCCCCAAAAGGCTCCATCCCGTGGTAAAAGACGACAGAATTGACCTGGCCTCATTTTTATTCGGCAACGTGATTGAGCCTGAAAGCAAGGAGGCTTGCCAGGATCTTGCGTTTTCCTCCCGGCTGATCTTTGAAGACTTGATTGTAGATCCCCAAGACCTTGATATAAACTCCCTCCGTCTCCCCGACGTTCCGGGTGGCGCTTTCATGGGCGGGCCGAAACCCAATATCAGCAACTGGTGGTATTTCAAACCCCTGGGGATTGCAGAACGTAAAACTGAAAAACATTCCGTTACAGAATTTATCGGGGGTGAATACAGGGGCCGTAAATTTTACTTTCACCAGCATCCGGAAAAAATAACAGCATGGTACGACAATGAAAACAACTGGGACCATACCACTAAAAAGAAAGGACGGCTGGTCAATAATTATTATACATATCCTGTGGAAATAATCCCAAGGGACAAACAAATAAATGGAAAAATATTTTTTAACCACATCCCGGAAAAAATATTGAATCTATTTTTGTCCGTTCTCCAGCCCGGTGGAAAAATAAGACATAAAATCGGATATGGACAGGCTTTCGGTCTTGGTTCCATTGACCTTGCAATTGAAAAGGTTACAATAACTGATTCCAGGCAAATCATCCCGATTTTCCAGGAGCATCATTTTGCACCAATCGT
>Ga0154596_1233_pt1 | contig 8830 bp, 9 predicted proteins | sample RifGroF2_FD_116025 | JGI IMG/M metagenome (GOLD analysis project Ga0154596, IMG submission 116025) | Desulfobacula sp. GWF2_41_7
TGATCCTGATCACCCACGATATGGCAGTTATTGCAGAGACAGTGGAGGATGTAATGGTGATGTATGCCGGCCAGGTAGTGGAAAAAAACTCGGCCAATAATATTTTTACAGCCCCGAGACACCCGTATACGGATGCTCTGCTCGGGTCCCTGCCGGAACGTAACGTCAATTCAAAAAGATTGCCGACAATACCCGGTGTTGTGCCGGGTAAATATGATAAACCTTCAGGATGTCTTTTCCACCCCAGGTGCCGGTTTGCAAGGGAAAAATGTTCAACCCTGCGTCCGGCTTTAACCAAGGAAGGCGATAGTGTTTACAGATGCCATTTCCCATTGACAAACGGAGTCCCTCAATATGAATGAGAAGACAATTATCAAGGCCCGGAATCTGAAAAAATATTATACCATCAAAGACGGGATGATTTTTAAAACTTCTTCAACCCTGAAGGCACTGGACGGTGCTTCTTTTTCCATAAAACCTGGGGAAACATTTTCAGTGGTGGGTGAATCAGGCTGTGGAAAATCCACCCTTGCACGGCTGATCACCATGATTGAAAGACCGACGTTCGGGGATTTTGAAGTTGATGGGATTAATGCCGTCACCAGCGATCCTGAGGCTATGAAAGCCTTGAGAGAAAGGGTTCAGATAGTTTTTCAGGATCCTTACGGATCTTTGAATCCCAGGAAAAAAGTAGGTGCAATCCTGGAAGAACCGCTTTTGATCAACACGCAGCTCAATGCGGCTGAACGACGGGAAAAAGCACTGGCTATCATGGAAAAGGTCGGGCTTAGAAAGGAGCAGTATTCACGGTATCCCCATATGTTTTCAGGGGGGCAGAGACAGCGTATTGCCGTAGCAAGAGCCTTGATGCTGAATCCCAGCCTTGTGGTGGCGGATGAGCCGGTGTCAGCCCTGGATGTTTCCGTTCAGGCCCAGGTTCTGAATCTTCTCATGGATCTCCAGGATGAGATGAATCTTGCCTATTTATTCATCTCCCATGATTTGAGTGTTGTCCAGTTGATTTCAAACCACGTCATGGTCATGTATCTTGGCAGGCCGGTGGAACAGGGCGAAAAGGATATTATTTTTGGAAACCCGATCCATCCTTATACAAGAGCTCTTCTTGCGGCAACTCCGCATGTGGACGGAAAAGACCGAACCAAGAGAATCATTTTAACCGGGGAAATCCCTTCTCCACTCAACCCGCCTTCAGGATGCACGTTTCATAAGCGCTGTGTCCATATGACCGATATCTGCAAGGAGACTGCCCCGGAATTCCGGTCAGTGGCGGAAAGAATGGTCTCTTGCCACCATGCTGAAAAATTTAGCTGAAAGAATCGGATTCCAAAAACAGCTTATCATATTAACCATAAGAATATCTGTTGTTAAATAGTAAAATTGTCCATTTATTGACCTCCACCGTCGATTTATGTTTCTGAAGATGGCCAAAATTATTCAGAACTATGATTTTTGTAACCATGGCAAGGCCAGAAAAACCCTCAGAGGTTTTCAGAGTGGCGGTGCACCGCCACTATTTTTTTTGAGGAGTGTGGTTCTCAAATAATCACCTGTTCCCTCAAAAATCGGGCTGGCCTCATTCAAAGCTGTGTAGCCTGAAGAACACTACCCGTCAAAAAATCCGGTAAAGAATATTCGGATTTTTCAGCCAGAGTGAGACCATGGTTTTAAAAATGATATAGACTCAGGGACAAATCGACAATACCCGGTTTTGAATAGTATTGGCATGCCTTATCCTTTATAAATTTTATGTATCGGATTGTAGCTTATCTCTTTTTGAACGTATTTCATCGATGTCTACGCTTTCACTAATTCGAATGTCTGTTAATAACGATAGGTAATTTTCCCTTATGTTCCATAAACAAACAGTCAGATATTACGGTTGGTATTCGAACAAATCCCGGGGATGAGAAAAAAGGTTGGAACAGATGATGCCATTCCTGCGGTTATGCCAAATGACAGGTCTTCCAAAGAATCACGGCAGAACTGGGCACGCCTGATCCAAAAAATTTATGAGGTTGATCCACTGGTGTGTCCGAAGTGCCAGGGAACCATGAGAATTATCAGCTTTATCGAAGAACTTGACATTATCGAAAAGATATTGCGCCATTTGGATCTTTGGGACATCCGCAGCCATATCATTTCTCAAATCAATCGGGTCATAAAGCCTTTCATGCCGTGATCGGCGGAACCCATCTTGGTTTTTTGAATTCAGACGACCAGCTTGAAAAAACCATGGATGCTTTTGATCAGTATCAACTCAAACTGATAGCCGTCTCCCACTGCACCGGCAAGGAAGCAGCTGCCGCCTGTTACAACCGCTTTAGGGAAAGATTTGCCTTTGCCATGCCGGCTCTGGCGGATTCAGCTTTAATCAGAAATTCTACAGCACCTAAAACATTCATCTTGATTGTAAATTATAGTGAGGTCTAGGCCAGAGGTATTGTTATCCTGAAAGCTGCTCCTTCTTTCCGATTTGACTTAACTTGTATATTGCCCTTCATATTTTCTACAATTTTTTTAATAATATCAAGCCCAAGGCCAGTCCCTCGATTTATCCCTTTAGTTGTAAAAAAAGGCTCGAAAATATGATCAATCTTCTCAGGGGGAATACCGCAGCCATTGTCCTCAACTATAAGAACAGCCATATCTTCTTCTACATCGGTCCCTACTGTAATGATTTTCTCTTTTTCTTCGATCTCCTCAAGAGCATCCTTGGCGTTTGAAAGAAGATTCATGATGACCTGCTGAAGACTTCCGGGGTTCCCCATAATCTCAATTTTCCGGGATGTAAAAGACGTATTCAGCGTAATTTTATTTTTTCTATACAAATAGGAAACTATGTCCAGGGTTGACTGTATTGTGTTATTTAAATTGATTTTTATTATTTCATCAGGATTCATACGGACATAATTCTTAATATCCCGGACAATTCTCTCAATCGCGCCTGCGGCCTTATCAATATATCTAATACCCTTTTGAAACAATGGATTGCCGGTCAATTCCAGATCGGGATCTTTCAATAGCAGATCCGTGTATCCCAAAATAATGGTTAATGGATTGTTGATCTCGTGAGCAATGCCTGCCGTCAATGTGCCTATGGACGCAAGTTTTTCTGTTTTCAAAAGCTGTCGATTTGTCTCTCCAAGCGCCAAATAGTTTTTTTGAAGGCTTAAATATTGATCTACGACCTTTTCATTATGCTTTTTCAACCGGGTATTGTAAGTCAGTATTAAGTCATAAAGCGGAGATCTTTCTCCTACAAAATAATTTTTAATAAACCCCAGATCGATTTTAAATAGAACCAAATCGTCAAGCGCATGTGCAGTAGCGGATCGGGTTTGCTCATCCTCGATAACGACAGACATCTCGCCGAAATAGTCCCCAGCCTCTAAAATCGCAATCGGAACCCCTCTTTTTGATATTTCCACCTTACCGGATTCTATGAAATATATACCTGATGATTCATCTCCTTCCAAGAAAACCGTCTCACCGACCGATATGCTGCAAACCACGCAATTCTTTCTGAATTCTTCTAATATGTGTTCGTCAAGCCTGGAAAAAAAATTCAAAGCCCTCAATCTGTGAACATTATCAAGATACGTTTTTTCTTTCATGGTCACTCCTTCCCTGCTTCTTCGTTTTACAATGAGCCCAATCAAATCGGATATCAGCACTTTAAATTCAAGGGGTTATAATCTCTATTAGAATTAAATAAAATGAATAGTCAAATTAAATATTCAAAATCAAGAGGATATTCCTTTGGCAAACTTGCTCCCAATGGCACCGGAATTACGATCACGAGGGGATCGACCCTTAAAAATGGCTTTTGAAGATCAGCTAAACGCTCCTGTTTCAGGAGCCCGACGCGCTGATAAAAACAACATCGCTTTTTTCTTCAATAAACTTCAGGCGGATAATCAGTATTGGGTGTAAGATTAATATTCAAACCATCATAAGCCAGATCTATATGTAAGGTACTGTCTTGATCATAAAACGATAAATACCGCCGTGTGTCACCCAGGAATTTTTCCAGTTGATGGTCATCCACGGTATGTTCATTGTGGAACAGACAGAGACGCTTGGCCTTCGCACGTACTGCAAGCTCTACTGCAACAATATTACAAGAATGCCCCCATGAACGCTTGGCGGAAAAATGGTCCACCAAATTGTATTGAGCGTCAAAAATCAAGACATCTGCATTTTTAGCAAATTCAAGAAAATAATAATCATCCTTTTCCGATTCTTCCTGATGTTCCGAATCCGTGGAATACACCACTTTTTTGCCATCTTTACAAAAAGCATAGCCGTAAGAATTGCCGGGATGAGATTGTCGAGCGGCAGTGACCTTAAAATTGGCAACTTCATATATTTTTTCAGGTTCCAGTAGATGAAAACGAATATCCGCCCCCATTGACGTTAAGGGCAATGGGAAATGGGGTGGTTCCTGCTGCTGCACAAATGCATTTTCCAATTGCGCATGACAACCGTAAATATTCACTGTATTTCCGGGAATGAAAGCCGGCACAAAAAATGGAAAACCATGGATATGATCCCAATGCAGATGAGATATGAAAATATTAAAGATCTGCGGTGGCTTGGCAGTCTTTTGCATCACATGATTACCAAAATCCCGCAAGCCGCTGCCTGCATCACAAATCACAAATTCACTGCCGCCCGATATTTCAACGCAGGAGGTATTACAGCCATAACTTGCTTTAATATCAAAAGGCAGATGGGTGTCAATAAAAGTATCAATCTCCGCCTCTTCTTGCAGTTTATGCTGAACGGCAAGCCGTAATGCAGTTTTTATTTTTTTGCGAATCGCTTCAGGACGGTTACTGTAAGGCAGGGAACCTCGGGTTCCCCAGAAATAAAGTTGCATATTAATTTCACCTTTCCATTTTCCATTATTGCATATCACCCGCTTGGTGGCGATGAGATTTGCCGCAAGCGAGCTGACATAAACTCGTTTCAATAATTTTACTCTGGTGAAAATATAGTTTATCCGGCAAGGATCTGTCAAAATGGTTTTTATATTGGAGTTTGCCTGCTTTTGAAAAATTTTAAATTTATGAGATTGCTTGAAAAATTACAATCAAACCAGATAGTAATTTTTATGTTTTCTTTTTTGCCTTGTACTTTATTGAATTCTCAAATTCAAGCAGTCTTGCAAATTTCAATTCAAGCTCTTTTTTGTCGGCATAAATTTTTTCTTTTGAAGCGGCCAACCGGTTTAAAATAACTGAATAAAAACCTTCTTTTATAAGGGATTCAATTTTCTCGTCACCCAGGTTTTCAATAATCGACATATCCATGCCAAGACAGATGCCGGTTGTTTTGGCAACAACGGAGGCGGTTCTCGGGATGCCTTCAAAAACGCTCATTTCTCCAAAGATTTCACCGGGAGTAGAGAAGGTAGCAATGGTAACGCCCTTTTGTATAACATTAAAAACACCTTTCACCACCCAAAATGACCAACTGTCAAACTCACCTTCATGAATAACGGTTTCACCTTCATCATACTGGCAAATCTTGGCAATCCGTTTATGGTATTCGTCGTTATCGGATTCAGGGTTGGTATTCAGGATGGTTTTCAATTGCCCGCAGTCAATGCTTTCAAAAACCATGAATTTTTTTATGATACTAATGATTTTTTCAGACATTAAATTGGTGTTCAAATCTTTTGGCATGAAATAAATCCTATATCTATCATGAACCTGAACTCAGGAACTATGGGACATCGAGGTCCCGACGATAAATCCCTGATCATCCAACGGACTGATTTTAATATTTTGAAGGAATTTCTGCCCCTGTTATTATTTCAATTCCTCTTAGGCAACCAAGGCCAAATTTATTTAGTAGCGGGTTGCCAGTGTTATTTTGTAAAAATATAATTGATTGTATGAAAATATGCAAAAATAATCTTTAATTGCAGATAAAAATCCCTCCGGGGTTATTTTTTTTTGCAGAAAGATGGTTTTTGAATTCTTGATAACCCCGGAAAAAGGCACGACCTGGAATTTATCAGCCGATATTCTGAAGGGCAAATTCCCAGTTGATGAGCTTGTCGAGCACAGCATTCACATAGTCGGCCCGGAGATTCCGAACTGTGAAAGGGCTGCAGCCCCAAATTCCTTTTTACAGGTTTCCACGCTGCCGAATGAGGTTTCAATTTTCTGTTTCAGGGCGGCGGCCGGCGGCAACCGTTGCAAGGGCCTTGATGCTGAACCCCAGCCTGGTGGTGGCGGATGAGCCTGTATCTGCCCTGCTCATCAACCCGGTATAATATTTGGGGTTGATTTTTAAAAAGCAATATAGTAGTTACTGCAATAGTCACTAAAAATATGGTGCTTTTTTACGATTGTAATCAGCCTGAAGCAGAGGAAAAAATAGATGACAAGAGATGCACAGGATGCAATAAAGGCCGGGATACCTATTTTTATCGGGTATGTTCCGGCAGCCATTGCATTTGGAATATTATCAAAAGGATGCGGCATCACTCTTTTAGAGTGTTTTTTATTTTCAGCCGTTGTATTTGCCGGTGCCAGCCAGTTTATTGCACTGAACCTGCTAATGACGGGAATGGGGCCTGGGGGTATCATATTAACCACATTGCTGGTGAATTTCAGGCATTTTCTCATGAGTGCCTATCTATCCACGAGGATCGAAAAAATGGCAAAGAAAAATATTTTTTTGATGGCCTTTGGTGTAACAGATGAGGTGTTTTCAGTTCTCTCCTTTAAGAAAGGGATAATTTCGCCAAAATTTATCTATATCCTGCAATGGTCGGCTTATAGCGGCTGGGTTTCAGGAACGGTTGCAGGGTATGTCCTGGGAGGATTTTTGCCTGAAATTCTGACAAAAAGTATGGGGGTCGCACTTTATGCACTTCTTTTGGCTATTCTTCTTCCGGAAATCAAACAATCCGTCAAGGCCCTGATCCTGACCATTACATCAGGGGTTTTAAATACCATTCTGATCAAACTGGATATTCTTCCCAATGGCTGGAATATTATTGTGTGCATTATTGTCATCGCTTTTTTCGGGTCGTTTTTTATCTCAGGGGAAATCAAGGAGGCGGCGTATGAATAGTCTGATTCCGGTTATTCTGGGGATGGCAGCCGTCACCTATGGTCCAAGACTGATTCCCTTCCTGCTGATGACCCATAAGCAGGTTCCAAGAAGGCTGGATGCTTTTTTAAAATGCATACCCGTAGCCGCCATCGGAGCCTTGATCATCCCCGGTGTATTCAGTGCAACCCCTGACATGCCCCTGGCAGCAGGCTCAGGCATGGTGTTCACTATGATTATCGGGTTATGGCGTGGCGGCATTATCATACCCGTACTGGGATCAGTGGCCGTAACCTGTTTAATCTTATTTTTCGCCGGATAAAAGGGAATGCCGTGGATCAAAAATTATTAATCATGAATAATATGAAACGCCTCGGATTTTCAGAATATGAATGCAAAGCTTATTTAAAGCTTTTGGAAGACTTCCCGTTAAACGGATATACACTCAGTAAAAATTCCGGAATACCCAGATCCAGGATTTACGAAGTCTTGAAAAACCTCATCGATAAACAGATGGTATTTGAACAGGCTGAAGAGAAGAACAAACTGTACTATCCAGTGGAACCAGATGTTTTTATTAAAAAGCTTAAGGCCCATTATGAAGATGTTTTTTCCAATATATCTGAATATGCCGGTAAGCTTTACAGGGAAAAAAAGCAGGATGACAGGCTGGTTGTTATCAAGGGCCGGCAGAATATTATCAGCTTTTTGAACCTTTTAATAAAAGGCGCTGAAAAGAGGATTGCCATGTCTGTCTGGGAAGAGGAAATCCAGGAAATAACGACGGAATTGGAAAAAGCATTGAACCGCGGGGTGGGTCTCAGGGGTATTTATTTTGGAGAAAATAAACCCTATGAAACCCTGACCATCCATCGGCGGATCAAACGATATATGGAAGAGAAAAAAGAAAGATATATGTCCATCATCATTGACCGGACCCATATGCTATCCGGTATTGTTTCCAGGGGGGAAGACAGCCAGGTCACCTGGACCCGGGATGAAGGGCTTATCGAAATCAGCGAAGATTATATTGCCCATGATCTTATTGTAAATCTGTACTCTGCCTCGCTGGATGAAAAAGAATACATGGCGTTTGAGGAATTTGCCGATACGGTTCACAACCATTATTTCCACTATTCTGATGAAGAGTTTGCCGCTTATAAAAAATTAATCTGAAATATTCTTTTCTGCGAGTGGCCAAAGGGCTATTCCCAGTCAAATTCCCTTGATGTTACCGTGTCCTCCATTCTCTGGATGCGGCGTTCAATGTTTTCAAATTTTTTTTTGATTCTCCGGATGGCCGATTGTCTTGAATGGGAATAGGTATCATAAAATTCAGCATCATCTTCATCCCTCAGCGGGGAAACCGGCTCCATTTTCAGGAAAAGACCTGCCATTATATACATGACACCCACAGGCCAGAACCCGGTAAAAAGAAATAATAACAGGGTGATGATTCTCAGCCAGAAAACACTGAAATCAAAATAGTCAGCCAGGCCGCGGCAGACTCCCATGAAGATGCCCCTGCGGGACCGGTAGATGCCGCGGCTGGAGGCCAGGGTTTCAAACCGGTCCTTGAGTCCGTTGTAATGTTTCCTGCATGTTTCAAACTGGAAATTGTGTTTATATCCATGATATCGTCTCATTTGCTGAATTCCTTCCTTTTACGCTCAATCAATATGGTTTCAAGCGCTTCAACCCGTTCTTCCATTTTTGATAGCCCGTGATAGATGTCCTG
>Ga0154596_1272_pt7 | contig 8656 bp, 10 predicted proteins | sample RifGroF2_FD_116025 | JGI IMG/M metagenome (GOLD analysis project Ga0154596, IMG submission 116025) | Desulfobacula sp. GWF2_41_7
GAAGGCAGGTATGTGTATGCCGTTTCAAAAGCGGACAATGAAATTTCAGAAACCCGCCCCCGGATTTTGAAGACTGGGTCTGGGACAGCCGAAGATCTCTATCCAGGTGCTGACGGCCTACTCAGTCATTGACGGCAAGGAGATGGTGACGGAGGCTGAAGCTGAATCCTGTTGAACGGTTTTATCTGAAAATGGCGGACATGGAATACCATGGTCAACACGGCCCGCCTGAAACTGTCTGCTGAATTCAAGGGCGCTTCGATGTCGGGCGATGCAGAGATTGCCGGGACCCCGCTTAGGGCCCTGCTGTATGCCCTGTATGAAATCAGCAGGAACATGGATATTGAAGCAGAAGCAGAAAGAACACTCTCTGTCAAAAATCCGTGAAAGAATATTCGGATTATTCAGCCAGGGTGAGGCAATGGTTTTAAAAAGGAATAGACTTAAAGCCAAATCAACATACCTGGTTTTGAATAGCATGGTATGCATTATCAAATACCCCTGGAAATTTTCCGGTATCGGATAATAGTCTTGAGCGCTCTTGATGGATAAAATTCTCGCCAACCGCAAAATGTTTTGGCTACAGTTTAATAATCCCCGGACTTTTCCTGCCAGTCAACATTCATTTAAAATTATTCAAACCAAAAAATGGAGCTTTTTTTGAATCTCAAAAGTCAAGGATTCCACTATCCTTGAACTCTCAAGAAATCAAGACTACTTACCTTTAAATTTTCCAGAATTCAACGGTTCTTTCGGTGTCATTGAAACGGGAGACCCTTTAAGTGCTCATCTCAATCTTATCTTGCCCAATTATTGCATCATGCAGATATAATAAATACCGCAAAAGCCCATGATGAGCTTTTATTAGGTCCACCGGAAAAAGCATCATGGGCTGCAAAAAAAAAACAGGGGCTGCGGTCAACCCGGAAATATCCCTTGGGTTAATTGTTGAAGCAATTGAAAAATTCTGACAGTTCAACCCCGTAAAGGGGGGTGAATAAGTTTTTGTTAGCAGCCTGCTATTTGGCAATAAAAACAGGACAGTCGGATTTATTCAGCACCTGGTGTGCAACACTGCCGAGAAACAGTCCTGCAAATGCCGTAACACCTCGGGACCCCATAATGATCAGGTCAATTTTCTCAATTTTTGCCACTTCCGGTATCTTATTTCCGGGAGCCCCTTCGACAAGACGCATTTCAAAATCGGCTTTTGCCTCTTCAAGCATGTCAATAAAGGGTTTTAAAAGTTCTTCAGACACTTTCTGGACATCATCAATGACCTGCTGGTAATAGGGCTCGGCTAGGATAATGGGGAATCTGTCATGACAATGCATCAGGATAATTTTTGCATTCATGAGCGTTGCAAGCTCAATGGCATACCGGGTCGACTTGATGGATTGCTCTGATCCGTCCACCGGATTCAATATTTTCTTAATATTCATTGCATCCTCCCTCCCAGCCTTCATATAAGGCCGGCTATAGTGTTTGATAACCTGGCGGGGTTACTTGAACAATTTTATTATAATCCTTTTTAAATCATTAATCACATGATTTATTGAAAATAAAAGTAAATATTGACAAAGCCCTACCACAATGTGATATTCAAAGAATTCATTTTATGCCTTTAACAAAAAATTCAAGGTGACTATCATAATGACACAAAAAAGATCTTACCATTTTGAAACAAGAGCCATCCACGAAGGGCTCAAAGATTCGCCCTGGCAGGGCGCCACCCTTCCTCCCATTTTTCAGACGGCCGCCCATTATCATGAAACCGCTGAAAGCCTTAGCAATACCTTTGCCGGAAAAACTGAAGAGCACATCTATATGAGGCTGAGCAATCCCACCAGCCGGTTTTTGGAAAAAAAACTCGCCTCCCTTGAATCCGGAGCCGGTGCCGTTGTGGCCGGTTCAGGCATGGCTGCCATTAACAATGCCTGTTTGACCCTTTTGCGCACCGGGGATGAATTTGTGGCCAGCAAAACCCTTTTCATGTCGACATATACCCTTTTCAACACCATTTTCAGAAAATATGGGATTACGGTAAAATTTGTCGATCCGATGAGCCTGGATGACATCGAGGCTGCCATAAATGAAAAAACCCGGTTTGTGTATATGGAAACCATCACCAATCCAGGCATGGAAGTGGCTGATATCAAAGCCATTGCAAACATTGCCTACAGCCATGGAGCGCCCCTTATCATGGACAATACCCTGGCCTCCCCCTGGCTTTGCAGACCCCTGGAACTTGGGGCGGATATTGTCATGCATTCTACCACAAAATATCTTTCCGGCCATGGCGCGGCTATTGGCGGCGTGGTTGTGGATGCCGGGAAATTCGACTGGACTGGTGAAAAATTCCAGGATTTTGCTCCCTTTGTTGAACAGAAAGGCAATCTGGCCTTTCTGCACCGGATGTTCAAAGAATATCATGTGAATTTCGGCACCGCACCCGCACCCTTTCATTCCTTTCTGACGGCCATGGGCCTGAACACCCTGGGCATCCGGATGGAGCGCCACATAGCCAATGCCGTAAAGGCCGCTGATTTCCTGAAAGCCCAGCCAAAAGTCGAATGGGTGAATTTCCCGGGCTTCCCGGATCATAAAAGTTATACAACAGCAAAGGAACAGTTCAACAACAAAGGATTCGGTGCCATGCTCACCTTTGGCCTCAAAGATCAGACAACCTGTTTTAAATTCATAGATCGCCTTGAAATGATTTTAAACCTGGCCAACCTCGGGGATTGCAAAACCCTCATCATTCACCCATACTCATCCCAGTATATTTCTTTTCCCGAAGCGCTTAAAAATCAACTGGCTGATCCGAAATTGCTGCGCCTCTCCCTCGGCATCGAACATATTGATGATATCTTATATGATCTTGAACAGGCCCTGACCGCTGTTTAAAAAAGAAGGTTGCCCATGAGTGAATATATTGGCCCGTACCAGACCGGTCAGACAATCGGTGTTGTTGAAAAAAAATTTTTTACCTTTGCCGGTCGAGAGGACCGGCTGAAACTGGAAAGCGGGGCCGATATCGGCCCTGTCATCCTTGCCTATGAAACCTGCGGGACCCTGAATTCAGACAAAAGCAATGCCGTCATGGTACTGCATGCCCTGTCCGGGGACTCCCATGTGGCCGGATATTATGATCCCAAGGATGCCAAACCCGGATGGTGGGATATCATGGTGGGGCCTGGAAAAGGAATTGATACGGATAAATATTTTGTAATCTGTTCCAATATTATCGGCTCCTGTTCCGGGTCAACAGGCCCCATGTCCGTCAGTCCTGAAACTGGCAGAGAATATGGGACCCATTTTCCCGTCATCACCATCGGGGATATGGTGGAAGCCCAGAAAGCCCTCATGGACCATCTGGGCATCGAAACCCTGTTATCGGTCATCGGCGGGTCTGTGGGCGGTATGCAGGTCCTGGAATGGTGTGCAAGGTTTCCGGACAGGGTCCGGTCTGCCGTCCCCCTTGCCACCACGTCCCGTCATTCTGCACTGGCCATTGCCTTTAATGAAGTCGCAAGACAGGCCATCATGGCAGACCCCAACTGGAATGAAGGTCATTATTATTCAGGCAAAAAACCGGACATGGGTCTTGCCATTGCCCGGATGATCGGTCATATCACTTATCTGTCCGATGAATCCATGCGGCTTAAATTCGGAAGAAAACTTCAGAACCGGTCTGCCCTGAGCTTTGAATTCGGTGCGGAATTTCAGGTGGAAAGCTATCTTCAATATCAGGGCAAGAAATTTATTGAACGGTTTGATGCCAATTCCTTTTTGTATATTACCAAGGCAGCCGATTATTTTGACCTGGCCCGGCAATACGGATCAGGGTCCCTGGTCAAGGCCTTTTCAAGATGCAAAGCCAAATTCCTGGTGGTTTCCTATACCTCGGACTGGCTTTATCCTACTTACCAGTCTAAAGAAATGGTCAAGGCCATGAAAAAAAACGATCTGGATGTCAGTTTCTGCGAGATTGACGCCCAATGGGGGCATGATGCCTTCCTCTTGCCCAATGAACGGCTGGACCATCTCATGGCCGGTTTCTTAAAAGGGGTGTCTGATGAAATTGAGTGATCTGAGATATGACTTAAGTCTCATTGCCTCATGGATCGAAGAAGGGTCCAGGGTCCTGGAACTCGGCTGCGGGGAGGGCGATCTTCTGTACTGGCTGAAAAAGGAAAAAGCCGTAAAGGAGAGAGGCATTGAAATAGAAGAATCAAAGGTGGAAAAATGTATTGAAAAAGGAATTTCAGTGCTGCAGGGGGATATTAATGAAGAAATCGAAGATTACCCTGACAATTCCTTTGACTATGCCATCTGCTCCCAGACCCTTCAGCAGGTATTTGAACCCATGAGCCTGATCCATTCCATGATGCGGGTGGCAAAAATGGGCGTGGTGAGCTTTCCCAATTTCGGGCATTATAAGGTCCGGATGCAGCTTGCTTTCACGGGCCGGGCCCCGGTCACAAAGGAGCTTCCCTATTCATGGCATGACACCCCCAATATACGGGTCTTAAGCCTGACGGATTTTGAAAAATTCGCGGAAGAAGTGGGGTATAAAATCCTTAAAAGAGTGTCCATCAACACAAAGAACAATCAGCGCCAAGGTAAACTCATCACGGTTTTACCCAACCTGTTGGCCACCTATGGCATTTTCCTGATCGGAAAGGAATAAAAAATGAAAGACAATCAAACGGATAAAGACCTTATTGAAAAAATAAAAGCGATCAAACAAACGCTTGGTAAAAAACTTATCATCCTGACCCATCATTACCAGAGAAAAGAGATCGTTGATCTGGGCGATTACAAGGGAGATTCCTTTGATCTTTCACAAAAAGCGGCCAGGGATGAAGAGGCTCGATTCATTGTATTCTGCGGGGTTCATTTCATGGCCGAAAGTGCTGCGATCCTGGCTAAACCCCATCAGACCGTACAGATCCCGGACATGAATGCCGGCTGCTGGATGTCGGACATGGCAGACGCCTATCTGGTTGAACGCGCCTGGAATGAGGTTGCTGCAATTGTGGGGGAAAACCGTATCACCCCCCTGGTATACATGAATTCCGACGCGGCCATCAAAGCCCATTGCGGACGATATAACGGGGCTGTCTGCACCTCTTCAAATGCTGCCAAAGCCTTTTCCTGGGCTTTTCAGCAAAGAGAAAAAATCTTTTTCTTTCCCGATGAACACCTGGGAAGAAATACTGGAAACGCCCTTAGTATTCCTGCTGACCGGATGCTGGTCTATGACCCGGAAAAGCCCCTGGGCGGCAACAGCAAAGACGATATCCGGAAGGCCAGGGTTTTTCTTTTTAAAGGCTACTGCCTGGTTCATACAAGGTTTAGCGTGGATAATATCAGCGACATGAGAAAAAAATATCCTGACGCAAAAATTGTGGTTCACCCGGAATGTACGGCAGAGGTGGTCAAGGCATCCGATGCGGTAGGCTCCACCAGTTTTATTGTAAAATATGCGGCTGATGCGCCTGCAGGATCGACGGTGATTATCGGTACGGAGATCAACCTGGTCAAACGCCTTGCCCTGGAGTATCCGGATAAAAAAATCCTGGCAGTAAAGGATTCCCTCTGTCCCAATATGTTTAAGATCAATCTGAAAAATCTTCATTCCTGTCTTGAAAATATCGGCAAAACCAATATTGTGAATATTGATAAAGACGTTAAAAAGGATGCATTAATTGCTCTTGAAAACATGCTGAACCTTTAAAGAATAACCTCTTTAATTAAAAGGAGCTGTTATGGCCGAAATAAACTGGAATCCGGGAACCCTTCTTGAAATATCCGGGTCTTACTGGAGAACCTGCACCCTCCACACCGGCGTAAAGCTGGATATTTTTACAGCCATCGGGCCTGATACCCTATCCTGTGACGACATCAATAAAAGAATAAAAGCAGATAAACGCGGTCTCCCCCTGCTCTTAAATGCTCTCTCCGCCATGGGGCTTTTAATCAAAAAAGAAGAGAAATACAGCAATTCCCCGGCTGCCCTGACCTTTCTGTCCAAGGATTCCTCCCAGTATATCGGGTTTATCATCATGCACCACCACCACCTCATGGATTCCTGGCAGAACATGGGCCTGGCTGTTATGGAAGGCGGACCCGTCCGGGAAAGAGCTTCTTTTTCCGATGATGAATGGCGTGAAAGCTTTTTGATGGGCATGTTCAACATGGGAATGGCGGTTGCACCCAAGCTGTCAAAAGAGCTTGACCTTTCCGGCTGTAAAAAGCTCCTGGATTTCGGGGGAGGCCCCGGAACCTTTGCCATTCATTTCTGTCTTGCCAACCCGGGACTCAGCGCTTCTGTTTATGACCTTGAAACCACACGGCCTTTTGCTGAAAAGACCATACAAAAATTCAAGGTCCCGGACAGGGTTGAATTTATTTCAGGAAATTATATTGAAGAAGAATTCAATTTCCCCAATGCCTATGATGCCGCTTTCCTCTCCCATATCCTCCATGGGGAAGGACCTGAAGAGGCCCTGGATATCATTCGGAAAGCCGTGTCTGCCTTAAAACCGGGGAGCCATATTTTCATCCATGAATTTATCCTCGACAACGACATGGCCGGACCTTTATTCCCGGCTTTGTTTTCCATCAATATGTATCTCGGCACGGAAAAGGGCCAGGCCTACAGTGAAGCTCAGCTTTCAGACATGCTTATGGCAAACGGGGTTACCGATATCCGGCGCCTTTCCTTTGCAGGCCCTACCCAGTCCGGGGTCCTTCAGGGCCGGGCCGTTGGATGAAGCGATAAATAACGCATTCTTTGTTTGCCATTATTTGCTTTTGAAGATGGATATTGACTTTTTCCCCTTTTTTCTTTATCTGATTTGTTAATTATCATCAGGGATAGAACGTATGGACATAAAAATCACCCGGACAGCAGATACTATCCTCATGGTGAGACCCAGGGATTTCGGGTACAATGAGGAAACAGGCGTTGATAATGAATTTCAGCACAAACCGGACATGGAACCGGAATTCATCAACAAAAAAGCCAATGAGGAATTTAATGCCATGGTGGCAGGCCTTCGGGAGAAAGGGGTCACCGTGCTGATCCTGGAGCCGCCCATCAGCCGGGAGGTGACGACGCCGGATGCCATTTTCCCCAACAACTGGTTTTCCACTGAGCATGACGGCACCATCCTGACCTACCCCATGATGGCCAAAAACAGGAAGGCGGAGCGGCGGCTCCTGGAAGTGGAAAAGCTGTTGAATGAGAACGGGTATACCATCCGGAACTGCATCAATGTGGGACGGCTGGATGAACCTGAAAAATTCCTGGAGGGCACGGGTTCCATGATTATCGATCATGTGGACGAGGTCGTTTATGCGGCCCGCTCCGAGCGGTGCGACCCGGATCAGTTTGATAATTTTATCCGCCTCAGGTTTTACCCCAGGGGCATTTTGTTTGATACTAAAAGTTCATCTGGAAAACCCATCTACCATACCAATGTCATGATGAGTCTGGGTGAAAAATATGCTGTGATCTGCAGTGCCTGCATCCCGGATGAAAACCAGCGGAGCCTGGTTCTGACTACCCTGAAAAAATCCTTTGACGTCATGGAAATCTCCATGGAACAGATGGAAAATCATTTCTGCGGCAATATCCTGGAAGTCAGAAATCAGAAAAGCCGGTCCTTTATTGTCATGTCAAAAACCGCAGAAGCCGGTTTCACAAACGACCAGAAGGAATTTTTAAGGCAATATGGTGAAATTTTAAGTTTTGATTTGTCAACCATTGAAAAAATCGGAGGCGGCAGCGCCCGGTGCATGATGGCGGAAATCTTTTCCATCCGGGAAAAGGGTTTCTGCTAACCGATTCCCATCTCTTCTTCAACCTTTTGGATTTCTTTTAAAAGGCTTTCTTTTTCCTCGGCAGAGAGGTTGCCGGAAGAAAGCCGTTTCCGAAGTCCGAGCAGGATCATCTCTTCCCTGTATTCATTACAGGTATATCTGGGGCTGGAATCATTTTTCTGCATAAATCTTCACATTCCTACGCTGATGTCTAAAAGAGATCGTATCTGACCAGTTTTCCTTCAAGGCCTCCGATCTGCAAAGGCTTCTTCCAGGTGGGCGACAGCGGCACTTTCTTAATATATTTGGGTTCTCCAAAATAGATAAAGGCCTTTGACGTTTTACACCGGTCCTTTAAAAACAGGCCCAGGTCTGTATAGAATTGGTTCAGGTTTTCATCTTTTCCCATGCGGATGCCGTAGGGCGGATTGGCTACAATTACGCTGTTTGGGATGGCCTCAATCTCTTTGAAATCCTTTTGCAGGATATCGATTTCGCTGCCGAAATGAAGCCCCATGATATTGACCCTGGCGGCATTTACCGATTCTTCAGATATATCACTGCCGCCAATCAGATTTTTGGGAAGGGAAATAAAGTTTTCAGCCGCTTCCCTTTTAACCTCTTCCCACAGGGCTGCATCAAAATCCGGCAGCCGTTCAAACCCGAATTTGGTTCGAAACACCTGGGCCGGTATCCGGCAATAGGCCATGAGGGCTTCGCACAAAAGGGTGCCAGACCCGCACATGGGATCGTATAAAGGCTCACTGCCGTCCCATTCAGACATCCTTATAATGGCTGCGGCAATGGTTTCCTGCATGGGTGC
>Ga0154596_1312_pt1 | contig 8637 bp, 9 predicted proteins | sample RifGroF2_FD_116025 | JGI IMG/M metagenome (GOLD analysis project Ga0154596, IMG submission 116025) | Desulfobacula sp. GWF2_41_7
GACATCCTGGGGCATGGCAACATTATTGAGGGTTGCCTCTGTCCCATCCTGGATCAGGTTGTTGGCAATTCCTCCGGCAAGAGGACCATCGCCGTTATCATTAAACACGGTATAGGTTCCAACTCTCCCTCCTGAAGCAAAAGGGCCAGGTGTAAAATTGATAATGATGTTTGTATTGAGCCGTATGGCTTCACTCCTTGCCTTTTGCATGCGGGAATAAAGGTTGGTGGCTGCGCTTTTCAACCTCTGGTTGTTCATGGTTTGCCGGATGTTGGGCGATATGGCCGCAATGATACCCAGAATGGCAATAACGATTAAAAGTTCTATCAGGGTAAATCCTTTCATATGGTCATTTTTTGCCATTGCAATCCTCGGAAAAAGTAGTGGAAAGATTTATTTTAAAGGTTGCTCACAGTATCAATCCATAAAGAAAAAAAGTCAATGTTCATCTATAACCAACATATTAAGCAAAAACCATGCTATGACTTTACATTTTTATAGGACACACCAATTTCAAAAGGAACGATGGGGTTCACAGGAAAAAAAAACTGGATAATGACATGGAAGATAAAATTAAAAAATCGAAATATAACCATTTCATAGTTATATTTCACCAGTATGTATAATTGCTTCCCTTAATCAAATTTAATTTCACCGGTATCCGGGTTATATGTATATTTTTTTGAATAGGGATTTTCAGGCAATTGTTTTAAAATTTGATAATATACAAGCTCGTCAAGGGTTGAAGGGTAGACTAAAAATATCTTTTTAAACTGTTGAATAGCCTTGTCGAGCACTTCAATGCTTTTAAGGATGGTTATGCGATCAGAGATCTCTTTTTTATCGTTTTTGTTTAAATCATTGTCTTTCAGCATAAGTTTAAGAACTGCAATGGAGGCCTCGGTTCTTTTGTCTTTAATCGCAAATCGACTGCCAAGCAGAGCAAGAAGAACAGGGGCATTTTTTATTTTAGCAGTTTTTAGATAGATGTCCGATGCGGTATTGAAGTCATTTAAAAAATAATAATAGTCAAAGCCTGCATAATATCCTGGTCTCCAGTCCCAGGTTCTTTTACGGCCGGCTGCTTCCAGGATACGGATGGCTGACTCAGGCATGTTTGCATCCCAGGCAAGAAATGCCTGGGCCTGGAAATAGGTCTGCTGGAAATAGGGATCAAGTTCAAAGGCTTGTTCAAATCCCAGATGAATGATTTTCCATTGATCCTGGCTTATTTCACTGTTGCTGCCGATATAGGAGCCGATCTGCAGTAAAAGATAATCTGCTATAATGCCGGAAAATTCACCTGCCAGAAGTTTTATGACATTGGGCGGCGTTGAAGGAATGTCAATGGAATAGGAGGCGCCGAGGATTTTTCTTTTTTCTTTAATCATTCCATTGGAAAAGATAAACAAAGAAAGAAAAAGAGAGAAAACAAGAAATAAGGCATTCTTTTTAAATATGACCATCAGATCTCTCTTTTTTTAAACACCAGGATGCTCAAGCAAAGGCAGATGCCGATATAGGAAATTCCGTAAACGACAGGTGCTGCCATAGATGAGGCATCAAAGGGAAGGCCGTGGGCAATGATGGTCTTGATATTAAAGACGGACAGGTTGGGAAGAATCCATGAAGCGAAATTGATGGCTTTTATGGAAATAGAATCCGGGCTCATGAGTTTTGTGGACAGGATGATGTTTTTTACATTTTCCATGTTCTGGCCCACAAAATAGGTCATAAGGGTTAAAAGAAAGGCGGTAAAGGAATGGGATGAAACCATGACCCATAAAAAAGCAAGAGACAGAAGTATTAAAAGAGAAAGGGTTTGAAGTGTGATTGAAAGGGAAAACAGCTTCCATGAAAAGGCTTCCGCCAATTGAAGGTTGATGGTCATGGTCGAAAGCCAGACGGAAAAGGCTGCGCAAACCCCGAGAACCAGGCTTGAGATCAGTATTACAAGGCTTAATCCGATAAATTTACCGACAATATATTCGGATTTGGAAACAGGTCTTGAAAGTATGAGATAAATCGTTTTTTTATCCATATCATTGGACATCATCTGGATGCTGAAGAAAAAAATCAGGATCAGACCGGCAAAAGAAACGGTTGAAAGCCCCATGTCAACGGCCACCTTTGAAAGATCCCAGGAGAACATGCCGGTAAAGATGATATTGATCCCGAAAAGCACTATCCCCATAAAAAGTATGCCGTAGAGAGCTTTGTTACGCAGACAGTCGATAAAGGTGATATGGGCAACCGGAAATATCTTATGTATCATGTGAACCCTCGTCTTTTTCAATCAGGCGAACAAATGCAGTTTCCACATCAGGCCCGAATTCCAGGATGTCTTTTGTAGGTCCGGTGTATAGAAGTTTTCCTTTATTAAGGATGCCGATGCGGTCGCATAGTTTTTCAATATCACTTAAAATGTGGGAGCTGAAAAAAACCGTCTTTCCCCGTTGTTTTAATTCAAGGATAACATCTGAGATGAGTTTTCTGCCCATGGGGTCAAGTCCGCTCATGGGTTCATCTAGGATAAAGATCCGGGGGTCATGAATGAGGGCCATGGCAATGCCAAGCCTCTGTTTCATTCCCTTTGAATAGGCCTTGATAAGTTTATCTCCGGCATGATCAAGGTTCAGCCGGTGAAGCACTTTTTTTGCAGCAGGAATGATTTCTTTTTTCCCCATACCCGATGTCTTCCCTGCAAAGACAAGAGTTTCTATCCCGGTCAGGTTTTCATAAAAGCAGGGAGTTTCCGGAAGATACCCTATAAGGTGCTGGAAACCGTCTCTTCCTACCAGAAGATTATCAATATAAATCCGGCCTGAGCCGGGCTGGATGAAATTCAGCAGCAGTTTGATGGATGTGCTTTTTCCGGCTCCGTTGGGACCAAGAAAGCCGTATATTTCGCCTTTTTTCACTTCAAAGGAGATATCATGCAGCACCGGATAGCTCTTGAACCCAGAACGAAAGGTTTTATATATATTTTGAAATAAGATAGCAGCCATATAAAATTAAAATCTTCCCCTTTTCGGAATGAAAAGGGGAAGATAGATTCAGGTTGGATAATTAACGGACTCGTGTCCAGTTTGGAAGAGGTGCACCACCACCAGCTATGTTAAGGATATCTTCGGCAGGAGGAATAGCAGGGACGACCACTGTGGCGCCAAGGCCAGCGACATTAGGCCAGGCAGGATTGGTAACGCTGTAAACTACATTTTCAACATCTTGGTCAATTGCATAAGCCGTGTCCCCTTTAAAATGGCGAGCAAAGGCATGATAGGATGAAACATCATTCGTAGTATTGATCGATTGAGCTTGGGCAATCATGTTGGGGCCAAGGGATAGGGCAACAGCGATTGTTCTTAAGCCGTCAAAAGTGCTTCCAACAAGCCTGCCACCTGCAGTTGTCGGACCGGCGCCAACAATGGCAGCAGCATTTGCTACTAAACTTGTATCCATAGCAGCTCCGGTTACCGCTCCTGCTGCTCCAACACCAGGGTCAGCAGCATTGAGTGCAGCAGGTGTTGCCTCTGTATGGCCAAAAACACCCAGTTCTGAGTTTAGATTACCATTATCGGCTTTTATATTGTGAACCACAGCCTTGGCCCCGGAATTGTAAGATCTCAATCTGTAGGATTGGAACTGCGGCACGGCAATGGCTGCAAGAATACCGATGATGGCGACAACGATCATCAGTTCGATCAGGGTAAAACCTTTGGTGTTGTTAAATTTTTTAATCATGACGACCTCCTGTTTTTTGGTTTTTGGTGTTGAACGATTTTTTTTGGGTTTCGTTGCAGGCTATTATAGCAAAGGTCATGCCATAGGCTGTATTCCTTGTTTTTATATCGTAATTTCAAATCGTTGAAATATTATTAAAAAAGAGCGTAAATAAATTGCCCCAAAATAGAGGTGATTTGTTACAAATGTTGTAAGGTATATGACATTTTTTGTAAGGATCTGATTTAGATTTCTCTTAAAGGCCTTGTGTTTGACATTTCCGGCAAATCGTTTTAGAAATGGCTTTATTATTTTATGATATTAAATCCGGGGGAATCGTGATTTTCCAGAACAAACATATTCTTCTCTGTATTACCGGCGGTATTGCCGCCTATAAATCGGTTGAACTGTTAAGGCTATTAAAGAAAGCCGGGGCCGGTGTAACCGTCATCATGACGGAGAGTGCAAAGAAATTTGTAGGCATCACCACTTTTGAGGTCTTATCTGAAAACCCGGTTTTATCCGATCTTTATTTTGATACAGAGGCTTCGGTAAAGCACATTGATCTTGCCAAAAGGGCGGATGCTGTCGTTGTTGCGCCGGCAACGGCCAATACCATTGCAAAGCTTGCGGCCGGTATTGCCGACAATGCCTTGACCACAACCCTTTTGGCAGTCACCTGTCCTGTCATGGTATGCCCGTCTATGAATACGGATATGTACCAGAACCTGAGAGTCCAGAGAAATCTGGATATCCTGGAAAAAGACGGCTGGCACATCCTTGATCCGGACAGCGGGGTCCTTGCCTGCAAAACCACGGGCGCTGGCCGGCTGCCCGAGCCCTGGTTTATCGCTGACCGGATTGAAGCCATGCTGACCCGAAAAGATCTGAAGGGAAAAAGGGTCCTTATTTCCGCCGGGCCTACAGTGGAAGCCATTGATCCGGTCCGGTATGTCAGCAACCATTCATCAGGCAAGATGGGATATGCCATTGCCAAAGCAGCAGAAAAAAGAGGTGCTGAGGTTACCCTTGTTTCAGGGCCGGTCCATTTGGAAACACCTGTTGGTGTGGAACGGATTAATATTGAAACTTGTGATGAAATGGCGGCCCGGATGCTCTCATACCTGAATGATGCCGATATTATCATTAAGGTTGCGGCAGTGGCAGATTATAAGCCGGTTGATCCAAAATCAGGCAAGATAAAGAAAAAAGCAGGCAATACGGAACTAATCCTGAACATGGTTGAAAATCCTGATATTTTAAAGCTTATAGGCGAAAGAAAAACAAAAAAGCAGTTTCTTGTAGGGTTTGCTGCAGAAACCGAAGATCTTGAAAAAAATGCAGCTTTAAAAATCAAGAAAAAAAATCTGGATATGATTGCAGCCAATCTGGTGGGGTCCAAAGATTCCGGTTTTAAGGCTGATACAAATAAGGTCAAGCTGATTTTCAAGGACGGGTCATCTTTGGATATTCCCTTAATGGAAAAAGAAGAACTGGCAAACATCCTGATCGATACTATTCTTGAAAAAATGAGATAAGACTTGGATGAATTCTCAGATTTCCATTGATCCTGCTTCAGTAAAGACTGAACTGCTGGATGTCATAAAAAATTTTTCAAGATACCTTTCCTCCCGGAAACAAAGCGGGATTGTATTCCCGGAAATTTCTGAAAAGTCAAAAGCCGTTATCCAAAGCTGGGGAAAAGATCTTTTGCCACCTGTTCCCTTTTTATGCCAGGGGCCTGAAAATGCCAAAATTTTTATTATTGACAGCCAGGCTTTTTTTTTCAATGGAGAACCCGGGCAATTGCTGACACGGATACTTACGGCCATGGGCCTGGCTGTCGGGGATGTGTTGATCTGCAATTGTGATGTGCCGGGGGCTGTACAAAAAAAAATCAGAAAAGTCATGCCGAAAATGATCATCACTCTTGGTGAAGAAGCCGGCAGGGTTTTGTTAGGTCCCGGGTTTTGTCTTAAAGAACTGCGTGGAAAATTAAATGAATTTGATGGAATAAAGGTTATGCCGACCTTTCATCCATCCCTTCTATTGGACCAGCCTCAATACAAACGCCAGGTCTGGGAAGACATGAAGCTTGTGATGAAATATGCAGGACTTAAAAATGGCGCTTAATGAATTCATTGAAACCCTTAATGCTGAAAAAGGATATTCTCCCCATACCTGCCGGGCTTACCGGGCAGATATCTCAGAATTTATCGGGTTTACTGTAAAAACTGAAATTTCTAAAGAAACCGATAATGAAGCCCTTTTTTTAAACCGGTTGGCATTGATAGATAAGATTTCCGTCAGAAACTATCTTGCCTGGCTCGTAAAAGCCGGAAAATCAAAACGGACCATTGCAAGAAAACTTTCCTCATTAAAAGCTTTTTTTAATTATCTTGTGAGATCGGGTCGTATAGCAGCGAGCCCTGCAGATATGATTCCTTTTCCAAAACTGGAAAAAAATATACCAAGATTTTTAAGCATTGATGATCTTTTCTATCTCCTTGATTCCATCAAAACTGACACATGGTTTGACAAACGCAATCTGGCCATGTTCGAAACCTTTTATTCCACCGGCATGAGGGTTTCGGAAATAGAAGGCATGGATATGGATGACATTGACTTTGAAAATCAAATGATTAAAGTCCTTGGAAAAGGTTCAAAAGAGCGGATCGTGCCGGTTGGAAAAAGAGCCTTGGATGCTGTCAGGGAATACAGGATGTCTTTAAGAGAATACGTGATCCCGGTTTTTGTGAATAAAGATTTTTCAAGATTGAGTTCCCGATCCATCCATCGGATTCTGGATAAAATTGTGAGAGATTGTCAATTAAACGTACCGGTTTCTCCGCATACCCTTAGGCATTCCTTTGCAACCCATATGCTGGATTCTGGTGCGGATTTAAGAGGAATCCAGGAAATTCTCGGCCATGTTAGTCTTTCCACAACCCAGGTGTATACTCATGTGAGCATGGACAGGCTTATGCAGGTTTATGATAAAGCGCATCCCAGAAGGTAAAAATAATAAGGTATAAAAAAAATGAATAATGAAATATTTCACGGGACTACCATTCTTGCTGTAAAACATAAAAATTCACTGGTTGTGGCCGGTGACGGGCAGGTCACCCTGGGCAGCATAGTTACCAAGCATAAGGCCAAAAAAGTCAGAAGAATTTATAACGGTAAAATCATTACCGGATTTGCAGGTGCTACGGCCGATGCATTGACCTTGTCTGAAAAACTTGAAGAAAAGCTTGAACGATATAACGGAAGCTTGACCCGGGCATGCGTGGAACTGGCAAGGGAATGGCGTACCGATAAATATCTGAGACGGCTGGAAGCTATGATGATCGCGGCGGATAAGGATATCATGTATCTTTTGTCCGGCAACGGGGATGTGATTGAGCCTGACGGCGGGGTCATCAGTATCGGTTCTGGCAGCACAGCCGCGCAGTCTGCAGCCATCGCTCTGATTGAGAATACAGATCTTGATCCAAGGGCAATTGTGGAAAAAGCAATGAAAATAGCTGCGGACCTGTGTATTTACACCAATCATCATATTACGGTGGAAGAATTCAACAATATAAATTTATAACCGGATAAAAAAGAGAATAAATCCATATGAAAGATTTAAAACCAGGCGAGATTGTCAAAGAACTGGACAAATATATTATCGGTCAGAAAAATGCAAAAAAATCCGTTGCCATTGCCTTGAGAAACAGATGGAGACGACGTCAGGTTGAAAAAGACCTTCAGGATGAAATTGCACCAAAAAATATTATTCTTATCGGGCCCACTGGCGTAGGCAAGACGGAAATTGCACGACGGCTTGCCAACCTGACGGACTCTCCATTTTATAAGGTGGAAGCCTCCAAATTTACAGAAGTGGGATATGTGGGCCGTGATGTTGAATCCATGATCCGGGATCTCGTAGAACTGACCGTCACCCACCTGAAGGCAAGACAGCAGGAAGAAGTTAGGGAAAAGGCCACCCGGATGGCTGAAGAAAGAATTCTGGATCTCCTTTTGCCGGCTTCTTCTTCAAACAGCACAAACATATCCAATGAGATAGAGATTATTACAACCGGAGACGGGGGCACAGACCCTTCCACCTCAACCCGGGAAAAATTGAGAAAAATGCTTCAAAGCGGAAAACTGGATTCAAGACAGATTGATCTTGAAGTGACGGATAAATCCTCCCCCATGGTGGAAATTTTTTCCAATGCCGGTATCGAGGAAATGGGCATTAATATTAAGGATATGCTGGGAAATCTCATGCCGAAAAATACCAAGCGCAGGAAAGTAAAAATTAAAGATGCTCTGAAACTGGTTGCCCAGGAAGAGGCGGCCCATCTTGTGGATATGGAACAGGTTAAAGCAGAGGCTATCACCCTGGTGGAACAGTCCGGTATCATTTTCATTGATGAGATCGATAAAATTGCCAGTAAAGATAAAACCCACGGTCCCGAGGTTTCAAAGGAAGGGGTTCAAAGAGATCTTTTGCCCATCGTAGAAGGCAGCAGCGTTCCCACAAAATATGGCATTGTAAAAACCGATCACATTCTCTTTATTGCCTCAGGTGCATTCCATGTGTCAAAACCGTCGGATCTGATCCCGGAACTTCAGGGCCGGTTTCCCATCAGAGTCGAACTGAATTCCCTGGGGGCGGATGAATTTGTAAGAATTTTAACAGAACCCAAAAATGCGCTTGTGTTGCAATATATAGCTTTGCTAAGAACAGAAGGGGTTGAAATTGAATTTACCGAGGATGCGGTTGAAAAAATAGCTGCGCTTGCCGTTGAAGTGAATTCCTCAACGGAAAATATCGGGGCCAGAAGGCTTCATACCCTGATGGAAAAGCTTCTTGAAGATATTTTATTTATGGCGCCGGATATTGAAGAAAAAAAAATTGTA
>Ga0154596_1224_pt3 | contig 8467 bp, 8 predicted proteins | sample RifGroF2_FD_116025 | JGI IMG/M metagenome (GOLD analysis project Ga0154596, IMG submission 116025) | Desulfobacula sp. GWF2_41_7
ATCCATGGGCAGGCCTTTATCATTTGGCTATAAGAATCATTGCCAATATAAATAAAGGCTTTGGGTCTGTCAACCGGAATGAAGGTGAAACAAATCCCTTGTGCCTTCCTGGAGCGCAGCGAATTTTTCCACATGTTATCCGAAAAAGGAATTGACAGTTAATAATCGTCAGGTTTAATATTAAGTGTAATTATTTCTATAATCATTTTTATATAACACATAAAAACGTATTGTTCCGGTTGTAACGAAAAGGAAATTTTTCTGATCATCATTGTTTCCTGTCTTTATGTTTTTCGTGCCGGGGCGAATAAAAAAACAGATTCACCATAAACAAATCAAATGAATAAGGAGACGTATTAAAATGAAAAAAATCATCATGTCCGTTCTATTGTCGGTTCTTTTTATCATGTCCTATTCATCGTGTTTTTCAGAAGAAAAGAGTATCGCTCTGGTCACCCTGAACTGGGCACCTTATGCTGATGAAAAACTTGAAAATTTCGGGTTTACCTCTGAAATTATTTCCCAGGCATTTGAAAGAGCCGGGTATAAGGTTACGATCACCTTCAACCCCTGGAAAAGGGCCCTTGTTGATACTGAACGGGGGGGATATGATGCATTATACTGTGCATATTATACTGAAGAACGCGCAAAAATTTATGGAATGTCAGAGCCTTACGCAGAAAGTATACTCGGCTTTTTTAAAAAAAAAGATCAAAACATCAAATTTGACACCCTTCAGGATCTGAAGCCTTATAAAATAGGAATCACGCTTGGATATGCCAATTCCGAAGAATTTGATTCCGCCACATACCTTGATAAAGATACAGCTCCGTCAGATGAAAGCAGCATAAAAAAACTCGTCGCTGATCGTATAGTTCTATCAACAATGGATAAATTTGTCGGCCTCCATATACTGAATACAACCGTTCAGGAAGGGAAAGACACAATTGAATTCATGGAAAAGCCGCTCATCGTCAATAAATTATATGTCTGTTTTTCAAAGGCCAAGCCTGGGTGGGAAAAAAAGCTGGCCGATTTTAATTCAGGACTGGAGCAGATAAAAAAAGACGGCACTTACGAAAGAATTCTAAAAAAACATGGATTCTGATATTTTTTAAGCATCCCTTTTTCCCACCGGGCTTTTCATTTTTATGAGCCTGATTTCAGGAAATCATCGCAGCCCTGAACCTCATCGCAGATCATGGATAAGGGTGCAGTGAAATCCAAAGTCCTTGGCAGCCCGCGCGGTTGCATCCACGCACATAAACGTCATCATCCCGGTAAGGACTATTTTTTTAATTTTGTCTTTTTGAAGTTTCTCAAGAAGGCCTGTCAGGATAAAACTGTTGGGGAAATTTTTTTTCAGGACGGTTTCATTTTCAAGAGGTTTCACACGATCGTTGATTTTTTGGCCTTTTGTCCCGGGAAGAAAAAAGCTTGCGCCTTCATGAACGGATTCATGCTGAATATGAAAAACCGGAAGGTTTTTCTTTCGAAAATGCATTAGGATTTCAGCCGCGTTTCCGGCTGCCCCTGTTGCATTTTCCAGTTCCATTTTGCCTCCGGGAAAATAATCATTCTGTATGTCGATAATCAGTAACGCCGTATCTTTCATTTTCTTTTCCTCCTTTAGGATAGATGTTTTTGTTTTTAAGGGGGTTGTATCTGCAATTATGATAGCAATAAAGTGTCTGTATTGACAAAAAAGATGCCGTATCAGACAATCTTTTTTAAGGTTTTAAAAAAGGAGGAGGGCGGAGACCATGATGAAAATCGGCATCCTGGCACTTGAGAACTGCATGCAATCTAGTGTTACAGGGCCTTTTGATATTCTTTCCGTGGCATCGTTTGAAAAAAAGCGGCAGCTTCCGGATGAAAAAACAGATCTGTTCAACCTGGTAATCATAACGGATGACGGGTTGCCGGTGACCTGTTTTAATGGATTAAAATTAGAACCCCATATGAAAAAAGAAGATTGTGATCATCTGGATATCCTCTTTATCCCTGTCGTTTTTGGAAATCTGAAACCTATACTGTCAAACCGGGATCTGATCGGCTGGCTCCGGGCTCAGAATAAAAAAGGAGTTCTGCTCTGTGCGGTTTGTGCCGGTGTGTTTCCCGTGGCAGAGACCCGCCTTCTGGACAAAAGAAAAGCAACCGGGGATACCCCCCCCCTTGAATATTTCCAGCATCTTCGCATTGGAAAAGCCCGTACTTTGCTTGAACAGACCCGTGAATCCGTTGACACCATAATTTATGCAACCGGGTATGAAGATCTGAGTTCCTTTCGAAGACTGTTCAAAAGGATCACCGGCCTTTCACCAACCGCTTACCGGAAAAAATTCAGCCTGTATGATTAAAAGCCTTGCCGGAGAAGACACAAAATTTCATCTCTTCTCCGGCAAGGGGGGGGGAGGGGTTAGGTTAAGGCTCTATGCCACTTCGGAAAATTCAGCATCCACAATGTCATCATCAGCCGGTTTTGCCCCGGGGCTATCTTGGCCTTTCCGGCTGCCGGTCTGCCCGGAACCGCCGGTTGAATCCGTTTTGCCGTACATGGCCCCGCTCAAGACATGGAGAGCCTTTGTCAACTCCCCGGTCAGTTTTTTCATCCGGGACGGATCATCCTGGTTTACAGCCTGTTTCAGATCGCTGATCAAGCCTTCCGCCTTATGGATGGAATCAGGCTCCATCCCGGCCCCTGATTCCTTGATCATTTTTTCAGCCCTGTAGACCAGGGCATCGGCTTCGTTGCGGATCGTGACCTTCTCTTTTTTCTTTTTATCTTCATCTGCATGGAGTTCAGCTTCCCGGACAAGTGCCTCGATTTCCGTCTTGGACAGGCCGGATGAAGCCGTGATCCGGATGGACCGGGCCTTGCCTGTGGCCTCGTCTTTGGCCGATACATTGACAATGCCGTTGGCATCAATGTCAAAGACGACCTCGATCCGGGGCAGACCTCTTTGAGCCGGTGCAATCCCTGTCAGTTCAAACCGGCCCAGGGTCTTGTTATCGCCTGCCATTTCCCTTTCCCCTTGCAGGACGTGGATACTTACTGCCGGCTGGTTGTCCTCGGCCGTTGAAAAGACTTCACTTTTCCGGGTGGGGATGGTTGTGTTTTTTTCAATAAGTTTTGTCATCACCCCGCCCAGGGTTTCAATACCCAGGGACAAAGGGGTGACATCCAAAAGAAGCACATCTTTTAAATCCCCTTTCAGGATTCCGCCCTGGATGGCAGCACCGAGGGCCACCACTTCATCCGGGTTCACGCCCTTATCCGGCTCCTGCCTGAATATCTTTTTCACCAGATCCTGGACCGCGGGCATCCTTGTCATACCGCCCACCAGGAGAACCCGTGCAATATCGGAAAATTCCATCCCGGCATCCTTCACCGCCGTGATGCAGGGTTTTTCAATCCTTGCCATGAGATCCGACACCAGGGATTCCAGTTTTGCCCGGGTCAGTTTGATATTCAGGTGTTTGGGACCGGTCGCATCAGCCGTGATAAAAGGCAGGTTGATATCTGTTTCCATGGAAGCGGACAATTCTTGTTTTGCTTTTTCAGCCGCTTCCTTCAGCCGCTGCAGGGCCATGGTATCGCGCCGCAGATCAATGCCCTGGTCTTTTTTGAATTCAGCAGCCAGAAAATCCAGAATGCGCAGGTCAAAATCTTCCCCGCCCAGATGGGTGTCGCCGTTGGTGGATTTGACTTCAAACACCCCGTCCCCGATTTCAAGGATGGAGATGTCAAAGGTGCCGCCGCCCAGATCAAATACGGCAATTTTTTCTTCCTTTTTTTTGTCCAGCCCATAGGCAAGGGACGCGGCCGTGGGCTCATTGATGATCCTTAAGACATTGAGTCCTGCGATCTTGCCCGCATCCTTGGTGGCCTGGCGCTGGCTGTCATCAAAATAGGCAGGGACCGTGATGACCGCATCCGTGACCGCTTCGCCCAGGAAATCTTCGGCTGTTTTTTTCAGATGGGCCAGGATAAAGGAAGATATCTCGGCCGGGCTGTGAAAATTGTTGTGCAGTTTAATCTTGACCCCGCCATTGGATGCTGTTTCAATCCTGTACGGCAGGTTGCCCATGTCCTTTTGCACTTCAGGGGAATCATATTTTCGCCCGATTAGGCGTTTGACCCCGAAGATCGTATTTTCAGCATTGGTCACAGCCTGGCGCTTGGCAATCTGTCCGATGAGGCGCTCCCCGCTTTTTGTTGTTGCCACAATGGACGGCGTGGTCCTCCCTCCCTCTGAATTGGTGATCACAATGGGTTTGTCGTTTTCAAGTATGGATACACAGGAATTTGTAGTCCCGAGATCAATCCCGATAATTTTACTCATGATAGTCCTCCCTTTTATAATGGTGTGAGCAAATGTTTATAATGTTTCCAACAGGCTCAATGTATGACACAACATTTCCATGTCAATATATCTATATTATTATTTTTGATTTATGCAGTAAAGTAATGCAAGGCAACTTCATTGAAACCGGTATTTTATAATTTGATCTGACTTTTTTTTTGCAGTGATATATTTTTTGCTGTATTGTGGTTTTTATAATGAAAATCAATTTGAAAATTTCGTCTGATATATGTTCCATAGGCGTTATTGCAGTCGCCGTCATGGGACTGATGGGATATTTACCCGGTTTGGGGTTATTAGGCAGTATCAAGGAAGATTATATCCCCATGGCGCCCAGTACTGCCGTTAGTTTTATCGCCATTGGATGTATTCTTTTGTTTTTAAATGCCAAACCGCTATCCGGGAAAAAATCAGCCGTTTCTTTAATCGTCATTTTAATTGTATCCCTTTTTGGGATACTGGATGTGATCGGGTACTATACCGGGACAGACCTTAATTTTGAAGATACCTTTGTACCGGTCACCTCAGAACTCAATGGCGTTGCCGTAGGCCGGATGTCACCGGCGACCGGGGCACTCTTTTTCCTCTCAGGAATTGTTATCATTGCCCTCTTTCCGGAACAAAGACCGGCTGATCATAAGAAACTGATCGAATATATCGGAGGCGGGCTGAATAGTCTCATCCTGATGACCGGTTTTGTTTTCTGTCTGGCTTATATTTATGGAAGCCCTCTTCTTTATGGCTATAAATCCATCATCCCCATGGCATTGACAACCGCACTGGGCTTTATGCTGCTTTCAATTTCCATTCTATTGTCCCAAAAGGATGCCTTTCCACTGAAATTACTGACGGATACGTCTACGCAAAGCTATCTGTTCCGCTTTATGCTCCCCTTAGCCATATTATCCGTTATATCGGGAGGGATAGCGGTTCTTTCCTCAATGCAGTGGTTCAACATAAACCCGGCCATTGCTTCGGCAGCCCTGACCCTCTTGATATCATTTTTCACAGGGCTTGCGGCAATCTTTATATCCCGTCATATGGGCATGGTGATTGACAGGCAAAATGACCTTATCCGGCAATCCAGGAAAGCATTGAGTAAAAGCGAGGAACAATACCGGATCCTGTTTGAAACCATGGTGCAGGGGGTTGTATATCAAAATGCCGACGGGGAGATCATCTCAGCCAATCCGGCTGCCGGACATATTCTCGGCCTGAGTCTGGATCGAATGAAGGCAAGAACATCCAAAGATCCCGAATGGAAAGTGGTTGATAAAGACAAAAATGAACTCCCAGAAGACCGGTATCCGGCCATGCTTGCCCTTGGAACCGGAAAGGTGGTAAAGAATTTTATCCTGGGGGTATATAATCCCGGAATAAACGATTATGTCTGGATCATCGTCAACTCTGTACCCCAGTTCAAAGACGGGAGCGATAGCCCTTACCAGGTTTATTCGACATTTCTTAACATCACAGAGCAAAAGCAGGCAGAAGAGGCATTGCGCGAGAGTGAAACCCGCTACAGCACATTTATCAACAGTACGACCGACATGGTTTTTCTAAAAGACGGCCAATTCCGGTATATTGTTGCAAACAAGGCGCTGGCAGACAATTTCGGCCGTCCGACCGGGGGTGTCATCGGTCTTTGTGATTCAGACCTGATGCTGCCAAAAATGGCAGCAGCCTGCCGGGCTTCAGATCAAAAAGCCATTGAAACGGTATCAGTGGTTGTCAGTGAGGAGCTGTGGGGAGACCGAACATTCGAAACTACCAAATTCCCTGTGCTGTTAAAGCATAATCAAACCGGTGTGGGCGGATTCATTCGCGACATCACCGACCGGAAACGAGCCCAGGCAGACCGGGACCGGCTGATGACAGCCATTGAACAGAGCAATGAAATCGTTATCATCACAAATCCTGAAGGTATTATCCAGTATGTCAACCAGGCCTTTGAAACGATCACGGGATACACCCGGAAAGAAGCCATGGGCCGGAACCCGAGAATCCTGAAAAGCGGTAAACAGGACGAAACCTTTTACCACCGGCTGTGGTCCACCATTTCCAGGGGGGATACGTTCAATAGCCGGATCATAAATAAACGAAAGGACGGCACATTCTACACCGAGGATGCCAATATCTCCCCGGTACGGGATGCTGAAGGTAAAATCGTCAATTATGTTGGCGTGAATCGGGACGTTACTGCACATATTCAACTGGAGATACAATTACACCAGGCCCAGAAGATGGAATCCGTGGGCAACCTAGCCGGAGGTGTGGCCCACGATTTCAACAACATGCTCACCATCATTATCAGCTATGCCCAAATGCTCATGAACGAGGCAGACCCGTCCGGGCCAATCCACCAGGATCTCGGGGAAATTCTCAATGCTGCTCAAAGGTCATCAGAAATTACCCGGCAATTGCTGGCTTTTGCCCGCAGGCAGACCATCAGCCCCCAGGTGCTTGATTTTAATCAAACCGTGGAAAACATGTTGAAGATGCTCCGGCGCCTTATCGGTGAAGACATTGATCTGGCATGGCTGCCGAGTTCAGATCTATGGCCGGTAATGGCAGATCCGTCCCAGATCGATCAGATTCTGGCCAATCTGTGTGTCAATTCACGGGATGCCATTGGCGGCGTCGGCAAGGTGACCATTGAGACGGAAAATATAATTTTTGACAATGACTATTGTTCGGTTCATTCAGGTTTTGTTCCAGGCGAATTTGTCCTGCTGGCCGTCAGTGATGACGGCTGCGGCATGGATAAAAAAACGATCGACTGCATCTTTGAACCTTTTTTCACCACCAAGAGCACCGGATATGGCACGGGCCTGGGTCTTGCCACAGTATACGGCATCGTCAAACAGAACAACGGCTTCATCAATGTATACAGTGAACCTGGAAAAGGCACGACCTTTAAGGTTTACCTGCCGCGTCATACAGGTGAGGCCCGGGAAACAAAATCTGAAACAGCCGTCAAAATTCCATTGGCTCGCGGTGAAACAGTGCTGATCGTTGAAGATGAGGCCTCCATTCTAAAATTGGGAAAAAGAATCCTTGAAAACCTGGGTTACACGGTGTTGGAGGCTGAAACCCCGGATCTGGCCCTGGATCTGGCCCAGAAACATGCCGGCAGGATACATATCCTTCTGACCGACGTAGTCATGCCGGAGATGAACGGCCGGGACCTGGCCAACCGGCTTCAGACCTTTTATCCTGATTTAAAGGTGCTTTTCATGTCCGGTTATCCGGCCAATGTCATTTCTCACCGGGGTGTGCTGGAAGCCGGTGTCCATTTCATGCAGAAACCATTTTCCAGCAAAGACCTGGCCATTAAAATCAGAGAAGCGCTGGATGAAACGGAATAAACGATTCTAATGCCCTGTGAAATGCGGACGGGGCGGACGGATATTGCACAGAATCACCGGCAATATTCAATGGGTTCCATGGTGATATCCATGACGTTCCACTTTCTATCCTTTCCCATTAATGGCGGCCATTATTTCCTTAAAGCTTGACACCGGTGCCTCAAGATTTTCGATGATGTTTTCAGCCAGGACATCCGGATCAGGCAGATTGTCGAGACCGGTAAGACTTTTGTCTTTTAGCCAGGTAATGTCCAGACTGGTTTTGTCCCGGCTTATAATCTCATCATAGGTGAACCTGCGCCAGCGCTCATCAGGATTGTTCTCCGGGTGCCAAGTCTCTTTTCGCTTGTGCGCCGGATTATCGGCCTTGCCGGTCTCTCTTTCCGCCCCGATCCGATCCAGAAGAGCGCTTGCCGGTTCATCATTGGGGTCCTGGGGAACCAGTTTCACCTTTGGCGGTTTTTTAAAGAAGGCCGGGAACTTTGATTTGAATATGGGCTTGCCTTCGGGTTGCGGGACTGGTACACATGAAAAGATAATAAAAAGGAGATTGAACAATGTCAGATATCAAAAGCGAATACGGCTGGGATCCATCCATGGGGATTTCCCTTTACGACAAGATCCGGCAGGACATGAAACTTGCCATGGTCAATAAAAATCATGCGGTCCGGGACACCATGCGGCTCATCATGGGCTCTTTTCCGAGCCTTACGGTCGCCATCACCCTTGAGA